>OAWW01000040.1_pt1 | contig 177502 bp, 161 predicted proteins | sample 1517191 | NCBI WGS metagenome assembly OAWW01 (sample SAMEA2580253, study PRJEB22360) | human gut metagenome | biome: human gut; feature: human-associated habitat; material: faeces | place: Denmark | collected 2008/2010 | reverse complement strand
GAATTTTCGAGAATCGTATGTGTTTCACTGTTTAGTTATCAAGGTTGTCTGTCTTCACCTCTCGGCTGACAGCTCATTTATTATATCACTTGCTTTTTGCTTTGTCAAGAACTTTTTTATTTTATTTTTTAAGTTCTTTTTCATCTGCATCAGCAACTCTGATATAATATCATGTCTTCAGTTTCCTGTCAACACTTTTTTTATATTTTTTTCAACTTTATTCAACCAAATCTCTGTTGTCTGTCAAAAAAAATCCGCCTCACTCAGAAGCGGATTTATCATATCATTATTTTCTTTTTGCGTCAAGTATTATTTTACATTTTTTTACATATTTTTTACGCCATCTCCGATATCGCTATAATATCCTCATTTTTAACGCCCCAATATCAGAGTAAAGATTTAAAAATCGTTCGCATTTGCGCAGGAAGACATTCGGATCCGATACCTACGATCCACAGATACCAAACCTTTTTAATAGAAGATACTCATAAATATCCTGATCAGGATATCTCTGTCATATATGAAACTCAGGATGCAATCTTTCTTAATGATCTGAAGGGCCGCCTCACCAGCCTTTGTATTGCACACAATGGTGAGAGCCAGAAAGATAATCCATATTACTATAAGGAATTTAACTGCCCCCAGCAACGCTCCTGCTACCTTGTTCATGCCATGCAGCACAGGTAATCTCGTCACAAGATTCAGCATCCATGTGATACTCCTCACCATAATCGTCGACATCAGCAGAGAAATCAGGAAAGAAATTCCATTCACTGCCATTCTCGCCAGATATTGAGCAATATAATCCGAAAATGTAGTTACAGCCAAATACTGGTAACTGTCAGAATTATTATTCTGAACCAGTCCATTCCTCAGCAGCTCCGGGAGATTCATTTCATTTATAAATTCAGTCTGGCTTTCTCCACTGCCTGTCCATGTGCTGTATTCCTCTCCTACAAACTCCCGGCAGCTTTCCTGTACTTTTTCATAAATTGATGTATTTTCCCGAATAAACTCATTTACATAAGGATTTATAAACCACACGATCGCCATCGACAGAAAAACACATACAAGCGAAACCAGTTCTTTTATCAGTCCCCGCCTATAACCTCTGACACATGCAGCCGCCAGAAAAAGTATCGTAATGACTCCGGCCCACGTTAAAGCCATTTTCATCCTCCTAACTAAGTTTTATTATCTCTACACCGCTGTCCAATACCAGAAGATATCTGTTCATTCCGATTTTGAAGAAATCTTTGATCGTTCCATCCACACTGCCAAGATATTTCTGTACTCCCCTGCTGTTCATTACACACATCTGGGAACTGTTGTACATCAGAATATTTCCACCGCTTAATTTAATCGTCGTATATGGAATATTGAAGTTTTCTTTGAATTTCAATTTGCCATCTGTAGTATAAACTTCCATTGTATACTGTTTGTCTTTACTGTCATTCTTAAACACAAGACCAATCATATCATTATCATAAAAAGTACTGACAATTTCTTTATCTACTTTTACTGTTTTTACTTCCTTCGGAATCTGGCTTCCATGATAAATTGTAAATCCATTATCTTTAAGTGCTACAGACCGGTTATTATCAAGATACTGGATCTGCGGAACTACCACGCCTTCATACTTATATCCACTGACAATTCTGTCATCCTCGTTCTGTCCTACATCTCCAAAATTGTAAAATGCCACATAACTGGTCGTATCACTTCCATCTACGAACTGATAGGTTACCATCATGATCACTCCGTCTTCAGATACAGCAATATCAAGGGGATATCCCGGATCATCTATCTTCGTCTGATTTTCAGCAATCAGACTTCCATCTGTACCATAAAAATCAATCCATGTATCATCTCCACCATCCAGGATTGCCGCAACAAGACCGCTTTTGGATACTTTTGCTTTGACAATACTGTAGGAAGTAGTTACACTGCCTGTTTTTCCTGATTTATCATAAATCTCCAAAGTTGTTCCATCTTTATCCGCAATCACCGCACGAGTTCCATTAACATCTGCCACAGGATTCTGCATCTGATAGGTTTCACTCCATAATGTACTCATCTTATCAGAAACAAGTGAAACTCCGTCCGGACTGTATCGAAGGATATTTCCGTCCATTTCAACATAATTTGTAGAAACAATATCCTCCTGCTCACTTGTCTGGACTACTTTATAAGTATGATAGCTTCTCTTCTCTATGTAAAATCCCACAGCCGTTACAGCAGCAGCTATCGCCACCACTGTAATAACTGTCTTTTTCACTACACTTCTTTTGTGGCGGGACAATCTGCGCTCATAATCATCTGCATATTCCTCTTCAGCTCTCTCCCGGGCTTTCGCTTTTCTGTTTCTCTCTGCCTGAAGCTTTTTCTTTTTATGTTTTTTTATTATTTTCTTAAATGTATTTGCCATTTTAGCCTTTACCTTATTTCTCACTTTCATTTTGTTGATTATCAGGTTTCAGTTTTGCCATTTATTATAGCACAGTTTTCTAAGGTAATACAATTACTTGTCCCGGATAAATGATTTCGTCCGCTGACATCCCATTCAATTTGCAGATCTGACTTATGGCTTCGATACTTCCGTATCTGTCCATACTTATCTGAAAAAGAGTATCGCCGGGCTGAATCACATATGACTCATGGGCTTTTCCCGCTGCTTCGCTGTTTTCCTTCTGCACAGCTTCCCTGACACGTTTCTGTGCTTTACGTTCATCTGCTTCCTGCTGGTAGATTTGTTCGGTTTTATCTGCTTTTTCTGTCTTTACATCCGGAAGCTGTTCTGTTTTGTCCGATTTTTGTTCTGTATCTGTCTGCTCTGCTGATATTTTTTTCTCTGAAGTATTGTTTTTCTTTTCAGAATTTTCTTTTTCACTGGTGCTTTGATTATTCTCTTCATCATTCTCTTCATTATTCTTTTTATTCTTCCCTGCATCATTTTGTATAGTATCTGTCCGGTATTGTTTATGCTGCCTGACAGCTTCATTGTTCGAAGTCCCGACAACAGGAGACGGCGTTATCTCCTCAACGATCACTGAAGAAACCGTCGCGCTCTCCTTTTCGTTCTGTTTTACATTCTGGTAACTTCTGTAAAAATTAACACCCACTGTCAGTACTGCAATTGCCAGACATGCAGTTAATCCATATGAAAAAACAGAAGGAGCTGCCGGCTCCTTCCTGGTTTCCTTTTTATCTGCAATTATTTTGCGAAAATCTTTCACAGCCTGATCTTCATATTTTTCCTGAGGTTCCGGCTGAAGTTCTTCATTTTTGTCGATCATATACGTCTGCATACCGGGATTTTTTTCATAATAAAGATAATACCCTCCCAGACGCACCATTTCATTGTTTTCATAACGGAAGAAAGCATCTTCCCTTTCCTGAGGTTCCATAAGCATCAGGACTTTTTCTCCTCCAAAATGTTTCATGTGTACTTTTGACATCACTTCCGATACTTTCAGGAGAAGCTGAGGCTGTGAAAAGAACCATCCCACAATCTCCTGATCTTCGAAGTACTCCTTCTGGGCTTCCTGTATCTGCTTCCATTGATTTTCCGAAAAATCGATATGATCAGGTGCTGCCTCCATCTCCTCCGCTATAATAGCACCTTTGATAAACAGATAAGCTGTCTGAGAACGCCATTTAAGATTTCCTGTAAGAACTGCCACTCTGGTTTTTGCTTCTCCCAGAGAGTCTTCCGTTCTGGCAAGTCTTACCAGAAATGTGTACACATAGTCCTCCATATAAATCCTGTAATCTTCGGCTGCCAGGCCGATCTGGCGTATATTTCTGGGTAATCCAAACGGTTCCTCACCATTTTGTCCTTCCTGAGATTCGTCCTTATAGATTACTTCTATCATCTCTCATCACCCCTTCGGGTATCAGGATAACACAGATAAATTGCAGATTTTATCACATTGTAAGAGGAATTTACCAGAATTTGGCGACAGATTTTGCACAGTGCATATTTTTATCCCGGTAAGGATATGATGTTATCAGAAGCCTCTTCGCAGCTTGTTGTTATGAAGCAAAGGGACTATAGCAATTAAAAGATATAATCAATAATGTGCTCTCGAAATCTTTTTGTGCAGGTACAATAGAGACTCTGCGAGTACATAATACGATCAGGGAGGTTTTATGGTATTTTATGTGGACTCACAGAAAAGCAGTTCTGCTGAGGAAATCGCTTTTCTTTTAAATAAATGTATTCTTCAATATCCCGGCAGATGGTCAGAACTGGTTTTTCTGTGTATCGGAAGTGACCGCGTGACAGGAGACTGTCTCGGTCCCTATATCGGACACCAGTTACTTGAACATCTGAATACGGACACTCATGGCGTTTATGTTTACGGTACCCTGAAAAGCCCCGTACATGCTTTAAATCTTTCCAGAATTTCCCGCCAGATCAAAATTCTGCATCCCGAAGGTCTGGTTATTGCAGTGGATGCCTCTCTTGGACAAAAAAAGCACCTGGGGTATGTGACCATCGCAGATGGTGCACTTTACCCAGGTGCTGCAGTTCAGAAAGAACTTCCTCCTGTTGGTGATATCCATATCACAGGGATTGTAAACATTGCAGGTGTACTGGAACAGCTAACCCTTCAGACTACCCGCCTGTCTACGGTAATCTCTCTGGCAGATACCATCACACAGGGAATCGTAAATTATACAAATTCTTTGATCTGTTTGTAGATGCCTTCTGCATCAAGACCATATTTCTCAAGAAGAGCTGTGGCAGGACCGGATTCTCCGAATACATCATTTACACCGATACGTTTTACAGGTACAGGTGCTTTCTCAGACAGGCATTCGCATACTGCTCCTCCAAGTCCGCCGATTACTGAATGCTCTTCTACAGTTACAACCTTGCCTGTTTCTTTGGCTGCTGCAACTACAAGTTCTTCATCCAGAGGCTTAATCGTATGGATATTGATTACTTTTGCATCTACGCCGTCTGCCGCAAGCTTCTCTGCAGCTTCAAGAGCAGGAGCTACGCAGAGACCGTTTGCAATGATCGTAAGGTCTTTTCCTTCACGAAGGACAATACCTTTGCCTAATTCAAATTTATAGTCCGGTCTGTCATTGATAACCGGAACTGCCAGACGTCCAAATCTCATATATACAGGACCAACATGCTCATAAGCTGCTTCTACCATAGCTTTTGCTTCAATATCATCAGAAGGGCAGGCAACAACCATTCCCGGAATTACTCTCATAAGAGCAAAATCCTCACAACACTGATGGGTAGCACCATCTTCACCTACAGAAATTCCGCCATGAGTAGCGCCAATTTTTACATTGATCTTCGGATATGCAATAGAGTTACGAACCTGCTCAAAAGCACGTCCTGCTGCAAACATTGCAAATGTGCTGGCAAATGGAACTTTTCCTGTAGTAGCCAGACCTGCGGCAATGCCCATCATATTACACTCGGCAATACCACAGTCAATATGACGCTCCGGAAATTCTTTTTTGAATACGCCAGTCTGAGTAGCTGCAGCAAGGTCAGCGTCCAGAACGACCAGGTTCTCATGTTTCTTACCTAATTCAACCAGCGCAGCACCGTAGCTTGCTCTTGTTGCGATCTTCTTTACTTCTGACATAATGCTTCACCTGCCTTTTCTAACTCTTCCATTGCCTGTGCATACTGCTCGTCATTCGGAGCTTTTCCATGCCATCCAACCTGATTTTCCATAAAGGAAACACCTTTTCCTTTTACAGTTTTCATAATGATAGCTGTAGGCATTCCCTTAGTAGCTTTTGCTTCATCAAAAGCAGCTCTTAACTGATCCATATCATTTCCGTCTGCAACGTTAATCACATGGAAGTTAAATGCCTCAAATTTCTTATCAATCGGGTATGGAGAACATACTTCATCAACCTTACCGTCGATCTGAAGTCCATTATTATCCACGATCACTACAAGATTGTCCAGTTTTCTGAAGCCTGCAAACATAGCAGCTTCCCAAACCTGGCCTTCCTGAATTTCGCCGTCACCTAATAAGGTGTATACACGATAGCTTTCATTGCTTAATTTGGCAGAAAGCGCCATACCAACTGCTGCAGAGATTCCCTGTCCCAGAGAACCGCTGGACATATCAACACCCGGGATATGTTTCATATCCGGATGTCCCTGTAAATAGGAACCCAGATGACGAAGAGTCTTCAGATCTTCTTTTGGGAAAAAGCCTCTTTCTGCAAGTGCAGAGTAGTATCCCGGTGCTGTGTGGCCTTTGGAAAGTACGAAACGGTCACGATCAGCCTTCTTAGGATCCTTTGGATCAATATTCATTTCTTCAAAATATAAATAAGTGAATACATCTGCTGCAGACAGAGATCCGCCCGGATGTCCTGCTTTTGCAGAATGTAATGCAGTAACGATGTCTTTACGGACTTCGTTTGCAATTTTCTGAAGTTCTAATTTTTCCATTGTGGTAAATTCTCCTTATTCGCCGAATACTGCTTTATAATCTTTCTGGAATTTCTCAATACCTGCATCTGTCAGAGGATGTTTTGTCATCTGTACGATTACATTGTACGGAACAGTTGCAATGTCAGCACCTGCAAGTGCACAGTCTGTTACATGGATCGGATTTCTTACGCTTGCTGCGATGATTTCTGTCTCGATTCCTGCCACTTCAAAAATCTCAGCAATCTCGCGGATCAGATCAACACCTCTTGTAGAAATGTCATCCAGTCTTCCAAGGAACGGAGATACATAAGTAGCACCTGCTCTTGCAGCCAGAAGTGCCTGGTTAGCAGTGAAGATCAGAGTAACGTTTGTCTTGATTCCTTCTGCATGAAGAACCTTAACTGCTTTCAGACCTTCTACTGTCATAGGAATCTTAACAACCATGTTCGGATGGATGGCTGCAATCTCACGTCCCTCTTTGATCATTCCTTCTGCATCTGTTGTAGTAGCTTTTACTTCACCGCTGATCGGTCCGTCTACGATAGATGTGATCTCTTTGATTACTTCCTTGAAATCCCTTCCTTCTTTTGCGATAAGAGACGGATTTGTGGTAACACCACAGATTACACCCATATCATTAGCTGCCTTAATATCTTCTACTTTTGCTGTGTCAATAAAAAATTTCATGTTCTTAACCCTCCTGATTTTTGCTTGTCATAATCGTTCATTGATCTGATGGTTTCATTATAACAGACTTTACATTTAGGTCAAGCGTGGCAAAAGATTATTAATAATTTCTTTATTAATAATCGCATGTCTTATTAATTCTTTATTTTCCAGTCAAAGCATATATTCGTTGTTATCAACATGCAATATACAATATGTTTTATAACCATTTCTTTTCGTAACTGTTCGCTGTCTTTGCTGTTGCAGGAAACCTCCGTCAGAAATCATTTCTGATATCGGATTTCAGCCGCACATCCTGAAATTTTGGTACGTTTCCAGAAAATGCCTGCCGGGTAGATATTCGCAATCTACCTCGCCACACAGCTCTATACCAAATAACTGTTCTGCAGTTTCGATAAATTATTATTAATAATTTTCATTCAACGTATTTAATTATTTTTTTTGGTTCTGACATACCCCGTAGTGCGTCTCGCTATCAGCTTGGGGGTATATTCAATATTATAGAGACTGACAGGAGCAGAATCTGTGAGAAAACGGTCCTGCTCATCGATTTTGCGCAGTATAATATCACAGGCATCTCTGCCTTTAAGGGCTACGAAATGATCGATCGTAGTAAGAGAGATCTTCCGTATTCCCGAATAAAAGATATTATCGCACCCAATCACCGATACATCCTTGGGTACATGAATCCTTGCTTCATGGAGAGCATCCAGCGCACCAATAGCCATCATATCATTCTGGCCTGCAATAGCTGTAAATTCCCTGCCTTCATCCAGAAGCTCCATAGTAAGCTCATAACCCATCGAATATTCCGAATCCATCCGTGGGATCTGCATATCGATAGCTTCATCCGCAGCCTTAATGATCACATGATCCTTCAGGCCTTCTTTCTCAAACTCTTTCACAAAACCATTTACACGTTTTGTTCTCTGCCATTGTCTCCTTGTCAGGGGCGGAGTGATAAACGCTACATCTCTGTGCCCCAGATCAAGCAGATGTCTTGCCATCATCCTTCCCACAACTGTATTATCCTGATTAATGGCATCTATAGTTGTAGTTTTCTCTTTATTACTGATGATAACCAGTGGGATTGTCTGCGCCAGTTCCTCTACCTGCTGCTGAAAATCCGGATTTGGATTACAGCAGTAGATAATGCCAAGTGGCTCTATTGTACCCATCATGCGCAGATACTTCTCCTCCAGACGGGGATCTCTCTGTGTATTACAGATAAAGACACCATATCCCTGCTTGTTCGCCACTGCTTCAATCCCTTGCAGAAGCAATACATAATACGGGCTTGTAAGCGTAGGGCAAAAAACAACGATCAGCTTCTCTTTCCGGCTTTCTTTTCTGTTCTTTCGTCCGGGAAGATGATAGCCTAATTCTCTGGCTGCCTGCTCTACCTTCTCCACTGTTTCTCTGGAAAAAGAAACATTATATTTCTTATTCAGGACCATGGAAACAGTTGCCTGGGAGACTCCTGCCCTCTTTGCCACGTCAGAAGAAGTTGCTTTCTTTTTAGACAAAGTGATGCCTCCTTTTCCGATGATCTTTTGTCAGAACAGTAACCTTAAAGCTCCACACGCCCCTCAAGAGCACGTAAAAGAGTCACTTCGTCAATATATTCCAGATCTCCTCCTACCGGAACTCCGCTTGCAATCCTGCTGACTTTGATCCCGGTAGGTTTGATCAGCTTACTGATATACATTGCCGTTGTTTCCCCCTCCAGACTGGAGTTGGTAGCAATGATCACTTCCTTTATCTCATCCTTTGCCAGACGCTGCATGAGTTCTTTCAGTTTGATATCATCCGGCCCGATTCCAAGCATTGGAGAGATTGCACCATGAAGAACATGATAAACGCCATCAAACTTGCCTGTTTTTTCATAAGCTGCAAGATCTCTTGTATTCTCTACCACCATGATCACTGAATGATCACGCTTATCATTGCTGCAGATGGGACAGATCTCTCTGTCTGTCAGAGTACAGCAGCACTTGCAATACTGTACATTCTCTCTGGCACCGGTAATGGAAGAGGTAAGCTGCTCTACCTGATCCTTTGGCATATTCATGATGTGAAATGCCAGTCTCTGTGCTGATTTCGCACCGATTCCCGGAAGATGGGAAAGCTGCTCGATCAGCTTATTGATATGACTGCTGTAGTATTCCATCAGAATGGAAGACCTCCGCCAAGTCCGCCCAGACCACCTGTCAGTTTAGACATAACAGCCGTAGATTCTTCTTCCACTTTGCGAAGTGCTTCGTTTGTAGCTGCAATGATGAGATCTTCCAGCATTTCGATGTCATCCGGATCTACAACTTCCTCCTGAAGCTTTACTTTTGTCACCTCTCTCTTACCTGAGATAGTTACCTCTACAGCGCCGCCTCCTGCAGTAGCCGTAAATTCTTTCTCTTCCAGAGCTTTCTGGTTCTCTTCCATCTGGCGCTGCATTTTCTGCGCCTGTTTCATAAGATTATTCATATTTCCCGGCATACCCATTCCCGGGAATCCTCCACGTTTTGCCATTTGTGATGTCCTCCTTGCTATTTATTGCCTTATTATTTACTGCCTTTTCCTATAAGGAGAATATTTATTCTCCTTTTTCCTCATCAGGATCCTCCTCTATCACAACATCCATGTGGATATTATTCTTTATCGCCTGGTCCACTGTGATATTTGCCAGATTTGTATGCTGATGCTTATCTGCCACCAGCATCTGGATCTCTACTGTTTTTCCTGTCTGAGCAGTGATGATGTCCTGAAGCTCTTTCTTCGCTTCCGGATTGTCCACATAGGACTGCCCAAGGAAATCCTGAAATTCCACATAAAGGACAGGTTCTCCTGTCTCACTGTTATACTTCGGAACAGATTTCTGAAGCATCTGTTTGAACATCCCTGTTGTCTGTCCTGTGATCACTCTCCAGCCTGCCACGATCTTCTGCAAATCTTCCGGTGCAGCTTTCGCCGGTGCTTTGTTTCCCGCCGGTTCCTGAACTGCTCCGGTTTCTACCGGCATTTTCCCTGAGCCCTGCTGCACGATCACCTGCTGTACCGGACGTTCATCCATCCGCTGTTCCAGCACACGCAGTCTGTCCAGAACAGAATCCAGATTAGTCTCCATTGCAGGACGGCACAGCTTGATCAGTGCAATCTCCACGAGAACCCTTTTCTGGGTTGCATATCGGATCTGGTTGGACAAATCCGAAAAAATACGGATATACCGCATCAGCGTCTCCACATCCAGCATGGTGCTCTCTTCTTTCAGAAGTTTCATGTTGTCGGATGAGACATCGATCGCTTCCTCCGGATTCTCAGAAGTCTTAACGAGAAGAAGATTTCTCATATACCAGGTAAAATCTCCCACAAACTGGCTCAGTTCCCTGCCTCCTACGATCAGTTCCTCCAGGATATGAATGGAACCTGTCACATCTCCCCGGATCACTTTTCGCAAAAGCTTGCTAAACACTTCGGTGTCAACAGCTCCCAGAACCTCCAGAACTTTATCATAGGTAAGTTCCTGTCCAAGATAAAAAGCAATACACTGGTCAAGAAGGCTGAGCGCATCTCGCATGGAACCATCTCCCGCTTTCGCTACATATCGGACTGCTTTTTCCTCAGCTTCTACACCTTCAACTTTGAGCAGTTCATCCAGTCTGGCCGCGATAGTGTCTATGGTGATTCTGTGGAAATCATATCTCTGGCATCTGGATAAAATCGTAATCGGAATCTTGTGCGCCTCTGTAGTTGCCAGGATAAACATAACATAAGACGGTGGTTCCTCCAGTGTTTTCAGCAGGGCATTGAAGGCACCTGTGGAAAGCATATGAACCTCATCAATAATATATACTTTATATTTACCTTCTGTAGGGCGGTAAGAAACCTCTTCTCTGATCTCACGTATATTATCCACACCATTGTTGGATGCAGCATCGATCTCGATCACATTCATTGCAGTTCCTGCCTGGATTGCCTTGCACATGGCACATTCATTACAGGGGCTGCCATTTACGGGATGCTCACAGTTGACTGCCTTCGCCAGAATTTTGGCTACTGTTGTTTTACCGGTTCCTCTGGTGCCACAGAACAGATACGCATGGCCGATACGGTTATGCTTAATCTGATTTGTCAGAGTAGTCACTATGTGATCCTGACCTTTGACATCCGCGAAATTATCCGGTCTGAACTTTCTGTAAAGAGCAGTGTAACTCATGAGTAAACTCCTATCGTAACTATTCAGCACCCCCACTGTCAGCAGCGCGCCAAATAGTTATCTCTATCTTATTATCACAGCCGCCGCGGAAAAAATTCCCGCGGCGGTCTTTTTTACATCCATATCTTATATGAAAAAGTATCTGTCAGTCAAGTACTGTTTCACTTAATCAGTCACCAAAGCTGATACCGATCTGTTTGGCAGCAACTACAAGCTGATCTTTCGGTGATACCATCTTAAGCTTACCTGCACACTCTTCAAGAGGTACACGTTTAATTTTGCCGTTTACCACGCCGATCATGATGCCATATTCACCATCCATGATCGCCTGCGCTGCACCTGCACCGATTCTTGTGGAAAGAACGCGGTCATACGGACATGGTTCTCCGCCTCTCTGTGTATGTCCCGGAACTGTAACGCGGACTTCGCTTCCGATCTCTTTGTAGATCTGGTCAGCAATCTCATAGGAAACGGACGGATATTTCTTTGCTCGGGCTTCCAGTTTCTCTTTGTATTTCTTTTTAGGAAGTTCTGCGTCTTCTTTGGAAATCGCACCTTCTGCAACTGCAAGGATTGTGAAACGCTTGCCTGCTTTGGCACGTTTCTGGATCGCTGCGGTAACTTTTTTGATATCATATGGGATCTCAGGAATCAGGATGATATCCGCACCGCCTGCAACACCTGCATGAAGTGTCAGACTTCCTACCTTGTGTCCCATGATCTCTACGATAAATACACGTCCATGTGAAGATGCTGTCGTATGGATACAGTCAATGGCATTTGTGGCAATGTTTACCGCACTCTGGAAACCAAAGGTCATGTCTGTGCCATAGATGTCATTATCAATAGTCTTTGGAAGATGGATAATGTTCAGTCCTTCTTCTCTCAGAAGGTTTGCTGTCTTCTGTGTACCATTTCCGCCAAGGATCACAAGGCAGTCCAGGCAGAGTTTATAATAAGTCTGCTTCATTGCTTCAACCTTGTCCAAGCCATTCTCATCCGGAACACGCATCAGTTTGAATGGCTGTCTGGATGTTCCGAGGATTGTGCCGCCCTGTGTAAGGATTCCGGAAAAATCTTTGGATGTAAGCATACGGTATTTACCATAGATCAGTCCTTTATATCCATCATCAAATCCATAAACTTCCAGTTCATCCAAATTGTTGCTCAGTCCCTTTACTACTCCTCGCATGGTAGCGTTAAGTGCCTGACAGTCACCGCCGCTGGTAAGCATACCTATTCTTTTAATCATGATAGTATCCTCCATTTCTGTGTTTTAAGAATTATCCATATCCACACATACAAGACATGTTGTGTACTCTGGCATATCCATTTCCAGAATAAAGATAGTTTATTTCTGTTTATTATATAATATTTATCGTTTTCATACAATAGTGTTAGAAAAGTTTTAGTTACTGTTCACTCCGTTCGTTACTGTTCACTCCGTTCCCAGTAATAAGTTTTACTATAATGATTCACTATTGACAAAACAGCCTCCTGCCTATATAATCAGAAATGCGCAGCCGGGGAGATAGCGGTGCCCTGTACCTGCAATCCGCTACAGCAGGGGTGATGCCAATCCGAGGCTTGTATCCTGTGGAGCTGCCCTCTATAAGTGGCGTTGACGTTTGGGTCTTACGCAACAGGAATCTGTGAACCGTGTCAGGACAGGAATGTAGCAGCACTAAGCAGAAGCTCTTGTGTGCCGTAAGGGTGCCTGGGCTGAGTTAACTGTAGAGGTAACGTCTGTGGGACCATTCCGAAGTGCGGCGCGCAAAAAAGAATATTCATGATGCAGTTCATCATATAAAAAAGCATTCAGAATTTTATCTGTTGATAATTTTCTGAATGCTTTTCTTATTTTTGTGGTTTACAAAAGTCCATATATTAACAGAAGCAGGAAAGAGCCTTATACAATTTCCATCAGATAAAGAATAATTAATCCTCTACTGCCTGTACCTGACTTTTGTTCTTATATTTCTTCATTACATGAAAATAATAAGGAATCAGTGGGATCAGTGCGGCGATCCATGCGGTCGGGTCAGCCATACAGACACCGGCAAAAGAAGTATGTCCCGCAATCAATACGACAATTCCGGTTCTCGCCACCAGTTCAAATACCCCGCCAAGCATTGGTACAAGTCCATATCCCATTCCCTGCAGAGTATTTCGATAGAGGAAAATACTTCCGAGAAACGGATACGCCCAGAATACTGTCCGGAAATAAGTAACAGACACATTTACTACGTCCTGTTCCGATGGATCTACGAAAAGATATGTCAGATATTTTCCGAAGAAAAACATCAGAAACATAACAAAAACGCTCCATCCCAGGACCATCATCTGCGTGTAACGGACTCCCTGTTTCACACGATCCATTTTTCCTGCGCCCCTGTTCTGACCTACATAGGTTGCTATGGTTGCACCGAAGGCTGTAAATACTGTGGCAAAAATATTCTGGATCTTACCGGCAGCAGAGAATCCGGCCATATGTACAGGTCCGTAAACATTGACCGCGCTCTGTACAATAATGGTTCCGATTGCTGTAATCGAAAACTGCAGTCCCATAGGAATTCCAAGCTTCAGAAGTCTGCCGAAACTGTCCCAGCATATCTCAAAATCCTTCCGTTCCAGATGAAGGATCGGAAATCTTTTTACAATATAAATCAGGCAGCACACTGCCGAAATTCCCTGTGCGATCACTGTGGCATATCCGCATCCTTCTACACCCATTCCAAAGACTACAATAAAAACTACATCCAGAATAACATTGATCACAGCCGAAATGATCAGGAAATACAATGGCGACTTGGAGTCACCCAGCGCACGCAGGAAAGCCGCAAGTGCATTATATGCACCTGTGATAATAAGACCTGCATAAATAATTCCCATATATGCAGTTACATCACCAAATACCTCTTCCGGCGAATTCATCAGATGCAGGATTGGTTTGTTCGCAAGACTGAATCCTATGGTCATGACAATGGAAAATGCAGCCATAAGGTAAATGGACATGGCAACATAATGGCGCATCCTGTCAAACTTTTTCGCTCCGAACATCTGGGCTACGATAATCGCAAATCCACTGCTGAGTCCATTCAGCCAGCCGGTCACAAAAAACATCAGTGAACCGGTGCTTCCGATAGCTGCAAGGGCATTTACTCCGATAAATTTTCCGGCAACAATGGAATCTGCAATATTATAAAACTGCTGAAAAAGATTTCCCAGGCACATTGGGATCATAAATTTTATTATCAGACTCACCGGACTGCCGACGGTCATGTCGTTTGTTGTATCTTTTTTCATTCTTTTTATTCGCCTCTTTTTATTTCTGCCTGTAACATTACTTCTGTTATTTTTATTACTCTTATTGCCTTTAAGATTCTTCCTGTTTTTGTCTGTCTTTTACTTTTATTATTCCGGTTCTCCCTCCGGATTTTCCTGTGCAGCTTTAAGGGCTGCCTTTTCCTGCTTCTTTTTCTCACGAAGCTTTCTGAAAAACTCAGATAACATAGAAGAACATTCCTCTTCCAGAACTCCCTGTGTAATCTTTACCTGATGATTAAATCCATCCACCTGTAAAAGATTCATCACAGAACCTGCGCAGCCCGCTTTGGCATTCATACAGCCGATCACTACTTCATCTATTCTGGACTGGACAAGTGCCCCGGAACACATCTGACATGGTTCCAGCGTCACATACATAGTGCATCCCTCCAGTCTCCAGTCACCAAGTTTTTTACTGGCTTTGCGGATTGCATTCAGTTCTGCATGGGAGAGTGTATTTTTATCTGTGTTTCTTCTGTTATATCCACGTGCGATGATCTTACCCTCATGCACGATCACACAGCCGATTGGCACTTCTTCCAGAGCTTCTGCCTTCTTCGCCTGACGGATAGCTTCTTTCATAAAACGTTCCTGATCTGTCAACTTTTCTTTTCCTTTCTGCTGTTGCATCACTACCAGAATAGCAAAAAGAAAGCCTGAAAACCAATTGGTTTCAGACTTCCTATGCGTAGTCGAAGCGACGGGATTCGAACCCACGACCTCTGCGTCCCGAACGCAGCGCTCTACCAAACTGAGCCACGCTTCGTCAATGCAAGTGCTATTATATTAATAAAATCGCAGTTTGTCAATAGATTTTTTCAAATTTTTTTAATTTTTTCGAATATTTTCTTCTGATGGTCATATACATTATTGAATCTGGTTTTACGGAGGAAGGATTTTGGCTGGATATCGGCGTTTTATCGCATATGTATATGACTATGAAAGCGGAAAGAAAGGCAGCAATTGCGGATTTATTAAAGTTGAAGTAAAAGATCAGCAATGTTCTGTTGAGATTCATCTGCATTGTCCGGGGCTGCCTGAAAATGTAAAATGCAATATTTATGGATTTACACGAAAGGATGGCCTGATCAACGGAATTCTTCTGGATACCTGCGAGACAGAAAAAGAAACTGTAGAATGCCTGATCATAACAGATGCAACAGATATGAATGACTCCGGCGTTGCAATGGGTAAGTTGGGCGGAATGATCATTACTTCAGATACCGGCGGATTCTTTGGTACTGAATGGGACGATCAGCCTATACGTCCGGAGAATTTCCATGAAATAAAAGCTATGCCTGCCGCAGATATTCCTGAATCTGTGAAAATCACCTCACAAAAACCCGAAATTCCGGCAGGTATGGTATTACAGGAAATGCCCGAAGAACTTGAAGATATTTCAGAAAAACCCGAAGATACCTCGCTTACAAAAGTTCCTGACGATTCTTTATCAATTGAACCGTCTGCCAACATTCCGGCTCAGGGAACATCTGATAACAAGCCAGGAACAGAGTCATCCTATATCTCAGATAATACTGTTGAAGATTCCAATAGTTCTGAAAATGCCGGCAATCCTGTCCCGGAAAGAAATGCAGAAAACAGAAAAACCTCTGCCGAATTTTCCCCCTTCTCCGATGGCGAACTGATTTCTGCATGGAAGATACACCTTGATGACCTGAAGCATTTTCCGCGGCATTACTGTGCACTGCGCAATAACCGTTTTCTCCAGTATGGGCATTATAATTTCGGATATTTGCTTTTAGGACAAAGAAATAACGGACAGTATATCCTCGGCGTTCCCGGCGTTTATAATCAGCAGGAACGCTTTATGGCAAATATGTTTGGCTTTCCTTACTTCAAAGAAAGTGGCTATATAGAGATTCCAAAAATGCGCGGCGGTTACTGGTATCGTTTAATCGATGCCCCGGATTCCCACAGATAAAATCGTCTTTTGAAGAATCTTCTGAAAATTCTGAAGTTCTTCAAAAGTATAGCTTCCATATCCAGGCCTGAGGACTCCATCTGAGTCCTTATAAGCCTGCAGATAATATTCTTTCGCTCCTGCCAGCCACCCAGCGATTTCTTCAAAATCCTTCTGCGTATGCAGTTCCCGTACTACTGTTGTTCTGAATTCATAGTCCAGATTCCCATGCAGCAGAAAATCTGCTGTCTCAAAAATACTGTCCATATCAGGCTTTTCTATTCCGGTCAGACTTCCATAGTTATCCGGACAGGCTTTGATATCCATAGCTACTTTATCAATCAGTCCGGCTTCTGCCAGATGTTTTACAATCTTCGGACGTGAGCCATTGGTGTCCAGTTTAACAGCATAGCCCAGCTCTTTGATTTTTCCCAGAAATTCCTCCAGACCATCTGACAGTGTAGGTTCCCCTCCTGAAATGCAGACACCGTCCAGAATCCCCTTTCTTTTTTTTAAAAAAGTCAAAAGTTCCTCCTGACTGTAATCCGGCTGTTCTCCGGGAGCCACAACCAATATACCATTCTGACAGAACGGACAGCGGAAATTGCATCCACCCAGAAATATAGTACTGGCTACCTTTCCCGGATAGTCCAGCAATGTCGTTTTATTAAAGCCACAGATTCTCATTGTTTATCTCCATTCTAATTATATTTTACCGTATATAAATCTGATATATCATTTTATCATCAGGCATCTGAATCCTCAAGTTAAACCACCTATGTTATAGCAATCCGGGCAAAAATCCGAAAAAAAGAACCCTGTTTTACCAGAGTTCTTAATCACATTATTGTTTTGTTATCAGTTCAACTGATAAACCTCAGCAGACTGAAGTCCGAAGCTTAATGCTTCTGAATGGCTGTCACAATAAATATCAACATGTCCATAAGGTGTTCCCAGATCCTCTACTGTGTATACATTTCCGTTGATCAGAAGCTGTGTTCCAAAGGGTACTCCCGCCATAGCTACAGTACGTCCTGCTGTCGGAACTGTTCCGCTGGCCGTCAGGTTACCTGCTGTACCGCAGCACTGTGCACAGTTGCAATATGCAGTCAGTGTAAAGTTACCAAGGTATTTTCCCTGACCGGAAGAACTGTCTGAGGATGCCTGGCTGTCCTCTGATGCAGAACTGTCAGATGTATCTTCTGATCCACTGCTGTCAGAATCTTCTTCATAAGAATCCTCTTCGTTCTCTTCGTATGTATCTTCATCAGTAGAATCCCCTGAATCTTCAGAAGTATCCTCAGATTCTTCAGTCTCCGAAGAATCCTGACTGTCCGAAGAGTCTTCCTCATAGGAATCTGTATCTTCTTCATAATCATCAGAATTCTCTTCCGCATCCTGTTCCTGTGCCGCTGCCGCCTCTGCTTCGGCCTGTGCCTGTGCTGCTTCTCTGGCTGCTTTTTCCTCTTCTGCCTGCTGCACAAGCTGAGCAATGCTATTATCTGCATTGTTGATTTCTGCAGTCAGTGCTGCTGCTTCTTCCTGGCTTGCGCTGATCTGGCTTACATAGGAAGATATGTTATCACTTGTGCTTGCTGCAAGATTCTGAACCTCCTGCTGTTTGGCCGCTCTCTCTTCAAGAAGCTGATCAATAGCAGCCTTCTCTTCCTCAGCAGTTGTTTCCTGATCTTTGATAGTGTTCTGAAGGTTCTCGCATTTCTCCAGCATAGTCCTGTCATACTGGGAAATCTTCGCAACACTCTCTGCATTGTTGAGGAACTCAGAAAGATCCTTAGATGACAGCAAAGTCTCTAATGCAGATGTACCACCATTCTCATACATATACTGGATGCGGAGTTTCATATCATCATATTGTTTATTTAATGCCTTCTTGGCTTTCTTTAATTCTGTGTGAAGCTGTTTCAGCTCATTCTCTTTCTCTCCGGCCTGTATGCTGAGTTCAGAAATCGCATTAGTCAGGTCTTCATACTGTGTATTCAAATCAGACAGATAGTTCTCCAGCTCCTGCTTCTTGCTCTGAAGGCTGTCAATATTCGCCTGTGTCTGGGCAAGTCCGGCTTCTGCCTGCTGTTTCTGAGCCTGCATATCAGCGATCGCATCTTCTGTTGCATATGCAGTTGTTCCCATGGAAAAAGTAAGCATTCCGGCCAGCAGTAATGAAAAAACTTTTTTCTTCATAAATTAATCACCTTTCTCGTTAATCTGAAACCCAGTATATCATATTTCGTAAAAAAATCAACACTTTTTATTAATTTATGTAATAATTATGTAACATTTTATCTTCACCAATGCTAACAAAAAACAGGCACTGCCCTTTTTCAGAGACAGTGCCTGTGCTTCTTCTTATTTGTTTACAGTTCTTTATTCACCGGTTATTCCGCTTCTGCAGCTTCTTCCGGTTCCGCATCCATAACTTCCTGGAACTTGTCCAGAATGATCGTCTGGATCCTGTCACGTGTTGCAGAATTGATCGGATGTGCAATATCACGATATTCTCCGTCTGTTGCCTTACGGCTTGGCATAGCGATAAATAACCCTTTTTCTCCTTCAATCACCTTGATATCATGTACTACAAATTCATCATCGATCGTTATGGAAACAACCGCTTTCATCTTTCCTTCTTTTGCTACCTTCCTCACACGCACGTCAGTAATATTCATGATACAAATTTACTCCTTTCGATTTACCGAATCTATCCGGCTGTTTTATTTACAGTATATATCTGTCATTTTTCTCCACGACGATCTTCACTTCACCGTCGCCGCAGTAATACGAATTTGCACGAATAGTATCCCGGCTTTCAACAATGCAGTTCTCAATATGAGTATTATCTCCCAGATATACATTGTTTAAAATCACAGAGTTCTTGATCACGCAGTTATTTCCTACAAATACGTCTTTAAAAAGAACGGAATTCTCCACCGTACCATTGATAATACATCCGCTGGCAACCAGGCTGTTCTTCACCTGTGCTCCCGGATTGTATTTTGCAGGAGGCAGATCATCAATCTTTGTCTTAATTGTCGGTTCCTGTTTGAAGAAATAGTTTCTGATCTCCGGTTTCAGGAAATCCATATTTGTCTTATAATATGCTTCTGCTGTGGAGATATTGCTCCAGTATGTGTCAATCTTATATCCATAGATTCTCTTAAGATTCTTGTAGCGGATCAGAATATCCTTTACAAAATCATGTCTGCCTTCCAGCGCAGCTCTCTCGATCAGCTCGATCAGCTGTCTTCTTCGGATAACATAGATACCTGTTGAAATTGTATTATAAGAAGAAACCATTGGCTTCTCTTCAAATTCCTCAATCCTGCAGTCCTCATTCATACGGAGAACACCAAATCTCTCAATCTCACTGGGATTATCGCAGGTAGTGCATACTACCGTAACATCTGCACGTTTCGCAATATGATATTCAAGAACCTTGTTGTAATCCATCTTGTAAACACAGTCGCCGGATGCGATCACTACATATGGTTCATGACTGCTTTTAAGGAATTCCAGATTCTGATAAATAGCATCTGCTGTTCCCTGATACCACAGACTGTTCTCTTTTGTGATCGTAGGTGTAAATACAAAGAGACCACCCTGTTTTCTTCCGAAATCCCACCATTTGGAAGAGCTTAAATGTTCATTCAGAGAACGGGCATTGTACTGTGTCAGAACAGCAACTCTCTGAATATGAGAACTCGCCATGTTGCTCAGTGCGAAGTCGATACTTCTGTAGCTTCCGGCGATCGGCATTGCTGCGATTGCCCTCTTATTTGATAATTCTCTCATGCGGTTATTATTACCGCCAGCCAAAATAATACCTATCGCTCTCATTATTCGTCACCGTCCTTTGCTGTAATTACCTGTCCGCCGGCCAGCTCACCATCAGGATAATCCTCAGGAACAGTTATACCTGAGATTGCTGTATTCTTTCCGATCCTTACATTATCCGGGATCACGCTGCGTTCACCAACCGTAGCAATTCCAAATGCATAAACTGCAGGTTTCAGCACATTCGGTGCTTCCTCACCACATCCCAGTACAACATTGTTTCCAATAGTAACATCCTCGGCAATAATAGCCTTATCCATCTGTACGCCCTCACCAATGGTAGAATTGCGCATGATAATGGAATCACGGATCACGCTGCCTTTTCCGATCACAACATTTGGTCCGATCACAGAATTATGTATTTCCCCGTAAATTTCTGCACCCTCACCGATCAGACATCTGTCTGTAACCGCATCTGCTGAAATATACTGAGGTGGGATAATATCTCCCTTTGTGTAAATCTTCCAGAATTCTTCATAGAGATTAAATTCCGGAATAATATCGATCAGTTCCATATTGGCCTCCCAATAAGAACCCAGTGTTCCTACATCCTTCCAGTATCCATTGTATTCGTAGGCGAAAAGTCTTTCACCTTTCTCCTTGCAGTATGGAAGAACATGTTTGCCAAAATCACAGCTGTTCTGATCCTTCAGAGACATCAGTGCTTCCTTTAAAGCAGGCCAGCTGAAAATATAAATTCCCATGGACGCCAGATTGCTGCTTGGATGCTCCGGTTTCTCCTCAAACTCCGTAATGCGTCCTATGTCATCTGTTACCATGATACCAAAACGGCTTGCTTCCTCAATAGGTACCGGCATACAGGCAATCGTCACATCTGCTTTATTCGCTTTATGGAAATCAAGCATTACTTCATAATCCATCTTATAGATATGGTCACCGGATAAGATCAGGACATAATCCGGATTATACTGTTCCATGTAATCCATATTCTGGAAGATTGCATTGGCTGTTCCTGTGTACCACTCACTGCTGGTACTCTTCTCGTAAGGCGGCAGTACTGTTACACCACCTTCGTTTCTGTCAAGATCCCATGGAATACCAATTCCGATATGTGTATTAAGTCGCAATGGCTGATACTGTGTCAATACACCTACTGTATCGATGCCTGAATTAATACAGTTACTTAAAGGAAAATCTATGATACGATATTTCCCGCCAAAAGCAACTGCAGGTTTCGCTACTTTTTCTGTCAGTACACCCAGTCTGCTGCCCTGACCGCCGGCCAGAAGCATAGCTATCATTTCTTTCTTAATCATGCAATCACCTCTTGTTGTAGTTATGGTAACTATTCGTCAGTCTGCTGTTTCGCGAGGCACTGAACAGTTACAGGTTATGATTATTTAATTATAACACACTTTTATCTGTTAGTGAACATTATTTACAATTTTTGTTTCTCATTTTTTGTTTTTTTATGATTTTTGCACACGTTTTTTATTGAGTCTGTATTTCCACCGATATATTATTAGGCATTTTTTATATATCCAATGTCGTTTTTTGTAATTTTTTATCAACCAAAAGAAGTCCTTTTCATTTTAAGGCACAGGGAGTATAATAAACAGACAGATAAAACAGTTCCAGTAACTATGCGAATATGTTACAGTTACCGGATTTATAAAGATTTGTAAATAATTGATCAAGGAGAACATACTATGTATCAGATAGATTTTCACAAACCACTTCATATACATTTTATCGGTATCGGCGGCATCAGCATGAGCGGACTGGCCGAGATTCTTCTCGGCGAGGATTTTGTCATTTCCGGTTCCGATTCCAAATCCAGTCCTCTTACCCAGGCACTGGAGAAAAAGGGAGCCACCATCTATTACGGACAGCGTGCCACAAACATTACCGATGACGTAGATGTTGTGGTATATACCGCAGCTATCCATCCTGACAACCCGGAATTTGCCTGTGCAAAGGAAAAAGGACTTCCAATGCTCACACGTGCAGAGCTTCTCGGGCAGATCATGAGGAATTATGATACTCCTGTTGCCATTTCCGGAACTCATGGAAAAACAACCACAACATCTATGATATCTCACATTCTTCTTGCAGGAGACTGTGACCCGACTATCAGTGTGGGAGGTATTCTTCCTGCTATCGGCGGAAACATCCGCGTAGGCAATTCTGAGACTTTTGTCACAGAAGCCTGCGAATACACAAACAGCTTTCTGAGCTTTTTCCCGAAGATCAGTATTATCCTGAATATGGATGCAGACCATCTGGATTTCTTTAAGGATATTGACGATATCCGTCATTCCTTCCGCCGCTTTGCAGAGCTTCTTCCTGCTGACGGTACACTGATCATCAATGCAGATACTCCGAAATATGAAGATATCATTCGGGATCTTCCATGTAATGTGATCACTTATGGTCTGGAACATGATGCAGATTATCAGGCAGCAGATATCACTTATGACAAATATGGACATGCTTCCTTCTCCGTTCTGCGCAATGGCGTTAAGGTTGGCAGCTATTATCTGAAAGTGCCGGGCATCCACAATGTTTCCAATGCACTGGCAGCAATTGCCCTCGGTCATCTTCTTGGTCTTTCCGAAGAAGTGATCATCAAGGGACTTGGAAGTTTCACAGGAACAGACCGCCGTTTCCAGTATAAAGGAGAAGTTGCAGGGGTTACGATCGTAGACGATTATGCACATCATCCTACAGAAATTGAAGCAACTCTTCATGCCGCACACAATTATCCCCATAAGAAATTATGGTGTGTATTCCAGCCACATACATATACCCGTACCAAAGCTCTGCTTCCGGAGTTTGCCAAAGCACTCAGTCTGGCAGATCATGTGGTAGTTGCGGATATTTATGCAGCAAGAGAAACCGATACTCTGGGGATTTCTTCTGAAGATCTGCAGAAGCGTATCCAGGAACTTGGAACGCCATGCGAATATTTCCCGACCTTTGATGAGATTGAGAATTATCTTCTCGCAAACTGCCAGGAGGGTGATCTGCTCATCACCATGGGAGCCGGAGATGTTGTAAATATCGGGGAGCATTTGTTGGGCAAATAATATTTCTCACGGATAACTTCCTATTATAACAGACAGTTGTCAGACAGTTATTTGCAATCCGCTGCCAGACATAGATATCAGCCATTTACACAGGACAATTCGGAAAATAATTTTTCAGAATTGTCCTGTTTTTTACAACCGCCCAACTTATAGCACTTATAGCAATAGAAGATACTAAACACTTGTGTCTCTGTCGACAATTTCCATTAAAAAGTTATAAACATTTTATCCCCCTCAGTTCTTCCTTTATTTATAACAGTTCAGATCATTTATCCACATTTTCCACATCGTTATACACATTTTCATCTGCCTGCATATGTGGATGTATATGTGCATAAATCACTTAACATAATTCGACATTATTCGTCCCCGTAATACTCCGTTTTTCCCTGAAATTCAACATTTTTCAGGTTTCCAATAATATATACCACATTTCACCTTTCCACATTATCCACATTATCCACATTCAAATGTGGATGAAATCTTCGACAAAAATCCCCTATTCTCTTTTAAAAAATGTTGTGCTATAATTCATAGATATCAAGTCAGAGGAAAAATATCTTTTTTTACTCTGACATCTTATTATTATGATATCAGGGTCAAAAAGTCGTTCGTGCTTGCACGATAAGACTTTTGAACTTGGGACCCGCCAAACATGAGAAAGTAGCGATTTACGCAGTAAATCAGCGGATTTCGAATGTTTGAGAATTGTGGGAGCTGCTTTGCAGCGGAGCAATTCGTGGATATCAGGTTAGGGGCAAAATACCTTTTGACCCTAACATCTTATTATTATGAAAGAGAGTGGAAATTCATGGCTATGATCACTTTACAGAATTCCCGCAATGCGGAAGTAACTGTATTAACCAACAATTTCATAGACAACTATATGCCTGGGGCCAATGGAGAATTTGTGAAAGTATATATCTATCTTCTGAGGCTTCTTTCTGACACCTCTGTACCCTTCAGTCTGGAGCAGATGGCTGATCATTTCTTCTGTACAGAACGTGACATTATCCGCGCTCTGAAATACTGGGAGAAAGAGAAACTCCTTACTTTAACCTACAGAAATAACGAAGATATAGCAGATATCATATTGAATGTACCACCTGTAAAATCTGCTGCTTCCGACACACCCGTTTCGACAGCCCCTGTTACAAAAACAGAAACCCGTACTTCTTCTGCACCGGCACAGCCTGTGAAGCAGACCACCAACTCAGCCACTGCACTGTCTCCTGACCGTGTAAAAGAATTAAAGCAAAATGATGAGATCGTACAGCTCCTCTATATCGCAGAACAGTATCTCGGCAAAACGCTCACTCCTACCGAGATGAAAAAGATCCTGTTTTTCTATGATGAGCTGAAATTCTCGCCTGATCTGATCGAGTACCTGATCGAATACAGTGTCAGCCGCGGGCATAAGAGTATGCGTTACATAGAAACCGTTGCTCTTGCCTGGGCAGATGAGGGAATCACCACTGTCACCATGGCAAAAGAGGCAAATTCCCGTTATGCCAAAGAATACTTTACTATTTTTAAATCAATGGGAATCAGCGGACGAAATCCGGTAGATACAGAGATTTCTCTTATGAACACTTGGCTGAATGATTATGGTTTTACCATGGATATCATCCAGGAAGCCTGCAGCCGTACAGTTCTCTCTACCGGACAGCCAAGTTTCCAGTATGCAGATAAAATCCTTTCCGGATGGAAAGATAAAAATGTCCGTACACTTGCAGATGTCCGGCTCCTCGATGCTCAGCATCAGCGCCAGAAGATGGAAAAGAATACCCAGCGAAAAGCAGCTTCCAAACCGGCTGCATCAAACCGGTTTAACAATTTCCATCAGCGACAGTACGACTTTAACGAATATGAAAAGAAATTGCTGAATCAGTAACGGCAGTGGCATAATCGTCTGAAAGTCACTGAACAGCTACAAAAAAACAAACGAAAGGGTGTGAAGTCATGCCTTTACAGAATTATCAGTATGATACGATCATGCGGGAATACAGCAAGACCCAGTCTCAGAACAGACGTATTCTGGAGGAGCGTACTCAGGAGATTTATAAAAAAATCCCGCGCATCCACGAAATAGATGAAGAGGTTGCCACCTTAAGCGCCAAAAAAGCAAGAGCACTCTTAAGCGGAGAATCATCAGGTCTTGAGGACCTTAAAGCTGCAATCTCTCTTCTGTCCCAGGAGCGCAATGCCCTGCTGGTATGTAACTCATATCCGGAGGATTATCTGGAACTTCCATATAAGTGTCCGGTCTGTCAGGATACCGGTTACGTCGGAAGCCAAAAATGTACCTGTTTTAAGAAAGCAGAGATAGAACTGCTCTATACGCAGTCCAATTTAAAAGAAATTCTCAAAAAAGAAAACTTTGACCACTTTTCTTTTGATTATTATTCTGATACAATGAAGAATGAAGCTACCGGACTGACAGAAAGAGAGACGGCCCGGAGAGCTTATGATATTGCCAGAGGTTTTGTGAGAAATTTTGACAGTTCCTTTGAGAATCTGTTTCTTTACGGTGATACCGGTGTGGGTAAGACTTTTCTTTCTCACTGTATTGCTCATGATCTTCTGGAATCAGCACATTGCGTTATGTACTTTTCCGCATTTGATCTGTTTGAACTGCTGGCAGACTCCAAATTCTCCAGAGATAAAACAGAAGGACAGGAATTTGTATTTGACAGCGATCTGCTGATCATCGACGACCTGGGAACTGAACTTACAAACAGCTTTGTCTCTTCCCAGTTGTTTTTGTGCATAAATGAACGCATCATGCGCAGGAAGTCTACGATCATATCAACAAATCTGAAACTGGAAAATTTCTCGGATACTTATTCCGAACGAACCTTTTCGAGAATCGCCAGCAACTACCGTATGGTGAAGCTGGAAGGAAAGGATATCCGTATACAGAAAATTTTTTTAGGAGGAAAATAAAACATGGCACAGGCAACAACTAAAGATTTAACTACACTTCCGGTGGGCAGACTTGGTCTGATCCCCCTGATCAGCTGTAAGGATCTGGGTGAAAAAGTAAATGAATGGCTGATACAGTGGCGTAAAGAGCGCAGCCACGAAGAGCTTGATTCTTTTGCATTTGAGGGTTATCAGAGAGAGTCCTATCTGATACCGGTCCAGACAGCACGTTTCGGTTCCGGTGAGGCGAAATGTACGATCATGGAATCTGTACGTGGTGACGATATCTATCTGATGGTTGATGTATGTAACTACAGTCTTACCTACAGCATCGGACCATACGAGAATCTTATGTCTCCTGATGACCATTTTCAGGATCTGAAACGTGTGATCGGCGCAATCGGCGGCAAAGCCCGCAGAGTAAACGTGATCATGCCTTATCTGTACGAAAGCCGCCAGAATATCCGCAGCGGCAGAGAATCCCTGGACTGTGCAACAGCACTTCAGGAGCTTGTAAGTATGGGTGTGGAAAACATCATCACTTTTGACGCACATGACGCGCGCGTGCAGAATGCAACACCTCTGCATGGATTTGAGACTATACAGCCATCCTATCAGTTTATCAAAGCTCTTCTCAATCATGAGAAAGGACTTCACATCGACAACGATCATTTCATGATCATCAGCCCTGATGAGGGAAGCATGAACCGCGCAATCTATCTTGCCAATATCCTTGGTGTTGATATGGGTATGTATTACAAACGTCTGGATTACTCCAAGAGAATCAACGGACGTCACCCGATCGCAGCTTACGAATTCCTCGGTCCAAACCTTAAGGGCAAAGATATGATCCTGATCGATGATATGATTTCTTCCGGTGATACAGTTCTTAAGATTTCTTCTCTCCTCAAGGAAAGAGGAGCAGGCAGAATTTATATCTGCTCTACTTTCGGACTGTTTACAAACGGACTCGAGAAATTTGATGAGGCTCATAAGGCAGGAGTGTTTGACAAACTGCTCACTACAAACCTGATCTATCAGTCTCCTGAGCTTCTTGCAAAAGATTACTATATCTCCTGTGATATGAGTAAATATATCGCCCTGATCATTGATACTCTTAATCATGATCAGTCCGTAAGCTATCTGCTCAACCCGGTTGACAGGATCAACCGCTGCGTAAGCAATTACATGGCTCAGTATGATGAGAAATAAATAACTTCTGTAAAATTTATAAAAAGAGATTTCATGTTCTGTTCCGGCTGTTTCATCCGAAATTCCTGCAGTACATGAAATCTCTCTTTTTGTTATATATAATGCAATCCGCTTCGCTATGCAGCTCTACAATGAATAATTGCTTCGCAGTTTATCAGAAAGAGCTTACACTTCCCTTGATACAAGCAAGTCCCACCAACCGCTTATTGCTTTTCGTAACCTCCGCATGGGACTTACTTGATTTGGTTAAAAATTCAGGAAATAATTTGCTTCCCATAAGGGATTCCCTCTCTGTCCAGAAGTTCCATCTCGCGTTTACTGCAGGTACTGATGATAACCTGCTTTTTCTCCTTATACATCCATCCAAGAACTGCCTCAAGATCTTCTTCCTCATACATCCCAAAGATATCATCCAGTATCACCGGCAGACTTTCTTCCTGACACAGAAGCTCTCCTGCAGCCATGCGCATGGCAAAATAAATCAGCTCCAGAGTGCCGCGGCTGAGACATTCCAGTGCTTCCACTCCGTTCCCGGTAGTTACTGTCATGTGGGATGCCGCATCCATCTGTACGTCCTGATATTCACCATCTGTAATCTCACTCAAAATCTGAGAAGTACGTATCTGCAGCTTTCGCCCCACCTGAAGATGAATATTTCCTGACATTCTCTCTATGGTTTCCATCGCCATATTCAGAGACTGTACTTCCCGCTCTTCCGATGTAAGCAGAAAAGAATTTTCTTCGTATTCCCGGTATTCTTCCTTAAGGTTACAAAGTTCTGTTTCTTTCTCATCATAGTCCTGTCTGAGATTTTCTTTACTGCATCTGAGTTTCTCCTGCCTGGATACCCAACGTTTCTTCATCCGTATTCTCTTCTGAAATTCCCTTGCATACTTCAGCTGCTGTTTTCCACAAAATCCCACCAACGCAGCTGCAATAACCGCTACGATCAGACTTACCGAAACACTGTCCGCTATAATCGCAGTCAAAATCAATCCAAAGATGCCGGCAGCGGCCGATATCAGCATTCCCATTGCAAAGCTGTTTCTTTTTGCCTTTGCCTGTGCCATTCTCTCATCCAGAATAACCGCACCATTTTCATCTCCGGGATGCATCCGTAACGACTCCTCTTTCTCATTAATCTGATCCAGCTTTCCATTCAGATCATTCAGATCACTTATGATATCATCCATCCTGGTCAGAAGTTTCTGCCTCTCCTGTTCTGTCTCTTTCTGTTTTCTGTCTGCCTGTACCAGATAACCCTTTCTGGACATCTTGAGCATCTGCATGGCCCGTCCCAGATCCATGGAGCTGTCTGCAGTTCCCTGATAGCCGGTCATAAATTTTTGCAGCTCCCGAGCCAGATCCTGTTCTGTCGGACTCTTTAACTTCGCAGCAAAAACTGCATTATCGTAGATTGCTTCACTGATATCTCCGAGAAACATATTTTTAATATACGTATGTACTATCGCTCTTTCGCTTTCATTCTCTCCATACAGAACGTTAATTCCCGGAGAAAACTCTAAAGTTTTATCATGGATTTCTCCAGAGTTTTTAATATTTAACTGTCTGATAATCATATTCTGTCTGTCACCTGCTTGTTTCCAGTAAAGCCTGAAGACCATAATATAATGCCTTCTCCTCCACTGCATTTCTGTCTTTTTCAAGAAAATAACTGATATAGTCACCAATCAGTGTTCCACTATATTTTTTTTGAAGTGCTTCCAGATCATAGGAAGGCTTTGATTCATCCAGAACCTCTGTTACGTAACCAAAAGACTTCAGTCTCTCGGGAAGCAGCAGAAGCTCCGGTGCCCTGGTTCCCTGGATCACGATCCTGTAGATATTCATGCGTCCTTTATTCGCCAGATCCGCCTTCAGCATATCTTCCAGAGATGCCTGTGTAGAATCTTCACGCAGCATCAGAAGAATCTGCTCATAGGAACGGCAGGCAAAAGGAACAAAATTTGTCTTAAGCCTTCCGTTTTCCAGATGTCCTTCTATGTATCCATGATCACCCAGATCATTTCTGTCAACAGGCTCCAACGCACCTGCATAAGCTGCATTATCCCGGATCAGAATCTGGGGTTTATGAATATGTCCTAATGCAATATAATCAAATCCTGACGCAGCAATTGATTTGATATTCATGGGGATATGCTTCGCATCCCCACCATGAGCCAGTAAAATGTGAACCCCCTCTCCCTCTGCAGGATGTATGGAATCATACAGAGGATTCTCTATTTCCTGATGTTCATAGCTCAGTCCATATACATAAACATCCAGTTTCTCATCTTTCACACAGGTAAGCTGTTCATTCTTAAAAAATGTCACATTCTTTTCCCACTGAAAATCCCGGTAAAAAGAATCAGCCTTAATATAGTCATGATTTCCTGCCATCAGATAAACCCGGGTATCCGGGATGGTGGAAAACAGGTTATTTACTTCTTTCAGTTCCCGTAGAAGAGGCTGGCGGTGGAACAAATCTCCTGCTATAAATAACAAATCCACCGGATTCTCGCGGATACCCGCAATAACCCGGCGGAAAGTTTCCCAGATTTCTTCCTCCCGCCTGCTGCTCCATGGACAGCCCCTGTCAGGAACTGCACCAAGGTGTACATCTGCAAGATGAATAAATCTCATGCCAATCTCTCTTTCTATAACATTTTTGATATCTGCGGATTGCTCTGCAGCTTCAATGCTCCCACAATACTGATATCAGTCAAATTATAAATCACAGTTTTTAACAGTTCTTGGGAATGGAATTACGTCGCGGATGTTGCCCATGCCGGTAAGGTACATTACGCAACGTTCAAATCCAAGACCAAATCCTGAATGGCGTGTGGAACCATATTTACGAAGATCAAGATAGAAGTCATAATCCTCTTTCTTAAGTCCCAGCTCGTCCATACGTTTCTCAAGTTTCTCAATGTCATCCTCTCTCTGGCTTCCACCGATGATCTCACCGATTCCAGGCACCAGACAGTCCATAGCTGCAACAGTCTTGTTATCCTCATTCATCTTCATGTAGAAAGCTTTGATCTCCTTCGGATAATCTGTTACAAATACAGGTTTCTTAAAGATTTCTTCTGTAAGATAACGTTCATGCTCTGTCTGCAGATCGCATCCCCAGAATACTTTGTAGTCAAATTTATCGTTGTTCTTCTCCAGAAGCTCTACTGCTTCTGTGTAAGTAACATGACCAAACTCAGAATTGATCACATGGTTCAGTCTGTCCAGAAGTCCCTTATCAACAAAAGAATTGAAGAAATTCATCTCTTCCGGTGCATTCTCCAGTACATAGCGGATCACATATTTCAGCATTGCCTCTGCAAGATCCATGTTGTCATTTAAATCTGCAAATGCGCATTCCGGCTCGATCATCCAGAACTCTGCCGCATGGCGGGTTGTGTTGGAATTCTCAGCGCGGAAGGTTGGTCCGAAAGTATAAACATTGCGGAATGCCTGTGCAAAAGTCTCGCAGTTTAACTGTCCGCTTACTGTCAGATTAGTTTCTTTTCCGAAGAAATCCTGAGAGTAATCTACAGCACCCTTATCATCTGTCGGAACGTTGTTCATATCCAGAGTAGTTACCTGGAACATCTCACCTGCACCTTCACAGTCGCTTCCTGTGATCAGTGGAGTATGCACATAAACAAATCCCTGCTCCTGGAAGAAACGGTGAATCGCATAGGCACACAGAGAACGTACACGAAATACTGCCTGGAATGTGTTTGTTCTCGGACGGAGATGTGTGATGGTTCTTAAGTATTCAAGACTGTGGCGTTTCTTCTGAAGCGGATAATCAGGTGCAGAATTACCCTCTACTGTAACTTCTGCTGCCTGGATCTCAAATGGCTGTTTTGCCTGTGGAGTTGCTACCAGTGTACCTTTGACAATGATCGCTGCACCTACGTTTAATTTGCTGATCTCAGCAAAGTTCTCCATTGTATCGTGATAAACTACCTGAAGAGTCTCAAAGAAGCTTCCGTCGTGAAGCACGATAAATCCAAATGTCTTGGAGTCACGTACGCTTCGTACCCATCCACCTACTGTAACCTCTTTATCCAGGTATTTTTCTCTCTCTTTGTAAATCTCTTTTACTGTTGTTAACTTCATATCTATGTTTCCTCTTTCTCCTCATCGTTCTGGTCTTACACAAAAAGACGAAACGCTGTTTCAGATAACAGCCGTCTCGCCTTTTAGTATAGACTATTCCCTGTTTTCACGCAAGGAGTAATCTGGTATTTAACTATGTTTTTTCTTTTGTCAGGTATAGCAAAATCATGCTCTCTGCCATTTGGTCAGGCAGGCACTCTCAATGAATCCATACATTTTGCAAAAATACGCTTATATGTCCTTGTAGTATAGTGAAGCCCGTCATCTACCGTACCAGTTCCGTAATGATCACTGGCAAAGCTGTATCCTGTTGATTTCAGATAAGAATACATATCAATATAAGTATAAGCAGAAGACAGATTTGCTTTCATATACTGATTGAATGATCTGACTGCCGCCTCACTTCTGTCCGCTCTTCCCGCATTGGGAAGCATCAGACGATTCACCGGATTTACAGACATGAAGTACAGTTCACATCCTTTGCTTTTAAGCTGTGGTGCAATCCAGTTATAATACTCCGCATAATCTGCAGATTTTGACAAGTCGTTTACTCCAAAATTAAAGATCACTGCGGTTTTCTTTGAAAGAATACTGTTGGAATCGTGCTGTACTATGGAATAAAGCTGAGCCCATCCTGTAGTGGTAAACCAGTCCAGTCCCTTTCCTGCCGAGCAGACAAACTTCACATTCTTAGTCGCAGATTCTCCCATTCCTGTCAGAACATTTTCCATAAATTCCGTACGGGAATCACCTACAAAAATCACCTGTTTATATTTATAGATATCTACCTGCGGAAGCTGATCCTCTGTAAGGTCTGTTTCCGTTGTTCTGTTAAATACCACTGCATAGAGATCCATATTTCCATTTACCGTGATTTTTTCTTCTGCCTCATACTGTGGAGAGACACTCTGCATCGGTTTTGTGGACCACCCCATAAAAGTATACCCTTCTGCATCCCTTACGCCCGGAAGAGAATAAGAACTTCCTTTTGCCAGAGTCGTTTTCTGCCAGGTGCTGCCGTCACATCTGTGAAAAGTCAGCTGTACTGCCTTCTTCTGTACCGCATAAAGAGTGATATTTTTATTAACTGTACATTTCGCCTTCGCTGTTGCTTTCTCGGAATTTTTCTTACTTGACCAGCCCTGATTAACATAACCGGTTCTTGCCGGTACTTTTGCAAAGGTAACAACAGTTCCCTCTTCTACTGTCTGAGTAAGTTTTTGATAAGCTGCATTAGTGCTTCCATTTCCCAGATAGTAGCTGACCGTATAATAATTACTCTTTCTGCACACTGCATAGAACTGAGTTGCCTTTGTAATCTTTACTGTATCACCGGCTGAATATTCCGGTTCTGTTTCTCCCTTTACAGTTGTCCAGCCCAAGTTTGTATAGCCCTTTACTTTCGGCACATCAGGCAGTGTCACTTTCTGATTTTTTGACGCATACATGGTGAGAGAGGTATAAATTTTACTGGTACTTGTTCCATTATTGTTATTGAAAGTAACTGTGTAAGGCAATTTCTTATATACAGCATAGAGAGTCAGTGTTTTTGATACAGTCACATTCTGGCCTGCTTTATAGTCAGCTTTGGAGGCTTTTTTATTCTTTGACCATCCCAGAGACTGATATCCTGTCTTGACAGGTACCTGCGGCATTGTAACTGTAAGTCCTTTTCCGACTTTCTGATTCAGTCTGGTAAATTTACTGTTGCTTGCCCCTGTATTGGTCTTAAAATTCACCTGAAGTGCTGTACGGCGCACAATGTAAAAATCTGTGTCACCGGTCACTGTAAATTCTGAATTCAGTTCATATTTTACAACAGAACTTCCCTTTGTATCTGTCCATCCATAATTAATGTATTTGGATGATGGCATATCCGGAAGTATGACGTTTTTTGTCTCATATGCCCGCAGAATTCCATTGGAAAACACACTGGTTCCTGAATTATTATAAAGGGAAACCGTACATTTCTTTGGCATATAGAAGTTCAGGATGCCTTTTTCGAGAAACAGATTCCAGCTCTCGCCTTTCTTCAGAGTAAGAATATCTCCACCCTTCAGAGTGATCGCATCTCCAAGTTTTTCATTTTTTTCCAGTTTCCACATATCCGGTGCACCTGTATCCGGTACATTGGGAAGGATCAAAGATTCACCCCAGGACATCACTGTTCGCAGCTGTTCACATTCATTTCCTTCTCCGTCTATAAACCGGAGCATTACCTCTTTCTCCGGATTAATCGTCGGCGTGGGAGATGGTGATGGTGTGACTGAAGGAGTCGGTGTTGAAGACGGCATCGGTGTGACCGAAGGAGTCGGTGTTGAAGACGGCATCGGTGTACCCTCCGGTGTCGAAGTCACTGTTGGTGTTGGTGACAGTTCCGATGCCATTACTTTCTCCGAATCAGAAGCTGCCGGCAAAGTATTTTCTGTATCAGTTATGCACGAATCTTCTTCCCCTGAACTGAAAATCTCTTCAAAACTGTCCGGAGTGCCGAACTCTGCTGCCTGTACGGGAACTGTTGCAGTGATCAGTGCCACAGTCAGAAACACACTTGCCAGACGCTTTCCTCTTTTGTGTCTTTTTCTGTACATATTTACCTCCATTTTGCAAAAACGTCCCAACATAAAATATGCGGGACGTTCTCTATGCATTCCCAATCATTCAAAAACATCTTCAGACTGCCCGGCTTTTGATCAGAACCGCCACAACCTGCTCATATGTAAATAATACCAGATTTGTCATCCTGCTATGTAAACACTGTTTTCTTATGGTTGAAAATATTCCTTATAATTTATTGATAAACCTCATAAATGCTTCTCTGCCTTCAGCAGTGCATTTATATACGCCGGCATCCTCAAGTACATGAACGAATACATTACCGACTTCTTTTCTGAGAACATCCTGAATGTTGTCTTTATCAAGGTTGTCATATTTCGGAAGGAATTCTGCAACCCACGCTGCATGTTTCTCAATCTTCTCATTGGAAGAAATGTCTTTTCCCTCCAGAATATATTCTGCCAGAAGTTCCAATTCTTCTTTTAATCTTGCCGGAAGTACGGCAAGTCCCATTACTTCGATCAGACCAATATTCTCTTTCTTGATATGGTGATACTCTGCATGCGGATGGTATACACCAAGAGGATGCTCATCAGTAGTAATGTTATTTCTAAGTGTGAGATCCAGTTCAAACATATCTCCGGATCTACGGGCGATCGGTGTGATCGTATTGTGCGGTTCTCCATCAGTTTCAGCAAAGATAAACGCACTTTCGTCTGTATAACCTCTCCACGCTTCCAGAACATGTGTAGCAAGCTCTATCAGTCTCTTCTCATCCTTATGACGGATCCTTAAAACTGAAAGAGGCCATTTAACAATACCTGCTTCTACATCCTCATATCCCGGAATAGTCACATGTTTCTCGATCGGTGCTTTTGCCATTGCGAAAGTATAATGTCCGCCCTGGAAATGATCGTGACTTAAAATAGAACCGCCTACGATAGGCAGGTCTGCATTGGATCCCAGGAAGTAATGCGGGAAAAGTTTTACAAAATCAAAAAGTTTGATAAATGTATTCTTCTCAATCTTCATCGGAACATGCTGACTGTTAAAGACGATGCAATGCTCATTGTAATACACATATGGGGAATACTGAAATCCCCAGGGACTGTCATTTACAGTGATAGGAATGATTCTGTGATTCTCTCTGGCAGGATGATTAACTCTTCCTGCATATCCTTCGTTCTCCGGGCAAAGAAGACATTTCGGATAACTGCTGGATTTTACAAGCTTGGCAGCAGCGATTGCCTTCGGATCTTTTTCCGGTTTGGAAAGATTGATGGTGATATCGATTTTACCATATTCACTGTCTACTGTCCATTTCTGATCTTTCTTTACACGATAACGACGAATATAATCGCTGTCCTGACTGAGTTTATAGAAGTAATCGGTTGCTTCCTGTGGATCTTTCTCATATCTGCTCCAGAACTCATTCTGTACCTGCGCCGGACGCGGCATCAGACAGTTCATAAGTCTGGTATCAAAAAGGTCTCTGTACACAACACTGTCTTCTATGAGATTTCTCTTCACAGCCTCATCCAGAAGTGCATTTAATACCTCTTCAAGATCGATATCCCTGTACTCTTCCTCAGGTTCCACATATTCGTCTTCTTTAAAGACATCCAGAAGAAGATTTATTGTATAATTCTTCTCGCAGGCCGGTGTAAGTCCTGTTTCTACTCCGTACTGTACTAATTTTTTAATGTTCTCATATAACATCTGTACGTTCCTCCGTTTCGCTGTTACTGTTTCACTCTTACAGTAACGTGTTTAAACAATAAATTTCTCTGCCACTGTTTGTCCTTTTTAGAATACTCAAATATCAGTGAAATGTAAAGAAGCATTTTTACAATTTTTTGGATAAATAACCGGCAGGTTGCTGTCGCGTTACTGTTCGCTCCGTTCTCAGCTGCCTGCCGGTTATGTTTTTCATCAGTAATTTACTGTTTCTATATAGGTGATAAACACATTTCCGGCTTTCTGGAAAAGATCCGTACTGTCATTCATTCCATACGGATAGGTCTCTTTTTTAACCGGATCATACAGCCAGGTATTATATTCATCATATCCTACGATCACCACGCTTGTATCTGCTCCCGTTTTGGCAATTACCGGACGCTGTGCACTTATCTCGTACAGCACACTGTCCAGACTGCAGCCGGAAAGATCGATCACAGTTCCGGTCTTTTTGAGGCTCTTTTTCAGGGTTTTAATATCATAGGTTCCCTGAAGCACAATCTCCGGAATCTCTTCTGTATCTATCTGCATTTTTGTCTTTTTATTTCCACGTTCCCATACATACTGCTGTGTACGGTTCAGCACTACACCTCCCAGCGTATCTGCACGCAATACAGCCTTCGCCGGATCTATATAGATACCGTCCAGTCCGCCCTGTCCGTAAACATAATATGCTATTTCCTGAGGAATCTGAGTGTCCAGAACAATGTCTTTCCGGTCGGAACTGCTTACCTTTGCATACATAGTCAGCGGAGAATCTGTCTGTTTGGTTGTGTTAAATACCAGTTTCACACGAACACCTGTCCTGGATGCAGAAATAAGTTCGATTTTTACTGTATTTGCCGCTGCCTTTTTATTATTCATGATCGTATCTTTCTTCTGGGCAACATAAGAGGTTTCTCCGGATTTTGCAGAAAGTTCAAACTCGATCAGAGTATTTCCTACTGAAATATCAGTGATATAAAGTCCGTCTTTCCGGTATTCTTTTTTTACATTTCCTTCAAAATCTTCAATACGCAGAATGCGGATCCCAACAGATTTATGTCCCTCCTCATCTGTAAGAATATCTTCTTTATTCAGCATTCCATAAATCAGATCTTCATTCATAAATCCAACTGTACGAAGTCTCTGGCCTTTCTGCGGTGCGATCAGTCGGGTTTTACAGGTATCAAAATCGATTTCTTTGATATTTCCCTTTTCATCCCCCTCTGAAACCAACCAGGCTGCATGGTCATTATTATCGGAAGATACAAAATTCGCATTTTTTATTCCTTTTTCAAGAATTTCACTGGAGTTCTCTTCGATATTGATCCTGTAAAGATTCTTCGCCAGAATCAGAAACAGCTCATTCTTTTCATTGACATAGGACAGTTTTTCAAGATCTTTTTTCAGAAATTCAAATGATTCCGAAACAGGGATAAAGGCTCTTTCTTCTGCCACATTTTTATCACGATTGTAATGGTAAACTGCAATTCCTTCATATCCTTCATGGCTTCCTCTGTTCATATATCCATAAAGTACGAAATCAATATCTCCTTCATCAGTTACTCTGACGATCTTGATGTCATGCTGAGTTCTGGAATCGCGGAAATCTCCGTCCTTCAATTTTCTGAAACTGAAAACCTGATTTACCTTTTCATTGCCCGGTGAATAGGACCACAGATCTCCCTCCTGCACAAAAGCTATCACAGTAGCAGCATCATTCATCATATATTCTACATTCTTATCGCGCACTCCAAGGATAATCCCATCATCCTCATAAACAGGCAGTGTACCATCAAAGACCTGATTTGCAGAACGCTGGAAATCCAGCAGATAAATCCTGGTATCCTGATATTTCATTCTGTAAAATTCTTTTACGTCATATAATTCCGTTTCCTCATCCTCATTCTGCGAAGTCAGCTGATATTCCAGCACAACGCTGGCAGTTGTCTCATTGATCTCCTTGATCACAGGAATTCCCTCCTGACACAGCTGCGGAGCAAGATTCCCCCAACTGATCTCACTCAGGGAAGAATTAATATTAATTCCCGAGTAATTCGTTGCTGCTCCTGTTGTCTGTGGTTCCAGATAACTTCCCAGTGCATCTGCTGACTCTTTGTCAAGACACGCTTCATAAAAATATTTTACAAAAGCTGCATAATCTGATGCATGTACCTGTGACCTGGAAACAACTCTCGTATAATAATATGCTGTACCCTCATCCAGTTCCAGGGCAATCTGCATGGAATATTCCTGATTCATACGCAGATCACTGCCAATCTCCACGTCTACGGACAAATACTGATCTTCTTTTACAAGATTCTTAATCTTCTTATTTTCAAGGACTTTACTTCCATCAGATGTACGGATCTCATAAGAAAAACTCTTTACTTCCGAATCATAGGGATTCACTTTAAATGTCAGTTTTTTTGATGTATCCAGAGGAGTCACACTGTCTCTGCTAAAATCCGCCTGCATAGGCTGCGCATATCCATACATCCGGTTTATCAGCGTATCATTCATATCCACCATGACTTCCGGAAACACTGCATCATTAAAATCAGAACGGTTATCTGTGGATTCACTGTTAAGAAGCAATGCAGTACCTGCTGTACCAAGCAGAAATACCAGAAGAAGAATACCTGCTTTTTTCAGTATCCTTTTCATCGCACACTCCCTTCCTGTTCTTTTTCATTCAGAAGCCTGTCCAGTGTGGGATGGATATTCAGGGCTGCAAGCATTTTCTCCACCTTACCCTGGTCTGATCTTTTCCCTGTTCTGACTGCTCTGATCAGGAGATTCTTAGGTGTATGTTCCATATCAATAAACTCCAGGATCTGGGTATCATAACCTTTGCTCTCCAGAAGATCTGCACGCACAGCATCTGTGATCAGCGCAGACATCCTTTCTTTCAGGATTCCATAGCGCAGAACCGGCTCCAGCATTTCATTTTTAATCTGTTTATTAACTTCATGCTGACAGCAGGGTACGGAAAGAATGACTTCAGCTCCCCATTCCACTGCCTTGGCAAGTGCATAATCGGTAGCTGTGTCACAGGCATGAAGCGTTACCACCATATCCACACAGGATACACCTTCATAATCTGCAATATCACCATGATAGAAATGCAGCTTCTCATATCCGTATCTGAGTGCCAGAGAATTACATTTCTCAATTACATCTGTTTTCAGGTCAAGACCTATGATATTTACATCATATCCTTTTAGTTCTCTTAAATAATAATACATGGCAAAGGTAAGATAACTCTTTCCACAGCCAAAATCCAGAATCGTTATTTCTCTGTCTCTGGAAAGTCTGGGAAGTATATCTTCAATAAATTCAAGGAAACGATTGATCTGTCTGAATTTGTCATATCTGGCATGGATAATCTTTCCCTGTTCATCCATAACTCCCAGATCGATCAAAAACGGAACTGGAACACCTTCTTTAAGAATATATTGTTTCACCCGGTTATGTGCCTGGATCTGAACTTTTTCTTTCTGTTCATGGTGTTTCTGTTTAATAGTCATTTTCCCCTTTTTACTGACAAGAACAACCCCGTCTGTTACTGCACCCTGTGCCTGAAACTGTCTGAAATTCTCTGCAAGTTCTTTTTCCACATATTCAATCAGTTCCGTACGCCCGTAGTTTTTATGCAGAACTTTCTGTCCTTCTGTGGCAGATGCCTGATAACAGATCTGTCCTTTCAGCCGGATCGGACGAATCTTTATTTTTGATATGCCATCTTTATTTCTGCCGGCACTCAGAACAGCCTGTATCAGATTTTCATTTATCTGTTCTTCTAAATATTCTCTTAAATTTTTCATTACTCTTTCTGTCTGTTAATGTTATATAATCTGTTGTAACTGTCCGGTGTACCGGCAAACCGATTTCCCGAGCAATTACAATCTGTTTTAAAAGTATCTCCTGCAGCGATATCTGCGGCATCTTCTTCTGGATATTTCCTGACAAAGCATTACCTGTATCAGTTCATCCAGAAAATCCTCCCTGATAGCCTGAGTGCTTATTTCCGGTTCCATACTCTCCCTAATCTTGCGGCTTAAATGATAAATCATATATTTATCCGGATATTCATCATAAAGGCGGCTTCCCTCATAATCCATGAGATCACATTCCTCTTCTATTTTCTCCTGAATATGCTGTACAGTCCCCGGATAATAGGATTTCATCAGGTTAAATTCTTTATCCTGCATCCGTTCTCCTTCATACAGAAGAGGATTTGCATATGTGGTATAAAACGGAAAATATTCTTTCAGATACATCGTACGATCCTGCATTCTTTTCGATTGTCTATTTCAGTATATGCAAAGTTCTGCAGACTGTGCCGAAATACAGTTCACGTGCCGCTTTATTTCATCTGCTTCTTGCAGATTACAATTCCTGGATCATTCTTACAGTTAATTTGACACTGTGTTCAATTGCCGCCATCTCAAACTCAGCGTAATCCATGTGAGCACTTCCGTCTGCCTTATCAGAGATTGCTCTTACTACAAGGAATGGAATATGGTTCAGATAAGCAGCCTGACCGATAGCAGCACCTTCCATCTCTACTGCAAATCCGCCAAATTCTGAAATGATGGCATCTTTAACGCTCTTATCTGAGATAAACTGATCTCCGGAACAGATTCTTCCTTCAAATACACTGATCTCAGGATTTACTTCTTTACATACTTTTGCAGCCAGTTTACGAAGTTTTTCATCAGCAGGGAAGGAAAATTCATCCATCTGCGGAATCTGACCTTTCTTATATCCGAAACCGATCGCATCCATATCATGATGCAAAACATCTGTGGAAAGAACAATATCCCCAATATTTACATCATTATTCAGACTTCCTGCAATTCCTGTATTGATCACCGCTTCCACACCAAATACATCTGCAAGGATCTGTGTGCACATACCTGCGTTTACTTTTCCGATTCCTGAGCGTACAACAACTACTTTCTTTCCTTCCAGAGTTCCCTCATAGAAATCCATACGGGCTCTGGATGTAATTGTGACATCCTGCATTTTTTCCTTGATTTTTGCAACTTCCTGTTCCATTGCTCCGATAATTCCGATACATTTCATTATTAAAACACCTCTTCTTTGTATATTGTAATTTTTCATTTTCATGGTATCAGGTTCAGATGTGTAAACAGTGACAAATGTTCCTGACATTTCTTTATTATAGCAAAACTTTATTTATATGGAAACTTTTTTTATCCTCTGTTATAATACAATTGCTATTTTATGTTACTGTTCACATATCACTATTCCGCGAGGTGTTTTGGCATGAATATGCCAAAATTCCGAGACATACAAGCCAAAATTCCATTGCCGCAGGCAATCTGGAATAAATTTTGGCTACGTTACTGAGAACGAAGTAAACAGTAACGTAGTGGTATATGAACAGCAGCATTTATAGTTACATTTTTTTCACACAGGAGGAAACATATCATGACGTATAAAACAAAAGGTGTCTGCGCCAGCCATATTGAATTTGAAGTAGATGACAATAAGAAAGTCCACAATGTCCGTTTCATCGGCGGATGCAGCGGAAATACCCAGGGTGTAGCCAGTCTTGTAGAGGGAATGGATGCAGAGGAAGTGATAAGCAGATTAAAAGGAATCAAATGCGGATTTAAGAATACCTCATGTCCGGATCAGCTTTCCACTGCACTGGAGGAAGTTCTGAACAAATAAACAACTGTGGAAATACTGAACAGTTACGCAGGTGACCATATAAAATATCCCACGAAAACTATAGCAAGCCTCTTAAATAATGTAAATTGAATCAATATATTATTTACAAAGATTGCTATAGATAAAGTTTCGTGGGATATTTTTTTAATTTACATATCTGTCCTGTCCCATTTATCACACAGGGACTGAACATCTCTTGAAAATCTTTCCAGATCTTTATTCGGCGTTCCTTCATTTTTCCTGATAACCGTAATAAGCCTGTAACCAAGTGCCAGAAGTTTCTCGAAAGCTCTGGCTGCTCTTGTTGCTTTCGGTGATGCAGATGCTTTCTGGATTTTCACACCCTTTGCCTCATACAGACATACATCGTCTGCCAGATCATAAACCGTACCGCTGAACGGAGCCATTGTATCATACCCCAGTTCATCTGTCAGACGTTTTGCAAAAATCTCTGTAACTGTATCATCTCCATGAGTAACAAAGACTTTCTGCGGTTTCTCCTCAAATGCCTTCGCCCAGTCTAAAAGGCCATTCACATCCGCATGACCGCTGATTCCCGGCATCTGGCAGATATGCGCTGCCACATGAACAGGTTCACCAAACAGTTTCACATCTGCAGCCCCCTCGATCAGTGCTCTTCCAAGAGTACCGACCGCCTGATATCCTACAAAAAGAATCGTATTCTTCTCATTCCACAGATTATGTTTCAGATGGTGCTTGATACGGCCTGCATCACACATACCACTGGCTGAAATGATTACCTTGGGCTCCTCATCATAATTGATCGACTTCGAATCATCACTGGTGACGGAAACCTTCAATCCAGGGAAACTGATTGGATTAATTCCCTTTTTGATCAGTTCCATCGCTTCTTCATCAAAACAGTCATACTGATGCTCCGAGAAAATCGTGGTAGCTTCATTTGCAAGAGGACTGTCCACATATACTTTAAATCCGTCATGTCCATACACCAGTCCGTCTGCCTTGATCTGTCTGATAAAGTATAGCATTTCCTGCGTACGTCCCACTGCAAAAGAAGGAATCACAAGATTTCCTCCTCTGTCAAAGGTTTCCTGGATGATTTCTGACAACAGTTTCACATAATCAGGCTTTTCTCCATGACTGCGGTCACCGTAAGTGGATTCCATAACTATATAATCTGCATGGTGCAGATACTCAGGATCCTTGATCAAGGGCTGGCAGGTATTTCCAATATCTCCAGAGAATACAATCTTTTTCTCTGTATCCTCCTCCCTGATCGTCAGCTCAATACTTGCAGAGCCCAGCAAATGGCCTGCATCAATAAACCGGGCTGAGATTCCCTCTGCAGGAGTGATCATCTTATTGTACGGGCATCCCACAAAGTTTCTGATCACTCCCATGGCATCTTCCATTGTATAAGCCGGAACAAATTCCGGTTTGCCCTGTCGTCTGCCTTTACGGTTTCTCCATTCTGCTTCAAACATCTGAATGTGCGCACTGTCTCTGAGCATAATATCGCATAAATGGCTGGTGGCATCTGTGGCATATACCGGTCCCCTGAACCCCTTTGCATAAATAGCCGGAAGATTACCTGAGTGATCTATATGTGCATGTGTCAGAAGAACAAATTCTATCTCTCCCAAAGCCACTGGTATTTCTGCATTTTCATAATAATCCGGTCCCTGCTCCATTCCGCAGTCTACAAGAAACTTGTGACCTGCTGCCTCCAGATAATAACAGGATCCCGTAACCTCATGAGTTGCCCCGATAAATGTAATCTTCATATAAAAACCTCCCTTCAGATTTTGATATCCCCAATTGTTTTGCTGCATTTTGCCTGTTTAACCCGGCAGCTTTTTACTGCTTTTATGATCCTTCTATATTGTATTAATTATACACTACAATGAAACAAATTAACAATATCTTTTCTGAAAACAAAAAGCAGAAACAGTTTTTTTTCGACTGTTCCTGCCTTTCTTTGCATCTGCCACGTAAGAATTTTAAAAATTTGCCGATATTTTAATGATTCTCTGTCGGTCAGTGCATAAATATATAACGTTTTGTTCCGAGCCTTTGATCCGCACACTTATCCGAAGAATAAAATGCCGGATTTCTGCTTCGCAAACTTTCATTACATATACTATGCGAATCAAATCGGCAAATATCACACAAAAAAATAAAATTTTTTTATTTTTTTTCAAAAACGGATGTCTTCTGATATGTCTGCGTATTTTTATCCGGATATCGATAGTCAGCTATAGCAGTCATTCCCACCAGCGCAGTCAACATAACTACTGCCACTGCGGCAGCTGCAGATTTCAGGATTCTGTGAGTCCTGTTCCCGTCATACTCAAGACTTTCAAGTTTTTCCTTTGCCGCCCTGGTGCTTCCTGTCTTTTCAGCCCTGGCTGCTTCATTGAAATCCCCTGTTTCTCTCAGTCGGGTGATCAGCCGATCATACCCCGCCCGGATCTTCTCCTCGGATTCTTCCGGAAATTCATCCCATGAGGTTTTGCCTGCTGCGTTCAGCAATGCGGATTCAAGTATTTTGGTTTCAGTATCATACTGCTCTTGAAGTATTTTGTCTATCTGCTGATTTTTTGTCTGTATATCTGTTTTGTTCTTCATAATATTTAACTTTCCTTGACAATTTCTCCCCCTGGGTTCATATTAAATAGTAACGTATAGCAATTCCATAAAATAATGAATCCGGACATTTTCGCAGAATTTCACATATTCCCGGATTCCCTGCAGTCTTTTATAGAATTGTTGTAACTATTCAGAATAAAACAGGAGGAATCTCTATGAAACATATTGTGCTCACCGGTGGCGGCACAGCCGGACATGTGACTCCGAATATTGCTCTGATCCCACGCCTTAAGGAGCTTGGATACGAAATTTCCTATATCGGATCCTACGATGGAATCGAAAAAAAGCTTATTGAAGAAATGAATATTCCTTATTACGGAATCTCATCCGGAAAGCTGAGACGTTATTTTGATCTGAAAAACTTCACAGATCCATTTCGTGTACTGAAAGGATTCGGTGAGGCCAAAAAATTATTGAAACAATTAAAACCAGATGTGGTTTTCTCCAAGGGTGGCTTCGTGACTGTCCCGGTTGTAATCGCTGCCGGTCGACGTAAAATTCCTACCATCATTCATGAATCGGATATGACTCCCGGACTTGCAAATAAGATCTGCATTCCATCTGCAACAAAAGTATGCTGCAACTTCCCTGAGACTGTAAAAAGTCTTCCTGCTGACAAAGCAGTACTTACAGGTACTCCTATCCGTCAGGAATTATTAAACGGAAGTAAAGAGGCAGCCCGCGAATTCTGTGGTTTCACAGATGACAAACCGGTTCTTATGGTGATCGGCGGAAGTCTTGGTGCTGCATCTGTCAATGAAAATATCCGCAAAATCCTTCCGGAACTTTTAAAAGAGTTTCAGGTTATCCACCTGTGTGGTAAGGGAAAAATGGATGAAAGTCTCAAAGACACAAAAGGATATGTACAGTATGAATATATTAAACAGGAGCTTGCCGATCTGTTTGCTCTGTCTGATATCGTTATCTCCCGCGCAGGTGCCAATGCAATCTGTGAACTGAATGCTTTAAAAAAACCCAATCTTCTGATCCCGCTTTCTGCAAATGCCAGCCGCGGTGACCAGATCCTCAATGCACGTTCATTTGAACGTCAGGGATTCAGCATGGTACTTGAGGAAGAAGAGATTACAGAAAGCACACTTTTAAACGCAATCCGCGAACTGTACCAGAACAGAGAGTCCTATGTTCATGCCATGTCAGAAAGCAGTCATATGAATTCTATTGAAAAAATCACCGGACTGATCGAAGACTGCGTAAATAAACAGTAATCACCGGGTTATTTTCTTATATTCCCTGGCAAGCCAGCGTCTCGTCCTCATGACTCTGTTATTCACATTATTTTCTGTGATATGATAATGTCTGGCAACGAGACGCGTTGGTATGTCATATAACGTTACACTGACATAGATTTCATAATTTGTCCTGTTCTTTTCTCTCAGTTTTTCAAATATCGACTGCAGGTATCCTGCTGCCTCCAGATTCAGAACAATCTCATCTACACGATTACCTTTTCTTACCCGCATATCTGTCATTTCCAGAATCGCATCTGAGTTCGCATATTCATATTTCCTGAAGGCCTTTTTGCGATGATCGGATGCCTTATGGTAGCTGATTCTGACAATCAGATTCTCCAGTTTCTTTTCATCTGAAAAATCCACACTCCGGCCCATATGAAACAAAGTCTCAAATACATCCTGACAGACATCTTCTGCTTCATCTTCATCGCCAAGGATAAATTTTCCAATATTGAACGCCCGAGAGCGGTATTTCCTGTAGATACTTACAAAATCTATATTCTCCATCTTTTGCAATGTGCTGTATCAGAATATCAGGACAGCTGCTCCTTTACTTTTAACAGGATTTCTTCTTTATCTGCATCACTGAGTTCACCCGGGTGCCATGTGATTCCCACCTGATCTCCTTTATATCTCGGAATCAGATGCATATGAAAATGAAATACTGTCTGCCCTGCACACTCGCCATTATTCTGTACAATATTAAATCCGTCACATTTCAGTGCTGCTGTCATTACTGTCGCCATTTTCTTTGCAAGAATCATTGCCTTTGCAGCCATTTCATCCGATAATTCATAAATATTGGCAGCATGCGATTTCGGAAGGATCAGCGCATGTCCCTTACTCGCCGGGCCCAGGTCAAGAATTACCCTGAAATTCTCATCCTCATAAAGTGTTGCAGCAGGAATCTCTCCATTAGCGATTTTACAAAAAATACAATTTTCCATCTTTAAATCCTTCTTTCTTAAAATTCAAGATTTTGATTTGCAATAATCAGTAATACTTGTCGTTTTATTGCGAATTTTTCAGGACGAAATCAGTTGCGGCTGAAAGTTCACAATGATACACTTTTCCTGAGGTGATAATATGCAGATTGAAATAACAAAACAATCAGAAAAAGATTTTCGTTTTCTTTTATCCAGACTTTCACATGAAATCCGTAATCCGGTCACGCTGATCAACAGTGAACTTCAGTTGATGGCTTCCTCTCACCCGGAACTGTGCAGTTACAGACAATGGGACAGTCTTATGGATAACCTTGAATATGTAAAAGAACTGCTGAAAGAACTCTCTGACTTCAGCCATGCGCAGACAGTTACTCTTGTTCCCGTAAATCCCGCGGAATTTCTGACCACTGTTTTATCCTGTCAGAAAAACACTCTGGACTATCTGGGAATCCGGCTGGAAATACATGTGGAACATACTTCTTCACCTGTTTTTCTTGACCGGATAAAAATGCGTCAGGTCATATTTAACCTGATCAAAAATTCCTGTGAAGCCATCGATCAGCCAGGCGGAAAGATTATTGTAAATCTCACCCCTGCAGATTCCGGCATCTGCATCTGTATTAAAGATAACGGATGTGGTATGACGCATAAGCAGACTGAGAATATCTTTCATCCCTTCATTACATATAAACCGGAAGGAACCGGTCTCGGGCTTGCAGTAACAGCAGAAATCATCTCTGCACACCATGGTCAGATCAGGGTTTCCAGCACTCCCGGTCAGGGTTCTGCCTTTTATATTTATCTGCCGGCATCCCCTGAATAAAGGTCGGTTATCCTGCACGCTGCGAAGGGTGATAAAGCAGAACTGCAAGCAGGAATCCACAGATAAGACCGCCTACATGTGCCGCATTGCCCACCCCTTCGCTTGTAAAACCAAAATAAAGCGAAAAAGCAGCCATGATCACTACCTGTCTGGCAGAAAGATCTTCAATATGACCTCTGCCCCTGATCACAGCATAGATCATTGCACCCATCACAGCAAACACTGCACCGGATGCACCTGCCGAAACTGCAAAATCCGCACTGTCCAGTTCCAGAAACAGACACAGCAGATTTCCACCCATTCCTCCCAGAAGATAGATCAGCAGATATTTCAGTTTTCCAACTGTACGCTCCAGTCTGCCTCCAAGCACAAACAGTACCAGCATGTTATTTCCAAGATGCTGCGGTCCAAAATGAAGGAACATACTTGTAAAGATCCTATAGTATTCTCCCTGCATAATGGCGGGAGTATATGCCGCTCCGCACTGAAGCATATGCATGGTATCCTCTGATCCTCCGGTAAATTCCACTGCAGTAAAAACAAGAATATTCGCCAGAATGAGAAGCACTGTAACCGGTGCCTTTTTCAGTTCTTCCAAGTTTTACCTCTTTTCTGTTTCTTTATCTCAAAAACAATGTACCATTACTAATTGTAGCAGACCTCCTGTATTTTGTAAAAACATTTATTCCAGAAATATATATCTTGCCTGTGCAAAATCCACTTCATCTTCCGGTTCAAGCTGATATTCCTCATCCGGACGAAGTAATCTTCCATTTACAGACGTTCCGTTTCTGGAATTCATATCACTAAGGAAATAGTTTTCTTCTTTTTTTCGTATTTTTGCATGGATACGGCTTACGGTAGGCAGGCTGATCACCGCATCACAGGCAGTTTCCAACTTTCCGATCACAGTCAGATCTTCATTGAGATAAATGGTCGCCAGTTCTCCCGGTTCTTTGCTCACCAGACTTGCAGGTCCGCTTACTGTTCCGGCAGATAGTACTACTGTTTCACCATAGTCCATATGTATCCGGGATGATTCGGAAGTTTTTTGTCCACAGTCTGACATTTTCTGCCCATTCACCGGCTGACTCTGATTTGTTTGCTGATTTCTCTCCACTGTCTGGGACAGGTTTTCATATAATCTGTCCTCCCATTTCTGCTCTGACACTTTTCCTTCTGCTTCTTTCCATCCTGATCTTTTCCCTGATGTTTTCTTTTCTGTTTTATTCCATGATGGCATATTTTGCAAAACTTTTTTTGTCTTTATAATACGCAGGCCCAGCATGATACCCGCTATAGCTATAACAATTACACCAAGTATGGTTTCCATTTCCACATGTGGCAGATATCCCTTCAGGATAGCAGCTGCCAGTCCACAGATCAGAACAGCAGCCGGCACAATAACACCGACCGGGTTCAGTCGGCCGGGTTCTTTTGAATCTTCTCCTTCTCTTACAAATTCATTCCGGTTTTCATTATCTTCCGGGAAAGTCTCTTCTTCTGCAAACTCCATCTCCTGCTCTGTCTTTTTTGTATTTATTTTTTCTTTCTTCTCCCCATTTACATCTGAACTCTGAGTTTTGTATAATTCTTCTTTAATATGCTCCAGATGAAAACTGTCTTCCATTGCTCTTTTATATACTCCATATCCAAGGATTACCGCATCCTGATCCTGATGGTCTATTTTCGGCAGAATATATTCTGTCAGAAGCTGAAACTGTTCTTTAATATCCTTCTCATATCCGGGCATCATACAGAAATAAATCTGTCTTTTTTCAATATCTGTATAAATATATTCCGGCGACATTATAAACTGTCCGGGATTGATCAGATATTCCGCCGCATCTTCCATAGCCTTTACAAAACCACCGAAAATAAGCCTGAGATCTTCAACTCCCATCTTCTTTTCTTCATACAGCACATTCACCGCCTGTTTCGAAGTAATATCAAAATAGATAAGAAATCTGCCATCCATCCCCTGTATCCTGCACTTCAGAAGAGAGGGAATCACATTTCCCGCAAGCATCCTTACCTGATAGGAATCTGTATTGATCTCATTCTCACCATAGACAATGAGATAATTATGATTCATATCCCTCTTATATTCTGTCCGCATACTATTCTATTCCCCCATTTCTCTCAGTACCGCCTGCGCCGCCCGCAGTCTGCGGATATGTTTCACCGGATTTATCACTGCGGATTTCCCTTCTGTCCTCAAATGCCAGCTCAGATTGCCATACGACGAGATCGTGTCCAGGTCATAGGTTACCTGCACTTCTTTTCCCACATTTGTCTGGGTACCTAAATTCTCCGCCCCGAAAAAGCCAATACTCCCCAGCTCCTCACTGCGCATCCTTGCAGTATCATATATTTCTCCGTTTTTCTTAATCCCTTCCATGCTCCCGCTTACTGCCGATTCATAAGCTGCCGCTGTCAGCCATGCCCTGTTATGTACAAAAAAGCTCAGATAGATAAGTCCCATCAACACCAGCAGGATCAACGGCATGACACAGGCAGTCTCGATTGTAAAACTTCCCTTACGAATTATACTGTATTCATTTGTTATACAAAAATTATCTTTCATATCAAAAATCCTCCCAGATATCCTGCCAGCAAAAATGGCACAAACGGTATTTCCGTACTGCCCTTTCTGCAAAATCCCATCAACATGATGCCGGACCATACTGCACTGCAGATCATTCCCATAAAAAGTGTTGAAAAAAATTCTTCCGGGTACAGCACTGTCCCCAGTGCCATAAGCAGCCAGCCATCGCCCATTCCCACAGCACCTTCTGTAAGGATGCTAATCAGCACAAAGAGAAAACCTGTCCCCACGCACATAAGAACCTCCGGAACATTTCTTCTGCTATATATTGTCCACACAGTTCCGCAGACTGCAAATATTATGATCAGCAGAAGAGAAACCTGCTTTTTTCTGATATCTATCCATGAATTTATTCCCAGAAATCCAAGTACACATATTTCTTTTACGCCATTCATCTCCATATACATCTCTCCGGCAAAATTCAGCCACACCTGCTACATGCTCCCATTTCCGAAACAGAGGAAGCTTTTACCAGTCTTACCGAACGTTTCAGCCCACTGCAGGACTCCAGATTATGGTATCTGTTTCCCTGTTCCGTAACATATACCACTCCTGCCGGATTCTGATTCCTGCTGCAGATTTCACAGGCTGAATAATGCTCCCCGTACTTATTGGATGCAGATTTTGCGGAACTTCCGGGAATTTGTTTTAATGAAACATTCAGATAGCTGCAGCCCGGATTTTTATGGTACACACTGCCCGAGGCAGTTACATAAACCATCGGTTCTGTTTCTCCCTGCTCTCCTCCATTGTCAGGAAATTCGGTTCCTGTCCATGCATGGACTTTTACATGGTTATAAACTCCAACATCCGGAAGAGGTATCAGTCCACCAAAGGGTTTATACGTGTAGATATCCGGCAGCGTAATATCATCAACACTGTCCCCACTCGGAAGATACGCATACATTCCCGCCTGTTTTGCCTTCGTACACAATGCAGTCAGATGTTCCGTCTGCAGTTTATATATATCCATAAACGAAATCAGCGTAACCATTCCCAGGAAGAACAGCGGCAGTACAAGTGCTGTTTCTACTGCCAGACTTCCCTTCTTAATCTTTCCCCGAAAAGAGGTGCAGAAAGATACTTTTACAGAAGAAACTTCTCCAATATGTTCTTTTGCATTTGTCCGAAAATATTTCCGACTCTTTTGGGGGAATAAAAGATCGTAAATATTGCTTAGAGAGACTTTTCTCCTTTCATAAATTTTTTTATCTTTTTTTCCGATTTCTTCAATACTTTGTTTTTCTTTCTGTAAAAGCATCTTTTCACACCTCTTTTCAGAAATTCATTCATAACAATACTGACGTATCACCTGAAATTCCTTTTTCCTGTTTGCTTTTACCTCCGCAAATGCCTCCAGAGCTACAACACAGGAATCCATATAAAAATTTGCCCTGCCTTTCTTTCTTATCGCATCTTCGATCATATCCATAGCTCTCATCACTTTCTTTTCCTTTGAAACAGGCAATATCAGAACCTGAAGGTAATCCTCATAGGACAATCCATGTTCATTGTTTTTCCGCATGGAATCCAGTCCTTCCATCAGACTTGAAAGATTAGACAGCGAAATCTGCCAGTCTGCGGAAGTTTTTACAAGGGGAATCTTCCCTCCTGCAAAAAGTTCTCTCACATCCAGTACGCTCTCCGCAAATGCCCAGCATAAAAGCAATGCAGACTCTATCACTACCGCTGCCGGAGGAACCAGAAATCCCGACGCAATAGCTGCAGCGAGTGCCTGTGCCTCTGTTCTTTTTACATTATCTGCCATCAAACATGCAAAGTTTACGCCTTCTCTGATGAACAAGAGCTTTGATGCCACAGATTTAAGGTTATCTATATCATTGTCTCTTCCTCCAAAAACATATTCCATCTGATATGCAAGACTTTCTTTTGACGGATCTGTGTAATTTCCCAGATGATTCATCAGATACTGCTGAAACAAAACCCCGGAAGTATAACTGCTATCTGCTGTCACTCCGTCCGGCATCTCCATTCCCTGTTGCAGCTGTCTTCCCGAAACCATTGTGTCTTTGCTGACTGTCCGGGTGGAAATTTCCCGTCCGGGTGGCAAAACCAGCTCCAGTATTCCCATTTTCATAATTCTTTTTATAATACTGATGGGATTGTCAGCCTGTGGCTGCGTCGGTGCTGGCTGGGTTGATATTTGTCCTTCCTGTTGCTGCCTGTTTTCAGCTTCCTGTGCTGCCTGCCGGCTTTTCTGAGAAGCCTGATTCATTTCCGAATCATATCTGTCGATGGAGCCTCCTGTCTCCGCCTGTTTCGCTTTCAGATCCGCCTCTTCTGTTTTTCTCTCTCGATCAGACATTTTGTTGAGAAGGAGCTGTACCCCCTGACTTCCAAGAGTTTCCTGCATATACTGCACAATCTGCTGATAAAAAACCTCTCCGCACTCATCTGTCAGAAGCCGGTAACCGGTAAGTCCGCTCTGATGCAGTTCAAGTTTCTGACTGTTCTGCTTTAACACCGGTTTCATATAGGATTCCAGATTATCGCAGATCTTTGCGAGATTAAGCTGCCCGCCTCCCATGGAACCATCCAGCGCAAACAGATCATATTCCTCAAGAAGTTTCCTGTCATACTGTCCAAATACAGAATAAAGTCCGATATCCATACTGTTGAGTATTTGGGTTCTGGCCGATGCCATACGTACAGATTCTATACTTGTACATACAAGAGACAAAAGCAGACTGAGTATTAATGCAAGAAATAATGTAATGCTTCCTCTTTCCTTTCCGCAATATTTCATACAGGAAGTACACCTCCTTCTCTTTTCATCTTAAATAGAATTACTCTGTTTGGCGATCTTTGAAAGAATGCTCTGCACCAGTTCGGTCAGCTGCTCTTTGAAAATAATGACAAGCCCGATCAGGACTACAAGAATCAGAATGATCTCCACAACACCTACAGCGTCTTCTTCCTCTGCGAATCTTCGTATCAGTCCGTTTTTCTTTTTTATCTGTCTTATCAATTCTCCCATTTTTTCCCTCCATATCCAAAAGCACCCTTTACGCTGCACAGAATTTACTGCAGCACCTTATCATGTTTCTCCGTAGAAAGACATAAAAGCAGGAATCATGACAATTGCCATAACGACAATAAGCATCATGATCATCGGCACCAGAAGTTTTGTGGCTGCAGCCTCTCCAAGAACACGTGCTTTTCTCTTTCGTTCTTCCCATGCTTCGGTTGATTCTCTTTCAAGCATATCAGCCATCTGTCTGCTGCCCTTCTGGAGATTCTGGATAAGAAGCGTGGCAAATGTTTTATACTTTGCCTGACCACATCTTTCTCCAAATCTTCTGTATGCTTCACTTTCAGAAACTCCGCTTTCCATCTCATAACAGACAATCCGTATCTCTTCATACGCAGGTCTTGGATTCCGCTTTCTCTTTCTTCCATAATCCAGAGAAATTTTCTGGAATGCCTTTCTTACAGTCATCCCGGCCTGAACCAGAAGTGTAAATTTCATGATCAGTCCCGGATAATCCATAAGAAGTTCTTCATACCGTTTCTGAAGCTGAACCTGTTCTTCTCTCCCTTTCATCACAAGAATTGCCATTGCCGCAATAAGAAACAGTCCTGTCAGAAGCATTCCGGAAGTGTCTGCCGGACTTTCCCATTTTACCTTTTTTCCATTCAGCTTATCCGGAAGATAATAATAATCCGGATCACTGCGCTGCTCGTTATACCGGGATACTGCCTCTGCAATACTTTTTTGTGCCTGTTCTTTTCTGGTCAGCTTCTTATTCTGTTTCGGTTCTTCCTCCTGCTCTTCCAGTTCCTTCTCCGGTACCTGAATGTACATGGAGACCGGTTCTTCTCCGTCAACGGATACCATAAATTCCTTCTCATATGATCCTGTATCCTCCTTTTCCAGACGGTATCCCTGAGGATACACCTGTCCACCGTTTTGCAAAGTAAGGATCATGCCCAGCAGATTTCCGGCTATCGCTACTACCGCAAAAAGTCTGATACCATCCTTCCCTCCGATTCCGGAAGATGGAATCCATCCTTTTTTCCAGCCGGTCAGTGCACACAGGATCATAACAAAAATGACAACATGTACCCACATTTGTACTGTCACACCTCAATATCTACAATCCTTCTGCCAAGCCAGTATGCCGCAGCATAAATGACAAGGCAGATACTCATTGCTGCAATTCCAAAGGGATTTCCATAAAGAACACTTAAGAAGCCCGGTGAAGTCATCTGCAAGTACAGGATAATTCCCACAGGCATAAGACTCATGATCATCTGTTCTGACTTCTTTGCTGCCAGTGTAGCCTCAATCTCTTTTTTAACGTCAATCTTATCTCCAAGCATACGAGACACCTTCTGAATTACCCGGTTCATATCACCACCTGTACGCTTGGCTGTATAAAATACAGAGGCAAAATTTTCGATATCTTCTATCTGACTTCTTTCTCCAAGATCCAGAAACAGCTCTTCCAGCGGAACACTGATATGCTGCTGGCTTTCAATATAGCGAAATTCCTCCACAATATCCGTTCCCTTTCCGTAGAGTCTCTCCAAATCTCTGACACAGGTTTTTACCGCGCTTTCCACCGAATATCCGGCCTGAACCGCAACACTCAGCGAAGTAAGTGCATCCTTAAACTGATAATTCAGATTCTTCCGTCTTTCCCTGATCATACGATTTTTCTGCCATTTCAGATAAAACACAGGAACGGGAAGCATAAGAAGCAACACCCATTTACTTTTGTAAAAAAGATAATCTGCCATTATGCACAACGCCAGTGCCTGTCCCATATATTTCAGAAGTTCTTTCATAGAAAAACGATAATGATCATAATTACGTTTCTGATAAAGCTGTTCTTTTTCTTTCCCTTTCATAGTTCAATCCCCGCTCTTTCCAGTTTTTCCACATGAAGGAGGGATGCTGTCTTTACAAGACCTTTCCCTTCCTGCCATTGATACAGCGGCCGGATACGGATTTCTCCATTTTCAAAGCCGCACACCTCAGTTACTTCCAGCAATTTCCTTGATTTATCCCTCATTCTTCCCAGATGTACCAGAATATCCACTCCGGAAGCAATCTGTCTTCTGATTGCTTCCAATGGAAGATCAACGCCCATCAGAACCATTGTTTCCAGTCTGGATAACATATCCCTGGCAGAATTGGCATGGGCAGTAGACAGCGACCCTTCATGCCCTGTATTCAATGCCTGAAGCATATCCATTGCCTCTCCGCCGCGGACTTCTCCCACTATGATTCTGTCCGGACGCATTCGTAATGCAGATTTGATCAGATCTCTGATCGTAACGGAAACTGCTCCTTCCATGTTTGCCATCTTTGCTTCCAGCCGGACCAGATTGTCAATTCCCCTGATGCGAAGTTCTGCATTATCTTCTATTGTGATCAGTCTTTCGTCCCTGGGGATATATTCCGACATTGCTGCAAGAAATGTAGTCTTTCCGCTTCCGGTTCCGCCTCCTATGACCATGGAATATCTGGCCTTCACAAGCTTCTCCAGAAATTCTGCACATTCCTGTGTGATACTTCCCAGTGCGATCAGCTTTTCCATTGTAATGGGGTGTTCAGGAAAACGCCTTATAGTGAGAATCGGACCATTTAATGCAACCGGATAAATTACAGCATTTACCCTGGAACCATTTTCCAGTCTTGCATCCACGATCGGCATGGATTCATTGATCACACGATTACATTTTCCAACAATCTGCTGGATCACATCCTCCAGTTTCTCAGCAGAAGTAAAACTTTTATGCCATTTCATAAGCTTGCCGGCCCGTTCTACAAAAATGGTATCCGGCCCGTTTACCATGATCTCAGTCACTGTCTCATCATCCACCAGTTCCTGAAGCACATCCAGTTTGCGGACAGAATAAAACAGTTCCTGACGAAGCTGTACCTTTTCTTTCAGCGCAAGACGGACATCTTTTATCTGGTTCAGAATCAGCTCATCAATTACATCAAGGATTTCTTTATCCGATAATTCTCTGGACAGATCCAGTTCTTCCATCAGCATCTGCCGCAGCTTTCTAAATACATCTTTGTTCATCCTTTTTCCCTTTACAGCATCTTTCCGGAACTTTTTTAATTTTCTTTTTTCTGGCTTTCTTTCCTCAGAAGGTTCCGCACATAATCTCCCAGTTCACTCCACATCAGCTGTTCAACATACGCAGGTGACAGGCAGGTTGCCATATGAAACGGTGGATTTATCTTTTCCGTCTTTTCCAGAATCTGAGGATAATCCCAGATTCGGACCAGATTCTCAAACTGCGCAATCTTACACTGTGAAACAGCATCAGACAATACAGGCATATAAATCTTCTTACACATATCCAGCAGCTGGAAATTTTCATCAATCCCACATCCAATATCCAGCACAATCACTTCATAAGAACTGTCAAGTATAAGCATCTGAAAAAGCCGTTCCCAGTCCTGCCAGGCTGTTGTACGGATATCTGCCGGCATCTGCACAGGTGGAATGTAATCCAGATTATTGATCGTCTGTATCATACTGTTCATCTTATAGAGAAGATTCTGATTATCTTGTCTCACATAATAAAGAAGATCACTCAGATTGTGGGCAAAACCTTTTCCCATCAATTCTTCAAATCCGGAATATTCTTCCATATTCAGATAAAGAACGGCTCGTTCTTTGGCAAGTATCTGTCCAAGTGTCAATGCAAAAGAGGTTTTCAGACAACGTCCCAGAGGTGAAAATATTCCAATAATTTCTGTTGTCTTTTTTAATACAGCAATCTGATCTGCCACTGTCTTTTTTTCGGCGCCATAACATGCCATCACTTCCCGGAGAACATCAGAAGAAGACTGATATTTATACACACTTGGATACTGGTCAAGTTCCGGAGGGTGTACCCCTTCCGACAAAATGATGATCTTCCCGATATCCAGATCCCGGACTTCCCGGCACATAGCCCGCCCGGAAATCAACAGCAACTCTATATGTGTTTGTTTCCCATAGGCGATCAGGTTCTCTACAGATGTAAATGCCTGTATCTCAAAGGGAATATTCTTCTTCCGGTTCATATAGTCCATAAAGTTCAGCGCATAATCCACTTCCAGATCGCATACTGCAAAAATATTTCTTTTCAATAGATACCTCCTGCATATAACAACACACTTATAAAAACAGGAATCGTAAAATGGAAATTTTCAGGAGCAGCAATACTTTTTCTCCGATAGGAACTAATCTTTCCCGTACTGACTGTACATTTCACATATTCAATAAAATAAAGGATACGTTCACAGAAATTGTGGTTAAAGATCAGAAGTGCGGCCGAAATGCCTGCACCTGTCAGAAAAGAAATAAAGATGCATTTTATGATAGATTCACAGCCCATTATCCCTCCCAGTGCGCAGAATAGTTTAATATCTCCGGCACCTATCATCCCAAAAGCAAAGAGGATCATAAGAAATAACGGAATTACGCTTCCCATTATAAAAAATCTAATTCCCGTAATATTCTTTTGCCATATACAGACAAACAGTCCCACAGACATGGAAAAAATAATCCATCCGTTATCAACTTTTGCTGTACGGATATCCATGATCATGGCAGTTCCGGCAACCGTTACAGGAAAAAGGTGAAAAAATGCATATTGCATCACCTCCAGTCTTATATTTTTCGCAACTGTTTCGATACTGTTCATACAATAGGAAACAGTCTGTCTCTTCTTTGGTATTTTAAAAAAATAAAAGTGGAATTAACCGCCGAACTGACGGGATTGAATCACCAGAAGAACTCTGGTGAGTATTATTATAGGACCGGACAATTGATTTGTCCAGTCCTATTTTTTGTCGAATTTCTAAAATATTTATAAACTGTAACTATGCAAAAAGCAAAATCTGTATATTGCATAAAAACAAAAGATTGTGGTAATATTCTCCAAAATAAAGGAACATATAACTGTGCTATATTTACAGCAAACAATCCACTAATAAACAGTTATAAATATGCAGATTTTACAGGTATGTATTCTTTACAGCAGGAGGTATAACTATGTGCACAGCAGCAACTTATAAAACAAAAGATTTCTATTTCGGCAGAACCCTTGATTATGAATTTTCCTACGGTGATGAAATCACCATCACACCACGAAACTACCCATTCCATTTCCGTCATTCTGATAAAGCCCCTGACTCTCACTATGCCATCATCGGAATGGCTCATGTGGCCGGAGACTATCCACTCTACTATGATGCCATTAATGAAAAAGGTCTCGGCATGGCAGGTCTGAATTTCGTAGGAAATGCAGTCTATGCAGAACCAGTATCGGACAAAGAAAACGTAGCCCAGTTCGAATTCATCCCATGGATTCTCAGCCAGTGTGCCACCTTAAAAGAAGCCCGCCAGAGACTCTCAACTATGAATCTCACCAACACACAGTTCAGTGAGAACTTCCCATGTGCTCAGCTCCACTGGATCCTCGCAGATGCTTCCGGCTGCCTCGTTATCGAATCCATGCAGGACGGCCTCCATATCTACGAAAATCCTGTAGGGGTACTAACCAATAACCCACCCTTCCCACAGCAGATGTTCCAGCTTAACAACTACCAGTCTCTCTCCCCTCGCCAACCAGAAAACACCTTCGCTCCAGGATTAGAACTCCAATCCTACAGCCGCGGTATGGGCGCCCTCGGCCTCCCGGGAGACCTTTCCTCCGCCTCCCGCTTTGCCAAAGTTGCCTTCACAAAAATGAACTCCAGATCCGGCGACTCCGAACTCGAAAGCGTCAGCCAGTTCTTCCACATCCTCGGCTCCGTAGATCAACAGCGTGGCTGCTGCGAAGTAGCAAAAGGCAAATATGAGATCACTCTCTACACTTCCTGCTGCAACACAACAAAGGGAATTTATTATTATACCACCTATGAAAATCATCAGATCAATGCTGTCGATATGCATCGTGAAAATCTGGATACAACAGTCCTAATCCGATATCCTGTACTCGCAAAACAGAATATCTGTTTCCAGAATTAATGTGAAGCACTCTATACCTGTGGCAATTTCGACAAATACTCTTTAATTATAGCCATTGCCATTTTTCAGTTCTGTACGGTATAATAAAGACAAATTATTGGTTTCAAAAAGAGGTAATAACAATGGTACATTTTTTTGATATTACAAAGTTCAACTTATATAAAGAAGATAACCGGCGCGAAGTAAAAAAAGCAAATGGCGGCCTTCCTTCTTCTTTATGGGAGACTTACTCTGCTTTTGCAAATTGTTATGGCGGCGTAATTATTCTGGGAGTTGCCGAAAACAAAGATGGAACCTGGAGAACTACAGGTTTAAAAAGTACAGACAGGGACAAGCTGTTAAAACATTTCTGGGATACAATCAATAATCGAAAAAAGGTCAACGTAAATCTTCTATCTGATCAGGATGTAGAGATATATGAGAAGGATGAAGATACTATCATTGTACCAAACTTCAGGTGAAAGCCATGCTCCGCGACCAGACAGACAACACTATGGATATGGATGTACTGGATGATGTTCCAATAAGCGACCTAAATTATGAAACCATTCAGGGATATCGCAACAGACATCGAGCCCTTAAACCTGCACATCCATTTGGCCGTTTAAATGATTCTGAATATTTACGCAGCATAGGAGCTGCTGCCATTTCCAATATTGATAAATGCCTTCATCCAACAGCTGCAGGAATGCTAATGTTTGGAGATGAATATAACATTGTACGACATTTCCCTGAATATTTTTTAGATTATCGTGAAATTCTGGATCCAACTATACGCTGGACCGATCGCTTACAGTCAAGTTCCGGTGAATGGTCCGGTAATATATGTGATTTTTACTTCCGAGTATATAATAAACTTGTTAAAGATATCAAGGTACCTTTTAAAACAATCGATGGAAACCGTATTGATGATACTCCCGTACATGAAGCATTGAGGGAAGCCCTCGCAAACTGTTTGATAAATGCAGACTTTTATGGTGTTCGAGGCATTGTAGTCCGAAAAGAAGCTGACAGAATAGTATTTGAAAATCCAGGATATTCCAGAACAGGAAAACAACAAATGAAAAAAGGGGGAATTTCTGATCCTCGCAACAAAGTACTCATGAAAATGTTTAATCTGATCAATATCGGCGAGCGTGCCGGCAGCGGAGTACCCAACATTTTTAACACATGGGAGGATCAAGGCTGGGTTGAACCAGTTATAGAAGAACAATTTGATCCAGACAGAACTCTTCTGATTCTTAGCTTCGATAAAAAACAAGCGATAAAAACAAGCGATAAAAAACAAGCGATAAAAACAAGCGATAAAAAACAAGCGAATAAATCCTGTCATAAAAAACAAAACCAAAAAACTTTGGAAAATATAGAAAAAATCAGAGAGTATTTATCTAAAAACAATATCTCAAAAACCAGTGATATTGCTGAATATATTGGATTAAGTCTTCCGCGAACCCGGGCTATTTTAAAAGAAATACCTGATGTATCTCCAATTGGAAATAATTCAAACAGAAAATGGACTCTGCAAAAATGATTTTCACCAGCTAAGAAACAAGTCAGAACATGGTACAAAGCAATAAAAGCATCTACGGAAAGCCTTCATCAGACCATCCAAAGATGCTTTTTATTGATATATTTTGTTTCTTTAAATTTCTTTATGACTCGTAACCCTAAGTCGTGCCATAGCTCTTGACAGAGCCAGCTGATTCATATGATACTCCTGAATACTCTGCTTCTGTCTCATCTGCTCTTCTGCTCTCTCCTTCGCTTCCTGTGCCCTGCGGACATCAATCTCCTCAGGACTCTCTGCCGTCAGACAGAACAGCTTCACACGGTTATTGATCATCTCCACAAACCCACTGCTCACAGCCAGAACATGCTTTGTGCCATCAGCTTCCTCGAAACGCATTTCACCAGGAATGATAGCAGCAACAATATTCTCATGCTGTGCCAGAAAGGCCTGCTCACCGTCAACAGCCGGGATTGTCAGGGTTTTGGCACGTCCTGCAAACGCCAGCTTATTACTGGCATAAATCTCAAGACCAAATGTATCTGCCATAAAATCCGCTCCTTATTCCTGACCCATCTCAGTCTTTGCTTTCTCGATGACATCCTCAATTGTACCAACATTGAAGAAAGCATTTTCCGGATACTGATCCATCTCACCATCAACGATTGCCTTGAATCCACGGATGGTTTCTTTCAGAGGAACATATTTACCCTTGATACCTGTGAAGTTCTCAGCTACATGGAACGGCTGAGAAAGGAACTTCTGGATCTTTCTTGCACGGAATACAGTGCTCTTATCCTCTTCAGAAAGCTCTTCCATACCAAGAATAGCAATGATGTCCTGAAGTTCTTTATATTTCTGAAGGATTTCCTGTACTTTACGTGCTACTTCATAATGTTCTTCACCTACAACATCCGGCTCCAGGATACGGGAAGTAGATTCCAACGGGTCAACGGCCGGATAAATACCCTGCTCTACGATCTTTCTGGAAAGAACGGTTGTTGCATCCAGATGAGCAAATGTAGTTGCAGGAGCCGGGTCAGTCAGGTCATCGGCAGGTACATAGACAGCCTGTACAGATGTTACAGAACCATCCTTAGTAGAAGCGATACGTTCCTGAAGTTCACCCATCTCAGTAGCCAGTGTTGGCTGATAACCTACGGCTGAAGGCATACGTCCAAGAAGGGCGGAAACCTCGGAACCAGCCTGTACAAAACGGAAAATATTATCAATGAAAAGAAGCACATCTCTGTGTTCCTCATCTCTGAAGTACTCAGCCATTGTCAGTCCGGTTTCAGCAACACGCATACGGGATCCCGGTGGCTCGTTCATCTGTCCGAACACTAAGGCTGTTTTTTCAAGAACACCGGACTCTTTCATTTCTGACCATAAGTCGTTACCTTCACGGGAACGCTCTCCAACACCTGTGAAAATGGAATATCCGCCATGCTCTGTGGCAATGTTCTGGATCAGCTCCTGAATCAGGACTGTCTTACCAACACCGGCACCACCGAACAGACCGATCTTACCACCTTTTGCATATGGTGCAAGAAGGTCGATAACCTTAATACCTGTTTCCAGGATTTCTACAGCCGGTTTCTGATGTTCGAAATCCGGCGGATCTCTGTGGATGACCCATTTCTGTTCTCCCTCAAGGGAAGGACCGTCATCTACTGTATCACCAAGTACGTTAAATAAACGTCCCAGTGTCTTATCACCTACAGGAACCTTAATGCCGCTTCCTGTGGCGATGACTTCTCTGTCACGCTGTAAGCCTTCGCTTGCGCTCAGCATAATGCAGCGTACCATATTGTTTCCCAGATGATGGGAAACTTCCATTACACATCTTTTACCGTTGTTCTCTACCTCAAGGGCATCCTTGATCTCAGGAAGATTTCCATCTTCAAAAACAACGTCTACAACAGGTCCCATAACCTGTACAATTTTACCTTTGTTCATCGTCGTCACTTCCTTTTTTGTGCTTTTGCACCGCTGACAATCTCAGTGATTTCCTGTGTGATGGCAGCCTGACGCGCACGGTTATACTCAATGGATAACTCCCTGAGCATCTTCTTTGCACTGTCCGTAGAGGACTGCATTGCCATCATTCTGGCATTATTTTCACTGGCATAGGCTTCTACAAGACATCCATAGATCAGACCAGTCAGGTAATTTGGGATCATGGTATTCAGAAGTACATCGGCTGATGGTGACAGCACGATTTCCTCCTGTGGCATGTCCGCAAGCATTGCCTGATTTGGCAGGAACTCTGCTTTCTTCAATGGAAGAAGCTGCATATTCACCGGCTCCATGGCAACTGCACTCTGCATCTCCGTATAGAAAATACGGACTTCGTCCAGTTCTCTGTCCAAGAACGCTCTGACAATCTCCTCTGAGATCAGACGCGCTCTGTGCATGGTCGGTTTCTGTACTGTATATGGAAAGTTCTCTGCGATATCCATATGTTTCTTCGTGAAATACTGACGGCCTACCATACCCAGCACATAAAGCTTGCAGTGCTCATGCTCTGCCATAAACTGTTCTGTCATTTTCTGGATATTATGGTTATAGGCACCTGCCATACCCTTATCACCGGTAACTACGATACAGCCGATCTTACGGTCTTCCTCCGCAATCTTATGACGGATACTGAAAAAAGGATGCTCTGTATCCGGCATATGACGCAGGATTCGGGAAATTGCTGCCTGCATATTATAGTAATACGGCTCTGTATCGGACAGGATTCTTTTGGCCTTCTGCATCTTGGATGAAGAGATCATATACATGGCATTGGTGATCTTCATGGTGTCCTGAATGCTTTTCATTCGAGTCTGAATCTCTTTCGTACTGCCCATATCAACACCTACCTGCTCTTATCTGCAAATTCTTCTGCCACTTTCACGATCTTTTCTGCCAGTTCATCCGGAAGCTGTCTCTTCTCCTCGATCTCTCTTCCGATTTCCGGATAAGCACTGTCAAAGTAGTCCAGCATATCTCTCTGATACTTCTTCATCTTCTTGGTTTCCACGTGCATCATTGCCTTGTGTGTTGCCGCACAAAGAGTGATGACCTGCTCATGAAGACTTAACGGGCTTGAAAGCGGCTGTTTCAGAAGTTCCATAAGTCCACTTCCGTATTTCAACTGCTGAGTTGTAGCCTCGTCCAGATCAGAACTGAACTGTGTAAAGATTTCCATCTCACGATACTGAGCCAGATCGATACGGACACTTCCTGCTGCTTTCTTCATGGCTTTTGCCTGTGCAGCACCACCAACTCGGGATACGGAAAGACCTACGTTAACCGCCGGACGCATACCGGAGTTAAACAGGTCACTCTCCAGGAAAATCTGACCATCTGTGATGGAAATAACGTTTGTAGGAATATATGCGGAAAGGTCACCTGCCTGTGTCTCAATGATAGGAAGTGCAGTGATAGAACCACCGCCGGCCTTTTCATTCAGACGGCTGGAACGCTCCAGTAATCTGGAATGGAGATAGAATACATCTCCAGGATAAGCCTCACGTCCCGGTGAACGTTCCAGAAGCAATGACAGTGCACGATATGCAACTGCATGCTTGGATAAATCATCATAAACCATTAATACATCTTTTCCCTTATACATAAAGTACTCAGCAAGTGCAGTACCTGCATAAGGAACAATATACTGAAGCGGTGCACAGTCACTGGCTGTGGAGGAGAATACTGTTGTATAGTCCATAGCACCATGTTTCTCCAGAGTAGATACGATCTTAGCTACTGTGGAAGCTTTCTGTCCGATTGCAACATAGATACAGATTACATCTTTGCCTTTCTGGTTCAGAATGGTATCCAGTGCAACGGAAGTCTTACCTGTCTGTCTGTCACCGATAATCAGCTCACGCTGGCCACGGCCGATGGGGAACATGGAGTCAATAGAAAGAATACCTGTTTCCAGAGGAACTGTTACAGATTTTCTGTCAATAATTCCAGGTGCCGGATTCTCTACCGGACGATACCCGTCTGCCTTGATCTCACCTTTACCATCGATCGGCGCTCCCAGAGCGTTTACGATCCTTCCGATAAAAGCGTCACCTACAGGCACACCTGCCTGCTTCTGGGTTCTTGCTACCTTTGTTCCTTCTTTGATTCCTGTATCTTTACCGAACAGGATACATCCGATGCTGTTTGCACGGATATCCTGAACCATACCTTTCAGACCATTCTCAAAGGTTACAACCTCGCCATACATAGCATGATCAATACCATGTACCGTGGCGATACCATCTCCGACGGAGATGACTGTTCCTACTTCCTGGTCCTTGCTGATTTCGTCATAATTCTTAATTTCTTCTTTCAGAATCGAAATGATTTCATCTGGATTCATTGCAGCCAACTTTTATTCACCTCCGTGTCAATTTCTGTCTTAAATTGTTATAACGTCCGCGGAGACTCCAGTCGAACTCTTTGTCTCCGGCAGAAAGAATGAAGCCTCCGATCAAAGATTTGTCTTCTCTGAGAGTAAGGATTACTTCCTTTGCTCCAAATTCCCTGCGAAGGAAATCTTCCATCTTCTCTTTCTGGGCTTCTTCCGGTTTTGTTACATATGTGAGAACAGCTTTCAGGATACCTTTCTGCTTGCGGCTGTAATCGCCATATGCTTCCAGGATATCATAAATGCTGCTGATTTTCTGATATTTACAGGTCACCTTCAGGAAATTTTTCATCTCCTGTGGGAATACCCTGTCAATTACATGTTCTTTTTCTTTTAAAGAAACCAGCGGATTCTCAAGAGCACCCTTTAACTGCGGGGTACTCCTGAAAATCTTTTCTGTCTCCAAAACAGCTTCTTCCGGGACAGAAAGCTCATATAATGCTTTTGCATAATTAATGCTTGTTTCCGTCATTGGAATCACCTGCCTCTTTTATAAACTGGTCATAAAGGGACAAATCCTGCTGACTGCTGTTTTTCTCTCCCATGATCTTTGAGGCTGCATCCAGCGCGATCTCTGCCACTCTGCTTTCCATAGCCTTCATAGCATTTTCCTGCTCTGTCCTGATATCTGCCTTTGCTTTGTCAAGCATTGCACCAGCCTGTGTGTTTGCATCTTTTACAATACGCTCAGCCTGTACTTTTGCCTCATCCTTTGCCTGGTTTACAATACGCATGGATTCGTCTTTCGCAGATTTCAGTGCATCTTCATATTTGCCTTTCAGTTCATATGCCTGTTCTTCTGTATCTTTGGCACTTGCGAACTGCTGGTCGATCATGTTTTTTCTCTGCTCCATCACATTGAGGATCGGACCAAATAAGAACTTTTTCATTAAAAGATAAAGAACAATCAGGTTAATAATTGTAAAGACCAGGTTGATGTTAATCTCGATCACCTGTCCCACCTGCCTTTCTTAGTTATTCTTTATCCATCAATTAGCCAAGCATGATAACGATCAGAAGACCGATAACGAAACCGTAAATAGCTGTTGCCTCGGCAAGGGCACATCCTAAAAGAAGGGATTTGCTGATCTTGCTTTCTGCTTCCGGCTGTCTTGCGATTGCTTCTACTGCTTTGGATGTTGCCATACCAATACCGATACCAGCGCCAATACCTGTTAAAACTGCGATTCCTGCTCCAATAGCTACTAACATAACTTTTTCCTCCTGTTGTTTAACTGAAATAAACTAAATATTACAAATCTTTCTTCACAATATGCTATCCTGTCGATATTCCGATGAGATCATTGATGCCTGTGCAACAGATGTCTGTACCAACGGTTGTTTATGACCGTTATGACCCACCGGATATCCGGACAGCATTTAAGTGCTGTTCATAACTGCTGTCTTATCCCTTATGTCCCGCGTCTCAGGTCTTATATAGGTGTCATATTCCTGTATGAACAGTAATCTTTTTTATTCAATAGCTTCTTTGATAAATAAAGAAGTTAAGAATACAAATACATACGCCTGAATGAATCCGTCAAAGAAATCAAAATACAGGCTGAATGGAATAGGAAGAACTGCCGGGCATATAAACTCAAGAAGTTTCATAACCACATAGCTTCCTAACACATTACCAAAAAGTCGCATACAAAGTGATGTCGGTCGAATAACGACCTCCAGAATATTAATCGGCAACATGATCGGTGCCGGCTCTGCGAAGCTTTTAAGAAAGCCTTTCAGACCTTTCTTATGGAATCCTGCATACTCGATCAAAAAAATACTTGTGATCGCAAGACCGATCGTACAGTTTAAATCCTTTGTAGGCGGTACAAATCCAAACACACCGAAAATGTTTGCAATTCCAATGTAAATGACAACTGTCATCAGATAGGGAATATACATTTTTCCCTCTTCTCCAAGGATATCCTTAAAGAAGTTATGAAGAAAACTGACACCGGTTTCCAGCAAAAGCTGTTTCTTACCGGGGTTTTCCACACTCAGGTTTCTTACGAGCACCAATGACAAAATTAAAAGCACTGCCATGATCACCCATGTCACTGCTACTGACTCTGCAACTGGTATTCCTCCAAACACCGGTATGGTAAAAACTGTCTTACATTGAAGTTCTTCCATTAACGTGTCTGCTAAATTACCCGTTTCTTTTCCCTCCTTTTTCTATTTAAATCTCCGGAAGATATTCTGGCTTTTTATGCTGTCTGCCTCAGATGCCTCAGCCAGGATTCCTAAACTTATGTCTGTAAAATATTTCATAAGCTTTCCATCGATTCAAGATTTTGAGATTATTATATTAAAATCCGTTAAAAAGTCAACAATTATTTTGACTATTTCTGGCAAAAATAGATTTTCTTTTTGTGCATTTCATCCAGACATTTTGATTGAAAAATAGATTTTCATAATTTTTTTAATGCATTTTCACGAAAAAAAGGCAATTTTCATTGACCGAACTGTAAGCAGATGATATTATTTTATATGGTTTTTATATAAATTTTATATCTCTGCACTTACCAATCCTTATATTGGTAATACCAAACAGGAGGTTTTTTATGCAAATCATTTGTCTGGGAGACAGCATTACGGACTGTAATCATTTATTTGAAGATTTTCCTCTGGGAAATGGGTATGTACAGATACTCTCAGAAATGTTCCGTAATCAAACTCCTTCTTTCTCCATATCCGCAAATACCGTCAGACGCTCATCAAGCGCTGTACAGTTAACAGATAAATCAACAGGTGCCATACATTTCAGGAACTGTGGAATAGATGGCTTCACTGTGACAAGAGTCCTTGAAAATATCCGCCAACACCGTATTTCTTTGCATCACTCTCCTGTTGTAACTCTGCTGATCGGCATCAATGATATCGGTCTGATAATGAACACAAACCGGATGGATTCTCAGAAAGAACAGATGATAAGAGAGTTTGCCACTCATTACAATGAATTATTGGATCTGCTCACTGCAGATGCCAGGCAGGTAATCCTTATGGAACCCTTTATCTTTCCACATCCGGAAGAATATGAGACATGGATTCCCTATGTCCATACCATGTCTGATATTATCCGACAGCTCTCTGTCAGATTCAGACTTCCATTTCTGCCTCTGCATAACTATTTTAATAAGGAAGCAACTCAATCGGGATTTGATGCCATAACAACGGACGGGATTCATCTTACTTTGTATGGGCATAAGCTTCTGGCCGAGAAACTGTTCCCTCTCCTTCAAAGCATTGATAACAATCCCTGAACAGATAAACTATTGCGCATTTTCCCGGAACTTTGTATAATAAATCACTGTCCTCGCTCATATCTGCGGACTTATTATGGAAAGGAGTCTTCCTTATATTATGGAAACTACAATTAAACAGATTGAAGATATGTCTCTGAATGCCTGGCCATCTCACAAGATGGAATTATACGACGGCTGGATCCTGAGATTTTCTTATTTTTATACACACAGAACCAACAGCGTAGAACAGTTCGGCAATTCCACCCTCACCTGGCGGGAAAAAATCCCATATTGTGAAAGCGTATATAAGCGTCTGGGAACCCCCGCTGTATTTAAGATCAGTCCTCTTGTCTCTCCTGACTTTGATTATGTTCTGGAAAACCGTGGATATGCTATCCAGCATACCACCAATGTCATGGCAATGAGCATGAACGCCGCACATCTGGATACTCCATATCCTGATGTAACATTCTACAATAACATTCCGTCTGAATGGATTGAAAGTCTGTTCAATCTAAAAAATACTATAAATCCGATTCACAGAAAAGTTGTACCATCCATGTATCAGGCAATTCTCAAAGAAACCATTTGCGCCTGCATCCGCATAGACGGGCAGATCATTGCAACAGGGCTTGGTATCCTGGACAGAGACTACATCGGTATTTACGCCATCCATGTCAAAGAAGAATACCGCAAACATGGCTATGCCCGTCAGATCTGCACAGGACTTCTGAAAGAAGGAATGAAAAAAGGTGCACAGAATGCATATCTTCAGGTTGTAGAGGGAAATGACAATGCCCGGTCATTATACAGATCACTTGGATTCCAGCAGCTTTATACTTACTGGTTCCGCGTACAGCCGGATGAAAACGGAAATTTCCCACCTGAGAAATAAAAAGAACTATCTGTAAAGCGTTTTCATTTTCTGCTTTTACAGATAGTTCTTAGTTTTTATAGATTTTAACTTTTCTTTTTCGGGGAATCAGTTGATTCATTTAACATAGTTCGCGCCAACTATGTTGTATATCATTTTAATTTTAATATTCAAGTCTTATTCTGTATTTTATCTCTGACTTAATTATGTTACTGTTCACTCCGTTCACAGTAACGTAGCCAAAATTCATTCCAGATTGCCTGCGGCAATGGAATTTTGGCTTGTATGTCTCGGGATTTTGGCATATTCATGCCAAAACACCTCGCGGAATAGTGGTGTGTGAACAGTAACTCAATTATACTGTTTTGTTTTTCAGCACTGCAGGTGATGTATTACCTACAACCATCGCTGTCAGCGGGCTGAAATACAGCAGACATGTTAATACACAGTAAATCGGGATCATGATTGCAAACTGTACCAGTCTTCCGGGCATGATCGCATAGAAATTATATCCAAGCATGATCACAAGTCCTGCTGTTGTAAGCACCAGAGAGCTGAGAACTGCAGTTACCACGATAGATACGCAGATACCAACTGTCTTTCCTGTTTTCTTTCTATTTGCAAATAATGGTTTTGCAAGGGCAGGAAGCACACCCCAGAGGATTGCTGCAACTGTGATAAACGGATTTACAGCATAGCCTTTCATAAAGCACCCGATAATATCCGCACATAATCCACAGACACCACCAGCTACCGGGCCAAGCCACAGACCTGCAAGGATTGTACATACACTTCCCACAGAAATACGGTACGCACCAAGATCAATGACCAGAACTCGTGTGAGTACCAGATGCATGGCGATCAGAAGAGCCATGAACACCAATGTTTTTACGTTCCAATATTGTTTTTTCTGCATAATAAAAACACCTCCATAATGTGTTTAAAAAATAGAGTAGTTACATAAATAATAATCCCTCCACATTATGAGATGCTCTCATATGTAGCAACGGGTGCGGAAATTATATCGTAAGCAGCACGCTTTCTGCTTTTCGTTTCACGGCGACTCCCCAGCCTGTGAACACTTGACGCATAAAATCCTACTTCGCTATTATTTATTTATCGAAATTATAACACAATCCATAGAAATTGCAATATATTTTCCGTTATTATTTTCACAAATTTGAATGCTGTTTTTTGTTCATTCTATACGAATGGTCTGCTTTTTTTACTTGAGAATATTGCTGCAAACACTCGTAAGTCTATGAATAAAACAGCCGCATATACTAATACTATAACATTATGTAGCAGTCCGGCATCTTCAGAAATGAGAAATTACATGAATACAGATATCCCGCCCCGGTCTGCTATAATCATGGAGGTAAAAAATGTCAGAAATATGTAAAAATAACTGCCAAAATCCTTATAATATATGTTATGATAATTACCTGAATACCAACGCCTGTACGGAATGTACCGGCCTGATATGCACTCCTGCCAAAGATAATGACGAATGGGAAAGCTACCGGAAAATTTTTGATTTTATCCCCGAACCGCCGGAAGACAGTATCCCTCCCTGTAAATAATTATTGCATACGGCAGGAATCATGTTCAAACGAATGATTTATCGGAGGTCCTGTCTGTATTATGAAAAAACTGCTTGCTGCATGTGTCTGTGCCGGCCTTAGCTTTTCTTTTGCCGGATGCAGCCCTGAAACCATACTGGAACAATTCACATCCACCGGAGACACATCCGTCCGGGAACTTACTTCTTCATCTGACACCACAACTGAAACCGAAACAAAAGACCGTATCTATATGGATGAACTTTCCGGTACCCTGCAGGATTTTTCAGGAAGCCAGCTTATTCTGAACACGGACAGTGCCTCCTATGTATTTAATGTTTCCAATGCCACCCTGGAATGTAAAGGCGGCATGATCACCGGCGATGAGATCAGTATCATTTACGAAGGTCAGCTTTCCGGTACTGACACAGGCAGTGTACATGTTCTGAAGGTTGTAGATGAATTTCATAAAAAAAACAAACTGAAAAAGCGCACTGCACATGGGCAGGTCATTTCCCTGACTTCCAATACCATCACAATAAAATCAAAGAAAGGAAAAACAGCCACCTATCCGATCACAGGAACAAAACAATATTATCAGAACGGAATCAAAGCCGGTGACTGGGTTTACCTTACATTCAAGGGAAAATTCCCGGATATTTCCAATGATTCTTCCGCATCCTTAAATGCCAGTCACCTGAAAGTGCTGAGTATTTCTGATCTGAAAGATCTGGAAATACCGGATCCCACCCCAACTCCGGATCCAAAACTCACACAGACACCGGAGCAGATAGAGAATAAAGAAAAACAGCTGCTGGCAACTGTACAGGGAGTAAATCTGAATATCCTCCGGATTCTTCCTGCCGGAAGTGACACCTCCTTTAATCTGGATATGTCAGCAATCCCCGCTTACTTCAAGGGAGGAATTGCCCCTGGATCTCATGTTAATGTTACTTATATCGGAGATCTGGAAACAACATCCCTGGAAGAAGTCCGTATTATTGCTGTGACAGGTGAGGATCCTGATACCATTAATGACAAACATATTTCCTTTACAGTAACCGGCACGATCATTGGAAGTACTGCCAACACCATCACTGTACAAACAGATGACGGTGCCATAGATACCTTCCGTACAGAAAACGCGCAGGATCTCACTGCAGGCGGCATGGAATACGGCGACTATGTGTGTGTTACCTTCCATCCATCCAAATCAAAATCTTCTAATATTTATACAGCAATTAAGGTACAGGATGCGTAAATTGTTACTGTTCACTCCGTTCTCAGCAACACGCTTCGCGATGCAGGAAATATGAACCTCCTTGTGCAATGCCCAAGGAGTATCGTTTGCTTCGCAAACTTAATTTATGCTAATCGCATAAATTCGCGCGGTATGTCTCGGGTTTTCTGTGACCTTCGCTCACACAAAACACCTCGCGGGATATCACCAGTGAACAGTAACCGTAAATTTCTTCTTGATTTCCGCTTCACCTTCCGCAAGCCAGCGGTATGCAGCATCCTGATCTCCCAGGATTTCTGCAAAGGACTGAACTTCATCCCGGATTCCTTTTCCATGAAGAACTCTGTAAGCCCCCGCATCACTTCCGGGGGCTGTTTTTATTCCCAGCCGGAATGCTTTTCTGATATTCTCTTCTGCAGATTCTATGATTGGTTTCAGAGTCTCATCATCATAACGTCCGTCTCCCAGAAGATTTCTCACTGTAACCAGAGTCGGAACCCAGACTGTATCACTCTCCGCCAGCATGGCAAGACTTTCTTCATTCATATAGTTTCCATGCTCCAGACTGTCCACTCCGGCAGCCACCGCTGCCTGTACTCCGTAATCTCCGTTGGTATGGGACATGACAGCCATACCTTCCTCATGTGCAATATGTACCATTTCCTTTACCTCTGACCCATCCAGAGGTGTTCCGGTAATCGCTCCATGTTCATTAAAATCCAGAATCCCGGTAGTCATGATCTTAATAAAATCTGCCCCTGCCTGTTTCGCCTCCAGAACACGCTTATGAAATTCCACCATTGTGGCAAAACCTTTTCCCACAATAGAACCATAATGTCCTTCTTTATGAATGGCAAATATCGGAGTTCTGTAATCTATTCCATACTCTGGTGCAAGCTCTTTCGCTCTCGCAGAAACACCCAACGCATCACCACCATCACGTACAAAAGCAATTCCCCGTTCCTGGTATGCTTTCAGATGCTCTCTTATTATCTTGTCGTCCGATCCATTTTTATGCATATCAACTGCATGGCGGTAATTTACGCCATCCATAATGATATGCGCATGACATTCTCCAAACATTTCCCGTTTCTCTTCCTTTTCTCTGCTACTTTCCTAACTCAAAACACACAGTCAGACGGATAAACCCATCCGCTCCGCTATGCAGCTCTATACTCAATAACTGCTCCGCAATTTTACTTAATCTTTTATCTACCGTTTTTTATTTCTCGAAAAAATTTCGGATTTCGTCTTCTGTTGCCTGTACAGAGCCCTGGACAAAGAATGGCTTTCCGCCGCCTCTTCCGTTTAATGCAGCATTCATTTCCTTTGTATACTGCCGTAAATCCCCGTCAATCTCGCCCATGGCATACTTATAGCTTCCATCTTCATTTCTGGAAAATACTGCACAGCAGCCCTCACAGGTATTCATCACTGCATCCGCAAGTTTACGTACAGAATCTGCTTCCAGACCTTCTTTGAAGATCAGGACACTTCCTGCACCTTCCCATTTCTTAGCCTCTGCCCTAAACATCTCTTCTTCCATACGGGCAACCTGGCCTTTCATACGGAAATTCTCATCCTGAAGACGCTGTACTGCATCTGCTGTTCTGTCCATCTTTGCAGAAAGCTTCATGGAAATCTGATGATTCTGCTCATTCACCATATTCAGATAATCCAGAACACGTTTACCGCAGATCATCTCCATACGGATACCATCATGGAATTTCACTACAGAGAGAAGCTTCACCATTCCAATCTCACCTGTATGTGTCACATGAGTTCCACAACATGCACACACATCAACACCAGGGAAAGTCACGATACGAACCTGTCCTGTCAATTCTTTCTTACTTCTGTAATCAATAGTTTTCAGTTCCTCAGCATCAGGATAAGTGATTACAACTTCCCTATCCTCCCACACTCTCTCATTTACTTCCCGCTCAATTTCTGCAAGCTGCGAGTCATCCAGCATACCATTCAAATCTACAGTGATCACATCGCTTCCCATATGGAAACCTACATTATCATAACCATACTTCTCATGAATAATACCGCTGACCATATGCTCACCGGAATGCTGCTGCATCAGGTCAAAACGGCGCGCCCAGTCAATCTTTCCCTCAACCTTCGCACCCACTTCCAGAGCCTTATCAGTATAATGAAGTAATTCTCCATCTTTCTCATGAACCTCTGTCACCTTTGCATCCCCCAGTGTTCCCACATCACTTGGCTGACCGCCGCCCTCCGGATAAAAAGCACTCTCATCCAAAATGACCACATAGCCTTTCTTTTGCTCCCTGCACTCTACTACGGTTGCGGTGAATTCTTTTTTATATACATCTTCATAATATAAACGTCTCGTTTCTGTCATGATCTGTCTCTCCTTCTTAATCTGTCATATTCCCCACATTATCTTCCATATAAACATAAATGCTGTATTTCATTTCAATCAAGTATAGACCAAATCAGACAGGTTCGCAAGACCGTCATTTAGAGATATTTTTACAAAAAATCTGCTGTTCAAAACAGCCAATAACCAGCGCAGAAAAATAGTTTGTTTTGTGTGCATTTGCAGGATACTTAGATATTCTTAGCCGGCAAAAATCTGCGTTATGAGAAAAATGACACACTGTCTGAGCCGCTATGCGGCGAGTTTGTGGCATTTTTCTCATGCCCTTAGCAGATTTTTGCCAGCTTAGAATATCTTAGTGTCCGAAACCGCACACAAAACAAACTATTTTTCTGCGCGTCCCCACCCCAAAGATTTTCCAATATTCCTCCAATATCTGAATCCATTTCCCCACCTCCTGCGTTATAATTAAATGAACAGGGAAAAGGAGACAGTAATGACCACAGAAAAGCAATATCTGGAATATCTTATCAAGCAATACCAGAACTTAATATACTCGATCTGCCTGAAATCTGTCGGTAATCCATTTGATGCCGAAGATCTCACTCAGGAAGTCTTTCTGTCTGCCTATAAGAACCTTTCCCGCTTTGATGGTAATTATGAGAAAGCCTGGTTAAGTAAGATCGCTGTCCGAAAGTGTCTGGATTATCTGAAAGCAGCCGGGCGGCGAAGTATTCCAACAGAAGACACCTACTTTTCCCAGATTCCGGACAGGCAATCCTCTCCCGAAGATGAATATATGAAAACTGCATCCAATACTCACGTAGAAGCATTGTGTATGCAGTTGAAAAGTCCTTACAAAGAAGTCGCTTACGCACATTTCTGCAAAGAATTATCAGTACCTGAGATTGCACAGCAGACAGGGAAAAATCCGAAAACAATTCAGACACAGCTCTATCGCGCAAGGGCAATGCTGAAAAAAATACTTGAAAGGGGTGATTAGATGCATATTAATAAGAAGGATTTAATAGAATTTGACAACGGAAATATGAACACACAGGAAGTCATTGAGTTTCTGTCACATCTTGATCACTGCGATTTCTGTCTGGATCAGATGATGGAACAGGAAAACAACAGTACGGATACTGCTCCCTCCTATCTGATGGAACAGATTTTGGACAAAGCAGGCTCCGGTGAAGTGCAGCTTGCCCGGGCAGCAAATAAAGCATCCCGCAAAATCCAGCTGCTCCATTACAGTCTTCAGACTGCTGCCGGTGTGATGGTTGCCCTGTTGCTTTTATTCAGTATCCCAAATCTGGATTTCACTTCCTTATATCAGGATACTTCCTCTCAGACAGACAGAATATTACCCGAACATGAAAACGGCAGACTCTACCAGTTCACCAGAGAACTCGGACAGAACATTGGTGATGGCACCAGCTCTTTTATAAAATATGTCAGTGATTTTTCCAGCAAATTAATGAATGGAGGCAAATAAAAGTATGCAAAAACAAAAACGTGGATTCTGGCTTTTTATCTTCTCCCTGATCCCAGGCGCAGGAGAAATGTACATGGGGTTCAAAAAACAGGGAATCAGTATTATGTTCTTATTCTGGGGTGTCTTTGCCATCGGAGCATGTACCGGAATGGACTGGCTTGTGTTCCTGATTCCGATCATATGGTTCTACAGTTTCTTTAATGTGCACAATCTGAAGTCTCTTTCTGAGGAAGAATTTTACTCCATAGAAGATTCCTATGTCCTTCATATGGATGAACTGGCAGGAGATATCAGTTCTCTGCTCAAACACCACAGAAAGATAACTGCGATTCTGCTGATTTTCCTTGGTGCTTCTATTCTGTGGAACACCCTGGTAGATTTTCTCTATATGATCTTACCCGGATATCTGGCTGATATGATCGGCAGATTCACATATCAGCTGCCACAGCTTGTGATAGCAGCTGCTATCATTTTTGCAGGGATTTATATTCTCACCCGCAAGAAGGATGCACTGGATGAAGAACAGCCTGACAGCTTTACTGAGGAAGAACATTACTGGACACCTTATCGTCCGTATCAGCAGAATGTTCCGAATATGGAAACTGACGCGGTTAAAAATACCACAGACACAGTAAATCCTGATTGCTGTACAGATATCGATGTCACGGACACCGCAAACAACAAAAGCCCGGTATCTCTGAAAAAAGATTCTGCCGCCGAAGTGTCTCAGGAGGATGCTTCATCACAAACAACAAATTCTGAATCATGACACAAAATGGGATTGTCACATCAAGGAATCTACCTTCATGTAACAATCCCATTCTCATTATCCTCACATGGATACCGAAACTTCTCCAAAGGACAATATTGTCTCCTGTCCATCTTCTTCCCGTACTTTCAGCCGTCCGTCCCTGCATATCTCCAATGCAAATGCCTGTCTGGAAGAGTTTCCGTCTGTAATTGTGATCTGATGTCCCGGGATCATGTTATGTGTCACATAATCCGGAGATAATTTCAGATCTGCTGTTTCTTTTCTCAACTCGTTCACGATCATTGCAGTCAGTTTATTACGGTCAGTCTGTTCCGCATCTTCTTTTGTCTCATAAAGGGCTCCTGCTATACTTCTTAATTTCTGCGGCAGGTTCTCCTGGTCCAGATAGAGGTTCAATCCCATGCCAACTACCACAAACTCAATATTTCCACTCTCAAAATCTGTGACAGCCTCTGTGAGGATTCCACAGACTTTCTTTCCTTTATAAAACAGATCATTAACCCATTTAATATCAAGCTGGATTCCACAGAGCTGAGCAACTGCTCTGTAGACTGCCACTGCTGCCGCAGTTGTGATCAGCAGACTGTCATGTATGGTTCCCTGTGGCTTCAGGATCACACTCATGTAAAGACCTGTATCTGCAGGAGAATAGAATTCCCGGCCTCTGCGCCCCCTGCCTGCAGTCTGGCTCCTGGCAATGACAAATGCCCCATGTCCGGCCTCTCCCATCATAGCTTCTTTCTTGGCAGTCTGGTTCGTAGATTCCAGTTCATCATAAATATCTATCTTAACCTTCGGATCATCCAGAAACAGGCGGATTCCCTCCTGCGACAGACGGTTCGTATCCTTCGCAAGCATATATCCTTTATTCGGTCCTGCTTCTATATGATACCCTTCTTCCCGGAGCGACTTTACTGCCTTCCACACTGCTGCCCTGGTACATCCCAACTCACCGGCAATGCTCTCACCTGAAAGCACTTCTCCTTTATTCTTCTCCAGCATTTCCAAAAGACTTGATTTTACAGTCATAATGTTCTCTTCGCACCTTCTCCCGTTATTTTTCTCTCATTATTTACTGTTAATCATATCATCTGCCGCTGTTTTTGTCTAATATCTGTTTTTTGCATGTCCCCATACCTTATAGCCGTTCCATAAAACAATGCAATCAGGACAGCTCAGCAGAGTATGAAGAACAAGGAATATATATGCAGGCATACTGACATACAGTAAAGATATCTGACACAGGACTTCACTCTATGATGGACTGGATTGTTTGCAGTAATTTATGAAATTTCTATAATCAGTTATCTGTCAGAACCGCCACAACTCCGGAATATAACACGATAAATCCCATAATTACCGCAATTATATCAGCGGAATGAAAATCAATATTGAAGATCATGCCGCCCGCGATCATCACCTCAACAGTAACGATCAGACCCAGAATAACTGCCATCATTCTGGAAAACTTATGATTCTCCTTTCTTCTTCTCATTTTCTGTGCGGTACCTGCTGCATTTGCCATAATAAGCCCTCCCATTTCTTTCGAACACATTTTCAGAACATACATTCGTTTCTGTGTTTTATAATACCACACTCTTATAAAAAATGGAAGAGGTTTATCGAACATTTGTTTTTTTAATAAAAAAGAACTGTTATGTCAGCGCCTCCGCTCATCTGACACAACAGTTCTCTTGTATAAATAATGTTAAAGTCAACAGATATATTCGATATTGCCAAAAACAATTTATCAGGCAATCACTACTGCTCTTACATAAACTGAGCAAACACAGATGCACCTACAACTGTCAGCAGACCTGCAACTGCGATTGCAAGGCTGCTCATGGCGCCTTCTATTTCTCCCAGCTCCATTGCCTTTGCAGTACCGATAGCATGGGCAGAGGTTCCAAGTGCCAGGCCCTTAGCGATCGGTTCTTCAATACGCGCAAGTTTGATCACAGTCTCTGCGATCATATTTCCAAGAACACCGGTAATAATAATAACTGCAACCGTAATAGTCACAATGCCTCCAAGTTCTTCAGAAACACCCATTCCGATGGCAGTTGTAATAGATTTCGGAAGAAGTGTTACATACTGCTCATGACTCAGGCTGAACAGCTTCGCAAGGATCAGCACACTGACCAGACTGGCAAGCACACCGGAAACAATTCCAATGATTACAGCTTTCAGATTCTTTTTCAGAAGTTCCATCTGCTGATACAACGGAACGGCCAGACAGACCGTTGCAGGTGTGAGCAGGTAGCTGATATACTGACCACTCTGATTATAGGTGTCATAATCAATATGCAGTAAACAAAGCACCGCTATTACTGCAATGATCGCAATCAGAAGCGGATTAAAAATTGCCATCTTAAATTTTCTTTTCAAAAGAAGTCCTGCCTCATATGCAATCAGGCTGATCGCTGCGCCAAAAAACAGGGAATTACTCATAAATTGTGTCATGATCTTTTCTGTCCTTTCTTTCTGTCCATACGAATAACTGCCTGTGTGACACGACCTGTCACAATCATTACCACAACTGTGGTGATCACTGTGATCAGAATGATCGGCACACATACCGGTTTCAGTATGCCCCAGGCTGTCAGTAATCCGACACCTGCCGGAATAAACATAACCGGCATGATCTCTATGAGAAATTCAGCTGCTTCTTTGACCTGTTCCAGCCTGATAATGTGTGTTCCCAGTGCGATCAGCATGATCACCAGTCCGTACACACTTGCAGGTACAGGAAGCGGGATCAGAACATGTAATGCCTCTCCCATTGCGGATATCAGTAAAATAATCCAGAATTGTCTTACGTATTTCATTTTCAGTCTCCTCTAATCCTTACTGAACGGCTACAGGCTTCATCATTCCAGTTACCTGATCTTCGTACTCCTGAGTTTCCTCGAGAGATGCTCGACCGGTTCTCTGGATCTTTGTCACGCCCGGATACTGTCCCGGGAAAGATTCCAGCATGATCCCATCGCCGTATATCTTTACTTTATCCCCATTTTCCAATACATCATCGGAAATTAATTTTCCTTTTTTATTGTAAATGCCCTCCGCCGGTATGTCTGCGCTGAAAATAGTTCCATTGTTCAGATCCACAAAAACTCCGGTCTTCAGAAATTCTCCTGTCTCGATATAGATTGCAGAAATAGCATTTGCTTCCTCTTTCTGCTCTTCCTCCCTGACCATCTGTGCCTGCTTTCCTACCATATTCCAGAAAGCACCTCCCATTACAGCAAAAATGGCGAGCAGAACAATCATACCGATGATAAACTTCCAGTCTCGTTCTTTTTTACTTTTCAAATATTCAACTCCTTCATATTGGTCTAACCAATTCAGGTTCGTTACGTTTTTTTATTATAACGTATTCATCACAAATTGCAAGGCTGTTTCTGCGGAAATCCTGTTGTTTTCCTTCATATATTTATATGTTTTTCAAAAAATACAAAATAATCCGGTCTGCATCACCGGTCTGATAAGCAAAAAAAGAAAAAGTTTTTACAGGCTTCACAGGCTTTCTGTAAAAACTTTTTCTTTAATAATTTTTTTAAGAAGTACGCTTATTTATACAGTGGTAAGCAGTGCCTCCATATCACCTTCCAGCTCATACTCGCCGGAACCGGCTGTGATAAAGATACTGTCACCCTTCTTCACTTCCATAGTCTGTCCGCTTGCAGTGATCTTACCTGCACCACTCATAACCAGTACACTTACGAAAGAAGTGCCGTCAGCTTCTCCTGTCAGTTTCTTTCTTCTCAGTCCGTCCAGGATCACTTTGTCTACTGTGAAATATTCGCAGGATGCAACGTGTGGTCCGAAATCCCTGTCAGTAGCTGCAGGCTCACGTTTTGTCACCTGGAGAGCCTTGTCTACATGAAGTTCTCGCTCTTTTCCGTCCGGTCCTTTGCGTCCATAGTCGTAAACACGGTATGTAACATTGGAATTCTGCTGAATTTCAGCGATCAGGCTTCCTGCTCCAATGGCATGGATAGTGCCCGGATCAATAAAAAGTACGTCACCTTTATGGATCATTACTTTATTCAGAACATCTGTGAGAGTATGATTGCGGATACGTTCCTCAAATTCTTCTTCAGAAACTTCTTTTGCAAATCCGTAGAAAAGGCTTGCCCCTTCTGCCGCATCCATCACATACCACATCTCGGTCTTTCCGTACTGTCCTTCGTTTTTCAGTGCGTAAGCATTGTCCGGATGTACCTGGATGGAAAGGTCTTTTTTTGCATCAATAAATTTGATCAGAACCGGGAACTGCTCGAAGGACTGGCAGTCAGTTCCCAGAATCTCTTTCCCGTTTTCATCAATATACTGCTGCAAAGTTTTCCCTGCATATTCTCCGTTTACAATATAACTTGGTCCGTCCGGATGACAGGAAAGCTCCCAGGACTCTGCCAGAGGATCCCTGTCATATTCAATCCCAAACTCAGTTCTTAATCTTGTACCGCCCCAGAGGTAATCCTTGCAGCTTGGTTTTAATTTAAAAATTGCCATTTGTAAATTTCCTCCATTTACTTCAGGCACGCCTGAGAGATTCTCCTGCGTGCCCCTTTTCTTTACTACCTGTCTACTATTTTACTTAGTCAGACAAGTATTTCAGGCTCTTTGTGTTAAAGTTCCACAACTGCCTTGGATAATGCTTCCAGCTTGTCTGCAGCATCCTGTGCATCTGTACCCTTCACGCCTGCATAGTATTTAATCTTCGGCTCTGTTCCGGATGGTCTTACACAGAACCATGCACCATCCTCCAGCTCAAAGTACAGTACATTGGATTCCGGAAGTGTCAGTGCAGAAGTTTCGCCTGTTGCGATATCTGTGCGTACGCTCTTCTTATAATCCTCAAGCGCAGTTACCTTGAACGGACCAACCTGTTTCGGAGGCTCGTTTCTCAGCGCATCCATCAGACCATCAATTTTTGCTTTTCCTTCTGCTCCAGGGAAGGTCTGGAAGAAAAGGCTTTCTTTATAGAATCCGTATTTCTGATAAAGCTTCTCCATCTGCTCGCAGAGAGTGATTCCTTTTGATTTATAGTAAGCTGCTGCCTCGCAGAGAGCCATAACAGCTACAACTGCATCTTTGTCTCTTGCATGGGTACCTTCCAGACAGCCGTAGCTTTCTTCGTATCCGAAGAGGAATTCATGGTCATGATTCTGCTCAAAGAATTTAATCTGCTCACCAATGTATTTGAATCCTGTCAGTGTCTCGATCAGTGCCACATTGTATTCTTTCGCAATAGCTCTTGCCATTTTTCCGGAAACAATCGTAGTTACAACAGCACCATTCTCAGGAAGCATACCCAGTTCTTTTTTCTGGGAAAGAAGATATTCCAGGATCAGCATTCCGGACATATTTCCTGTGAAACTTTCATACTCGCCGGTTTTCTCATTCTTTGCATAAATTCCAAGTCTGTCTGCATCCGGGTCAGTAGCCAGAACGATATCTGCGTCCACTTCTGCCGCAAGCTTCAGAGCCAGTGTAAATGCATTCTTATCCTCTGGGTTCGGATAGCTTACTGTAGGGAAATCTCCGTCAGGAAGCTCCTGCTCTTTTACTACATAAACATTGTTAAATCCAAGTTCTTTCAGTACACGTCTTACCGGAATATTACCTGTTCCGTGAAGAGGTGTGTAAACGATTTTCAGCTTATCTGCCTGCTCTTTGATAGCTTCCGGACGGAGAACCAGTTTCTTAAGAGCTTCCATGTATCTGTCATCAATTTCTTCACCGATCACTTCGTAAAGGCCGGCTGCCTTTGCATCTTCTTCAGACATTGTCTTCACCTGAGCGAAATCTGTAATCGCCTGAACTTCTGTAATGATCTGTTTATCCTTAGGAGCTGTGATCTGTGCGCCGTCCTCCCAGTAAACTTTGTATCCATTGTACTGTGGCGGATTGTGGCTTGCAGTTACCACCACACCTGCTATGCAGCCTAACTCACGAAGTGCAAAGGAAAGCATTGGTGTAGGACGAAGGGACGGGAAAATATATGCCTTAATTCCGTTTGCAGCCATGCACAGAGCTGTCTCTTTTGCAAATTCCGGTGACATATGTCTGGAGTCAAATGCAATGGCAACACCCTTTGCCTGTGCGTTCTCTTTGATGATAAAGTTTGCAAGTCCCTGAGTTGCTTTTCTTACTGTATAAATGTTCATACGGTTGGTACCAGCACCGAGAATTCCTCTCAGTCCGCCTGTACCGAATTCCAGATCTTTGTAAAATCTCTCTTTGATCTCCTGAGGATCATCTGCGATTGCTTTTAGCTCAGCTCTTGTGTCTGCGTCAAAGTACTCATCCTCGCACCAGCGCTGATAAGTATTGTTCATGATCAGTTCGCAGCGCTGCTTTACGCAGTCCGGAGAACGGTGTGGATCTCTTGGTGTGTTGAACAGATAGTCTTCCAGTTTGTCAATAGTTGTAGTTGCTACGTGCATTCTTGTATCGCAGGATGCATAGTAAATATAAACATCTCCGTTTTCTCTTGCGATGGCACCGTTTGTAAATACTACATTGGAAACATCTCCGACTCTCTCTTTTCCAAGCGGAACAAGGAATACACCTGATGGCTCAGCGATCACTTTAGACGGATCATTTAAATCTGTTCCGAATACATAGAGAACATAACGAAGTCCTGCTGCTGTATTTCTTACACCGTGAGCAATGTTGATCCAGCATTTCTTACCTCTGATCGGCACTGCACCTGCACCGTTCTTGGACTCTGTCAGTGTGTGGTAAATTCTTCTACTGATGATCTTCTCTTCATCGATCACTGCATGTTCGATATCGTCGCAGAGACCGAATCCGATTCCTCCGCCGCTTCCTGTTTCAATGAAGCCGTCCATCGGACGTGTGTAGAATGCATATTTGCCATCTACAAATTCCGGATGAAGAACTACGTTTCTCTGCTGCGGGGACTGAAGAGTTTTCAGATTGTCCAGACGCTCCCATGTCTTGAGATCTTTTGTTCTTACAATACCGGCTTCTGCAACTGCTGCAGACAGATCCGGATTTGTTGTATCTTTGCTCTCAGAGCAGAATACACCGTAGATCCATCCATCTTCGTGTTTGGTCAGACGCATGTCATATACGTTTGTTTCCTCCGGACAGGTATCCGGAAGCTGTACCGGATAATCCCAGAAATGGAATCCGTCGATTCCTGTATCACTTTCTGCTACTGCAAAGAAAGATTTACGGTCATTTCCCTCTACACGGACAACCAGATAATATTTTCCGTTCAGTTCAATAGCACCGGAATTCATTACTGCGTTGATTCCAAGGCGCTCCTGGAAATTGGGGTTTGTCTTCGGGTTCAGGTCATATCTCCATTCAACCGGTGCGAACTCTCTTGTCAGTACCGGATATTCATAACGGTCATAAATTCCATTGTAAAAATCTGATTTCTGATTCTTTCTTGCGATCAGTTTTTCTACTTTCGCTTTTTCAACGTAATACTGTTTATTCAGCATCTTTCATCCTCCTTATAACTTCCATACACATACGTCCGTTGTGATACGGGCATTTCCACGGTTCTACGATTGGTTCATCTGCAGGTGTGTGGTCTGCGTTTACATACCAGAACCACTCAGAACCCTCTCTCGGGTCCAGCAGATATGCTTTGATATAGCTCCATACATCCTCGGCAGCCTGCAGGTACTCTTTCTTCTCCGGATTTCTCTGGTATCCGTTCAGGAAACCTACCACTGTCTCAGCCTGTACCCACCAGACTCTCTTTGTATCATTCACACCCTTTTCACATTCGTTCATCAGGGAATGATCATTATAGGCCCTCTGATAAATGTTCTCTACAATCTCGGCTGTGATCGGTGCGATCTTCGCTGTGTATTTCTCATCACCCAGCACTTCAAGGCCTCTGTCCATCAGCCAGGAAGTCTCAATATCATGACCGTAAGAATACAGATCGATCAGACTGTTCCATGTCTTATCAAAGAAAACTTCCTGTCTTCCAAGTTCCTTATTATAAACCTTGTCTGCGAAAATATCCATCATAAAACGCAGCCTGTCACCGGTCTTTTCGTCCTTTGTCACACGATAGAATTCGGTGTATGCTTCGAATACATGAAGAAGTGTATTCATGGTCTTCTCTGCAATGACTCCGTTCTCAGAAAGTTTGTCATTTTCTTCCGGTTCAAATTTACGGTTGAATGCTTCCAGATATCCGTACTCATCCGTACATCTCTCCTCGATCACCTTCTGAAGTCCTCTGGCGATCTCCAGGGCTTCCTCATTACCGGTGGCATCATAATAGGAAGAAAGAGCATAGATTGCAAAAGCCTGATTATATGTATGCTTAGTTGTATCTGCCGGTTTTCCGTCATAAGTGACTGACCAGAACATGCCACCATATTCTCTGTCCAGACACTTCTCTTTCAGGAATGCATATGCATGATCTGCATCCTCTTTCAGTTTTTTCTGTCCCAGTGTCATATAGGCATTGGCAAAGAACCACAGGATTCTGCTGTTTAAGATACATCCCTTTTCATAATCCTTCTGTACCTTAAGGTCATAACCCATATAGCCATAATATCCGCCATTCTCTTCATCCCTCAAATTCTCCCAGAAAGGGATTAGCTTCTGCTTTAATTCTTCCTCAATTTCCTTTGCAAATGTACCCATTCTTCTCCTCCTGATACAAACAAGTCCCCACCCACTGCTTATTGCTTTTTTGCAAACTCAGCAGGGGACTTCCCTGATTTGGTTAAATTATTTTTACAGATGCTTTTTATCTTCATCTTATCTCTGTTTGTAAATAAAGTCCAGCAATTTCACTGCATTTTCCATATTCTCAGCTCCCTGCGCTATCGACAGTACAGGCATCTGGATCTTTGTTTTAATATCACTGATCCTGCTTGCGGAAATGTCCACTCCATAAGGAAGTTCCTCACCTTTTGCGGTTGAATGATCCTCAAAAGAATCTGTGTCTTTATCTGTATCTTCATCTTTATATCCGGCTGCTTTCACATACAGATCTGCATATTTTGAAGAAACACCGGGAACAGTACTGATATCCTGAAAAAAACCATAACCTGCCAGTTCTTTGTACACAGCTTCATCCGCTATGACCACATCAATCTGCTTATTATAAAGATACACTTCCAGCTTCTCAAGGCCTCCATCATCCATATAAAAGCTGTCATCGATTATTATTTTCCGATATTTTCCATCTGCCCCCAGATATTCTGTAAGCTCTTCTTTCAGTTTCTCAGTTCCTTCTGTCTGTAAGACTTCATCAACCACAGCCACATAGAGTACTGTGTCTTCTTTTGACTTACTTATAAAATTCCATACAAACAGAACAACTGCCAGGATAATTCCTGTAAAAACCAGCAGCTTCACCAGATAGTAATCCAGAAAATACTGCATTCTCTGATGTCGGTTCATTTCTGACCATTTTTCTTTTTCTGTCTTTTCTTCTCTTTTCTGATAAAGATAAGCATCATCATCAAGTGCTGTTTTCTTCATTGCATTACCTTTCCGCCTGAAAGTCCGGAGATACTGCCGAGCATTTCCGGAAACCATTTACAGATTATTGCCATTCTCCCGGATCACATCTCTGTACCAGTATGCAGAATCCTTCAGAATTCTCTGTTGATTTCTGAAATCTACATACACAAGCCCGAAACGCTGGGCATATCCTTCTGCCCATTCAAAGTTATCCATCAGTGACCACTGGAAATATCCTCTCAGGTCAATCTCCGAAGCAGCTCTCTTCAGCTCATGAAGATAACGTGCCAGAAAATCCATCCTGTTTGGATCATGGACCTTTCCATCCAGTGAGATCACATCATGACAGGAAATTCCATTCTCAGTAATATAGATTGGTTTCTGATAACGTTCATATAAGAATTTCGGCCCCCAGTAAAGTACTTCCGGTGTTACCGGCCAGTTGATGGCTGTTTTTGGAAAACCTGCATAGCGTTTCACATCTTCCGGTTTCCCGTCAGCCCCCATGCGGACACATCTTCCATTGTAGATATTCTGTCCGTAAACATCGATGGGCTCAGAAATCAGTTTCATATCTTCTTCTGTAATCTTTGGCAGATATGGTTCATAACGTTTCAGTCCTTCTTCCGGATAATGGCCAAGGAGAACCGGATCTGACCACCAGGAAACATTCCATGTCCAGTTACTGTTATCAGGCTGCAAAGCAAACATTGCCTGTCTTGCTGCCTCAATATCCTCCGGCTTCTCTGTTTCCGGATAAACCATACCGCAGGTAGGTGCATAGCCAATAACAAGCGGCTGTCTGCCATACTGACGCAGCATCCGGACTGCCTGTCCATGGGCTTTCATTACATTATGCGCCATCTCAAAAGTATCGCGTAAAGGTGATTTCAGCCCTGGAGCATGCTCCCCTCTCAGGAATCCAAGCCCAACAAAGCACTGCGGTTCATTCACTGTAAAATAATGTGTTACCCTGTCACTGAACCGTTCGGCTACAAGCTTTGCATATTCGCCAAACCACTCTACGATCTTAGGATTCATCCAGCCTCCCTGTTTGTAGATTTCATAGGGGAGTTCCCAGTGATACAGAGTAATGTACGGTTCAATCCCATTGTCCAGAAGCTCGTCGATCAGTGCATTATAAAAAGCAATTCCCTTCTCATTTACTCTTCCATATCCATCAGGAAGAACTCTTGTCCAGTCAATGGAGAAACGATAAGCCTTCAGTCCCATCTCTTTCATGATTTTTACATCTTCCGGATATCTGTGGTAATGATCACAGGCTGTTTCTCCTGTATGGTCTTCAAACACATGTCCCGGCTCTTTTGTATAGACATCCCAGATGTGTTCTCCCTTTCCTTCGCCTTTTACAGCACCTTCTATCTGATAGGAACTGGTTGCAGTTCCCCATGCAAAATCTTCCCTGAATCCCATAATCGGTTCTCCTTGTCTGTTATTTCACGCCACGATCAAAGCCATCAGGTAAAATGGCGTTGCGTCTTTATTGTTATCCGGCAGGATTTCAATTTCTACCGTATGAGTTTTGTTTTCCCCATGGTGAAGGATTGGTTCCAGATACAGGCAGTCGCCCCAGTCTTCATCGAAATTCGCATCAAGAAGTATCTCATTGGCTCTGTCCCCGTCCAACACAAGCTTTGCGCGCAGTGCAGGCTTATGAATGGTTTTTCTGTACTGTACCGCAATACAGGAGCCTTCTGTCTCAAAAGTAACCTTATCTCCCGGCTTCTTTCCGATCCATCCGTTTTTGAAGTGATCCAGATGTCCTGTTTTCTCTTCTGTATCTGCCCGGAATCCTGCAAGCTCCGGAGAAATTTCCCGGATTGTCAGTCGTCTGGCATTTTCATATGCATTCTGAGTCATCGGTTCCGGAATCGTCAGCTCATCTTCCTGTTCTGCCATATGGCTTCGAACCTCTTCCAGGAATGCAATGATCTTCTCTGCCACCAGTTTATGGCCTTTATCATTTGGATGAAGACCGTCCGGTGTCAGTTCTTCTCTTGTATATTTTCCCTGCTGCATTTCCTGATACAGAGTATCTTTAATGCTGACATGAGGAACCTGATACCAGTTACCCACTGCATTGTGAAAATCCTGAGCAGTTTTTCCTGTGTCATAAAATACATTGTTCAGGATTACCACTGCAGGTTCTGATTTCCACTGAAGAAGTTTACGTATAACACCTTCATAGGTTTCCTGGAAAAATTCATCCGGTTCGTCATTCACACTGAAATCTACCACTACGAAATCCGGCTGATACATCAGCACATCCGTAACAGCTCTGGAAACTCCATAATGAGAAGTTGTTCCTCCGATCCCGCCATTTACATAGTGAAATTCCGCATTTGGAAAGGTTTCCTTCCACCAGGTAAACACTCTGTAGGCATATGTGTTCTCATGCTCAGTGGCAAGGCTTCCCTGGGTAATGGAACCTCCCAGGAAACCAATGGTCAGTTCTTCACCTCTCTGTGCTCTTGCCATACAGTTTTTCAGTCTTGAAAGATTTATCTTTTCCATCACTTCTCCCATCCCTTCACATTCAGTTTCTCTATATAAGCAGCCAGCTCCTGAGACATTTCCTCTGCCTCCGGGATACGCAGATGTCCGGGAGTACCCTTTCCATTTCGTGTGAAAAGACACTGGGTAATGTCTGGATGATCCAGTTCTTTCACAACTTCCCCGATTGATCTGTCCCAGGACTCATCATGGCAGAGCAGGGTTGTGCAGCAGACAATTTTGACTTCCGGATACTGTTTCTTCAGCCCTTCTATAAATGCCTTATAATGCTCTCTCCACTGCTTTGATCTCTCACTGTTGTAGTCTTCTTTCATGTAATCGTCCGGATGATTATCATTCTGACCGATCGCCACAATTACCACCTGCGGTGTATATTTGGAGAAATCCCACTCTGTTGCATTTCCAAACAGTGGATTGTAATGTATTTTATTCCAGGCTGTCTCCATTCCGATTGCTTCTGGTTCATAAAACCAGCCTGTATGATCCCTCAGAGCAATTCCGCCCTGAGCAACATCATGAATCTGCGCATTCAATCTTCTCGCAGTCATCCATGCATAGGAATACCAGCTGTTGGAATATTCGCCATTATGTTCCGGGTCTTCTTTTCCCGTGTAGTCCACAGCCTCAGATACCTCTCCTGCTGATACAGAATCTCCATACACTTCGATTCTTCTTTCCGGCAATGGATCTGAATCCATGATTTCTGCTCCCTGATCAAGCTCAAATCCCAGGAAAGTAAGTTCATGGCAGGAATCCTGTCTCTTGAAAATCATCACTTCATGTTCCGTTTTCTCTGCTCCCTTTACCGGAATATCAAGCAGCGCTTCTCCGTCTTTCGGAAGAAGAACGGAACTTTGTTTCCCATCCAGGATCACTCCCAGATAATTGTTCCAATAAGCATTACGGTTCTTCACATGAACTTTCAAAACGTTTCCTGTAAATTTCATTTTTACAAATGTACACGGAAATACAAAAATCGGTTCCAGCGGATTACTCCAGTCAATTCTTCCACTGTAAATCAATTTCTTATGATCTGCTAAAATTATCATTCTTCCTGCCCTCTGTCTTCTATAATCTCATAATCTCCCATATTTCTGACCAACCGATAAGGCAAAACAGGAGCCTCACGCCATCACACATGGCACGACGCCCCTGTCTCATCCTGTTTTATAATTATAGGTTGATTATCTCTTTCCGATCTCAGTATCTTCTTCTGTCACAACACTGTGTTCTTTAATATAGGAAACAATCTCATCAACTTCTGTAAATGCAAGACCTACATAAGTATCTGCACATCCATAATAGATAGCAATCTTTCCGCTTTCTGCATCATGGATCGTTGCGCATGGGAATGTAACATTTGGAACAAATCCACGTTCTTCATACCATTCTTCCGGTGTGAGGAGGAAAGTATCGCAACGGTATTTCACAACAGATGGATTGTCAATATCAAGAATTGCTCCACCAATGCTGTATACATATCCATTACAGGTTCCTGTTACACCGTGATAGAAAAGGAGCCATCCTTCAGAAGTTTCGATAGGAGCTGCACCGCCACCGATTTTTACATTCTGCCACCATTCGCTTCCTTTTCCCATTACATGGCGGTGTTTACCCCAGTATTCCATATCCGGGCTCTCGGAGATAAAGATATCACCAAATGGGGTATGTCCACTGTCACTTGGGCGGGAAAGCATCATGAATTTATCATTGATCTTTCTCGGGAAAAGAACTGCATTTCTGTTAAATGGAAGGAATGGATTTTCAATTCTTGTAAAGGTTTTGAAATCCTGTGTTTTTGCAACACCGATCGCTGCACCATAGAAATCCTGGCACCAGATGATATAATAAGTATCTTCTACTTTTACCAGTCTTGGATCATATGCATATTTCGGCATAAAATCATTTCCGTTTTCATCCTTGAAAGGAATTTTTTCTTTGTCAAAATCCCAGTGGATGGCATCCTTGCTTCTTCCAAGATAGATATATGGAATACCGTTTGTCTGTTCTCCACGGAATACACCGATGAATTCTCCTTCATATGGCATAACCGCACTGTTAAAAATACGTGCAACACCTTCTGATGGATTACGTCCGATGATGGGGTTTTCGCTGTATCTCCATACCGGGATTTCTGATTTATCTTTTTTGTCAGCAGGTCTGTCCTGCCATGGCATATTAGGAACGTTTGGTCCGATAATCTTTACTTCGCTCATTTAAATAATCCTCCTGTTAGTTATTATTAGTTGTAATATCAGCCTTTTACAGCACCCTGTGTCAATCCACTGTAAATCTGTTTCTGGCAGAGAATAAACACGATCAGAGCCGGAAGCATAGTGATAATGACACCTGCACAGATGTAGTTGTACTGATTTCCCAGCGGTCCTGTAAATTTAAAAAGTGAAGTAGCTACTGTAACCAGATGGTTTTTGTCCTGCAGGTAAAGGTTCGCATTATAGTATTCGTTATATACGCCAACACCTTTCAGGATCATAACTGTTATGATTGCCGGTTTCAGCAGCGGGAATAAAATTCGGAAGAATACACCAAAGTAGGTACATCCATCCATGATTGCTGATTCATCCAGTGCAGTGGAGATATTTTCAAAGAACTGGATAAATATGTAAATAGATATAATATCTGTTCCGCACATCATTATGATGTATCCAGGAAGGAAGTTGATCCATCCAATGGTGTACATGATCTGATATACGGATACCTGCATGGCAATACCAGGAAGCAGGGATGCAAAAAGGAACAAACTTCTGATCAGTCCGTTTCCTTTGAATTTAAAACGGCTCAGTACATATGCGATCATAGAGCCTGTCAGGATAGAACCGGCAAGTACAAATACCAGGATGATAAAAGAGTTTCTGAAAGCAACACCCATGTTTGCCTGTTTCCATGCCTGGATAAAGTTTTCAACATATGTCCAGCTCTTGGGAAGTGTCATAACATTGGTGGAAGCATACTCTTCCGGACTTTTAAACGCTGTGATCACACACACAACCAGCGGAAGTATTGACACAAATGCACCTAGGATCAAAGTGAAATACTTTAGCACAGCCAGGATTCCTTTTTTTAATTTCGCTGCTGTCATTAGTGTGCGCCCCCTTTCGCTTCCATAGCCAGACGTTTCTCACGCTTCCTGACTGTTCTGATTGCTTCCTGATCACCAACTCCAAAGAAGTACCTTTCAACCCCTTTCTGGATAGCTGTAGCGATCATGATCAGGACCAGCAATACAATCGCCATTGCAGATGCAAGACCAACCTTCTGATTTTCATGCGCCAGTTTATTCATGATTACAAAGTAACTTCCTGTTCCAAAGTTACCGCCTGTAATAACATAAGGTGGCTCGAATACGCTCAGAGAACCGGTAATGGAAAGAATCATATTTAATACAACGATTGTTTTAATGCTTGGAAGGATTACATAACGGAATTTCGCCCATCCATTTGCGCCATCAATCTCGGCTGCTTCATAAAGAGAAGAATCTACAGACATGATCGCACCGATAAACAGTACCATCTGCTGTCCCATATATCTCCAGATAGAGGTTGCAGCTACCGAAATATTGTTAATACGTGTATCTTTCAGCCAATAAGGAAGATTGTCCAGCTGAAAGCCGCACCACTGAAGTACGGTATCAAGAACGAAGCCTCTGGTATAGAAGAATTTAAATACGAAACCTACTGCAATACCACATACCAGGTATGGGAAAAACATAAATCCTTTGAATAAACCGCTGCATTTTGTTTTGAAACTCAGAATAGTTGCAAAATAAAGGGCAAGTCCCAACTGGATAAAAGAGGCAAATATGTAGTAAATACTGATTTTCAAAGCCCGGAAACAGTCATCTCTGGTAAACACATCAATATAGTTTTTCCAGCCTACAAATTTACGTGCTCCGATATATTTCATATCATAAAAACTGAACTGTACCATTTTTCCAAATGGAATATAGGTAAATACAATAAGCAGGAGCAGTGGTACCAGCATAAATGTAAAAATACAGAGATTACGGTTTACTTTTCCTGATTGTATCCAGCGAACAAATCCATTCTTCTGTTTCATGAATTTCTCTCCTTTCTCCTAAAGAAAGGGCAGGGATCTTTCACCCTGCCTTTTGTAATGTTTCCAAAACCTCCTGTAAAGGATCACAGGTATTTATTCAAATGTAATTCCGTTATTTTCCTGTGCGGATGTCCACTGTTCATTCCATTCCTGTACCAGATCATCCATTGTCTTTTCTCCTGTAACTGCAGACTCTACAACTTCAGTAGGAACAGCACCGGATACATTAATACCAAGCTCAGAATCATTGTTGATATCATTCCATAAATTCTCTTCCCCTTCCGGAGCAGGATTGTTAACAACAAGCTCTACACCTTCCATATCCTTTAAAGCTTCAGGATATTCACTGCCTGTTACAATAGAAAGGCCACCTTCACTCTGGGAATATCCAGATTCTTCTACCAGCCATTTTATATAACACATTGCTGCGATCTGCTGATCTTCAGAGCTGTTGCAGTTAATTCCGTAACAGTAGTCAGGGCCTGCTGCTGCATACTGTTTGCCATCTACTGTGATCGGGAATGTCATATATCCGATATCATCTGCATGATCACCTGCCTGCTGCATCTGTGTTACAGACCAGGAACCAAGTGCCATACATCCGATCTGACCATTGTTAAGCATACCTTTGCTTCCTTCCCAGTCAGTTGTTGTCGGGTCATCCTCTGTAAGGCCTCTGCTTACAGCTTCATAAAGTGTATTGTAAACAGCATATGGGCCAGTTCCGTCTCCTCTGTCAGAGAATGGATCTTTTCCTTTACAGAGTACGTTGTTTACGAAATCCGGATCACCTGTTGCACCGCCGTCAATGTAGGAATCCCATGCTGTCATAGTCCATCCTGCTGCAAAGTTTGTATACATTGGGATCGCGTCTGTGTTATCTTTGATTTTCTGAAGATCATCAAGGAACTCATCCGGTGTTTTGGGAAGCTCTGTAATTCCTGCTTCTTTAAACACTGCCTTGTTGTAAACAATTCCCTGTACATTCGCCATGGACGGAACACCATAAACCTGATCACCGAATGCAAAATTGTTCAACATGTTACTTTCATAGATCTTTGAAAGGGAACCTTTATCTCCGAAACTTACAAAATAATTTTCCAGTTCATCTTTATCTACTGTAGTAGGAACCATACAGATGTCTCCCCAGTCTCCTGTTGAAAGACGCATGGTAACATCATTTGCATAATCTGTGATTCCTTCATATTCAATATTTACATTCGGATACAGCTTCTGGAACTCTTCCACATATCCTTTGAATACAGTATCCACAACATCTGTCTTGTGGGTAAGGAATTTCAGGTCAGCTTTGATATCTGTGTAATCTTTTCCAAGTTCGATCTGGTCAATTGTTACCTTCTCATCCTCTTTTGCATAAACCGGAACAGATAAAACCATTGTTGCAGCTACTGTTGTCGCAACAGCTTTTCTTAACATTCTTGTTTTCATGTTTTCTCTCCTTTCGATTTTGAGCTTGCAGACTCTCGGGTATTCTGCGAAACTCCTTGTTAACTTCGCCTTACGTTTAAGTTGATTTAATCTTACCATAATTAGCTTAAATATCAAGTACAAAATACTTAAATAATTAATTTTGTTAATACCACGAAATATTTAAGTTCCGTTTTTGTATATTTTCACAACAAAAAACTCACAGTCAAACCAATTTTCTTGATTTTCCTGTGAGTCGCAATTATTAACGTTTAATCTTTAACAGCTTATTTTTTATGTTTCATATTCCTATATTTAATTTTGTCTTTAGTTTTTTCAACTTTCTCTACAGCTTTTTCGTACACTTTCCTTTTCTACAATCTTTCCCGAAACAATACTCAAGCCTCGTCCTGAATCCGGGTTCTTAATCTGTTTCAATGCCTTTTCCAGTGCTACTTTTACCATTACCTGAATATTTACCTCGTAGCTGGTGATATTTTTATCCGTAAAGCCAGGATACAGATAATTATCGAAACCGACTACAGAAATATCCTCCGGTACACGATACCCTTGTTTCTCCAGTTCCTGGATCAGCATTCCGGCAGCAAGGTCACAATTGCATACAAACGCTTCCGGCATATGCTGTGGCAGCTTAATATTCATAGAACCTTTTTCATCACGGTCTTCGATCAGCCATTCCTCCGGAAGAACCAGCCCATGTTCTAACTGCGCTTTATAAAAACCACAGTAACGATCCATAATACTGCTGGTTGCATGAACAGAACCAACATACGCCATCTTCGTAAATCCCTGTTCAAACAGATATCCTGTCATCAGATACATTCCATAGAAATTATCCGCAATAACCGCATCTTTAGCTAGCTCTTTGTCATAGAAATCCAGAAATATTACCGGCACATCAGTATGTTTCTTCATAAAATGAATGTATTCCCTACTGATTTCTCCCATCACGATCATAGCATCTACGGTATGTTCTTCCTGAATTCTCGGAAGGATAAAATTCTCCTCCATATCCTGCTTCAGGATTTCCACTGCTGCCATACAGTTCTTATCAGTAGCAACCATTGCAAGCTCCTGATACATTTTCCAGTAAAATGTAGTATATGCAGCCAGATATTTTTCAGAAATGATAACTCCGATATTTCGCAGACCGCCTTTGTTGCGTTCACGCTTGGCTGCTGCAGTCATCTGATGATACCCCAGCTCATCTGCCACCTTTTGGATTTTCTCCCTCATCTCATCACTGACACCCTTATTGCCGGCCAGAGCATTGTGGACAGTTACTGTACTGACTCCTACCTTTGCGGCAATATCTGCCATTCTTACTTTCCCCATCCCATTACATTTCCTTTCTTGTTTTTATTTACTGTTTCTCATACTGCACGGTTAAGTAAAATGTTCTGTAACGGGAAAACATTTGCACTCATGACTTTCTCGTCCCAATACGATCAAACGTAAAGCGGACATTCGCAATCCGCTTCGCTACTTGCTCATGAACGCAGTCGCTTCGCGACCTGTGTTCAAACAGTATTTTCCAGTTCTTACTCGTTTACTTTCATAAAATGATACAGCTTACTCCTGAAATCTCCCCAGAATCCTTTTACAAGGAATCCACACTTCATCAGCATTTCACCTGTATATTTCTCCTCTGTCCCTTCAAGTGCATAAACAGCCTCCGGATCAAATCCCTGCAGGAAGATTCTTCTGCTGTGGGCATTGGGTGTGCTGAGTACATGCACATAAGTTACCAGAACTTCTCTCTTATCCTTGGCCGCTACTGCCCAGCAATCATACAGATGATTCTCTCTGTAGGAAGCAATTCTGTAGTAGTCACCCTCACGTACCAGTTCATGATATTTGTGGTACATCTTTGTCTGCTCCGGAATCATCTTTCTGTCTTCTTCCGGAATCTTTGTCACATCCAGTTCGTATCCAAAAGTACCTGCCAGTGCCACATGCCCCCTTGTCTCAAAAGGTGTTACCCTGCCAACTGTATGGTTCGGGCAGTCGCTGACGTGAGCACCCATGGTGGACAGCGGATAAATCAGGGAAGTTCCTTCCTGGATCATCAGACGCTCGATGGCATCTGTGTCATCAGAACACCAGATCTGTGGACTATAGTATAACATACCCGGGTCGAAACGTGCACCACCTCCGGAACAGTTTTCCAAAAGAAGATCAGGAAATTCTGTAACCAGTCTCTCCTGCAGTGCATAAACGCCCAGAACATAACGATGGAAAAGTTCCTGCTGCTCTTCCGCTCCCAGATAAGTGCTTCCCAGGTCACTTAACTGACGATTCATGTCCCATTTCACATAAGCAATATTGGCACTTCTTAAGATAGAAGCCACGCTCTCATATACATAATCCAGTACTTCTGATCTGGAAAGATCAAGGACGTACTGTTGTCTGCTCTGTGTTGCTTCTCTTCCCGGAATCTGGATTGCCCATTCCGGATGCGCCCTGTAAAGATCAGAGTTGGGAGAAATCATCTCCGGCTCAAACCAGATACCAAACTCAAGACCGATCTTATTTACTTCATCTACCAGATGTTTCAGACCACCTGTGATCTTATCTGTGTTGACCTTCCAGTCGCCAAGAGAACAGTTATCGCTGTTTCTCACGCCAAACCAGCCGTCATCCATAACCAGCATCTCAATACCGCAGGACTTCGCTTCTCTTGCGATATCTAACAGCTTATCAGTGTTAAAATCAAAGTAAGTAGCTTCCCAGTTGTTGATCAGGATTGGTCTCTTCTTATGAAGATATTTACTTCTGATCATGTGGTTTCTGTAGAAATCATGATAGCTTCTGGTCATTTCTCCCAGACCTTCATGAGAATAAGTCATAACAACTTCCGGTGCCTGGAACTCTTCTCCTGCTTTCAGGATCCAGCCAAATTCTTCTTTGTTGATACCCATAACTGTACGTACAGAATCAAACTGGTTTAACTCTGCCTGTCCGATAAAGTTCCCGGAATATACGAAATGCATTCCGTAAACTTTGCCCTGCTGCTGAGTGGTTCCCGGTGTTACCAGAGCCACAAAGGGATGCTCCTGATGACTGGATTCTCCTTTTGTAGAGGATACCATCTGTTTTCCATAACGGAGCGGTCCCTGCTGAATGTGACGCTCTCTTGCCCAGGAACCATGAAGTGTCAACATCTCAAAGTTCTCGTTGTCCATATCCAGACATGCACTGTAGATTTTCTCAATTTTAAGCTTCTGATCACCCTTATTAATTAATTTCACACTTCTGGTGATCACGTTCTCTTTTTCAAATACAGAATAGCTTAACACTACCTGCAATCTCAGGATCTCGTCTTCGCAGAGGATATCCAGAGTCTGTACTTCTTCCTCTGTACCGAAAGATGCCGGAAGTCCTTTGAGAGCTTTTTTCCCATTATAAATTTCGTGGGAAACATAGTGGATTTCGCATCCCATCTGACCAGCTTCATTGCGCACATTCAGGCAGCTTTCACGGTAATCTCCGATTCCTCCGGTCGGGTATTCCATTGGAAAACTGTCCAGAAAAGAAGATTTCTCTCTTTTGTTTACAGATGGTGTATACGGTGGCTCCTCCATACGCAGCATATAATTCTCTGCTGCTTTATATAAGCGGTCTCCGTAATAAATATGTCCCAGATATCCCTCCGGAGTTAATCCCATTAAGTAAGTACTTGTTTCCGTATCCAGACGGAAGATTTTCTTGTCTTCATTAAACTGAACAGCCATTTCTGCTCCTTTCTGTTATGCAGTCTCTGCGAAAATTGTTTCATCCGTTGTGTTGGATGGATTTTTCCGTTTCTTTTCTCTGTCAGTATACTTAATTTTTAATTTCCAGTCAACTTAATTTTTTAAGTTATACAAAACCGCCAAAACAGAAAAGAAAAAACTGGCAAAAGAAACAAAGAAAAGACCTCTTTTCGAAAATTACAACCAATTTCCGATAAAGAAGTCTTTTTCTGTTCTGTACTTTCTTACAGCATTTCTCCATTCGTCTGTATTACATCTCGATACCAGTATGCGGAATCTTTCAGAATCCGCTGCTGATTTCTGAAATCTACATATATAAGTCCGAAACGTTCCGAATAACCTTTTGACCATTCAAAATTATCCATCAGCAACCACTGAAAATACCGTTTTCCGTAATGTACATCGGCTTCTGATACCGTTCGTATAAGAATTTAGGTCCCCAGTAAAGTACCTCCGGTGTTACCGGCCAGTCAATTGCTGTTTTCAGGAAACCTTCATAACGTTTCACATCTTCAGGTTTTCCGTCTGCTCCCATACGAACGCATCTCCCATTGTAGATATTCTGTCCGTAAACATCAATCGGTTCCGAAATCAGCTTCATATCCTCATCCATGATCTGCGGAAGATATGCTTCATAACGTTTCATACCCTCTTCCGGATAATGTCCAAGCAGAACCGGATCCGACCACCATGATACACCATGTCCAGTTTCTGTCATCTGACTGCATAGAAAACATAGCCTGTCTTGCTGCTTCAATATCCTCCGGTTTTTCTGTCTCAGGATAACACATCCCGCATGTAGGTGCATGACCAATAATAAGCGGCTGTTTTCCATACTGTCGGAGCATCTGAACTGCTCTTCCATGTGCTTTCATCGCATTATGTGCCATTTCAAAAGTGTCCCTGAGAGGTGCTTTCAGACCTGGTGCATGTTCTCCATTCAGAAATCCAAGACCCACAAAGCACTGTGGTTCATTCAGTGTAAAAAAGTATTTAACCCTGTCACTAAACCGTTCTGCCACCAGTGTGCCGGCACATTGATATTTAGCATTACAACAACTTCCTATTCGGAAGCTGTTGTAAACGTAGGATACAATGAACTCAACTTCACTCTTGCATCAGCAGTTCGGAACTACCAATTAACTTTTGCTGCGACTTTATTACGCTCGACTTCCCACGCAGCTAACTCTTCACGAAGACTTGCAATGTTTTCAATCGTTCGTGACAAACACTGTCTGGTCATTACATTCCGTTCTATTTCTGCAATGTCAAGCCAGTTTCCATGTTTGGGTGTATAGAGAATTTCCAAACGCTTGATAATCCGTCTTGCCTCATCTGCTGGATACCTTTTATACAAGGACGCCGGTTTATGGGTGTTAAGGTTATCCATAACAAGAATTATTTTTTCTGCATCAGGATACATGACATCAACGAGATATTTTATCTCTTCTGCCCAGTCAAAGGCAGTACGATGTTCTCGCACGCTGACATAATGAGTGACTCCAAGCGGTTCGATAAAAGCAAATATGCTGCAGATACCATTCCTGACATATTCCGAATCTGTTTTCTGATTGTCACCCGGACGCATGGGCAGTGGTTTCCTTCCATCGCCCAGTAACTGGTAAGGCTTTTCGTCCATGCATACAACTGGTCTTTCAGGATTGTATGCGAGTTCATATACATCAAGGACATCTTCCATACATGCTATAAATTCGGCATCATCTTTTTGGGGGATGCACCAGTAGTCGTTTTTGTAAGGTCGAAGTTTGTTTTTTTTAAGGCTCTTCGGATTGCCTCACGGCTGACCGGAGTATCAAGAACAATTTTTGCTTTCTCTTTTACCATAAACCTTGAGGAGATATTTTATTTTAACAACAAAAAAACGCCGTATTTATGCGGTGTTTGGCATTTCGCAAACGCCTAATAATTTTCATGCATGAAGGGAGTTTTACGATGAACATGAAATTATTTGCTTAAGTGCTGCTCTGCAGTGTTCTTCTCTGACGGTATTTGCCGCCAATAAACCAGACGATACCAAAGCAAAGCCACAGGATCATGAAAACACACAGACAATCATAGAAACTGCAATTGATTCGGAAACAGATGAATATGATACTCAGCTTACCGATATGGACATCTATTATACTACGGAAGTGCTTCTGAAAACACCACAGAGAAAACGGAATTTTCCGCTACACCGGAAAGCGATGATTCCACAGATAACGACGTGGTCTTTCTTTTTGCAACCCACAATAAGAACTGGAATCTGACTGGATTCAATATCGGCTGGGATTCTGTCCGGACAGAAGACGATGTAGATACAGAAAATGCAGAAACTTCTGCCGATGATACGACCTCCACAGCTATCATTAGCGGAGCTGATGGACCGACCAGTATCTTCCTTGCCGGAAGACTTGGCTCAGAGACAAAAACCGAAACGGAAAAATAAGCATCAGGAGACAGAGATTTTTGCGTTCCTCTGTCTCCTGACATTTATGCCTCCACGATTTCTTTTACAAGCTCTTTCTTCTGGTTACTACCAAAAAAAGCCCGCCCCATAATGATTCGGTCTGCACCGTTTCTGATACAGTCCAATGCTCTTTCCAGATTCAGCCCACCGTCCACACTTAACATTGTGTTTCTCTTTTGTTCTGTTATCAGATGTTTGATACACCTGATCTTTTCGTATGTACTCTCTATAAATACAGATCCTTCTCTTCCTGGTACGGTACTCATTACCAGTATTTCTTCTGCCTCGTCCAGATAGGGCTTTATTTCTTCCCATTCACTTTCCGGTGATATGGCAATTCCGGCACGTATACCTTTTTCTTTTATTTGCTGAAGTATTTCCAGATTTTCTTTTTTCTTCCCTGCTTCCAGATGAATGGTGATTCCTACCGGTTCCAGTGAAAAATAAGGCTCCAGCATTTCTTTTGTCATATATGCCATAAAATGGAAATCCTGATCAATGGAATAGACTTTTTTTATCTGTTTCAGCCAGACTGGATTCAATCCAAATAATGGTACAAAATGTCCATCCATAATATCCACATGAAATGATGTAATTTCTGAACGTTTTGTCTGCTGCAGCTCCTCATTCATTTGCAGAATATCTGCTGCGAACAGGGAAAGCGACAATTTTGCCATATTGTTCTCTCCCTTCTTTAATTTCCTGTCTGTGCGAAAAGTCTTTCTCCCACTTCTCCGCCCGGATGGATCACAAGAAATTCTTCTTTCGTATATCCATTATGATTTGCCAGAGTAATGGACATTGCGTCAAATAATGCAATTACAGCCAGGGTACTTGCAGTTGCAAGCATGTTGAAAGCATCTGGCTCTCTGTCAATCTTTATCTTTAATAAAAAGTCGCTTTTCTGTGCCAGATTACTTTCCTCCGTCTCCGTAACCAGTACCGTCCTGATCCCCTTCTTTTTGCAACTGTCTATCATCGATTCAAGTTCCACTGTATGCCCACCCTTGGAGAAGAAAATGATCAAATCATCTTTCTGTAGTACTCCCATACCTCCATGTAATGCATCGGAAGGAGAAAGGAAAAATGCAGGTCTGTTAATGCAGTTCAACGTATGAGCTATTTTTTTTGCTGCAGCCCCGGAAGTTCCACATCCACAGGTAATTACTTTTCCATTGCATTCATTTAACAGTAACAGCATTTGGTTCACATCATCCTGATTCAAATGATCTGCCAGTTTCTGTATTTCTGCCGCTTCTTTTTGTAATACTGTTTTTACACTGTCAAAGCCTGTTTTATTTTTTACCCTGTCCATAGTATGCGTCTTCTCCAAATTTCCTGTTGTAATGCTTATTTTTCAGTTCTTCCTGTATTCTGGAAAGCTTTCCGTCCGATATCGTATAGTTGCAATATGCCATTTTAGAAATATATTCTAAAACCTGGCTATTTAATACTGCTGCCTTTGGTGAAGTCCCCCACACAAACGGTCCATGACTATGTACCAGAACTGCATTCATTTTTCTGCAATCCAGTTCTGCAAATCTTTCCAGAATGACATCCCCGGTATTCTTTTCATATTCTCCGGCAATTTCCTCCGGAGTCATCAATCTCGTACATGGAATATCACCATAAAAATAGTCACAGTGCGTTGTTCCGTAAGCAGGTATATCCTTGCCAAACTGTGCCCACATCGTTGCATACTGGGAGTGTGTATGCACAATTCCCCTGATTCCGTACTTTGCAAATGCCTTATACAGCGCTACATGAGTTGCAGTGTCCGTGGATGGTGTATATTCCCCTTCTACTACCTTTCCATCCAGATCTACTACTGTCATATGCTCCTGCTTCATCACATCATAATGGACACCGCTTGCCTTGATTACTACCAGCTCTGTCTCCGGATCATAACCCGAAACATTTCCCCATGTGGAAATCACTAACTGTTTTGTTACCAGATCCAGATTGGCTTCCAGTACTTTCTGCTTCAATTTCTCTAACATATCATTTTTCCTCCGTTTCCTGAATACACTGATTCATGCGCTTTTTCAGCCGCTTCATAACATCATTCTGTCCTCTGCCAAAATAGTCATGCACCAGTTCGTATTCTCTGTATAATCTGTCGTATTCTTTTTTATTTTCAACATTTGGAAAATACGTCTTATCTTGAAGATTTCCCATCCGTTCTGCCGCTTCGTCTACACTGTCATAGCCACCGGCTTCCTTTCCTGCTGCCAACGCTCCCCAGATACAGGAAGATAATGCTGCGTTCTGTCTGGAACCGGCAATTCTGATCGGCCGTCCCGTTACATCTGCATAAATCTGCATCATAAACGGATTCTTCTGAGCAATTCCCCCTGCCACAATAATCTCATCCACTGGAATCTCATATTCCACAAATGTTTCAATGATCTTTCTTGTACCAAACGCAGTTGCTTCTATCAATGTCCGGTACATGTCTTCTATTCTGGTATTTAATGTAAATCCCAGCATCATTCCGGACAGGCTTCCATCTACCAGAACACTTCTGTTTCCATTCCACCAATCCAATGCCAGAAGTCCCGTTTCCCCCACTTTTTTCTTTGCGGCCAGTTTGTTTAAATATTCATAAATATGGATTCCCTGTTCATTTGCTGCTTTTTCATAAGACGCCGAGAGAAAATTCTCTGTCAGCCATGCGAAATGATCTCCTACACAGCTCTGTCCTGCCTCATATCCAAAATACCCAGGTACAATTCCATCTTCCACATAACCGCAGATTCCCGGCACCATTTTTTCTTCTGTACACATCAGTTCATGACAACTGCTGGTTCCCATCATAATCAACATACGTCCCGGACCTGTTACTTTTGCTCCCACAGTTGCACCGTGAGCATCAAAATGCCCCACTGCCACCGGTGTTCCCTCCGGAATACCGGTGAGTTCTGCACTTGTTTTTTTCAAAACTCCTGCCCTGGTGCCAATAGACTGCACCGGTCCCCAGATTTTTTCCTCTATTACATGTTCCAGTCTCGGATCCAGCGCTTTAAAATAATCCGAAGACGGATATCCATCCTTTTTATGCCAGCAGGCTTTTGCGCCGGCAGCGCAGCTGTTTCGAATCAGTTTTCCTGTCAGCTGCATCACAATCCAGTCTGTCACTTCAAGAAATGCATCCGTATCTTCATAGATCTCCGGACTTTCATCCAATACCTGCCATATTTTTGGAAACATCCATTCACTGGATATTTTCCCACCGTAACGCTGAATAAATTTTTCATTTCTCGCCAGTGCTGTCTCTGTCATTTTATCTGCATAGGGTTGTGCAGCATGATGTTTCCACAGCTTCACATAAGCATTGGGACTGCCTTTCCATCTTTCCAGAAAACAAAGTGGCGTTCCGTCCTTTTTTATTGGCAAAATTGTACAGCCGGTTGTATCGATCCCGATTCCAATCACCTGTTCCGGCCTAATCTCCGCCTGTTTTATTACATCTCTTATGGTGATCCTCAATACATCCAGATAATCTCCAGGATGCTGCAAATGCCAGTCTACTCCAAGTCTGGTACCATCCGGCAAAGTCTCACTCATTACTCTGTGCCTGTATTCCAGCACACTGGTGGCTATTTCCTCACCAGTCTCTACATCTGCCAGAAGGCATCTTCCTGACAATGTTCCAAAATCAATTCCGATGGTATATTTTTTCAATATCACCCCTCCTATTTCTGAACCATTCTCTGATTCCTTACTTTTCCGGAAAATTCCATAAATGCAACCGCCAGAATCAGAACAATACCTTTTACCAGTTTCTGTACATAGTCATTGATGCCACACATAATCATCCCGGTTGATAACACTCCCATCAGAACTACACCGATCATTACCTGATTAATTCTTCCCTCGCCTCCTGACAGACTTACGCCGCCAAGAACTACTGCCGTAATCGCATCCATTTCATATCCGTCTCCGGCAGATGGCTGGCCGCTGCTGGTTCTGGAAAGTAATACCAGTCCTGCAATACCTGATAAAAATCCGGCAAAAGCATATACAATCAGTTTTACTCTCATGACATTTACACCGGAAAGATGGGATGCTTCTTCATTTCCCCCAACACCGTATACATAACGTCCAAATGTGGTTCTTTCCAAAATAAACTTTCCAACCAGAAATACCAGCAGCATCAGAATTACCATAAGTGGAATTCCGGCTATGGATGTTTTTGCGAAATTACCATATGTTTTACTGAAACTGTGAACCGGTAATCCATCTGTAACGATATATGCCAGTCCTCTTAATGCTGTCTGAGTACCCAGTGTTGCAATCAATGCCGGCATATTTAACTTTGTCACACAAAATCCATTGAGCGCTCCTACTGCAAGCGCAACCAGTAAAGCAACAAGAGATCCTATTACTCCCGGTGCTCCCGCCTGCATTACAAGTGCTGCTATTACCGCACTCAGACCCGCAATGGAACCAACTGATAAATCAATTCCTCCCGTAAGAATTACATAACACATTCCCACTGATGTAATTCCGGTAATGGACACCTGTTTTAAAATTGTCATACAGGTATTAATGCTGAGAAAATTGCTGGATGCAACAGAAAAAAAGATAATCAGAATTATCAGAACCATCAGGATTCCATAGTCCAGCATTTTTGTTAATACATCATTTTTCTTACTCATGTTCCTCTACTCCTTCTTTCTCTGTAGACGCAAATTCCAGAATTCTTTCCTGTGTGTACTCTGTTCTTTCCAGTTCTCCTACAATTTTTCCATGGCTCATTACCAGAATCCGGTCTGACATGCCTATCAATTCCGGCATTTCACTGCTGATCATGATGATTCCTTTTCCCTGTTTTGCCAGTTCTGTCATCAATGCATAGATCTCCTGTTTCGCGCCCACATCAATTCCGCGGGTAGGTTCGTCAAAAATCAGCACATCGCAGTTTGTTGCCAGCATTTTTGCCAGAACAATTTTCTGTTGGTTTCCGCCAGACAGATTCTTCGCAATCTGTTCCCTGTTTGGTGTTTTTATTTTTAATTCTTTTATATAATCATCCACAAGACTTTCTACTTTTGATTTCTGTATGACTCCCGTATTTGTACATTTATCATAGATGCTGAAAACAGTGTTCTCCTTTACTGACATTCCCAGAATCAAACCCTGCCTCTTGCGGTCTTCCGGTATCAGACCAATTCCATGCTTCAGACCATCTCTCGGGTTTGCCGGGCAGAAAGTTTCTCCATTCTTTTTCAGTCTCCCGGAAAGTATCCGATCGGCACCATATATGGCTCTTGCCACCTCCGTACGTCCTGCTCCAACCAGTCCTCCAAATCCCAGTATTTCTCCTTTTCTCAACTGAAAACTGATCTCTTTTATTCTCTTATTGGTCAAATGATCTGCTTCCAGCAGCACTTCCCCTTTTCCAGCGATATTCACAGGGTAGGATTCCGTCAGTTCACGTCCTACCATATAAGAGATCAGCTGCTGCTTGGTTACATCTTTTACATCTTTAGTAACAATATATCTTCCATCACAAAATACCGTCACGCGATCACATAGTTCAAATACTTCCTCCAATCTGTGCGATATAAAAATAATAGTAACTCTCTTTTCTCTGAGTTTTTCAATGATGTCAAAAAAAATCTTTGTTTCATTGATGGTCAGTGGTGCTGTTGGTTCATCCATGATAATAAACCTGGCATTTTTCGATACAGCTTTCATAATTTCCACAATCTGCTGATAAGCCACTCCCAGTTCACATACTTTTGTTTTTACATCCAGATCAACGCCCATTTCCTTACACAGTTCTTCCGCACGCTGATTCATTTCTTTTATGTTTCTGATTCCATATTTCTGAATTTCTCTTCCATAAAAAATGTTCTCTGCAACTGTCAGATATGGAATCAGACTGAACTCCTGATAGATAACCGATATTCCCAAATCCATGGATAACTTCGGTGTCATTTTTTCATACACCTTATGTTCAAATTCAATTGTTCCTTTTGTAGGTTCATAGGCACCCGTCAGTAATTTTATAAATGTTGACTTGCCTGCTCCATTTTCTCCACAGAGCGCATGAACCTCTCCTCTTCGCACATCAAAAGAGATATCATCTAACGCTTTCACTAATGCAAAATATTTGGACAAATGATCTACTTTCAATATTATATCGTTCATTTGCGTCTCCTCTTTTTTAAAGAGAAAGGGGTATGCGCTCTGGCATTTCCCCTTCTCCGGATATATCTTTTTTTACTTTTTATTTTCCATCCCACTCATAGGTTCCGTCCAGCACGTCAGCCTTTGGTACCTTCACATATGGAAGATATACGGTTTCCTGTTCTTCCGGGATACCTTCTGTTGCGTATTTATATAAGTAAAATGCTGATTCATAACCACCCTTATATGGGAATAAATCTACAGTTCCCCGGTAGATGCTGTCTTCTTCTGCAATGTAAGTCAGAGCTTCATCTGTTGCATCTCCGGAAAATACAGCATATTTTTCTCCTTCTTTTCCGTCATTTACCATTGCCTGATATCCGCCGATTGCACCGGAATCATTGGTTCCAACTACAACGTTCAGATCCGGATACTGTGCCAGAACGGATTCTACAATCTTCATACCGCTTTCCAGCGTATCTCCAGCCTGTCTTGCAACAATCTCAACGTCCGGGCAGATCTCTTTTAACGCTTCTTCCACACCATCACCACGTGGAATAACGGACTCTACATTGTCCTGTGAAATGATACATACCTGTGCTTTTCCATCCAGTGTATCTTTAATCCATTCTGCCGCCTGTTCTCCGATGGTATGTCCATAATCATACTCGTCCAACGTATAACTGAGCTTTACATTTTCCTGTGTCTGAGCAATGCATGCAGTTGCAATGCCGCTTTCGTTAGCTTTATCTACAATTTCCAGAGTTGCCTGTGTATCAATCGGAGTAAAGGTAAATCCGCTGTAACCATCATTTACCAGACTTTCCAGTGCATTTAACTGTGTGTCAACATTGTATTCCGAATCAATAACCTGATAAGTAACACCAAGATCCTCGCATCCTGCCTCGAATCCCTTCTTTACCATTGCATTCCATGGATTCGCAAGATTCATACTCACATATGCCAGTTTAATATCTTTGTTGTCTTTTGCAGCAGCTTCTTCTTTCATCGCTTCTACATCAATGGTCCAGTCATCATCTGCAAATACTACTGATCCCATAGATAACATCATACTTACTGAAAGACCTGCACATAACAATCTTGATACTACATTTTTGTTCATCATAAATCCCTCCTGATCTCATAGTTTGTTTAAATCAATTGCATTTTGCACCATTCGCATATGCTTGTTGTATTCTTTTCCTTTTCTCAAAGTCATTCCAAGAAACAAGGCATCCAGTATGGCCTGATCTGCCACACGCCGTGCCACTTTGTCTCTTCCGCAAGTCAGATCACTGGTTGAAATAAACAGTGGGATGTCAGTCACTTTTAATAACGGAGACTTGTTCATTTTAGTAATACATATCGTAGTTGCACCCTGTTCTTTTGCAATACGCATTGCCTGCACCACATTTCTTGACCTGCCTTCATAGGATACGGCAAATGCCACATCTACAGGTTTTAAATTTGCTGCCGTCATTAACTGCATCATGACATCACTGTAAGCAGAACAGTTAATACCCATTCGGCTGATTTTCGTATCCGTCAGCTGACACACTGCATAGGCGTCTCCAACACCGAAAAAATGAATAGATTTTGCATTTGCCATAGCGTTTAATGCTTTTTCGTAATTTGGAGTTACCAATGACAATGTATCTGTCAGTGTCTGCATATTGCTGTGAAATACTTTTTTCAGTATTGTCACCATATCGTCCTGCGCTTCTATTTTTTCAGGACGTTCTGAACTTTCTTCATTTGCTGCTGATAAAAATGCCTGTTTGAATTCTGTGTACCCGCTGTACCCCATTCTTTTACAAAATCTGACAATCGAAGCATCACTGCTTCCTGTTTCATGAGCCAAACCTGACAGTGTAAAATTGGCAATTGCTTCCGGATTTTCCAGCAATGCTTCTGCCACAACCTTTTCTGCCCGCGGAAGAGATGGGAGTTGAAATCTGATGCGCACCATTATTTCATTCATACTTTTTCCTCCACATTTTCAGTAAGTTATTGAATTCTTACTTCATAATTAGAATATCATATTAAAATTATGGAGTAAATTTTGCATATTTTTTTCATCATTTTGCACTATATACACTATCTTTATCCATTTAATTCTTTGTTTGTTTGTTATATTTGTATAGTTTTTTAATTTTTCCACTTCATTTTGAAAACTTTACTTCGAAATAACACTTCACTTCTTCACTTTGAATAACAATACAGGAATTTATATACGAGAAAGTTCGACAGATGTTTTACACATCTTCCGAACTTTTTCATTCAAAATTCGCATGTCTTTTTTTCAGTTCTTTTTCCGATATTCCCCTTTTTTCCATCAACTGGATCACAAGTGCCTCAAGGCTGATAAACAAAGCCTCCTCAAACAGTGATCCCATTGGCTGAACAGATTTTTTCTCTGTATCCTCTTTAAACTTCGCATCTGCATTAATCACAACTGCAACAGCTGCGTCTGCATGCAATGACGATTCCCTGCATGTCGTAAACACAATAATTGGTATCTGTAGTTCTTTTGCCTTTTTTGCATACACCTTAAGTGTTTCCGTCTCGCCACTTCCGCTTCCAAGAATAAGTAAATCCCCCTTTCCTGCTGCGGGGGTATTCGTATCACCGATCCAATAAGCTTCATATCCGGCTTGCTCAAGCCGCATGGTAAACCCCTTCATTACATATCCAGTTCTTCCCATACCGGCTACAAATATCTTTTCGGCCTGATCTATAAGCTGACCTATCATGGCAAATTCCGCAGTTGATCCGCTGCTCAGGCATTCCTGAAGTTCCTGTAAAATCTCGCTGATATATTTTGTATACAATTTCCACTTCTTTCTCTATGGGAATGCAAAATCTATTCATCTTCTTTATATCAAGTTCAGTAAAAAAAGTAAAGGACATTTTTCCTGCTTTCCAACTCATTACGTACTTTTCAGATGTTCTGCCACCACTCCCGCGAATACTCTATGTCCTTCTGCATTCATATGCTCCTGATCTTCTTCGCTACTCTATACATAGTATGCCGCCCGGAAGAAGTCTGTTCCGTACTGTTCTGCGATCTTCTCATAAACATCTCACAGCTTTTTGGCGACTTCTACGAATTCCGGCGAAAATTCCTGATTAAATCCTTTTTCCCAGACCCGTTCTCAAGAAAGATTGGAGAGATCAGCAGGTTTTTACTGTCAGGTGCGAACTGTTTTGCCTGATCTTTTAACTGCTCCTGCAGGGCGCTCGTCCATCTCACTCCTCACGGAAAACGGCTGCCATCCTTCGGATTATATCCCCATGTACTTGAATCGCCAAAACAAAGTACGTCTCCTGAGTTTGACACTTTAACATTTAATATATAGCCAGCAACCCTTGTGGTTACTGGTATTTTTTTGTCAATACTTGAAATTTTATGCACAGGGTTGTTTCATGAATGATTTTTAAAAATATGATATGGGTGTCAAAACATAATAATTATCGCCCATAGAAATCTATGTTCCTTGAAAATTTCATATAAAACAACAAATATCCGCTGTTGGCTCTGTTTTGGGGTAAGAAAACGCACCACTATTTCTGCTCTGTTAGCTGATTTGGGGAATTAAGGCGCACTGATCCACACTGTTCAGATATCCAAACAGCTTCTTAAAGTTCAAGGCTGCCAGTTTTATCCCAAAACGGAGCTTGGTGGGGAGAAGCCCTCTTACCAGCATATGGTCTATCTGGTATTTCCTCCGCAGGATGGATGGGATTGTTTCCACTCCGTTTCTGATCCGGGACAGTTTCTTATATTTTTCTGTCTTCATTTTCCTTTGCGTCGTTGCTCTGTCAGAGGATTTCTTATTTACCCTTAGGGCTTCAGTTTGTCTAGCAACCTTACCCACCTCATTGCCTTATCAAGTTTCTATACGTAGGCTCAAGAACTTTGCTATGCGCTTCCTTCATCCATGACATTACTGACACCAACTTGCGCTTCGCTACACTTGGCGGTAAATACCCGTGGTCAGACTTTCACTGACTAGATTAGTGCCATGCTTGGCACACTAGAAAAAAGTCCCTCGCCTTATGGCGAAGGACCAAACTTTCAACCCGACCATTTATATACCACATATCGGTCAGTGGTAAACTTACTTTTCAGGGATCATGGCAATTTTTTCCCACTGATAAGTTCCATTGTCAACTGTCATTACTGCCATGGTGATTTCCTGGTCAAAGCGCCTTGGGCCGCAGCTTCCCGGATTTAGCCATAGGCGGTTGTCTATTATTTTTTCGAAATATTTATGGGTGTGTCCGAAGATTACTACCTGTGTGTCTTTTAAATTCCAGTCTACACCTTTCTTATTATGAGTCATGAAAAATCTTACGCCTTCAATGGTGAAATGTAAGGTTTTTGCAATTCCCTCTGCCCAGTCTTTGTCGTTGTTTCCGCGAACTACATAAATGGAACCCATCATACGAAGTGTATCCAGGATTTCCGGTTTGTTTACGTCACCTGCGTGGAGAATGCAGTCGCAGTCTTTTAAGATTTTCAGAATTTCCGGCCTGAGCAGGCCGTGAGTATCTGAGATAATTCCTACTTTCTTCATATGTCATTTCCTCGCTAATCATTTTCTTCTGACAAATTTCCAATCCCAAAATAAGTCATCCGTACTTTCTTATAAAGAACTAAAATACTTCATAAACTTTATATACAACTATATGCAATTCATTACGCTATTTCAATTTTCATTAAACAGTTCAATCTTTCCATATTCCCCGTCATACCCCGGGATTCTTTTCACATTTCCGGTTCTTACATTCTCAATTCCTTCTGCAATCCGTTCTCCTGCGCAGGATTTGATATCTTCTGCCGGTACATTTCTCAGAATGTCAAATTCTGTTCCCAGTGTCTGCAACATCTGTTCAAAACATCCCTGTACTTTCTTACTTGCAGTGGAATATCCCATACATGCAGAGATTACTTCCGGCAGAGGTACAAGACTTTCATATTTTTTGCCGTCTTCTTTTACAAAACCTTCCGCTCTGTCTGCAAGCTGTTCTACTCTGTGATCTACGCCCATGGTCAGCTTCTTTCCGCAGACAGGGCAGATTCCTCCAAGCCGTTCTGCTTCCACCGGGCTTAATGATACACCGCATTTTCTGTGACCATCGAAATGATATTTCCCCTCTTCAGGAAAAAATTCTACTGTTCCTTCCAGCCCTTCGCCAGTCTGGATTGCCCGATAAAGTCCTTCATAGGAACAGTCAATATCCAACAGATTCGCCTCGCGCCCCAGCTTAGATGGGGAATGTGCATCTGAATTGGATACAAGCTGATAGCGGTCCAGTTTGGAAATTCTCCAGTTCATAGCCGGGTCAGAGGAAAGCCCTGTTTCCAGTGCATGTATATACGGTGCCAATTCCTCGAAACATTCCTCTACAGAATCAAATCCTGATTTCGCACCTAATACAGAGAAATGCGGTGTCCAGATATGAGCCGGAATCAGAATTCCTTCCGGGCATACATCCAGCATCATTTCCAGAAGATCATGACTATCCAGACCAAGAATCGGACGACCATCTGAGTGAATATTTCCGATTTTTTCCAGACGCTGTGCCATGGCATCTGCTGCCTCCAGACTGGGAAGCAGGATTACATTGTGTACTTTTCTGGTCTTTCCATTCTTCTTATAAATAGAACTGATTTCCCCGGAGGCAACAAAACGTGTTCCTTCTCCCGGGAACTTCCGGCTTTCTTCTTTTACATATGCATCTCTGAGGCGATACAGGCCGTTTCCCTCTGAAACAAGTCTCTCCTTCAGTTCTTCTCTCCATACCGGATGCGTGAAATCACCTGTTCCAATCAGTGAAATTCCTTTCTTTCTCGCCCAGAAATCCAGATTTTCAGGCGTGCCCTCTTTGCTTGTCGCCATGGAAAATCTGGAATGAATGTGCAGATCAGCTATCATTTTCATTAACATTTATCCCCTTAAATTCACATCAAAGTATCTTTTCAAGAGTTATAAAATATCAACACCCAAAGATATATTTATAACTTCCATCCGTTTTCTTTCAGCCACAACTTGTACGTCTCATACTCCGGCATTACTTTCCCGACCTCGTCCCAGAATGCCTTCGAATGATTCATTTCCTTCAGATGGCAGAGTTCATGTACCACTACATAATCCAGCACTTCCGGAGGTGCCAGTATCAGTTTCCAGTTAAAGTTCAGATTCTTCTCACTGCTACAGCTTCCCCATCTTGTCTTCTGTTCTCTGATGGTGATATTGCGGTAAGAAACGCCCATGAGTCTGGCAAAATAAGAAACTCTTTTGGTAATCGTTTCTTTTGCTTTTCGTATATAGACATTTCGTTTCGATTCGCTCAGATCTGCGCTCAGCGGCTTCTGTTCCCGGTATTCTTTTGTCCGTTCCAGACATCCCAGAACCCACTCCTGCTTCTGGTTTACAAATCTTTTGATCCTCGGCAGACCTGTACGGAGAGGTGCGCGAACGATTACGTTTCCATCCCTGCGAACCTCCAGAGTCATGGTTTTTCTGGCACTTCTTATGACCTGATATTCAAATTCTCCGCAGGTGAATTTCTCCTGATTCTTCTCTGTTTTATCCATATCCATTTTGTTCACTCTTGTCTTTTCATATGTCCCCACCCACTGTTTATTGCTTTTCGCAATTTTTATTTTTTGTTTCGAATTCTCTCATCCATATATTCCTCCATCTCTGCTGCCAGAATATCCATCTTTTCCTGTGTTTCCGGCAATGCATAAGGAACCCTGTCCATGATTCTTTTCACATAATCATGTTCACGCATGATCTCATAGGTTTCCGGGAAATTGATGTCATAATACTGAGCAATATAGGAAATCCAGTAGTCCACTTTTGAAACTCTGTCTGAAGATAATACAGATTCCTTTGCCATACAGGACTCCCATACCTTTGGTGCGATTACTCCTTCACCAACACCCTTCTCATCCACTCCCAGAAGTGTTTCCATTGGCTCTTCCAGCTTTACCCTGCAATTATCCAGCTTGTCTGCATCACGGATTAATTTTGCATGAAGCAGGGTTCTCTCGTCCGCAATCCCTTCCAGTTTGAAATCACTGTGCTTCTCAATCGCAGTGCAGATCAGACTGTCAAACCTGTCATCCTTCACAAATCTGCGGATCATTTTCTCCGGTCCGAACAGAATCTGTGCCCCATATGCTGCATGCTCCATGGTTCCCGGTTCAAAGCTGTCAAATCGCTTAATCTGTTCAAATCTTCCAATATCATGGAGCAATCCGATTACCTTAGCCAGCTGTACATCTTCCTCATCCAGCCCCATACGGCGGGCAATGTCCTCTGCTGCATCAACCACTCCATAAGTATGTACGATCTTCAGATGAATCTTATCATCCGCTCTGTCATATTCATCCAGATATGCTTCAAAAGCAGCTTTCGCTGCATCAAAGTCTCTTGTTAAGTCTAATAATTTATCCATTATTATAATCCCTTCTTTATTCCTGTTCGGACTACTTTATATTTTCTCAACCATTATTTTCTGCTTCCATACACCTTTTCTCACAATCATAAGATATACCTGAAACGATATGGAATCACAGTCATAAATGAAAGGTTCTTCTCTGTAGATCAGAGTCTGAACATTCTCTGCTTCCAATTCTTCTTTTCTTCGTTCAGCTTTTTCCATCAATTCATGTAGATATTTATTCTGTTTTCTGCCAAAATCTCTGTCCGGATAGACCGATGCTGCTTCCCTGATTTTTTCTCCCAGCAGAGTAATCACCGGTAAATGACTGCTCCTGCAAAGCATTCCGGCTATCTTTTTGGCATTTGATATATCCGGATTTTTTTCATAACGCCTGAGCATTTTTCCCAGTTTTTCATCTCCTGCTTCCGTTGCCAGTTCCTGCATAACTGCCAGTGCTTCCGCCGTTACCTCCCATGGGTTGTCCACCGGAACAATATACTTCTCCGGTACTGCCGGATAAAAAAGATAGTTTAACGGCGGGAAATCACGCAGCATTGCCAGCTTTCCTTCATACTCAGTGCAATATTTTTCTCCCAGATACTCATATTTATCACGCAATATGGCAATCTGATACTCCATTACCCTGAGATTTTCATAGCCCTTCACCCAGAAATGTCCCAGCTCTCCATAATTGTACAACTGTGTTTCCAGCAAAATATCTTCAAAGAATACAGTAAACACATTATGCCCCTGATGAATCACCAAAATATACTCTGCTTCACATAAATCCCAGTCCGCTTTCTCTACAGAGCCCTCAAACTCTCCTTCATAATCCCTGACATAATTTCCCGTCATCCTGGCATTTTTCAGAACCAGAAAACTCTCCACCGCATCATTCATCAGATAGATCAGTCGTAATTCTCCACTCTCCGTCTGTCCGGTAAAACCATCTGGAATATCCACAAATTCACACTGTTCCTGCTCCAGAAGCAGATTTAATTTTTCAAAATTGTCTTCCATTATATCTTCCATCCTTAACTCCTGCTGTTTCTGTACAATGTCTTTCGCCGATTCTGTTTAACACACTTGATAGAAGAATCCATTGCATCGTTTCATGGAATTACCGCAATGCAGAAGCAGGATACATTTGCACAATTTTACAGATATATTTTTATGATATCACTAATCATATTTTCTGCCAAATAGAAAAATTTTTCTATTTAATAAAGAAACTGATTTTACTTCTCTGTAATTGACATCCCAAACATAATATTTTACAATATAACAAAGAACAAAGAAACCAAGCAGTATGTATATTACAGAATAAACAAACATAAAATAGGAAGGAGGCATACACGAATGGCAACAGCAACAATCCCATTGAAAGGCAGCGCATCCATGGAATCAAAAAAAGTCAGTATTTCATCTAAACGCCAGATTACTATCCCGCAAAAATTTTTTACGCTTCTGGGTTTTAATACGGAAGCAGAATGTATCATGCGTGGAAACGAACTGGTTTTACGCCCCGTTAAAGAAAATACCAGTGGTGAATTTGCCGAACAGATTCTTGCCGATCTGATCAGACAGGGATATAGCGGTGAAGAATTACTTGAGAAATTTAAACAGACACAGCGAAAAATCCGTCCGGCAGTTGAAGCAATGCTTGCCGAAGCAGACCGGGTCGCAGAATCTAAATCAGGAGGATACTCCTTAGAGGATGTTTTCGGAACGGAGGATGAAAAATGACACAGGTACAGATCCTTCCACCTGCAGCAAAATTTCTGAAAAAACTTAAAGATAAAAAGCTGAAATCTCTGTACAAAGAAGCTATTGAAATGATATGTGAAGATTATTCCATCGGCGAAGAAAAGACAGGTGATCTGGCAGGAATGTACGGTTATGACATTTATTATAATAAAACTAATTATGAACTGGCATATCGGGTGAGACAGCTTGATGATTTGATAATCATCGTTATCATGGCCGGAACCAGAGAAAATTTTTACGAGGAGTTAAAACGTTATATACGCACTATATAACAGTACATATTTGTATCACAAGATAATCCCCCGGAAGTTAATCAGTACTTCCAGGGGATTATTCTATTGACAAAATTTATTCCTGCGCTCCCGTATCAGATGTCAGATATCTTTGCCATGTCTCATTGACATTCTGAATATAGCATTTTACAATAGAACAAAGAAACCAATCAGTATACATGATAAAAAACACTGAACAGAAAGGAGTCATTTCCATGGGACGATTTGTAAATTCGGGAAACAGCGCTTTTCAGGTTGCGCTGAATTCAGAAATCTATGTAGATAAAACCGGTTTACTGGCATATACAAATAAGGTTATGGACACCACTGCAAAATTCATATGCAACAGTCGCCCCCGTAGGTTCGGGAAATCCATCACTGCCGATATGCTCACCGCATATTACTGTAAAGGCTGTAGTTCCGAAGAAATGTTCTCATCTCTGGAAATCGGTCAGGCACCTGGTTTCACGAAATATCTGAATCAATATGATGTGATCCATCTGGATATTCAATGGTGTATGGAACCAGCCGGCGGTCCGGAGAATGTAGTTTCCTACATCACTGAAAAAACGATTCTGGAATTAAGAAATTATTACCCTGAAATTCTGCCTGACTCCATAAGCTCTCTGCCTGAGGCTCTGTCCTGCATTAACACTGCCACTGGTCAAAAGTTCGTAGTAATTATTGATGAATGGGATGTTTTAATCCGAGATGCCTCTACCGACCTGGTAGTCCAAGAGGAATACATCAACTTTCTCCGCGGTATGTTCAAAGGTTCTGAACCTACCAAATATATTCAACTGGCTTACCTCACCGGGATTCTTCCAATCAAAAAAATCAAAACACAGTCAGCTCTGAACAATTTTGCGGAGTTTACAATGACTGACGCCAGGATCTTTTCCAGATATATTGGCTTTACGGAGGAAGAAGTACGAATGCTCTGCGAAAAATACCACCGGGATTTCTCCAAAACCAAGCACTGGTATGACGGTTATCTGCTGGAGCAATATCAGGTATACAATCCTAAAGCAGTAGTAGAATTAATGATCTGGAATAAATTCCAAAGCTACTGGTCGGATACCGGAACCTACGAAGCAATTGTGCCTCTGATCAATATGGATTTTGACGGACTCAAAACTGCCATTATAGAAATGTTGTCCGGTAATTCCGTAGAAATCGATCCTACGACTTTCCAGAATGATATGGTGAACTTTACCTGCAGAGATGATATTCTTACCTGCCTGATCCATCTGGGATATCTGGGTTATGATCAGGACACTCATTCTGCATTTGTTCCAAACGAAGAAATCCGTCAGGAACTTGCCAAAGCTGTTAAACGAAAGAAATGGAATGAATTTCTGACATTCCAGCAGGAATCCTCAGAGTTGCTGGATGCCACTCTGGACATGGACACAGACACTGTGGCCAGATCCATTGAAAAAATACACAATGAATACGCTTCAGCTATTCAGTACAACAACGAAAACTCCCTCAGCAGCATTCTGTCCATCGGTTATCTCAGCACTATGCGGTATTATTTTAAACCTATACGTGAATTTCCTGCAGGCAGAGGTTTTGCAGATTTTGTCTACCTTCCAAAGCTAGAATATTCCAGAGATTACCCTGCACTTGTTGTTGAGTTAAAATGGAATCAAAATGCCCAAACCGCAATCCGGCAGATAAAAAACAGGCAGTACCCTGAGGCTGTTGCAAATTATACTGACAATATTTTACTTGTTGGAATTTCTTATGATAAGAAGCAAAAAACACATAATTGTGTAATCGAAAAATACTCTGAGAAATAATAAAGGGGCTGATTGTCCTTTACGGAGAACATCTTACCGATTATCTATACGAAAAAAGAAAAGCAGGAATGGGAAGCTCTTGTAAGCTAACCCATTCCCACTCTCTGTCTATTCCTTCGCCATTTGTATTATTACCAGAAGTTTCCTGATACTTCCAATCACTTTATATATGTCCATAATGATTTTCAGACAGTCATTCTTATAATATTTTTCTTCTCCCATGGAAACAATACCGCTTTCACATATATTCTATATTCAGCGCTTGAAAGTACCAGGAATAATAATTTTTTTCACGTACAAAATCTTTAAAATCGCTTCTTTGTTTCCATATCCTGATTGTATCACACAGACTCCCGAAATCGCATGCATTCACACAAACAACTATATTTCACTACATATTTAACCAATTTTTTCCAATCTTCCTCACAGACAAATTGCATCCCGTTATTTTTTATAGTATGATTATTGGAAATACAGTTCATTTTATCCATCTGGCATATCCGACAGATATTGTCACTGACATAAGAAACTACAACCACTTTAATCCAAAGGAGCTTAATCCAATTTTGAAACTTGCAATCTGCGAAGACAACCCTTCACATTATGAAATAATACATACTATTCTGCAAAAGTATCCTCCGGGAGCTTTTGAAATAACGCATTTCACATCCGGTGATGAATTTCTCCTGGCTGCTGCTGAAAATGGATGCCCTTATTCCATTGTACTGACAGATATTGATCTTGGTTCTGACACTGTAAATGGCATCTCACTTGCAGAAAAGATCAACCATATCAGCCCGGACACTCAGATTATTTTTATCAGCCAGTATCTACAATATGCTACCGCAGTATATGAGACAGAACATGCCTACTTTATCCATAAACAACAGATGGAAAAATATCTCCCTCTGGCTCTGAGAGCAGCGTGCCAGAAGCTCGAGAAACTGCATACACGATATCTGTATTTCTCCGGAAATTCACGCAATTATCAGGTGCTCTGCTCCGATATTCTTTATCTGGAACGAAATCTGAGGCAGACCACGATCTATACCAGAACAGGAACCTATACAACAAAAGAAAGACTGACAGCTCTTACAGAAAGAATGAAACCAGATTTCTGTCTCTGCCATAACAGCTTTGCCGTTAATCTTCATGCTGTACGTACTTACAGTCATAAGGGCATTATACTTTCTGATAATACAGAGATCCCTGTCAGCAGATCTTATTACCAGCAGTTTAAGGACGCGTTTGCTTTCATGATGCTTGCCGGTCACAGGGAGGTGCAGTAAATGAGCAGTCATATGATCAATTTATTTTTGTGTATTCTATCCAGCCTTTATCTGTGTTTTGGACTGTTTTACTTTTGCTGCAGGATCCTGCCCCGCAAATGCAAGATCTCACTTCCACTGCTTTTATGTCTGTCAGTATTTATGGCATTGTTATTTTGGTTCAAGCGTGAATCACAGCATAATGGAATTACAATCGTATTTCAGCTTACAACATTTCTTGTAACACTTTTTTTATTTCAGGCATCTTTTATGAAAAAATTAGCTGTTTATTTTATTTTCCAGCTGCTGATAATCTGTCCGGAAATTTTATGTACCAGTGTTTTCATTGCACTTCATAATCTTTTTATACCGACCAATACCTATACTCCGCACAACCTGATATCCAGCTGTTCACCTGCAGAATATTTCGTTATCGAACTCTCCAACATCCTGCTTGGCCTGTTTCTTCTCTGGAAAATATCAGAAATCCTGCGGCAGTGTATAGATTATTTGAAAATACTCACCTTTTTACAACTGTTACTGCCACTGATCGCTCCGGTTTTTCTCAATGTTATAATTTCCCTTCAGAAAAAACCCGAAGCAGTTCTGGCTCTGAGCATCATTTACTGGATCATATGCATCGGCAGTTATCTACTGTTTCTGCGTGCAGTCCGTTCTTTAGCCCAGCAGCACAGGGAATATTTACAGAAAAAAATGGAAATTGAGCTGATGAAAAAGCAGATAAACGATTCCGTTCAGTTAAGTAATGAATATGCCAGTCTCCGGAAATGGAATCACGATATTGAGAATCACATCATGTCTGTCATGTATTTGATGGATATGAAAAAATATGAGGAAGCAGAAACATATACCGCTTCTGTTCTGTCCAGGCTTAATTGCAGACCGAAAGAAAAACAACCAGAGGAGGATTGCAGTCATGAGAAAGAACATTAAATTGATTCCTTTATTTCTCTTCCTCTTTGTATTCCAACTGCTATATTTTCTGTCTACAATTTATACAGAAAAAATTGATCATATGTTTCTGATCCTGGCAGTATTTATGGTCCTTATCTGTATCCTTTTATACTGCGTTCTTTCTAATGTGTTAAAGAAATCCAATGCTGAAATGGAACTGGCTTTTCTTCAAAAGCAGAAACAATTAAAACAGGAACAGGATTACAGTCTTCAGATCCGCAGACAGGATACTCGGGATTTTCAGACCAAAACTGTACAGGAACTTCAGGATTTCCAGATACTTCTGGAACAGGGAAAATATGAACAGGCTGATACTGCAATCAGAAATCTGAATCAGACTTTTCAGAAGGATCGTTTTCATCCTTACTGTCAGAATAACCTGTTACAGGCAATCCTGGAAGGGAAACGGCTTCGTGCAGAACAGGAACATATCCAGGTATCCTATGAAATCCTTTTACCGGAAAAGATTTCCATTAATACGACTGACCTGAGCAGTATATTTTTTAATCTTCTGGACAACGCTATCGAAGCTTGTAGCGCTTCCGGCAATCCTGATCCTGAAATCCGGCTGTCTGCAAACATTTCCAACGGATTTCTGACTGTGTATATGCACAATACCAAGAACCCGATGCAGACTTTTACACATAAGACTACGAAATCAGAACCGGGGGCTCATGGATATGGGCTTTCTATTATTGAAGATATCTGCCAGAAGTATAATGGCTCCTATCAGTGGATCGACCATAATAATACTTTTGATTCCATTGTCTTACTACAGATAAAAAATCTCTGAAAAAAGGAGGCGCTTTCCATGCCAGTTACTCCCACAATCGAAGTAGATGATACCCTGAAAGAACGAAGCTCTCACGGCTCCTTTGAACTTCCCATAGAAACTTATACAGACAACTGCGAAATCTTCCATTCCCTCTACAACCACTGGCATGACGAAATGGAACTGATCTATATTGAATCCGGCAGCGGGCTGGTCCGTCTGAACAAAGAGATCCTCCGCGTCAAGGCCGGTGACCTGATCATTGTGAACCGTGGAGTTCTCCATGGCATAAAAACAGATCTGAAGAATATCCTTTATTTCCGGAGTATTGTTTTTGACCTGAACTTCCTGTCAGGCCCGGCGGGAGATTTATGTCAGGAACGTGTCATTTCCCTGTTGATGGATAATCAGGCGGAATTTACCCATATTATTTCCAGATCTGATGACAATTATGGGAATATCTGCCTGCTTTTTGACAGGATCCATTCCTGCCATAAAGAAAAAAAGCCATATTATTTCGTAAAATTAAAGGCTCTGTTCTTCAGCTTTTTCTACGAAATGCTCATGGGAAATTACATCACTCCCGCAGATAAGGATGAGAACAAAAGTCTTGCTTCTATTAAAAAGATCCTGGACTACATTAACCTCAATTATTCACAGCCGCTGACCGCAGCAGAGCTCACTGCTCTCTCTAATTACAGCGAATACTACTTTATGAAACTGTTCAAGCAATATACCGGTAAGACTCTGATTGCCTATATCAATGACCTGCGCATTGAGAAAGCCAAGCCTATGCTTCTGCACTCCGACTCCTCTGTCACAGAGATCGCACTGGAAGTAGGCTTCAACAACACCAGCTATTTCATCAAAAAGTTCCAGCAGGCAACCGGAATGTCTCCTCACAAATTTCGCAGAAACCTGTCATAAAATCGCAATTTTGTTGTATTTTTTTTAATAGACTGCTGATATAGTTATAGATGTCAGCAAGAGAACTTCTCTTCCTGATATAAATCAAAAACAATACACTATTCAAAACTAAAAAATAAGCAATCTAACTCATAAAAAAACACATATTCATTTCAGAAAGGGAGATTACGATGGAAACTTTAGAAAAACTCATCTACGACCTGTATAAGAAAAACGCACGTCAGTGCACAGACGAAGAAATCTACAATGCATTATTAATCTATACAAAGAACCAGCTCTTCGAAAGAGGCTATCAGGACGGAAAGAAGAAGATTTATTATATTTCCGCTGAATTCCTGATCGGTAAATTATTATCCAACAACCTGATCAACCTTGGAATCTACGATGATGTTGCTAAATTCTTAAAAGAAAACGGCAAAGAAATCGCTGCTATCGAAGAAGTTGAACCGGAACCATCTCTTGGTAACGGCGGTCTTGGACGTCTGGCAGCATGCTTCCTGGATTCTATCGCAACTCTGGGACTTCCGGGCGAAGGTATTGGTCTGAACTATCACCTCGGACTGTTCAAACAGCTCTTTGAGAACAGACTTCAGAAAGAAACTCCGAACCCATGGATTGAAAAACACAGCTGGCTCACACCTGCAGGTGTTTCCTATACTGTACCGTTCCGCGGATTCTCACTGAAATCTTCCCTGTACGATATCGACGTTGCAGGCTACAATAACAAATCCATTCATCTGCACTTATTTGACATCGATCTGGCAGACGAATCTATGGTTCACGATGGAATTTCCTTTAACAAAAAGGACATCCTTCACAACCTGACACTGTTCCTGTATCCGGATGACAGCGATGATGACGGACGTAAACTCCGTATCTTCCAGCAGTACTTCATGGTATCCAATGCTGCACAGTTCATTCTTGACGAGGCAACAAAGAAAGGCTGCAATCTGCATGACCTTGCAGACTACGCAGTGATCCAGATCAACGATACTCACCCAAGTATGATCATTCCTGAACTGATCCGTCTCCTGACAGAACGTGGAATCGCCTTTGATGAAGCTGCTGAAATCGTATCCAAAGTATGTGCTTACACAAACCATACCATCCTTGCAGAAGCTCTGGAAAAATGGCCAATAGACTACCTTCTTGATGTAGTTCCTCACCTTGTACCAATCATCGAAAAGCTGGATGAAAAGATCAAAGCAAAATATCCTCAGGAAAATGTAGCCATCATCGACAAGAACAACCTGGTTCACATGGCACATATGGATATCCACTATGGATTCTCCATCAACGGTGTTGCTGCCCTGCATACAGAAATCCTGAAAACAAGCGAACTGAAAGCTTTCTATGATATTTATCCGGAGAAATTCAACAACAAAACTAACGGTATCACATTCCGCCGCTGGTTAATGCACTGCAATCATCCGCTGACAGACTATATTACCTCTCTGATCGGTGATGAGTTTAAAAAAAATGCAACTGCTCTGGAAAATCTCCTGAAATATAAGGATGATGAGGCAGTTCTGAACAAGCTTCTTGAGATCAAAACAGAAGCTAAGAAAACCTGTAAAGAATTTATCCTCTCTAACACAGGTGTTGAAATTAATGAGAACAGCATCTATGATATCCAGATCAAACGTCTCCATGAGTACAAACGCCAGCAGTTAAATGCTCTGTACATCATCAGCAAATATCTGGAGATTAAGGGTGGAAAGAAACCTGCTCAGCCTGTAACCTTTATCTTCGGTGCAAAAGCAGCTCCTGCTTATGTGATCGCAAAGGATATCATTCATCTTCTGCTCACACTCCAGGATCTCATCAAAGATGATCCGGAAGTTGCACCATACATGAAGCTTGTTATGGTTGAAAACTACAATGTATCCGCAGCCGAAAAATTATTCCCTGCATGCGATATTTCTGAGCAGATCTCCCTGGCTTCCAAAGAGGCAAGTGGTACAGGTAACATGAAGTTCATGCTGAACGGTGCCGTTACTCTGGGAACTATGGATGGCGCTAATGTTGAGATCAGCGAACTGGTTGGTGAAGATAACATCTATATCTTCGGTGAATCCAGTGAGAAAGTTATCGAACATTACGAGAAAGCTGACTACTGCTCCAGAGATATTTATGAAAATGACAAACGCATCAAGGAATGTGTTGACTTCATTGTAAGTGAAAAGATGCTGGCACTTGGCCACAAAGAAAATCTCGAAAGACTGCACCACGAACTGGTAAGCAAAGACTGGTTCATGACATTGCTTGACTTCAACGATTATGTTGAGAAAAAAGATCAGGCACTGGCTGATTATGCAGACAGAAAAACATGGGCTAAGAAGATGCTGGTTAATATTGCAAAAGCCGGATTCTTCTCTTCTGACAGAACTATCGAGCAGTACAACAACGATATCTGGCACCTGACACCGGCAAAATAATCCAATAAAATTTATGATCATATAAATTCTGTAAAAAATTCAACAGCAGGCATTGTATATTCAATGGAATATACAGATGTCTGCTGTTTTATATTTATCAGGTCATAAAAATCTCTCACTATGTTAATTTTAATCAAATCAGACTATAACTACGGCAACCGAATTCGAGCAAAATATACCGCTTTATATATCCTTGTAATAAGCTGGAGATATAACATCCGCCTCCTTGCAGGAGCATCCGTTCTCGTAACTGTCACAGCAGTCACAGTTTGAACAGTACATATGGGTATCCGGAATATAGAACAATCCTCCATAAAGCGGTGAAGTACGGAGTTCTTTTGACTCTTTCTTGCTGTTGGCAAAATGGATTCCATTAGAGATTAGCATATTTTCAGGTTCATACTGAGAGAAATCAAAATAATGTCCCTGTGTTCCATGATGGGGCACCTTGATACACCAGTAATGTTCGTATAATGGCAATTTTCCATCATAGTTCTCTGCGATCATTTTCAGATGCTCAGGCTGTGCATCCCCGGTAAACAAAAGATTTAATTCTCCGTCTCTGGCATTCTGGAACACAATACTGATCTTATGCTTGAACTGCCGCAGATTTATCTGATTCTCATTCAGCCATGCCAGCAGTTTCTTAAAATCAGGAAGTGCTTTGATTCTGCGAAATTCACGTTCATACACATATGCCCGGATAATTTTCTGACGGACCTCCGGCTGTTCTGTCAGCTCAGATGCTGTTGAATCTGTTTCTTTTTCCACAGTTTCCGCTGGTTTATTGCCTTCAGCAGTCATAGACCATACGATCAGTCTCAGTTTCTCTGCAAATTCAAGCAGAACATCCATTACTTCTTTAAATTTCCCGTCTTCACAGATTCTGTTATAGACTTCGTCCGTCTCCTTCCGGATTACATCTGTATCCGGCCAGAGTGCCTGATATTTGTTTTCAAACAGTTTTCCCCTGCTTAACAGTTCCACGTTCTGTTTGTTCTCCAGAAGTGCATCCACCAGTGCAAACAGGCTGACCTGACGGCTTGGCAGTCCGGATTCTTTTAACAAATCTGCCAGAAGCAGCAGCACCAGTGTTCTGCTCATTTCTTTTTTTGAAAAAACATCGGGAAGATAAATTTTCCCAAAGTCAACAGAAATATCTTTTTTCTTCATCATATAAAGAAGCCCTGACAGATGATCCATATGAAAATGTGTCAGAAGCAGATTTTTACTCTTGATCGTAGACAGATCTGAGATGATCACATCAAATATTTCTCTTCTGGGGCGCCCCTCTATCCTGCTGTTATTTGTTCCGAAATCTACCAGCAGACTCTTCTTTCTGTCCCGGAGACAGAAGCAGTCTCCGAAACCTACATTATACATTCGTACCTTCATTCTTTTCCCTCTTGTTTACAATGGTTGATTTTATTTTAATATAGGGAAATTGGAAATGCAAGAGGGTGTTGTTTGTGTTATTATAGTGTCGTATGATTACTGGTTACTGTTCACATATCACTATTCCGCGAGGTGTTTTAGCATAAATATGCCAAAATCCCGAGACATACAAGCCAAAATCCCATTGCCGCAGGCAATCTGGAATGAATTTTGGCTGCGTTACTGAGAACAGAGTAAACAGTAACTCATCTGAAATAAAAGAACGTGTTTGAAAAATGTTTTTTGCAAGATGTGTGTCACAATTTGTGAGAATGATTTTTCAAATACACCTGAGGAAAAACAAATATAAAATATCAGCAGAATGGAGATAGAACACTTATGACAAAACAGGAATTGGCTCTCGAGGTCATTGAACGGTTAAAAAAGGAATATCCTGATGCAGACTGCACTCTGGATTATGATAATGCATGGAAATTACTGGTAAGTGTGCGTCTGGCTGCACAGTGTACAGATGCAAGAGTAAATGTAGTTGTACAGGATCTGTATGCAAAGTTTCCTACTGTAGAAGCTCTTGCAAATGCAGATGTTGCAGATATCGAAGCAATCGTACGTCCCTGTGGTCTGGGTAAGAGTAAAGCAAGAGATATCAGTGCCTGCATGAAAATCCTCCACGAACAGTATCATGACAATGTTCCCGGGGATTTTGATGCTCTGCTGAAGCTTCCCGGAGTTGGAAGAAAGAGTGCCAATCTGATTATGGGAGATGTATTCGGCAAACCGGCGATCGTGACAGATACCCATTGCATCCGTCTCTCCAACCGCATCGGTCTGGTCGATAATATGAAAGAACCTAAGAAAGTAGAAATGGCTTTATGGAAGATCATTCCGCCCGAAGAAGGCAATGATCTCTGCCACCGCCTGGTCAATCATGGCCGCGATGTCTGTACAGCACGCACTAAACCTTACTGTGACAGGTGCTGTCTGAATGATATCTGTGAAAAAAATGGTGTAGACAGCCAGGAATAATTACTTTATACACATATAACCAAAATAATCCATACCATTATACACATTATCCCAAAGAAAATCCCCATCTCTGTGTTTCTTTAACCAGAGCGTGTCTGAAAAAGGCTTTCTGCAAGATGTGCGTCACAATTTGTGGGATATTTTGCCCGGATGAGGGCGCCGTAGTGGGCTACGGCAACTGAATTCGGGTGAAATATCCCGCAAAGTGGGGCGTGCAGATTGCGGGAATGATTTTTCAGACACACTCTAGCTCAGCAGATGAGGACTTTCTTATTTGCCTAAATGTGCTCCTCAAGGCTTGCGAAGAAAAGTTCATAGAAATCGTCTTCCCCTGCAAGCTTCGGAGAGTTTTCACCTCCACCGTTGGTACTTCTTCGCATGGTAGCATAAAATTCTTCTCCGGCTGTGATCAGATCCATCTCATAAATCTGATATCCCAGTTCCCGACACTTCGCGCAGAAAGCGGCAAGTGGCTGTTCTGCCTTTCTGGTGTCCATCAGTTCCTGCCAGATGTTACGGTCTTTCAGCGCTTTTTCTCTTAATTCGTCTAACATTGCTCCGATTTCCATAATAACATTCCTCCTCTTTGTTTTCTGACCTTCATCAAATAACTATTCCATCGTTATCTGCTGAATTGTTACTTCATCAGTTCATAATAAAATATATACTGCTGCATCACGCCCCGACAGCCCTTATAACGTCTGTTTGGAAATCCCCGTTTATAATGGGCATCCAACGCCTGGCGGATGTGAGTATCTACAGGAAATGCATCCAGCTGATGCAATCCGAAAAGACAGATACAGTCAGCTACTTTCTCACCAACTCCATATAGTCCCAGCAGTTCTTTTCGTGCAGCTTTATAAGTCATATCATGCAGACTGTTAAGTGAAATATCTCCGAAACAGACTTTTCTGGCTGTGTCCAGCACATATTTTGCTCTGTATCCCAGATTACACTCCCGAAGCTGTTCTTCCGTTGCCAAAACCAGTGCCTCTGCAGTCGGAAACGCATAATATTCTGCACCTGTGCTGCTTGTTTTTCTTACTCCAAATTCCCGGCTGATATTTTCAATACACTTCTTTATTCTTGTAATATTATTCTGCTGAGAGATCAGGAATGAAATAATCATCTCCCACAGGTCCTGCTGCAGAATGCGGATTCCGCTTCCCATCTCTCCTGCTGCTGTCAGATATTTATCCCTTGGATTAATCATGTTTATATATTCACTGTAATCACAATCCAGATCAAAATACCGGATCCAGAAGAAAATGAAATCTTCTTCCGGACAAAAGAAATTGACAATTCCTCTCTCCTGAGTCAGTTCCAGATATTTATCTCCCGCAATCACCCGGTAACGGTCATCACCGATCTGATCCATCCGAAAGCACTGCCCGGATCTGCAGATCTGCCCCAGGTCAAAATTATCCATTTCTATTGTCAGCATACTATATAACCCCTTATCCTTCTGTTACCAATGTTACTAATAACTCTTTTTTTTCTTGATGAATATATGAATGTATTATATACTATTCTAAGTATAAACGTAAAGCAGAAAGGGGTTCTTACCAATGAAATTTATATATCCTGCGGTTTTCCGCAAAAATGAAGAAGGCAGATATAAAGCATTTTTTCCGGATCTTGCCTGTTGTGAAGCTGAAGGCGACACTCTCGACGATGCGATCGATAATGCAAACGAGGCTGCTTATAACTGGATTTATGCAGAAGTAATGGAAGATGAAATGGATCTCCCTGCAATTTCCGATGAATCCGATCTGGATCTGCTGGAGGGAGATATTGTAAGAAATATTCAGGTCAATATCCGTATGTATGACGGATGGGATGAGTAAACACTACCCGCAACGACAAATTACAGAAATTCAGCTCCGTTATGTTACAATAAATCAAACATTAACGGAGCTTTTTTATTATTTAAATCTGCTCAGACACACTTCGGTGTACTATCTGCAAAACGATTTTTTCTCTCGTTTTGCACTTCAAAAGGAGGTTTTACTATGAAAGCAAGAAGTTTTAAAAAATTCTTTGTGAGTATTGCACTCAGTGCTGTTCTCACGTTATCGTCCGCTTCCTCTGTATTCGCAGCCACAGCACAGCTGGCACCCGCTGAACAATCTGTGGAACTGACTCAAAGTGACGATTCTGACACCCCTGCCATTGAATCATCCGATGCACAGAATGCCTGCGCTTCTCTTACCGCCCAGCCAGGGATCAGACAGACAGCAGCTTCCGAGAATTCTGTAACTATTCAGTGGAACCCTGTTACCAATGCTTCCAAATATGCTGTCAATATCAGCCCTTTAAGTTCCTCTTCCTATCGTTTTCTCGGCTATATTGGCAATACCCACAACAAAGCTAAGATCAATAAGCTAAAAGCAGGAACTGCTTACGTTATTAAAATCACAGCACTGAATTCATCCGGCATTGCGATTTCTTCTCGTACTGTGGGATGTACCACGCTTTATTCAAAGGTAAAGATTAAATCTTCCTATGCATCAACCGGCAGATATACCTTCAATATGCAGACTGTAAACCCTTCAAACTCCATTACAGGTTATAAGGTTGTATACCAGAGTTCTGCAGCCCACAAACTTATAACTAAATATTTTAATACCAGATATTCCTTTACCATTCCAATATCCGGCAATACATTTTATCAGGTGAAGATTTACCCTTACCTGGTTCTGGGAAATAAACGGTATGTAAGTTCAACCTCTACGGACAGATATATTTCCAATGTCATCACTCTTCAGAAAGCAGGCAACACAAACAGCTCCATGAGCGTAAAATGGAACAGAACTGCCGGTGCAGACAATTACAGTATTTACATAAAATATCCGGGAAGCAGTTCTTTCAAAAAAGTAAAAACAACAACTTCCAATTTCTTTACACTCACCGGAATGAAAAGGAATACCAAGTACGGCATTAAGGTAATTGCCAATAAAAAAGTGAAAAACAAAGTATGGCATTCTGATTCCAAAGCCTATAATATGTCCTTAGTCTGACCATAGTTATCCATAGCAATTGCATAAATCCGGCTACGTTATCAATGACGTAGCCAAAATTTTATATTGACTTTCCCATATCTAAGTGATACACTGGTTGTAATTGAGACAAGGGGTGCTTGTGTAAACAGGCTGAGAGTAAGCTGTATCGCTTTAACCCATTACCTGATTTGGATAATGCCAACGTAGGGAAAGTTATAGTTCTTCCACACTGCAATATGCTTGTTGGCATATTGCAGTTTTCCTTTTACTCTGAACGGACATATCATATTATCTCCCCCCTGTTTTAATTGCGGACAAATAGTCAGGCAAATGATTTCATACGCCTGAAAGGCAATAAAACATTGCCACGACAGACCGGGGGCACCACTCTCTGTCACACCAGTAGTTTACTTAAAAACTTACGAATATGCGCAGGTGCAAGTCCCTGCTATATGCAGGAGGCGCAGTTCATTTAATATTGCTGTTTATCTATTACTATGTGCAGCAATTAAGAGCCCACAGTGCAGGGCAAGGAGGAAAAAATGACACAGTATACAACGCAGATGGACGCGGCACGTCAGGGAATCATCACACCACAGATGGAAATCGTAGCAGAAAAAGAACACTTTGACGTGGAAGAATTAAGAGAACTGATTGCAAAAGGACAGGTAATTATTCCCTGCAACAAAAATCACAAAAGCATCAGTCCGAGCGGTGTCGGTGCAAAGCTGACCACCAAGATCAATGTAAATTTAGGTGTTTCCAGAGACTGGAAAGACGTTGATATGGAATATGAAAAGGTACATTCAGCAGTAGAAATGGGTGCAGAAGCCATCATGGATCTCAGCTCCTACGGAGATACCAGAAGCTTCCGCCGCAAACTTACATCCGAATGTCCGGCAATGATCGGTACTGTTCCGATCTACGACGCAGTAGTATATTATCACAAAGCGCTTGGCAAGATTACTTCTGAAGAGTGGATTGATATCGTACGTATGCATGCAGAAGACGGCGTGGATTTTATGACTATCCACTGCGGTATGAATCGTGCAACCGCAGCACGTTTCAAACAGAATAAACGTCTCATGAACATTGTTTCCAGAGGTGGTTCTATTATGTTCGCATGGATGGAAATGACAGGAAAAGAGAACCCGTTCTATGAGCATTTTGATGAAATTCTTGATATCTGCAGAGAGTATGATATCACTTTAAGTCTGGGAGATGCATGTCGTCCCGGATGTATTGCAGATGCAACTGATACTGCACAGATTGAAGAGCTGATCACTCTCGGTGAGCTTACCAAACGTGCATGGGAAAAGGATGTTCAGGTTATGATCGAGGGACCTGGCCACATGCCGCTGAACCAGATCGCAGCTAATATGGAAATCCAGAAAACTCTTTGCCATGGCGCTCCTTTCTATGTACTTGGACCGCTTGTAACAGATGTTGCTCCCGGATATGACCACATTACTTCCGCAATCGGCGGTGCGATCGCTGCTTATTCAGGTGCTGCTTTCCTCTGCTATGTAACACCTGCAGAACATCTTCGTCTGCCAAATGCAGCTGATGTAAAAGAGGGAATTATCGCTGCCAAAATTGCTGCTCATGCCGCTGATATTGCCAAAGGAGTTCCCGGTGCCGCAGAATGGGATTATAAGATGAGCGAAGCGAGAAAACGTCTTGACTGGGAAGAAATGTTCAAACTCAGCATGGATCCTGAGAAAGCAAGACGCTACCGCGCAGAGGCTAAACCTGAGAAAGAAGACACCTGCAGTATGTGCGGAAACTTCTGTGCCGTAAAGAATACAAACCGTATTCTGGATGGTGAAATTGTTACTATTTTTGATGAATGATGCTTTTATAAAAGCCGTATTTCAACATGTTTGATTGTTGAAATACGGCTTTTTATTTACTATATCTTCATCATATCTGACATAATACATCCACCGGCTGAACCATGTTCCATAATCTCATTTAACTGTCCTGTTCCCGGATGTATCCCTCCTATGGCATATACAGGAATCTTTACTGCTTTACAGACATTCTCCAGAAATTCCAGTCCTCTGGGTGGAAGTCCTTTTTTACAGTCAGTTGTATAAATATGTCCTGCCGTAAGATAATCAGCTCCCAGACTTTCTGCTTTCAATGCATCTTCTACGGAGTGGACCGAACTTCCGATCTGCCGGAAACCTCCAAGCTTTCCCTCATATTTTTCCAACAGAAATATTGGCAGATGAATGTATGGATGATGCAGTTTTTCTGCTACGTTTACATAGGTATGTAATATGCAGGGAACCTGATATCTCTTACAGATTTCCAGTATCTGCTCTGCCAGACGAGAATATTCTTCCTCCGGCAGATCCTTTTCCCTCAGAATAACCGCCTTCGGATGAAGGCTGCATACACGCTCGATCTGTTCTGCAAAGGGACGCTGACACAGGGAGCGGTTGGTCACTGCAATTACATTTTCATAAGGATTTTTCTGCATTTTAGAGGTACACATAATCATTCATAACCGGCTGAAGATCATGATCCAAAAGTGCCTTATAGACTTCATCTACAGACCTTCCGTCTGAAATCTCAAACTGGTCATCTCCTTTATCTTCGATATCCTCCACATGACTTCCGATTCCTGTGCTGACTCCTGCTGAAATCTTTGTCGCAGCAATTCCAACCAGGTTATCGCGGACACGCTCACACTCTCTGGTAGATACCGTAATGCTTGCAAATGGCATGAACAGACGATAGGCGCAGACCACCTGAAGCAGCTGTGGTTCATGTACATCCATAGGATTAATACGGTCATTGTTGATGATCGGCCGAAGTCTCGGACAGGAAAATGCAATCTCTGCATGAGGATATTTTCTCTGCAAAAGATATGCATGATATCCGGTGGCAAAAGCATCCTTACGGAAATCATCCAGTCCCAGAAGTGCAGCAAATCCTACTCCTCGCATACCACCCTTTAAAGCACGTTCCTGTGCGTTCAGACGATAAGGAAATATACGCTTGTGCCCTGCAAGATGCAGAGTTTCATACTTATCTGAATTATAAGTCTCCTGGAATACCGTTACATAATCAGCTCCGCATTCATGGAGATGTGCATACTCATCTGAATTCATAGGATAAACTTCAAGTCCGATTACTTTGAAATATTTCCGGGCAATCTTACATGCTTCTCCGATATATTTTACATCAGATTTTGCTCTGCTCTCTCCTGTAAGAATCAGGATTTCCTGCAGTCCTGTCTTTGCGATAGCAGCCATTTCCTTATCAATCTCTTCTGCATTCAGCTTTGCTCTGCGGATCTTATTATGGCAGTTAAATCCGCAGTAAATACAGTAATTCTCACAATAATTTGCAATATAAATAGGGGTAAACATATACACACTGTTCCCAAAATGTTTCCTGGTTTCTTTCTGCGCAGCCTGCGCGATTTCCTCCAGAAGAGGCAACGCAGCCGGAGACAGCAATGCCTGAAAATCCTCTGGTGTACGGTTATCATGAGCAAGTGCCCTGCGTACATCTGCCTCTGTATATTTATCATAATCGTAAGCATTCATGGCAGAAATAACCTGATCCATCACGTCTGATTCTTCCAGTACTTCCATTCCCGGAAGATATTTCATATGATCGATCCTGTTCTTTTTCATATCTTCCAGAATCACTTCATTGACAATACTTTCGTTGAAGTGTTCCCCATGTTCCATATTTTTTTCTGTTGTTTCCATTGATGTTTTCTCCTCTTTATTACCATTTGGCAACTTTCGTTTTCCTATAAATTAATACCTACTCCGCAGTTATAGCAATCCTCTAAAATAATGCATCTTAATCCAGCCCATCAGAGTGTGAAATCCTGCGTCAGATATCTTTGCCGTGCGTCAGCACGCCTGCAGATATCTTCCTTGTCTTTCGCACGCTGCTGAACTGTCTTAAATGCATTATTTACGAGGATTGCTATAATCAAAAATCTCATTTTAGAATGATTTTTTATTTATTACTCATGAAGAAAACCAGTCAGTGGAGAGGATGCGCTTGCACCTTTTTCCAGGGTTCTTCCCAGTCCGGCAAGGTATGCACTTCGTCCTGCTTCAATAGCTTTTTTAAATGCTTCAGCCATTATCTGCACATCACCTGCTGTGGCAATCGCAGTATTTGCCATAACTGCAGATGCCCCCATCTCCATGGCTTCACACGCCTGAGAAGGACGTCCGATTCCTGCATCTACAATGATTGGGAGCTCAATTTCGTCAATCAAAATCTGGATAAATTCCTTAGTGCACAGACCTTTATTAGAGCCGATCGGAGAACCCAGCGGCATGATGCAGGCAGCTCCGGCATTTACCAGATCTCTGGCTGCATTCAGATCCGGGTACATATAAGGCATTACTACAAATCCTTCTTTTGCAAGAATTTCTGTAGCTTTAACAGTTTCATAGTTATCCGGAAGCAGATATTTTGAATCATGGATCACTTCGATCTTTACGAAATCACCGCATCCGATTTCTCTGGAAAGTCTGGCAATACGAACTGCTTCTTCTGCATTTCTGGCACCTGAAGTATTGGGAAGAAGAGTAACATTTTTCGGAATATAGTCCAGAATATTTGCCAGTCCACCTTCATTGGCACGACGCAGAGCCAGAGTGATGATCTGCGCATCTGCCTTTTCAATACATGCTTTCACCAGATCCAGAGAAAATTTTCCGGATCCCAGAATAAAACGGGAAGTAAATTCATGACCTCCCAGAATCAGTTTGTCTTCATTATTTGTACTCATAATTTAAGTCCTTCTTTCGTATATTATAATGTGATATCAGGATATTCCTGTTTATCTTCCACCTCCCATGAAGCTGACTATTTCCAGTATGTCATTTTCATGTAAAACAGTAGTGCTGTACTCGGCTTTTGACAGAATTCTTTCATTTAATTCTACTGCGATCTGGCTGGGCACATAGCTGTTTTCCTCCAGATATTGCCCTATTGTAAGAGTATTCTGCAATTCTTTTGTTTTTCCATTAACAGTAATAAGCATACTTTCTCCTTTCCGGGAAAAGAAGGTCCGGCCTCTACAACATAAAAAAGAGTCCACAAAAGAATACACCCGCGGTGGTGCACCCCTTCATGAACTCTGTTCACTCTCATCTTTCCCAATATTCATCTGTTATAATGTAAATTTCCCTGTAAGCCCCCGGTTTTCTCTCACTTATTACAGATTGATTACCGGACAGCTGAATTTCTTCAAATGCATGAGATAAATAAAAAGGAGATGCCAGTCATCTCCCTTTAAAATCATATCTTATAGGTTCCTACGTTGGCATTATCCAAATCAGGTATATGGGTCGAAGTTAATGACTTCCTCTCAGCCTGCACTCACAAGCTCCCCTTTCTTTACATGGATAAAGTATAATCTTTTATCCCATGTGTGTCAAGACCATATTTCTACATCCTCAGTTTCTTATGAAACTCCCGCATCGTATCCTTCTTGCAGAAGATAAACAGTGCAGCCAATGTCAGAAAACTGATTCCGGCACAGATTACTGAAGGTACGGCAAACTGCACGATTCCAGTCCAAACCAATATCATCGGAATCAGTCCTGCAATTCCGGCCTGTACAAGATAAAACAGATATTCTTCCCTTTCCAGACGGTTTATTTTTGCAATCACAGGAACAGAAAACTGCACTGCCAATATCCCGAAAGGAATCACAAAATCCACAGACCAGCCCTTCCATCCGGTAAACCGGTCCCATAGGATCGCAATTACTGATATGAGCAAAAGCTGCCACATTTCATTCTTCAGAATATTCCTGCGTTTATAATATGCTACCATAACAACCAGCCATGCACAGGCACATCCTGCTCCTGCAAACCAGAACCAATTCAGTACACCTGCCATCATAAAATTAATCATTCCGCAAATTACCGCAATTGCCAGACACAGGAAGCTGAAAGTCTGGATAACCTTCTGATTTTCTTTTTTCTCAAGCCTGTGCTTTTCCCCATATCCCGGAAATTCATTCTTTAATTCTCTGTGGGAAACATTCTCCTCGCCGAGCATCCGCTGGAAATTCCTCTGGATACTGTCATCCGGTATCTTGGAAGTAAATCCCAGTACCATCTCATCCCCATAAGAACAGGAACACATCTGCAGAGAATTGGTACTTGCAAAAATCCCAAAATGCTGAATATATTCTTTGTACTCCTCCGGCAAACGAATAATGCCGATATTAGAATAAACTGCCGTAATGCTCCTGCTTCCCAGATTGGCTCCGATCATCAGAAAATATTTCTTGATCTCCAACGGAACAGCACGTACAAAAGGATTCTTCTCAATGCGCACATATCCGCTCATATGCATGGCAATCTTTTCTTTTACCAGTTCTTCTTCGAACTGTTTCTTCACAGATAAAAGTACATCTTCAAAGGTTGTTTCATCAGAAAATATATATCCCACCTCAATCCATCCAAAGAAATTTGTCATAGACTGAGACGGAAAATAATTTCTCAGATTCACCGGAATCATCAATGCTACCGGTCGTTTCTGCTGATTCTTTGGAATCTCTTCCCGAATAGAACACAGCATCATTGCTGTCAGTAAAACAGTGATGGAAACTCCACAGGAGCGGGCTTTCCGGTGGATATCTTTTACAGAAAGAGCAACCTCCGTAACATGCATATCTGAATGAACCAGCTTCTCCCCTTTCAGTTTAACAGCGGCTTTTTTCTTCTCTTTATCTTTCGGTATATCTGAAGAATAATACTGAGAAAAGCTGTCCTCTTCTTTATCTCCATGTGTAATTTCCTCTGCATGCTCAATCTGCGGAAGATCTGCCTGTGGATGTGCCAGAATCAGATAATCCTGAACCAGTTCCTGCAGGAAATGCATGGCTCCGGTGCCATCTGTCAATGCATGAAACACCTCAAAATTAATTCTGTTTTTGTCATAACTCACCTGAAATAAAAGGGATTTCTTATCCGGAATATATAAACGGCTGCATGGTGGTTCCGTCTCCGGCTTTACCACTGCTCTGATATCTCTGTGCTCCAGATAAAACCAGAACAGCCCTTTTCTCAGAACCGCCTGGAACAATGGATATTTCTCCATTGTCTGATCCAGTGCTGCCTGAAGGATTTCCCCGTTAACTTCTTCCTTTAACTGACAATAGAAACGAAACACTCTGGTGTCATTCTTTCCTGTTACCAGCGGAAATGCCAACGCTGCATTATCCAGTTTTCTCCATTTTGAGTATCCTGTATCCATAATTTTCCTGCTTTCTTTTTGGTTCCTGATTACCTCTTTGTCCTGTAGCAATCTTCTCGGGGATTACTGTAGAATTTTCTCATAACTCTTATTCAGAAACCGGTTAATATATTTAAAACTCTCCTGTACATGCAGAAATTTGATTCCCAATGCAAAAAATCCATGAAATGCTCCGTAAATCCTGTGTACTTCCACATGATTTCCTGCAGCATGAAGTTTTCTGCCATATACTTCTCCCTCATCGCGCAAAGGATCATATTCTGCTGTGAGAATTAATGTTTCAGGCAAATTTCTCAGATCCTTCTCCAGTATCGGTGCAAAATACGGATTCTGTCTGTCCTCTGCTGAACTCTGATAAAGATTCAGATAATCTTCCATTTTTACTGATGTAAGAAGATAGTCACTACCGTTCTCCTGCACGGATCTGTAAGGAGATTCCTCTGTATAACAGTTTCCAAGTGCAGGATAGATCAGTATCTGACGGCGTGGTGTAAACTCTCCTTTGTCTCTTGCCATCAAACATACTGCTGCTGTCAGATTTCCTCCTGCACTGTCCCCGATGATCGTAATCCTCTCCGGATCAGTATTTAAGATCAGCTGATTAGTATAAAGCGCTTTCGCTGCTGCATAACAATCCTCCAGCGGAACCGGAAACTTATGCTCCGGCGCCAGTCTGTATTCTACGGAAACTACAATATGTGCAGTTGCCTGCGCCATTCTGGCACATACACGGTCGTAATTCTCCACACTCTCAGTTACCCATCCGCCACCATGGAAAAACAGGAGAACCGGAAATGTATTTCCCTCTACGATCCCCGCCTGCATTGCCTCTTCTGTCGGAAAATACAGTCTGACCGGGACCTCATGTTCTCCATTATAAACTCTGGCATCCAGCTTTTTTACAAAAATCCGCATGGCATCCAGTTGCTTCAGATCTGCCATTCTTCTGGAAGATTCCAGCTCAATATTTCCATATGACAGCGCATGCAGAATTGCTTTCATTGTCTTTGATATCAATATTCTATATTTCCTTTCAGTTCCATCATTCTATCCGCATCCACCGCTTATTGCTTTTCGCAATCTCCGCAGATGTCCTGCTTAATCCAGTATATTGTTTTCGAAATACTGCTTAATTAATCGTGGCGCTCATCCGTATTACTGTACATTTCACAGAATCTTGCGGCAAATGCCGGTGGTTCATCATGCACATATAAATGGGAAACATCACCAAATGCACTGATACGAAAACTTGCAATTCCTTCTCTTCGTTCTTCTGTATTGACAGTTGTCACTGAACTTGGAGCTGCGCAGAATCCATGCCACAGTACCATTGGAGAAGCACCGATCAGATGCGCAAGAAGCACACATTCCAGACCAAAATGGCAGAAGAATACCAGGGTATCTTCATTTGGTTTCTCCACTCTGTAATAATGTCCTTCACGTACATAACCATGTTCAGCAAGAAGCTTATCAAACTCTCCTGTTACATGATCATAATATCTCTTGACATCAGATTGCTGAAATCTCTCGTTTTCATACCAGTGATCATACTGGTAAAATCTCTCATCCTGTGTCCAGTCCTGTGGAAGCCAGTCCCATAATCTCTTCTGCCTGTCAGTAACATCCGGGCGATCGATCAGAACATCAAATTCCCGTAACCAGTCACACTCAACTGCTGTACGGTTCATTTTCTTCAATGTAAAAGAGGCTGTATCCTTTGCCCTTCCAAGAGGCGATACATAGAAATCCTTTACATCAAGTTTTGACAGCCTTTCTGACAGATATTCTGCTTCTTTCCAGCCTTTTTCTGTAAGAGAATCAATGGAATAATCCGGATCTCCATGTCGCACGATCAATAATCTCATTCGTATTGTTCCTTTCTTTTGTCTCAGCTCTTCTGTATCAGATCAAATTCAACTTATCTGATCTCTTTCATCCACAGGTCTTATCTAATCTCTTTTAATTTCTGCATTCTTCTATAACCAGAGGGATTGTTTCCTCATAAATATCTTCTGATATGGATAAGTTCTGCGTATCATATGACGCTTCTATTCTAACACCAAGTTCCGGTTTATGCACTAAAATTTCTCTGACCTTTCTATCCAGTGCTGCTACCAGTTCCCAGGCAACAACATTTGTTTCTCATCTGCAAGGATCTTCATACAAAATCAGGCAGATGTTCCCCACCTGCCTGATTTCTTTTATATCATATTTTATAAATCTTTTGTATCCGCAATTGCCTGTTTAATATCTTTGTAAAGTTCAACCAGCTTCGGATCATCTGTCGCTACAGGCAGGAATGGAAGTCTTGGATCTCCCATCGGACATCCATCCAAAGTGATAATTCCTTTTACTGCACCATGCATGGAAGCAAAGGAACATAAACGATAGATCAGCGGAGTTACGATTGCCTGTACTTTGGCCGCTTTGTCCCACTCGCCTCTCCTGATGAGCTCGTCCATCTTTATATAAAGTTCCGGCATTGCACCGTATGTACCTCCGATTCCGGCATCCGCACCCATAATACGCCCTGCTACAAACTGTTCATCAGGACCATTGAATACGATGAAATCTCTGCCGCCTGCCAGCTTGAAACGAAGTACATCCTGTGCAGGATCAGAAGAACATTTAACACCTGCCACTCTCTCATTCTCCAACATTCTGTTAAACAGGTTCATAGACAGATTAAATCCTGTCAGCTGTGGGATATTATAAATAAAGAAGGGAAGATCTGCAGCCTTTGTAATCTCAGTCCAGTGCTGATAAACGCTCTCTTCACTTGGACGATAGTATACACACGGAACTGCTGAAATACCTGCTGCTCCGATTTTCTCTGCATGTTCAGCCAGGATACAGGAATGTCTGGTATCCGCACATCCTACATGTACAATGATATTCATATCCTGTCCCACTTCATTCACTACAGTTTCTGCAACAAGCTTACGCTCCTCAGTATCCAGAAGGAAACCTTCTCCTGTACTTCCACAGACATACATCTGTTTCACACCTTTATCTCTGAAGTAACGTGAAACTGCTTTTACTGCTTCCACATCTACACTTCCATCTTTTGCAAAAGGAGTATTTAAAGCTACTGTAACGTGTTTGAATTTCTCAGTATTATATTTGGACATAATTCTCTGCCTCCCTTATATATTTCCGACTGCCGCTCAGACCGCAGTCTTATATCAATCTCTTTACAGCATCTGAGTATATGAATTATTGATATTTTTACATTTGTATATTATATATTTTTGTGCATTCTGTCAATGTATTTTGAATTCTTTTTATTTATAACATTTTAGTTTGTGCGATAAACTTTCATCACCAGATAATCATAAAAATAATTCTATTATACTGTTTATCTCGAAATTCTTTTTCATTTTTCTGATGACTTCCCATTTTCCTTATGCTATACTCAAGGAAAAAGCAATATTCAAAATTAAAAGGAGCTACTTATGAAAATTCTGGTCTTTGATATTGGTGGAACTGCAATCAAGTACGGAATCTGCCAGAACGGACATCTTGAAGAAACCAGAGAATGTCCGACGGAAGCCTTTAAAGGCGGTCCACATATTCTAAATACTATCTGTAGCCTTGCTAAGCAGCATCTTCCTTTTGATGCCATCGGCATCAGCACTGCCGGACAGGTCAATCCTGAAGAGGGTTCTATCATCTATGCTAACAGTAATATCCCGGATTACACAGGAACTCAATTCCAACAAATTCTTCAAGAACTGTTCCATGTCCCTGTCTCAATAGAAAACGATGTCAACAGCGCAGCACTCGGAGAAGCCATCTTCGGTGCCGGAAAAGGAAAAGATTCTTTTCTCTGCCTTACCTACGGAACTGGTATCGGCGGAGCGATCATTGAAAACAGACATGTTTACCATGGTTCTTCTTTCTCAGCAGGAGAATTTGGTGCCATCATTACCCACGCAGAAGAAAAACTCGCCGGCACAGACCCATTTGACGGATGTTATGAACGTTACGCTTCCGCTACTGCTCTGGTAAAAATGGTTTCCGCTGTAGACCCGTCTCTTACCAACGGCCGTCAGATTTTTACTAATTTAGAACACCCAGAAATCAAAGAAATTGTAAGCAAATGGATTGATGAGATCGTACTTGGTCTTGCAACCCTGATTCATATTTTTAATCCTTCCAGCATAGTTCTCGGCGGTGGTATTATGGTTCAGCCTTACATTCTGGAACAAATTCAAGCACGAGTCCCACAGATGGTTATGTCCAGCTTTGCACATGTACAGATTTCAAGCGCAAAACTTGGAAATTCTGCCGGACTTCTGGGGGCTTATTATCTCGCTTCTCAGAAACTGTAGAAAAGGCCGTCTGTATATGATTTCTCCATTGCGGAGAATTTAATATGAGTAGAATAAACTAAAAATATCCTGACAGATATGAAACTTAAATGTCTCTTATTTGCCAGGATATTAATATACCTTTTTTATTTACATTCCTTCGTTTTCCATATCTGCGCCTTCCCAGAGGCGATGACCTTTATATTCCATCTCTCCACGGACAGCCCAGATTTTCAGATTTTTAAATTTAAATCGGATGCATCCACTTTTGTCTGGAAGTTTTTCCCCTTTCCATGAAATACGAATCCATCGGCCGGATTTTTCTGCCACAGCCTCTTCCATTCTCAATCCTTCATAAGCATTTTCTGTCCAGACCGGATGAACAGAAGCTGCAAGCTCCCAGTCTTTTTCTGTATCAACTACATCTGCCAACACTTCTACATAATCTCCGCTTAAAGTCAACGTAGTTGTAGTCAGAATGCTTTCAATGCCTTCTTTTCTTCCTGTCCAACAGGCAAATTTATCCACTTCCCAGTATGCTCTTCCCAGTGAAGATTCCCGGAAATTTGTATGCTGTCCATTTCCACCCATATAGTAGACCCATACTTTCTGTCCATCTGTCACAGGTGATGACGCATAGATACAGGAATTATCAAATTCTCCATCCGGATAGTGTCCGGTGCCTCTTGGAATTACCGGCTGATCCATTGCTTCAAAATCAAATTTCTTACCATCCGCAGACCAGGTCAGTTCGCAATCCACACAGTCAAAGTTTTCTTTTGTTCTGTCCCCTTCGTGAATTATAGATGCCAGACCCATATACAGATCCTGTGCTTTAAATACGGGCATAGAATAAATCTGGTTTTCATATCCTCTTCCACGAAGCATTTCTATAGGTTCACTCCAGTGGATAAAATCCTGGCTATGACTAATGGTCGTCACACGGATTCCGTCTTTCCATATACGGGAAATTAACATATAACATTGTTCTTCTTCATTCCAGAATGGAAAATTATGGCTGTCTGCCTGTGGATTATATTCCGGCCAGGGAATCAATTCTCCCCAGTGAATTCCATCCTTAGAAAAACCAACCGCCATATGCGCTCCATGTCCCGGAACATCAACTTTAGTCACCATTTTAAATCTACGTCCGGCATCCTTATCCTGCTCATCAAGCATAACCCCTGTTCCATGCGCATATCGGAACAAAAGATTATTTTTTTTGCTTCCACGCCAGTCTACAAGACCAAGCGAAGGTTTTTCCCAGTGGATTCCATCCTTACTGCGGGCATATGCCAGAGAAATCACTCGATCCATTCTTGGTCTGTAATTTCTCTGTGTACGCTCCTGCAAAGTAGTACCTTCTGTATCTTTATCTTCTATAAATAATGTATAATAGCAGTGAAAAATCTGTTCTCTGCTATCATAAATCACATTGGGATATCCATTATCAATCCTGATTTCCCAGGGCATGTCCTGAATGAATAGAGGATTATTTTTTGTATCTTTTGTCGGAACTGCTACTTTCAGTTCCACATTTTCTATTGCCTGGGGATTCAAAAGCCTCCTGTCAACACTCAGAAATGTCTTCATAAATCAGTCCATCCTTTTTTATAATTTGGGGTAGCTATGAAAATATTAAACAGTTACAATTCTTCATTAGCAGTATTTTTTAATCGCTTCGTCAATCATTCCGACACATTTTTTAATCTGTTCCATATCTTCTGGGATGATTTCCGGTAATGGTTTTCTTACACCGCCAATGTTCAGGTTTTCACGGATACGAAGGATTTCTTTCATAACCGCATATAAATTTCCATGGCATTCGCACATTGCATAAATAATCGCATCTGCTGCATACTGGATTTCTCTGGCTTCTTTTACTTTTCCGGTATCTGTCAGCTCTTTGATCTTTAAATAAAGTTCCGGCATTACTGCATAAGTACCTCCGATACCTCCATCAGCTCCCATAGCAAGTCCTGATACCAACTGCTCATCCGGACCGTTAAATACAACGAAGCCTTCTCCGCCTTCCATTTTAAACATCTGGATATCCTGTACAGGCATTGAACTGTTTTTCACTGCTGCTACTCTCGGATTCTTTCTCATTTCGCGGAAGAGAGACATAGTCAGGGCTACTCCTGCAAGCTGAGGAATATTATAAATTACAAAGTCTGTATTCGGTGCCGCACTGGAAATATCATTCCAGTATTCTGCAATCGCATACTCTGGCAGATGGAAATAAATCGGAGGAATTGCAGCAATTGCGTCAACGCCTAATGACTCTGCATGTGCTGCCAGTTCTTTACTGTCAGCAGTATTGTTGCATGCCACATGTGCGATCACTGTCAGTTTTCCTTCTGCTGCCTTCATTACATGTTCCAGAACTAGCTTTCTGTCTGCAACGCTCTGATAAATACACTCTCCTGAAGAACCACCTACATAAACACCTTTCACGCCTTTTGCAATCAGATGTCTGATAAGAGCTTCTACTCTCTCCGGGCTGATTTCTCCATTGTCATCATAGCATGCATAAAAAGCCGGAATAATTCCCTGATATTTTGTAATGTCCTTCATCTTCTTAGTCCTCCTATTCTTTCCTATATCCCTTTTCTATTTACTCTGTAACCAGTACTTTTCCAACTGCTTTTCTTACCTGTGTAACTTGATCTTTCATAATTTTCACTTTATGAGCATCTTCAGGAAATACGATCAACACTTTTCCAGGTGTCAAATCCATGTAATGTTCAACCGGACCATGGCATTCAATGGAATCCGTTTCTTCATCTTTTGCTGTCACTGTCATCAGAGACATATCACTAACACCCATCTTTTCTTCTCCGGAAATCACCATATGGATATCGGCATATTTCTCATGAGCTTCAAAGAATGTTTTTTCTTCCGGTAATGTTTCGTATTCAAAACAATTGATAAATGCAAAATCACCATCAACTTCATTGCATCCCTTTTTCAGATCATTCAGAGAATGTTCTTTAATATAATGAATCGCTGTATCCAGATGTTTTCTCATTCCAAGATAACGTTCAAGATTATTCAAATCTGTATAAATCATGCATTTACCTCACTTCCATCATATAAATGACACGCAGTCATGTGTCCGTCTGCTCCATGATAACGAAGAGCAGGATCTTCTTTTTTGCAGATATCCATGCAGTAAGGACACCTATTGTGAAATGCACAACCACTTGGTTTGTGAATTGGGCTAGGTACTTCTCCTTCCAGTACCTGACGTTTCTTTTTGTAATGTATATCTGCTACAGGAATTGCGGAAATCAGAGCCTTTGTATAAGGATGTAATGGCTCATCATATAAAGCTTTGGAATCTGCTACTTCCACAATTTTTCCAAGATACATAACCATGATACGATCCGACATATACTGAACAACAGAAAGATCATGAGCAATAAACAGATAGGTAAGATTCATCTCTTTCTGAATTTCTTTCATCAAGTTCAGTACCTGTGCCTGAATCGAGACATCTAGTGCAGATACCGGTTCATCACAAATAAGAACTTCCGGTGTTACTTCCAGTGCTCTTGCAATACACAGACGCTGACGCTGTCCTCCAGAAAATTCATGTGGAAAACGCATCAGATAATCCGGCTGAATATTAACCATTTTCAATACACGATTCATAATTTTTTCCCGTTCTTCCACAGAACTCACCCCATGCGTTTTTAAGGGTTCTTCAAAAGAAGTATAAATCTTTTTCTGCGGATTCAATGCAGAGTATGGATCTTGGAAAACCATCTGTACTTTTTTTCTGAACTCAAACATTTCATTCTTAGTAAATTTTGTAACATCTTTATACTCACCGTTATAATTATATAAAACCTCTCCATCTGTAGGTTTCTCAAGCATCATAACAGTCTTTCCAAAGGTTGATTTTCCACAGCCAGATTCTCCTACTATTCCAAGTGTTTCTCCTTTATATACCTCAATGCTGACATCATCCACAGCCTTTACATTCCCTACTACTTTTTTCATAAACCCCTTTTTAATAGGAAACCAGGTTTTCAGCTTTTTGATTTTAAAAATTACCTCCTTCTTTTCCGTTTCCATTTTATTTCACCTCCGGATAAGAATCATATTTCAGACAACGAACTTTATGCCCGATACTGACTTCAAACGTTGGAATTTTTCCTCTACGACATTTTTCCATACATTCAGAACAACGATCAGCAAATTCGCATCCCTCTTTCAAGTCAACTGGGTTTGGCGTAACTCCAGGAATCGTCTCCAACTTCTGATTATCACCCAAACCAAGCACCGGCACACTGCGTAAAAGAGCTTTTGTATAAGGGTGACTGGTATGATCAAAAATATCTTCAAGACTTCCAAATTCTACCACACGTCCCATATACATAACGCAGACTTCATCTGCCATTTCTGCTACAAGACCCATATTATGTGTAATCAGAATAATAGATTTTCCTTCGTTTACCTGGAGAGATTTAAGAAGCTCCATAATCTGAGCCTGAATAGTTACATCCAGTGCCGTAGTCGGTTCATCGCAAATAATTAGTTCTGGATTGCAAATCATAGCAATCGCAATTACCACTCGCTGTTTCATACCGCCAGAAAATTGATGCGGATAGCAGTCAATACGTTCTTCTGGATCTGGAATTCCCAATTTGCGGAACATTTCCAAAACTTTTTCCCTTGCTTCTGCTTTTTTCATTCCTTTATTATGCTGTAAAAGCCCCTCTGCTACCTGATCTCCTACTTTATAGACAGGATTCAGACTTGACATCGGGTCCTGAAAGACCATGGCTAAATCCGGTCCCCTCAATGAACGCATTTCTGATCCATTTGGTTTGGTAATACTTTCAAGATGATACTCTGTCACCTTTCCATCATGCAGTGCATTATACTGAATGTTATCTGCTTTCACAATCGCATTTTTCCCTAAAAAGCGCATGATAGAATTCATGGTCACACTTTTTCCACAGCCAGATTCTCCTACAACAGCAAGTGCTTTTCCTCTTTTTACCTGAAAGGAAACATTTTTTACAATTTTAATTTCTTTTTTATCAGATATAAACGTTGTGTTAAGGTTTTCAACATTTAATATGATTTTCTGGTTATCCATGAAATTCCTCCCTTACTGCTGTTTTGCATCCATGACATCTCGGATACCATCTCCCAGAAAATTGATAGCAAGTACAAATAACGTAATTGCTAATCCCGGAAATATCCATATCCACCACTGATTTGTCACTACAGATACGCTTTTAGCAGCATTTAGAATATTTCCCCATGTAGGTGTCTGGTCAGAGATTCCAAGTCCAATGAAACTTAATGTAGCTTCCTGAAGAATATATACTGCCACATTAGTTGTAGTAGATACAATGATCGGAGTCATTACATTTGGAAGAATCTGCTTAAACATAATATTAATCCTTCCCATCCCAAAAGCCTCGCAAACTTTGACATAGGTTTCCGACTTGATACTCATAAACTCGTTTCTTACCATACGGAAAGTGGTCATCCAACCCGTAAAAGTAAAAATCATAATGATATTTGCCATTCCCCTTGTGCCAGAAATAGCCACCAGCATCATCACAAGTACCAGTTGGGGAAAAGTTTGAAACAGTTCAGATACCCTAACCAAAAATTTATCTGCTCGACCTCCAAAATATCCAGCAACTGCCCCTAGTACTGCTCCAATAATACCAGACATTATTGATGAAAATACGCCAATAAAAATAGAGTAGCATCCCCCAAACAACACTCTGGCAAATAAGTCTCTTCCAATAGTATCTGTGCCTAAAATATGCCCATTCGTACCAGGCTCTACTTTCATATTTCGCAAATCTGGCGTAGAATAATCCAATTTCAATACCATGCTCATAATACTAGCAACAGTCATGGCTACTACAATAACCAGTCCCAGAACCGCCAGCTTGTTTCTCATAAATTTACGAATGTTTTTCTTCATTAGAGAAGAGGCCGCACTTTTATTCTGTTTTTTAATACTTACTGTCTTTGTATTTTCCATATAACCCCTCTTCCCTTTATTCACTTAATCGTACACGCGGATCTAGCAACGCGTTTAAGACATCCACCATAAAAGAACAAATCAACATTACTGCTGCAATGATCAATGTAATAACCATAACAGTTGGATAATCATTAGATACAATGGCATTAGTCATTGTCAATCCAATTCCAGGATAAGAAAATACTGACTCAATAACCACTGATCCACCTATCAACACTGGAATTCTAAACATAACAATAATCAATACCGGTTTCATGGCATTCCGAAAGCCATGTTTCATATAAACCTTCCACTCTGGAATTCCCTTTGATCTGGCTGTACGGATGTAATCACTATTCATCACATCCAACATAGTATTTCGAGCGTATCGCATCAACACCGCTACCATACCGATGGTAAGCGTCAGTACTGGTAAAAATAAGTGAATAAACGCATCATATATTTTATTAGTTGCATCTGGACTGACTCGGTTTGCGGAAGGGAACCAACCTAACTTGATAGAAAAAATCTGTATCAAAATAATTCCAACTAAAAACTGTGGCACTGCCTGACCGAGAACTGCAAAGACTCTTCCCACATAATCCACCACTCCATTTTGTCTTGCTGCACTGAAAATTCCAATGGCCACACCAATAATTGTACTGAAAACCAACGCATATCCAGATAATTCCAGTGTATATGGCAATCGCACTGCTACAATTGAAGCTATACTCTGTCCACCAAAAGAATAGCCCAAATCACCAGTGACAATTTGTTTTAGCCAATTGAAATACTGAACGATCAGAGGATCATTTAACCCTAAATTTTCCCGAAGCTGTTCCACAATTTCCGGAGACTGCGCCTGCACTTCCATACTTACCATATAGGTAATAGGATCAATACCCGTGGCACGTAATCCCAGAAAAACGATTAAGCTAATCACTAAGAGCATCGGAATCATCTGTAGTAATTTTTTTAAAATATATTTAATCATAAGTTTTGCTCCAATCCTGCAAACTATATCGAAAGAAGGGAACCGCAATATTCTGCAGATTCCCCTCTCCAGTTATCCATTTGCCCTAACTTCTCTTTATCTTTTTTATTATTTTACATTCCAGTCTACATAATCAATATCACAAGTGTAAAGTGGATTACAAAACTCCACACCATCAGGAAGCTCTACACTGTCACTAAGATATACATAATTACCTACTGTAAAAAGAGGAACCTTATAAAGATTTTCCTGTTCTAAAGTTTGAAGCGTATCAAGTGCCGCATCTCTATCTTCCTGAGTATTTGCTGCACTCAATGCAGAAACAGCCTCATCAAATTGTGTATCTCCGCCGAAAATATTGGCAAAGGTTGCACTATTGCTCATATACTCTGCATACCACTCATTCATAGAAAAACTACTTAAACCTTTAAAGCCTATATCATAATCCCTAGTTGTAAACAAGTCTGTAGTCCCATCATTTGATAAAGTTGCTTCAACAGTAAGTCCTGCCTGCTCAAGATAATAAACTACAGTATTAATCAAATCAACACTGGTCTGATCATTATTATAATAACAGATTTTCAAAGGACGGCTCATGTCATATCCAGAAGCCTCCAAATCTGCCTTTCCTTTCTCCGCATCAAAGACATATTCATATCCGTTATATGCTTCATCACTATTTGGCACACCACTGTTAATAACTGTAGCGTTTGGATAAAGTGTTGCCAAAGTAGCACGGTCAATACACTCAATAAGTGCCTTTCTAACATCTACAGACTGCATTGCTTCATTTTCTTTACCATCAATTCCCTTCATATTAAAAATAAAATATTTATAAAATAATACATCCACTGGAATTGAAGTGTAATTATCCAACTGCGACATTCCATCTACCAAATCAGAAGCATTTCCATAAAGGAAATCTGCAGATCCAGACTGTGCAGCTGTCAAGAAATCCGATACAAAAGAAACTGTTACATTTTGTATCTTCGGTGCAGTTCCCTCATAATAAGTATTCGGAACTAATGTAAAATAATTCCCTGCATTAAATTCACCTACCGTATAATATCCAGAAGTCACAGGAGCAGTCCAATAAGAGCAGGAATCTATAGATTCTCCATCTTCTTTTTCAAGACAATGTTTTGGTAAAATAGAAAATTGAGCCAAAATATCTTTCATCTGTGCATACGGTGTACCAAGTTTCATTGTAATTACGTTTCCATCTGCGGTAAGATCTGTAATATTACCAAAAGCAGCGGAATAAATACTATTTTTTCTGGCTGCTTCCTGAACCATGTTTATAGACCAGATTACATCATCCACAGTAATATCTTCACCATCAGACCATTTCACTCCATCTTTCATAGTAATGGTATATGTTAATCCATCATCACTTACTTCTACACTTTCTGCCAAATCCGGACTTGTTTCCTGTAAAGAGCTGTCAGCAATCAAAAGATTTCTGAACATCAGGGATGTAGCCAGATTATGATTCATCCATGGTGTCGGCACACGGTCATCAGTTGTAGATCCATCATTTGTAGAAAGCACTAATTTTAATGTACCGCTCTCTGTCGCATCTGCCGCATATACTGACATTGCAGTCCCCATTGTTGCAATTGCCATTGATAATGCAAGAGTTGCAGCTAAAAATTTTTTCTTCATAAAAAAACCTCCTTTTATATACACATTATTAGTTTTTACTGTTTTTTATTGTGTTTTACTTTGCTCTATCTATTTGGAATAATTATTTCTTCATATACCCCACGAAGTTCTTTTCTTCCTTCTTCTGTCATTGGAGTAAAAGGTTTGCGTACCCCATGAAAAGCAAAACCATCCATTTCCAATATTTCTTTTACTGATGCAAAAACCCCATATTTACAGATTGTTTTAATTACTTTATTCATTTTTGCCTGATATAGATGCATTTCTTTCAAATTCCCAGCTTCAAAAGCATCATATACCTTATGTGCCAGTTTCGGCATGCAATTATAGGTACTACCAATTCCACCATCTGCGCCCATAACCAATCCGGCTGACAGCATTTCATCAAATCCATTCCATACTACTAATTCCGGGTGAAGAGTCTTAATCTGTTCCAACAAAAACATATCTGAACTTGTGAATTTTACTCCCAGCAAATTTTTATTGTGATTCAATTTTTCCAAAACCTCTGCTGTAAGAGAAAATCCGGAAAAATTCGGAAAATTATATACAAACATAGGAAGTTCTGTAGAACTCATAATATCCTGATAATACTGCACAATCTCTGCTTCACTAAACTTATAATAAAATGGACTAATTGCAGAAACTGCATCTGCTCCACACTTTTCTGCATTTTTAGCAAAACTTATTGCGTGTTCTGTAGAAATAGCTCCTACATGACAAATCACCTTTGCTCGCCCAGAATTTGCTTCTACCACTGCTCTAATCGTACTATTTCTTTCTTCCTCTGACAAAAGAAACGCTTCTGCAGTGCTTCCATTTACATAGAAGCCTTCCAAACCTTGACAGATCAAATAATCCACCAACTTCTGTAATTCCCTATAGTCCACTTTTCCTTCAGATGTATAGGGTGTTACCAATGCGGCATAAATGCCATGATACTCTGATTTCATTTATATTCCTCCCTAAAATTTATTTTTTTCCTTTTCCAAGACAACTTTCCCTCTCCACAATACTGGGTTGATACAGGTACTCATTAAAATTAGAATTTAGCTTTTCTCCTCGGATCAGTTTTACCAATATTTCTGCTGCCTTTTCCCCAATTTCCATACTTTTAAAGGAAATCGTGGTAATGGGTGGATGATTGACAGATGCATAAATATTATTATCATAGCCAATGATACCCACTTCTTCCGAAACCTTTCGCCCCATATCCTGCACAGCACGACAGACATTTACAGCTACCTTATCATTAAAGCAAAATACAGCATCAGGTTTTTTTTCCTGCGAAAGAAGCTGTTTCATATTTTCATATACTCCATTTTTTCTTTCTTCATAAGGGATAATAATCATACTCCTATCTATTTCATAGCCGTTCTCCATCAAAGCACTTATATAGCCCTGACAACGTTCTATACTTACACTGTATATAGTCTGTGCAATATAGGCTATGGAACAATATCCTTTGGAAATCAAATGCTTAGTGGCAATGTAACCTCCATAAAAATCATTGGAGCGTACTGTAGGCGCATGTATTCCCTCCACTGAACGATTGCATAATACAAATGGAATATTGGACTTGAGTAATGTTCCATATAAAATATTGCTAATCTCCACATTATAGGAAATGATGGGTACAATAATAAACCCGCTCACTCCCGCTAAAAGAAGCCTCTTTATGTAACATTTCTGTTTTTCTGGATCGTTATCAGAATTACATAGAATAATGTTTGCACCTCTATGGCAAGCTATATTTTCAATTCCACGTGCAAGTAATGAATAAATTTCCTCACTGATACTCGGAACAATTACTCCCCAATTTTCTACTTTATCCACCTTTCCCTTTAGAATACCAATAACATAAGTACCACTCCCGGTTTTAGAATAAACCACTCCCTCTTTCTCTAACTCCTGCATAGCACGATCAAGTGTTGTTCTCGTGGTTTCTAATTTATCGCATAGGTGAGGTCTGGAAGGAAGCGGTTGTCCTGGTTTCATTTCTGCTATCATCTTTATTAATTCGTCTTTAATTTCTAAATATCTTCTCATATCTTCATTATATTTTTGTGTATTTTATATATAATTCAATTATTATTATGTTTTTTTTGTATATATTGTCTATATATTATAGTATCTGCCCGTTTTTGTCAATAACGCTCGCTTAAAACGGTCAGATTTACAGATAATACGGTCAACTTTTCCTTATCTTACAGATATTCTGTTTTTACCAATGACAATATTGACCATATGATGTTTATGGTCTTATGTATCGTTTATGGTATAATGTGTTCGAAGAAATTTTATGTTATCAAAATGTTGCAGGTTAACTCTTTGTGACACGAAATAAGGGGATGTAACAGATAACTTTATAGTTTAACTGTTATATCCCCTTTGGAATTGCTATAGTATTAATTTTGATATACTTTTTATTTGCTGTTTTCAATTGCCTTCTGGAATCTCTGTGCGATTTCCAGCGGACGTGTGATTGCTCCGCCTACCACGATTGCCCATACACCTGTCTGTAATGCCTTTACGGCCTGATCCGGATAATGGATCTTGCCTTCTCCGATAACCGGAATATCTGTATCTTTTGCAAGTCTCTCCATCAGTTCATAATCCGGTTCATCCTTTTTTGATGTATAATCAGTATAACCGCTCATGGTTGTTCCAACAATATCCACACCACATTTCCATGCGTTGATACCTTCTTCATAATTGGAAATATCTGCCATCAGGATAATATCCGGGTATTTCTCTTTGATCTGTGCGATAAACTCATTGACAGTTGAGCCATCACCACGTTTGCGGAGTGTACAGTCAAGAGCTACAACATCAGATCCTGCTGCTACCAGATCGTCTACTTCTTTCATGGTAGGTGTGATATATCCTTCATACCCGGGATACTGGATCTTCACCAGCCCGATCACCGGAAGACCTGTTTCTTCTTTGATCGCTATGACATCGCGGATACTGCTTGTACGGATTGCAGGTGTGCCTGCCTGTTTTGCAGCGCGTGCCATCAGATACATAATGGATTTCTCTTCTACATATAATGGTTCACCTTCTACCGCCTGACAGGAAATGATCATTTTTCCATGAATCGCATCTAAAATCTCTTTTTTAGTCATCATTTCTCTCCTTGATACAGAACTGCATTCCGGCAAAATGTCCATACTCTTATCTGTGCACATTCTGTCGGAAAGCTTTTCTTTTACACTACAGTACCTTAACAATATTCAACTCTTCGTCTGTCAGCACAATATCTGCCCGTTTTCCGGGAGCAAGGGAACCCACCTCATCATAAATCCCAATACTTCTCGCCGGATTTGCTGTTGCTGCCAGAATCGCTTCTCTCTCCGGTACACCCATGGAAATAACACACTTCATACAATCAAAAAGGCAGGTTGCAGAACCGGCGATCGTTCCATCTGCCAGAGTTGCCTTTCTGTCTTTCATGGTCACTTCCTGTCCGCCCAGTTCATACATTCCGTTCTCCATACCTGTTGCCATCATGGAGTCACTGATAAGGACGACTCTGCTGTCTCCAAATAAACGGAAGGTATTGCGTACAGTTACAGGATGGATATGAATCCCATCACCGATCAGTTCTACCATACAGTCCTGATTGTCTGCTGCTGCGCCAATCACACCGGGTTCTCTGTGTCCCATAGGATTCATGGCATTATAAAGATGAGTCACATGAAGTGCTCCCTCTTTCATCGCTTCTGCTGCGCAGCCATAATCTGCTGCTGTATGTCCGATGGAAATAACCACTTCATTATGTAATTCTCTGATAAATTTCTCAGAGCCTTCCATATTCGGTGCAAGAGTTACCAGTTTGATCATTCCGCCGGCAGCTTCGTTACATGCTCTGAAAAATTCAATATCCGGTTTACGGATATAGCCTTCTACATGTGCTCCCTTTTTCGCAGGATCAAGGAAAGGTCCTTCCATATTGATACCCACAATACGTGCACAGGTTTCATCCTGTTCTACATCTTTTGCAGTCTGGAAAATCTTAAGTAATTCTTCTTTCGGAAGTGTCATGGATGTCGGGCAATAGGATGTGATTCCATGAGATTTTTCATACTGAAGGATTGTTCTTAACCCATCAACATCTGCATCTGAGAAATCATGTCTGACTGCACCATGGCTGTGGATATCTACCAGTCCGGGCAGAACCTTCAGTCCCGATGCATCCAGTTCCGTTTTATCGGTTAATTCATCTGCTGAAGTCACAATTCTGCCGTTCTCTACATACAGATCTGCGACTTTATAACTGCCATCTTCCTGAAAAACTTTTCCGTTCTTTATAATCATCTGATTTTTGCCTCTTTTCTCGCTGAAGTGAATTATTAAGTACTTCCCTGACTTTATCTCTGTCAGGCAATTCTTTCCACTGATACTGTTGTTATCACACAAGAGCCGGTATTATAAAAGTCCTTTTTCTTTAATAAGACTTAACGCATCTTCATCTGCCACTACGGTTACATCCTGATGAAGCTGAAGGATAGATGCAGGTACATTTGGTGTGATCGGTCCATACAGGGATTTGTACAAAGCGTCTGCCTTGGCACTTCCTGTTGCTACAAGAAGGATTTTCTTTGCTGCCATAATGCTCTTGATTCCCATGGTATATGCCTGTTTCGGAACTTCATCCATGCTTTCAAAGAATCTTGCATTTGCCTTGATGGTGCTCTCTGTAAGGTCTACGCAGTGAGTTTCCTTCTCAAAAGCTTCTCCGGGTTCATTGAAACCAATATGTCCGTTTCCGCCGATTCCCAGAAGCTGGATATCGATTCCGCCTACACTGCGGATGATCTCATTGTAATCCGCACATGCTTTGTCACTGTCTTCTTCCAGTCCGTTTGGTACATGGGTTCTGTTTTTGTCAATGTTTACATGATCAAACAGATTTGTGTTCATGAAATAACGGTAGCTCTGGTCGTTGTCACCGGAAAGTCCTTTATACTCATCCAGGTTTACAGATGTGATCTGTGAGAAATCAAGGTCACCTTTGTTATACCATTCAATGAGCTGTTTATATAATCCAACCGGTGTAGAGCCTGTTGCCAGTCCAAGAACTGCGTTTGGTTTCATAATAATCTGGGCAGACATGATATTGGCAGCTTTTCTGCTTACGTCCTGATAGTCTTTACCTACATAAATGATCATAATTTTCTCCTTTTTTTCATGTCATCTGACATTTCCGATTTGTTATATACTCATTATAATTCCTGTTGATTCTATTTTCAATGAATGTATTGTTTTTAGAATCTTCTTTCATTTTTTGTTATTTTGAGCCATTTTGCAGTTCAGTTTTTAAGGCTTTCCGAAATTACTTTCCTTGTTTATATTTTTCATGAAAATATTTACATTTTCCTTGTGGAACAAATTCTGCAATGTTATAGTAATCTATACAGAAAGGAGTCCATATGTCATTAAACAAACATAAAATTATTCCTTTAATTGAATCTTATTACCATACATTCACTCCACTGGAAAGAACAATCGCTGATTTCTTTATTCATAATACTGAAGAGCAGGATTTTTCTTCCAGAAATATTTCCGGGCTTCTTTATGTATCCGAAGCTTCACTTTCACGTTTCGCCCAGAAATGTGGATTTCACGGATACCGGGAATTTATTTATGAGTATAAGCAGAGCCTGGCACCAGGTCCAGAAGAAAACATTCCGAATTTCGAAGTATCGGAATTCAATACTTATCAGGAACTTCTGAATAAATCTAACGCTCTGCTGGACAAGGCGCAGATTGCACGGATCACAAATCTGCTGGTTTCCAAACCTCGTGTTTATGTTTACGGAAGAGGCAGTTCCGGTCTCGTAGCTCAGGAAATGAAGCTTCGTTTCATGCGTATCGGGCTGAATATCGAAGCAGTTACAGACAGTCATATTATGAAGGTGAATTCTGTTATTCTGGATGAGAACTGTCTGGTCATCGGTATCAGCGTCAGCGGACAGACGGATGATATTATCTCTTCTCTGAAGGCTGCACATCAGCACGGAGCTTATACACTTCTTATGACCGCAAGACAGGACAAATCCTATCAGGACTTCTGCGATGAGACGCTCATCTTCGCAAGCATGGAACATCTGGAATATGGAAATATCATTTCCCCACAGTTTCCTATTCTGCTGGTTCTGGATGTACTTTATGCTCACTATCTGCAGATTGACAGGAGCAAAAAAGAAGCTCTGCATGAATATACGATACAGACACTTCAGCCATTTCTGATTAAATAATTCTGATATGCAGGAAACATTCCCGACACTATCCACTGCCAAAATAGCCATAAAAAATCCCTCTTAAGAAGATTTTGGTTATTTACCTTGTCTACTTAAGAGGGATTATTTTTATTTATTGTCTTTTACAAGACGGATCACATTCCATGATGCTTTATGCAGCATACTTGTCAATTCCCCATTGTCCATTGTTGTCTGCTGTGTTGTCTTTGGTTTTACATTTTCCTGTCCGAAAGCATTGACTACCTTCAGGTCATCGCTTTCAAGTACGATATGCTCAGCAACTCTGTAGCCTTCGAAGCTTCTCACGTCTGTGTTGAGAACAATATCCTCTTTCAGGTTTCTGTTTACTGCGAAGATTGTAACTTCTTCTTTCTCTTCATTGTAAACAGCAACTGCCTCAACATCTGTGATGCTTCCATGTCCGCTTGTCTCATGCTCAGTGGATGAGATTACCGGCTGGAGCGCAACACCACGTCCATATTTGGAAGCATGCATAAACGGATAGAAAATAGTCTGTTTCCAGGAACCGCCGCCATTAGGGTCAGTCATGATCGGAGCGATAACGTTGATGAGCTGTGCAAGGCATGCTACTTTTACTCTGTCTGAATGGCGGATCAGAACAATCAGCATCAGACCTACCAGCAGGGCATCCTCGAAGTTATAAATATCCTCAAGAAGCGGCGGCGCTATCTGCCACGGATGATTCTCTGTGATATCATTGTCAGCAGCATTTGAATGATACCATACATTCCACTCATCAAAGCTGAGGTACATATTCTTTTTGCTGCGTTTTTTCGCTTTTACATAATCGCAGGTTGCGATAATGGTGTGGATAAATTCGTCCATATCATCGGATTTTGCAAGGAAGTCATTGCTGTCGTCAGAACGGTTTCCATAGTATGTATGAAGGGATAAATAATCTACATAATCATAAGTGTGGCTCAGTACATGATCTTCCCAGAGTGCGAAGGTCGGCATATCTTTGTTGGAACTTCCGCATACAACGAACTCGATAGACGGATCGATGAGTTTCATTGCTTTGGCTGTTTCTTCTGCCAGTCTTCCGTACTCATCCATAGTCTTGTGACCGATCTGCCACGGACCGTCCATTTCGTTTCCGAGGCACCATGTTTTGAATCCGTATGGATCTTTCTGTCCGTGTTTGATACGGAGATCACTGTATTTGGTTCCGCCCGGATGGTTGCAGTATTCCAGAAGGTTGCAGGCATCTGTGATTCCTCTTGTTCCGAGATTGACTGCCATCATCACTTCTGAATTGGCTGCGTCTGCCCATTTCTTAAATTCATGAAGTCCTACTTCGTTCTTTTCCAGACTTTTCCATGCAAGTTCCAGTCTGTGAGGTCTTTCCTCAACCGGACCTACACTGTCTTCCCAGTAAAAGTTGGATACAAAGTTTCCGCCCGGATAACGTACGATCGGCACGTCCAGTTCTTTTACCAGATCAATAACATCTTTACGGAATCCGTCAGCATTGGAAAGCGGATGTCCCGGCTGATAAATTCCATCGTATACAGCTCTTCCCAGATGTTCAATAAAGGAACCGTAAATTCTTTTGTCGATTTTGGAAATGGAGAATGCTTTGTCCACTACCATTTTTGCCTGTTTCGCCATAATGTTTTTTGAACCTCCGTTCTTAAATTTAGTTTGAGAAATTAGTTTGTCGTTATATTATTTGAGCTGCCTCATAAGTAATGTCAAATGATCACCGGTTACAGTAACATTAATTTCAAAACTCAATGGGACAGCTCATTTTATATCATGTCAGCAAGTTACGATTTGAATATTTACAACTTTTGATCAACCCTTAACAGCACCGGATGTCATACCATCGATCAGGTATCTCTGGAAGATCAGGTAGATGATCAGGATTGGAAGAATACCGAACATGGAACCTGCGATCAGAAGATTGTAGTTATTTCCATAAGGTGTAAGCAGTGTATTCAGACCGATCTGCAGTGTAAATTTACTTGTATCACGGAATACCAGCATCGGCCATAACATATTGTTCCAGGATCCCATTGCACAAAGGATCGCCATGGATGCAAATGCCGGTTTGGTTATCGGCATCATAATCTTAACACTGATACCATACTCTGTGCATCCGTCGATTCTTCCTGCATCCAGAAGTTCTTTCGGAAGACTCTGCATGTACTGTTTAAAGAAGAAAATCGTCGACGCACCACATAGTCCGGGGAGAATAACACCGGCTCTTGTATTGATGATCCCAAGAGATGTAACCTCGTTGTACAGAGGAAGCATCAGGATTTCAAAAGGAACACACATAGTTGCGATTACCAGGAAGAATAAAAATCCCTGAAGTTTAAATTTGTACATGGTCAGACCGTATGCGATGAAGTAGCATACCAGCAGTGTCAGAACTACTGTGATCAGTGTCAGGATCAGACTGTTTTTATACCACATGAAATATTTTCGGGAATCCTCATTTCCGGAAAACAGGTATTTGTAGTTGTCCAGATGCATCTTGGAGAAATCAAGATTCAGGGACATACCCTTCATAACTACTTCACGGCCTTCCTGGAAGGAAGCGAAGAAACCTGCAAGAAGCGGGAATGCGATCAGCACACAGAGGATAGCGAAAAGCCCTGTGGATAATACAGACGCAACTTTATGATTTGATTCCATTGTCTTTGGCTGAGCTGCTGTTTTTGCCATATCACTTTTCCTCCTTCTTGAATGTTCCTGTTGCCACAAGCTGGACAACATTGATAGCCAGGGCAATAACCAGAAGTACCATACCTACGGCACACGCATAACCCATATCGTTTTTCTCAATACCACGTTTATACAGATATCCTACGATAGTAAGACCAATGTTCTTCGGTGATGAGTTACCGTTCCACAGCATAAAACTCTCAAGGAACATGGACAGACCGGCATATACGGAAATTGTAATAACATAGATGGTTGTCGGTTTCAGAAGCGGCAGTGTCACATACCAGAATTTCTGTTTTGCGTTGGCACCGTCGATGTCTGCTGATTCATAAAGAGATGTATCAATACTCTTTAAACCGGAAATAAAATACAGCATGTTAACACCTGTCCATCTCCACATACAGAGTAATAACAGAGCTATCCATCCGGTAGTCTTTGCTTTCAGCCATGGAATACTTGCATTTCCAAGCAAATGCATTAACTGGTTCATCTGTCCGTTATCACCTTCTGAAAACATCAGTCGGAATAACATACCGGAAATAACTACAGATGTAAGTGCCGGAATGTACATGATCACTTTCCATACGCCTTTGGCTTTGGTAAGACGGCTTTCCATCAGTACTGCAAGCATCATTGGGATTGGAATCAGCAGGAGCAATGTCAGAAGCATGTATTCCACACTGTTAAATACAGCCGTCTTGAAGAACTTATCGGAAGCCAGTTTCTGGTAATGCTTCAGACCAACCCACTGAGAACCGCCAAATGAAATATCCTGAAAACTCATTACAATACCACTGATGAGCGGATATAACCAGAATACCAGAAGGCTGATAACAAACGGAAGTACGAATACGTAGGGTGCCACCTTCTGAGAATAGAGCATCTTTTTCACTTTATTCACAATGAATTCCTCCTCTTCTAAAAATAGCGGTAACTTTTCAGCATCGCATGGAATCATGGTTTACTGAACAGTTACAGATAATTTCTTTTTTCTTATTACCATTATCCTGAAAAGAAATCAGACTCCACATCCTGTGAAAATCTCATTTCTCACCAGGATAACAGTAAAGGAGGTCAGGGAATGCGTTTCCCTGGCCTCCCATATCATTTCGGTCACTGCAGTAACCGCACATTATTCACTTGATCAGTGAACCATTATCATTTTATTATTCACACTCAAAATCCAGATAATCCTGTGCATCCTGAAGTGCTTCTTCTACATCCATACCATCCTCTAATACATTGTTCAGAGTTGTTGTACACATGTAGTCGTTCAGTGTCGGAGAGTTCTTTGTTGTATAAACAGTTCCGATTGCATCATTTTCAGCAAGTTCATTCAGCACTTCGTATGGTTTTACACGGAAGAATGTATTATATGTATTGGACTCATCATAAGCAAACGCTTCGTCAGACCATAATGCTGTGTTGCAGACATCAAATCCGAGTTCGTTCCAGATCAGGTTTTCGCCTTCTTCAGAGCATTTAGCCCATGCAAGCCATTCAGCTGCAAGTTCAGGATTCTCACATTGATTTGTTACAACAGTACCTGTACCACCGATACCAACGGAGCATTTCTGTCCTTCTTCAAATACAGGGCATGTTGTGATGTCATATTTGCCTTCCATCTCCGGCATATAATCTTTGAAACGGCTCATGTACCACATAGCTTTTGGGAAGGAAGCAATTTTGCCATCCATGATGTTGGAGAAACCAGCTTCAAGGTCAACATGTCCGTCTGTGGATACCATTGCGATTCCATCATTTAACCAGTTCTGCTGCATTGTGAGCATTTCTTTTACAGAATCAAGCTGTACATTTACAGTTCCATCCGGACCGCCTGTCCAGTCTTCACCGTTCTCAGCCATTGCAAGCCACATCCAGTCAACACCGCCTGTATCAACAGAAGTTAAGTACACTTCACCATTGGAAGCTTCTTTTAACTCTTCACCAAGTTTTGTATAATCATCCCATGTCTTTACAGATTTGTAATCTAATCCGTAGGATTCAAGAAGATCTGCGTTCCAGTACATAACAGTTGCACCTACATGGAAAGGAACACCAAGTCTTGTTCCGTCAGCTTTGGAATAAACATCAAGTCTGGACTGTACCATTGTGTCTTCGTATGGAGCAAGTGCATCATTCATGGAATACAGAGGACTGTCATCACCGGAATAGTTCGGGAACTGTCCGATCTCGATATCGCAGAGATCAGGAGCACCGGATCCAGCCTGTAAGGACATCATTAATTTATTATGCATATCAGCGTATGGATATGTACTGAATGTAATCTGGATCTGTTTGTCCGGATTCTCTTCATTCCATTTCTCTACCATTTTTCCGTAAAATTCGTTATGCAGGTCTACAAATGACCACATTTCATACTTTGTTCCATCATCAGGACCTACGGTTGTTACTGCTGTAGGCTCTCCTTCAGCCGGTTCTTCGCTCTCAGCAGCTTCCTCTGTTGTGTCTTCTTCTGCAAAGACATTCACTGCCATGCTCATGCTGGACACTGCCATAGCCGCAGTCATAAGTAACGCGAACAATTTTCTTCTCTTCATAAAAAGATCCTCCTTTTTTGCATTCCTTTGCGCTCTTCCGGTTTCAATGATGCCATTGTACAAACTCCATAATCATTTCGTGTTTTTTTAAAATATATAGTCTTTCTTTTTGTTATGGTCATTTTGCACATTTTTTTTATTTTCATCCCCGGTTTATGTTGATATTATATAATTTATTCCTGTAAATGTCAATATATTTTTGATTTATTTTTATTATTTTAGTTTTATCTAAAATAAATGTCTGATATTTATTCGTCAATCTATCCATTTTTTTGCTGTTTCCCTATGTTTTTTTAACTAATTTTATGATAAAATAACTAATCAAAACGTATTTTCCTAAAAGTTCTTATTTAGTGTTATATGCCTGTAAATACAGTCAAAAGGAGGTTTTTACATGAAATCGTGTTCTGTTTCCGATGGTCTTGCCATCTTCAAAGCTCTCGGTTCCCCTGTCCGTGTACAGATTTTGCGTCTGATTCAGGAAAAAGAAGGTCTGAACATTAAGCAAATTGCACAAAGCCTGAAAATCCCTGTTACAACCCTGTCCCCTCACCTTAATCTTCTGGCTGAAGCCGGGCTGATAGAATTCAGGGATGAATCTCTCACACACGGAACACAGAAACGCTGCTATTTTATAAAAGACTGGGATCAGCTTCTGGTAAATATGGCGCTTTCCGGTCCTGATCTGCAGATTTACAGTGTAGAAATCAGTGTGGGACATTTTTCTGATTTTTCGGTAACTCCCACCTGTGGTATGGCAACTTCTACTTCTTTTGTAGGACAGTTGGATCAGCCACGGTATTTCATACACCCCGCCAGCCGCCAGGCAAGGATCGTCTGGTTCACCACCGGATATCTGGAGTATATACTGCCCAATTTCATCCCTGAGCACAGCGTGATCGAAGAACTGACGGTTTCCTTTGAGATCAGTTCCGAAGCCCCCCGATTCTGTGATGTATGGCCTTCGGATATTACTTTTTCTCTGAACGGTGTGATCCTCGGCACCTGGACCAGCCCCGGAGATTACGGAGACCGCAGAGGAAAATATAATCCTTCCTGGTGGTTTCCATTTCTGAATCAGTACGGTTTGTTAAAAAAACTGACGATCACCCCTGAAGGCACTTTTCTGGACGCAGAAAAGCTGTCCGATGTTTCCACCAGACAGCTTGCACTCACTGATCAGTCCGTTATGAAATTGCGTTTTTCTGTTCTTCCGGGTGCTGAACATCCCGGCGGGTGTACTCTTTTTGGTGCAGGTTTCGGAGATTATAACCAGCATATACGGATTACCATCGGTTATCATCCCGAAAACATCTGATTTCTCTGCTGACTTCAGATTTATATACTGCCCGGATACTCCCGCAGCCATTTATGACAACAGATATTTCACGCCCCATATGGTTTCATTATTGTCGCCCTTAGCGCTGAAGCACATCGTATCATTGCCTGCCTCATCGGTCATTTCCAGGACAACTCCTGTATAAGTATTTTCACCGAAAGTCACATCAATATATGGTGTGCCTTCTTCTGCTTCCCATGTGCCTTCCAATTCTTCTCCGGTAACTGTTCCGTCTGCATTAAGCTGAATCCTCTGCAGTTTATGTACTTTATCTGAAATGTCTGTTCCATGGTTTACCAGATAGAAAGTACCCTGGATTTCATCTCCGGAATATCCATCCTCTTTCAACGTCTCTCCATCTGTGGCAAATGGCGCAGCAACCAGCCATCCGTCTTTTGTGCGGAACAACTGATGTACACGAGGCTCATGAAGTTCTCCGGTTTTAGCAAAACGCTGATGATAGACCAGGTATAATTTACCATCTTCATCTTCAAATGCAGTCTGTCCGCCTGGTGCCATATAGGTCTGGGTAAGACTTGGGAATGTATAATTTCCCATCATTTTCAGCCCATGATCTTTATGCTCCACAAATAAATACATATCCTTCCCTGCTGCATCTGTATAAGTTCCGTCCACAGTGTCACAGCGGAAGAGTCGCATCTGATAACCTCCTTTTGCCTGCAGATTTCCATAGGACAAAAACAGATAATAGTATCCACTGGTCTCATCATACATAATATGCGGACCTTCGATGGAGTTGTGATAACCACCGAGAAGTTTCTTACCATAATAGCTGTCCACATGATTTTCTTCGTCTTCTTCCGGATAAATCGGATAGCCGGTCTCTTCATCAATCTCAATCAGAAAAATACCGCCGGACCAGGATCCATAAACCATCCACATACGCCCGTCTTCATCATAAAAAACATCCGGATCAATACAGTTTGGCCAGTTATTGTTGTCATAAGACGCTGCTGTATATGGCCTCGGGTCTGTTCCCATCAGTTCTTCGATATTACTTTCCTTAACATCATGATAGCTATAACCAGAGTACAGGAATGTATCCTCATAGTGATACGGACCTTCAATGCCGTCTGCTGTCGCAAAGCAGATATTGGATTTCACATAAGAAGATGTGGTACAGAAATACATCACATATTTTCCCATTTTTTTGTTATAGATGACATCCGGTGCCCATACGGAATAACCACCTTCCTCGTTCTTTCCTACATAAGTAAACGCTGCCGGATCGCCGTCTTCTTCTCCATCAAAAAGATTGTCAAACAGCTTATTCTCTGCGTTGACCCCAGAAGAAAAACCGATCCAGTTTCTCAGATCTGCAGACTTCGCAGATTCCATATGGGAGCCAAAGATGTAGTAAGTGTCATTGTCTTTGATGACAGATGGATCATGTACAGAAACTCCGGCAGTGAATCCGCCTTTCTTAATCCGGCTCTCAATATCATCTGTGCCTGCTGTTTCTTTTTCGTTTGCCGCATCTGTTGTCTCTGCTGTGCCATCAGCAGCTTCCGCAGCATATATACTCTGTGATCCGAGAAGCATCATTCCTGTCAGCCCCAGAATTATTCCCCATTTTTTTCTCATACCAGTTCTCCTGTTTTCCAAATATTATCCCATCTCAGGTTTCGTTAATCTTCGTAAGAAAATATCGGTGCGCCTGTTTTTTCATCCCAGCGGATTTTCATCAGCATGGCATGACGGTTTGGATTATACAGCGGATTCCCTTCAATCTCTGCTTCTGTTCTCGCATGATAAACCATGATTGGGTTTCCTTCTTCGTCTTCAGTAAAGGAATTATGCCCCGGTCCATAGATTCCTCTGGACTCATCTGTACGAAGAACCGGATAACGTTCTTTTGTCCAGGATTTCGGGTCAAGAAGATCAGAATCTTCATCTGCTGTAAGCATTCCCATGCAGTATGCAGCACCTGTCTCAGATGCAGAATAGGTAAGATAAATCCTGCCGTCATGATGAATGACTGCCGGTCCTTCATTCACCCAGAAACCAACTCTTTCCCAGTCATAATCCGGTGAAGTGAGAAGTACCTGAACGGTTTTCAGTTTATACGGAGTTTCCATTTCGCCAATATAAAGGTTGGAAATCTGCTTACCGACCCCTACCTTCTCAGCCCATACATAGTAATGTTTTCCCTTGTTTTTAAATACTGTTGCATCCAGAGAGAAAGCTTCAAAAGAAAATTCATCTGCATCCGCACGTCCCATTTTGCCTTTCTCTGTCCAGGCTCCTGTAAGCGGATCTGTATCTGCACATTCCAACACATATGGGCGGATTGCCCAGACATCATCTTTGTCCCCGCCTGCAAAATAGATATACCATTTACCATCCAGATAATGAAGCTCCGGCGCCCAGATATGTTCGCTCATGATTCCTTCTTTGTGTTTCTCCCAGACTGTCACTTCTTCCGCATCTTTCAGTCCTGCCAGAGTTTCGCTTCTTCTCAGCACAATCCGGTCATAGGCCGGTATGGATGCTGTAAAATAATAGTTTCCGTCTGTGTGGCGATAAACATATGGATCTGCTCTCTGCAGAATCCATGGCTCATTATACTTAAGTTCTTCACTCATTGTGTGTCCCCCTGTCTGTTTTTATTTTAGATTTATATAAATTATTTTTTATGTATTTAAAATTGTACTGCATTTTTCAGAAAATATCAACTATATTTTTTTCTTTTCGTTGCACATTTTTTGCAGATTCGTTATAATCTACCGTAAACGCTGTAAAATCATTTTTAACAGAAAGGGAAATCCGTTATGTTATATATTAAAAGTCTGGAGCAGGCGGTCCCTGTCTTCAAAGCTCTTGGTTCTGACATTCGCATACGGCTGATCCAGACTCTCCTTGAGCATCAGGAAATGAATATGAATGAACTGGCTTCCAGTCTGGGGATTACCAACGGTGCCCTGACCAGCCATGTAAAGAAACTCGAAGAAGCCGGAATTCTCGCAATTCTTCCGGAGCATTCCGGCCACGGAAACCAGAAGGTCTGCCGCATTAATGTTGACAAGATCCTGGTTGATATTGCCTCTAACAATGACAGCCCGGCTGAGGATAGTTACTCTATTGACATTCCGATCGGCAACTACTTTAATTATTCTGTCTATCCAACCTGTGGGCTGTCTACTACCGATAATCTCATCGGTGAGGTAGATGATCCTCGTTATTTTGCTCATCCGAGCCATGTAGATGCAAAGATTTTATGGTTTGGACGGGGATTTATTGATTACCGCATTCCAAATATGTTGCCTCCGGGACAGAAGATTGACCGGCTGACACTCTCCTTTGAAATCAGTTCAGAAGCTCCCGGAGTCAACAGTGACTGGCCTTCTGATATTTCCTTTTTCCTGAATAATACAAAGGTCGGAACCTGGACAAGCCCCGGAGATTTCGGTGATGTCCACGGTATGTTCACTCCCGACTGGTGGTTCCCGAACTGGAATCAGTATGGTCTTCTGAAGATGCTTGTCATTGACCGTCACGGTACTTTTATCGATGGATTAAAGATCTCTGATGTGAATACACAGCAGCTCACTTTTACCTCTCAGGATGATATGGTATTCCGTTTCCAGGTGGATGAACCATCTCAGAATATTGGCGGTCTGACACTCTTCGGAAAAGATTTCGGAAACTATAATCAGGATATTAATGTGAAAGTGCATTATACTCCAAATGTATAATTTTACAGAATATCTGAAAACAGCAAAAAGCAAGGAACCGATGTGTTTTGCCACATAGTTCCTTGCTTTTGTTTTATATTTCATCTGATTCTCCGGTTATTCTCCGCGCATCCAGACTCTCATCTGATTTTCTCCGCGGTTGCCCCATGTGTAATACGGCACTGCTGTCAGTGTTGTCAGCGTTCTCACCGGTGCAATATCACTGTACAGAGAATCTCCCACTGTTTCCAGCTTACGTGCTTTGATCTTAAGCAGGACGCAGCCTTCCAGCAGGCCTTCTTTGCAGACTTCCTCTTCCATCTTTGCATCTTCAAAGATGTGGTAAGACTGAAGCAGGCCCGGATTGTCCACACCCTCGAAACAATAAACGATCGGCCCGCGCATAAATGCTACACAGCCGGCATCTTCCCTTACTTTAAGGTTTGCATAAATCTTGCGGATCTTCATCGGAAAAACAAGTTCTACTTCATCATTTTCCCACACTCTCTTAAGGATCAGATATCCTTTTTCCACATCTGCAGTGATATTCTTCTCTTTTCCATTTATACGTACCTGAACAGAACCCGGACGTACCCAGGATGGGATATGGATTCCCAGGATAGTCTCTTCCTCTGTTTTTCCGGTTATATGATAGGTCACTCTGCCATCCCACGGATAGTTGCTTTCTACAGTTACATCCATCTTATCAAAGTGTGCTTCTGTGCCTGCCGGGATATGAGAATAAACTCCCTCTTCAGTCTCACTCCACAGATATTTGCCAAGAGACATCAGCAGACGCACTACATTGGGAGGACAACATGCACATGTATACCAGCCCGGACGCTCCGGCAGAACATGCTTATATCCATATAATTTTCCGCTGACTCCAGGTTCTGTTTCCAGTGGATTTACATAGAAAAATCTCTTTCCGTCAAGCTGCATTCCACTGATGATCCCATTATAAAGTGCTCGTTCCATCACATCTGCATAGCGTCCATCCATCACATTATCAAGCATCTTTCTTGCAAAAAATACCAGCCCGATAGATGCGCAGGTTTCCGCATAAACGGTGTCATTCGGCAGATCATAATCAATGGTAAATGCCTCTCCGTCTACGGTACTGCCGATTCCTCCGGTGATATACATTCTCTTCTGAGTCATGTTCTCCCAGAGATCACAGCATGCCTGATAGAGTTTTTCATCTTTATAAAGAGAAGCCAGTTCTGCCATGGCAGTATACATATAAACTGCACGGACACTGTGTCCTACTGCTTCTTTCTGCTCATAGACAGTCGCATGTGCCTGATTGTATTCTCTGTTATTCACATCCATATCGAAGTGAACCCAGCCTCTTTTTTCTTTTTCTTTGACAAAGTAATCCGGATCTTTTCCACGCTGTTCGATGAAATATCTGGCAAGATCTTTGTAGTTTTCTTTTCCGGTTACTTCATAGAGACGCAGAAGTCCCAGCTCGATTTCCTGATGTCCCGGAATGCCCGGTTCTTTACCTTCTTCTGTTCCAAAACGTTTCCCGATATGTTCTGCCATGCGCTCCATCACATGAAGCAGACGGCCTTTTCCAGTCACCTCATAATAAGCCGCCGCTGCTTCCATCATATGTCCGGCACAGTATAATTCATGGCATTCCTGTAAGTTCTGCCAGCGGTGTTCCGGCTCTTTGATCGTGAAAAAAGTATTCAGATAACCGTCATCCTGCTGCGCTTTTTCAATAATTTCAATAACCTTATCTGCACGTTCTTCCAGTTCAGTATCCGGGCGGACTTCCAGTGCATACGCCACGCCTTCCAGCCATTTGGCAACATCGCTGTCCTGGAAAACCATTCCGTAAAACTCACCCTCTTCCAGTCCTGCTGCAATACGGAAGTTTGCCAGTGCATGGCTCTTCTCCACTCCCGGAATCTCATCATTTAATATTTTCTCCTGATAAGGAATTACTGTATCCATTACCAGTTCCTGATATCCTCGCCAGAATTTATCCGTTACTTTTACCTTATTTAATAACCTTTCTTTTAAACCATCTCTCATTTCTGCGCCTCCCATTTTGCCGGCAGATCCGGACATTTTCGCACCTTCTGTACAGCCCGCAGTTCCACAAAGCATCCGCAGAGCCTGCACATCCCACTCATCAATCGTTCACAGGAGCTGCATATGCCAAGCCTTTTCTCATATGTCTGCTGATCTACTTTCAGTTCTTCATCCATACGCTGAATATAGCGTGACAGATCCTCATAAAAAGCTTCTTCATTCTTCTGTCCGGGCAGACATTTCCTGCACACACGCAGCTTCCCGTTCATACCTTAGTCTCCTTTTTGTTTCCATTATAAATGTTCACAGAAAATACCTGCCTGTTTTGTCAGAAGCGGCATTTTCTGTGAATCTGTAAAGTTCATTCATTTTTATACAAAACTCTTTATCTGTGTCAAGCGAATAAAATCATCCGCTTCACTACCTGATTCGACTAAAAATCTTGTAATTATCTTACTTCCAGATGAAGAACACTGCATTTAGGAATTGTGAATCTGATTCCTTCTGCTGTTTTTTCTACTTCGTTAAATTCTTTTACACGTACCTGGTCCGGTGTTTCGAAGGTATTCATTTCGTGCATTTCGCCGTGTACGATCTCACCTTTAACTTCATTTACCTGATAGTCTGTAAGGATAGTTCTGATCTCATAATCTTTATCCAGTGACAGGTTTGTCAATGTGATATGTACAGCTCCGTCTTCTGCTACAGATACAGATTCTGTCAGGTTCGGTAACTGCCACTCTTCTTCCACACCGATGGTTTCTGTTTCGATAGAACTGTCTACAAGCATTGCATCCTGATGATATTTGTACATATCAAATACATGATAGGTTGGTGTCAGGATCATATCAGCACCATCTGTAAGGATAACGGACTGAAGAACATTTACGATCTGCGCAAGGTTTGCCATCTTTACTCTGTCACTGTGTTTGTTAAAGATATTCAAAGTGATACCTGCGATCAGGGCATCTCTCATTGTGTTCTGCTGATACAGGAAGCCAGGGTTTGTGCCTGGTTCCACTGTGTACCATGCGCCCCACTCGTCAACGATCATACCGATCTTTTTCTCAGGATCATATTCGTCCATGATATGTCCGTGACGCTCGATCAGAGTTTCCATAAAGAGCGCTTTATTCAGACTCTTATACCATACCTTATCATCAAAATCTGTAGCACTTCCCTTGATCTCCCATCCTTCCGGATGTACATAATAATGAAGAGAAAGACCATCCATATTTCCGTGAAGTTCTTTCAGGCAATGATTATGTGTAGTCTTTAATACTTCGGAAGTCCACTCATAATCATCTACATTGGCACCACAGCAGACTTTGTGGATTGGGTGATCCGGATGATAATTGCGGACATAAGTCTGATAACGGCGGTATTCATTTGCATAGAAGTCAGGATTCATATTTCCGCCACATCCCCAGTTCTCATTTCCAACTCCAAAGAAATCCAGTTTCCATGGTTTCTCATGTCCGTTTTTCTTACGGAGGTCAGCCATCGGAGAAACACCCTCGAATGTGATATATTCTACCCATTCAGACATTTCCTGAACTGTTCCGCTTCCCAGGTTACCATTAACATAAGCTTCGCAGCCAAGCTGCTCACAGAGTTCAAAAAATTCATGTGTACCAAAGCTGTTATCCTCTACCACACCGCCCCAGTGTGTGTTGATCATTTTTTTACGTGTTTCCTTTGGTCCGATACCGTCTTTCCAGTGGTATTCATCTGCGAAGCATCCACCCGGCCAGCGAAGTACCGGAATCTTAATATGTTTCAATGCTTCTACTACGTCTGTACGCATTCCGTTCTTATTCGGGATCGGAGAATCTTCGCCTACATAGATTCCTTCGTAGATACATCTTCCCAGATGCTCTGAGAAATGTCCGTAAATCTCTTTGTTGATTTTGCTCTGTTTCTTTGATGGATTGATTACAAGCTTAGTCATTTTTACCTCCACTGTTTATGATTTCAGGTTTTTATTTTACTTTTTTCTAAAATAATATACTTTATTTTGTACGCTCATTATACACAACTTCTGTGTGATATTCAATATGTTTTTACAGAAAAAAAGAGACTCTCGCTTTAATAATTTCCTAGTGCGCCAGTCTCTTATAAATTTATTAATTTTTGTTTTTTACTTTCACTCTTATCATATTCCATGACAGCGGTTCAATTTCAAAGTTAAGATTATCCCCTGCTATCTCAGCATTATTTATCTCATACGGTTTTATTTTGTCATGATTCTCTAAGTTTGTATCTTTGCGATTTCCAGAAGTCATATATAACTGTTCTGCTATTTCCTCTAATACAAACCCCTGAAGTTCTTCTGAAACAGATACAGTTTCTTCTGCTCTATTGACTGCAAAAATTGCAATCTCACCTAATTCTTCATTATATACCGTTACTGTATCCACATATGGAACATTTTTTGCAATGCTGCAGTCATAGGAAGGACCTTCATATACTTCTTCCATCACTGTTCCTCTTGCATATTTTGACATATAAGAAAAAGGATAAAATACAGGCTGTACCCATACTTCTCCACCTTTTTCAGTCATAATCGTTGCACTGATATTAGTTAAAAGAGATTGGCAGGCAACTTTTACTCTGTCGCTATGACGGACAAAACTCATCAGCATACTTGCGAATAGTAGTGAGTCTTCCATTGTGTATACCTGTTCACTCAAATGAGGAGCTATCTGCCATGGTTTTTCTTCTATTTCCGGATGAGCTACTTTTCCTTCTGGCGCCCACACTCCCCACTCATCGACACTAATATACATCGTTTTTTCTGAACGTTTCTTTGCTTTTATGTAGTCACAAACGCCACTAACTGTGTCAATATAACAATCCAGATCTACAGATTGAGCAAGAAAATCGGCTGTTCCCATTTCCTGTCCACCATAATATTGATGTAATGCCAGATAATCAACATTTTCATATACATGTTCCAGTACTGTAGCTTCCCATTCAGGATATGTCGGCATATCTGATTTTGCACTTCCGCAGACAACCAATTCTATATTTTCGTCAATTAATTTCATTGCTTTTGCAGTTTCTTCTGCAAGTCTCCCATACTCATCTGCTGTCTTATGTCCAATCTGCCAGTCTCCATCCATTTCATTTCCAAGACACCACAATTTTACTTTATATGGTTCCGAAACACCATGTTTTACCCGCATATCGCTGTACATCGTTCCTGCAGGCATGTTACAATATTCTAAAAAGGAAGCTGCATTTTCAATTCCTTTTGTTCCCAGATTTACAGCACATATCGGCTCTACTCCTGCTTTTTTTGCCCATCTCATAAATTCATTGATTCCAACTTCATTGGTTTCAACAGCACGCCATGCCAGTTCCAGGCGCTTAGGTCTTTCTTCCTTGGGACCTACTCCATCTTTCCAGTCATAATTAGAAACAAAATTTCCACCAGGATAGCGCACCATTGTAATTCCTAACTCTTTTACTTTTTCCAATACATCCTGACGAAATCCATCCTTATCTGCTGTTGGATGATTTGGTTCATATATGCCTGTATAAACCACTCTTCCCATATGTTCTACAAACGAACTATAAATTCTGCTGTCTATCTCGCTTTTTTTAAATTTACTATTTACTGTAATAATTATATGTTTCATAATTCTCCTTATAGACAGACTTCAGGAGCCTCTACAATATATTCACTTAATTATATCGTTTCTCCCTGTACTGTCACTGTTTCCAAAATTCTCTCTGTTTCTGCAACATTTTTGTTCTCCATGAGCTGAAGTAGTAAGTTAAATGCTTCTTCCGCGACCTTTTCCACGTGATTATCTATCGTTGTCAGACGAGGAGTTACATATTCCAAAAAATCAATATTATCATATCCCATGATTCCATAATCCTGACCAGCACGTTTTCCATTTTTTTCAAACATACGTATAAGATTTAAAGCAAACATGTCCCCGGTACATAAAAATGCTGTTTTTTTCTCACTTTTTTCTAACTCTTTTTTTGCTTGTTTCTGATAATCCCAGTTTCCAATAATCACATATTCCAGCCCATGAATTTTTTTTACCGCTTCTTTAAAACCCGCAGTTCTTTCTTCATGTACATATATATTCTCCAGATTCTTTTCAGCCAAAGGAGGACATACAAATATTACTTTTTCATATCCAGATTCCGCTATTTCACAAACAGCTTTTGAAATTGCACTTCTTCCATTTACTGTTACAAATGGTATCTTATCTGCGATTTTATTATCAATCGTAACCACTGGAATGTTTAGGCTCTCTATAAATTTTTTATATTCTTCTCCTTTATTAACCGAAGACAGTATAATGCCATCTACATGATAATCTGCAAGTTTACAAAGCTGTTCTTTTTCTATTTCCTTGTCATTCTGGTGAAGAGTAATATTAATAAAATATCCTCTTTCTCTGGCTTCTATCTCTAATGCACTTAACATCTGAGAAAAATAACGGTTATTAACATCCATTACAACAACACCAATATAATATGTCTTTCCCTTTGCCAGCCCTGTAGCCAAAAGATCTGGACGATATCCATTTTTCTCAGCAGTTTCCAATATCATCCTTTTTGTTTTTTCACTGATACGTCCTGTATTATTTAAAGCTCTGTGTACAGTAGTTCTGGATACTCCACATATTTTTGCTATTTCTTTTGTTGTAATCCCCATAATTTTTCCCTTTCAACCTGTGTTAATTTATTCCTTCATTCCAGATGTAGCAATTCCTTCCATAAAAAATCTCTGGCAAAACAGAAATAGTATCATTAATGGTGCAATAGATATTACAGTTGCTGCAAGCGTTGGTCCATACTTAATGGAATTACTTCCCACAAGAATTGCAAGTCCTGCTGATAGTGTTCTCTTCTCTACAGAACTGGTGAGCATCATTGGATAAATCAGATCATTCCAGTTATTCATAAAATGATAAATTCCAAGAGTTATAAATGCCGGTTTGGCAAGCGGTAATATGATTCTGCTATAAATCTGTTTTTCCTTCATACCATCAATTCTTGCCGCTTCATCCAGTGATTTAGGAATGTTCTCAAAAAATGATGTTAACATAAAAATTCCATATGCACTAGAGGCTCTTGGTAAAATCAATCCCAAATAAGTGTCAAGAATTTTAAATTTATATTCTTCAATGTAAAGAGGAATCATAATAATCTGGAAAGGAACCATCATTGTGAGAAGAATAATTCCAAAAATAAGATTCTTTCCTTGAAAATGCATCCTTGAAAATGCATAGGCTGCCATCGAGTCAAAAAACAGACTGACTACAGTTACTCCTACTGAAAAAACAACTGTATTTTTCAGCATGGATAAAATAGGAATTGCATCTACTACATATTTATATTGTGCCGTCAACCATTGTGTTGGAAAAAATATTGGCGGCCATTTAATTACATCTGCGTCTGATTTAAAAGATGAAACCAACAACCAGATCAAAGGAAATAAAATCAACACAGCAATTAAAACTGTAACTGCAGTTCCTACTATTTCATTTACTTTTATTTTCTTTATTTTCATTCTTCTGTCCCCCTGTTTAATACAAATCTTCTGAGAACAAAGGTAATAATAGCGACCATAAGGAACAGATATACAGCAATAGAAGACGCATATCCTAAATCATAAGGAGCCACCTGGAATCCCTGATTATAAATATAACTTACAAGTGTTTCCGTTTTATACAATGGACCGCCTTTAGTCATAACATATACCTGATCAAAAACCTGAAGAGCGGTAATCAGTGTTGTAACAATACAAAAATTAATAGTCTGTTTGATTCCAGGAATCGTTACATATATAAATTTCTGAAATCCTGTAGCTCCATCCATTTCAGCAGCCTCGTATAAAGAATTTGATACTCCCAGTGCCGCAGCAGATAAAAGAGTAAGTGTATATCCAAAGTTTTTCCATACTGTAATAAGAATCACTACTGGCATTGCCCATGTAGTACTTGTAAGAACATTTGGAAAGTCAACACCAATTTGTTTAAATAAATATGGTAACATACCATAATTTGTATTTAACAGCATTGACCACATGATACTAATCGCTGTCATTGAGCATACATATGGAAGATAAAATACTGTTCTTAGAAACTTATGAAAACGATTATTTTTTATCATCAACATAAGCATTAATAATGCCATAAAAACCTGAAGAGGTACTTCTGCCAGTGCAAAATAAAATGAATTAAATGTAGCATTTCCTATTCTGCTATCATGAAACATTTTTAAATAATTTCCAAATCCTGCAAAAGAAATATTGTTCATATAAATGTCAATATTCATAACACTGATCACCAGTGCACCAACCAGAGGAATAAAGACAAAAACTGTAAGTATTAACATAGACGGTGCCAGAAAAAGATATGCTTGTTTCTGACTTTGAGCATGATATTTATTTCTATTTTTCATATTCGCTCTCCTATAAAAAGAGCTATTGCATTACTGCAACAGCTCTTGAATTCTACTTTTCTGCAATAATACCATCTAAAGTATCTGACGCTGTCTGAAGCGCCTCAGATACATCGGTTCCTGATAATATCTGTTCCATCATAGGCTGCATAACATTCTGATCAATTTGACTTCCCCAGTCAAGATTCAGATGCCAGTTACGTCCAATCTTAGATGCATTGGATACATCTGTTAAGATCTCATCAGATTTAATATCTTCATCTTCCAGCAGTGAATTAGACCATACCGGAAATCCATTTCTTGTAGACCATTCTTTTAATACATCGTCAGAAAGCCAATATGCCATCCATTTATAAATCGCATCCTTCTTGGAATCATCTACGCTTTTTGGAATCATATATGCACAACCGCCTTCAGGGGCATAAGCTCCATCTGAACCCGATGGAATTGCAGTAATTCCGAAATTAACCCCCAACTGTTTTAATCCATTAATATTCCATGGTCCACTGGTATACATTGCCAACTGTCCTGACTGAAACATGGTATCTGCATCAGCAGCTTTTAACCCCTGAGGAGAAACATTTTCGTTCAAAACTAAATCTTGAATCCATTCCAGGGTCTTAATATTAGCTTCCGAATTCAGATTATTTTCTTTTCCATCTTCACTTACTACATCTCCACCATTTGACCATAAATATTCACAATAGGATGCATAGTCTGTAGGAAAACCAATACCATACTGATTTTTATCCGGATTCGTCAATTTCTTTGCATCTTCTGCTAATTCTTCCATTGTTGTCGGTGGCTGTTCTGGATCAAGCCCTGCCTCCTCAAATAAATCTTTATTATAATAGAGATACTGAAGATTATACTGCATCGGAACACCATATAAAGTTCCATCTACTTTTGATTTGTCCACAACATTTTCCAAATAGTTGCTTTCATCCAATCCGGTTTTTTCCCAGAAATCATCCAATGGTATAATCATATCATTATTTGCATATTGATAAATATATTCAATTCCCATCAAAACAAAATCCGGAGCTGTATTGGTAGATATTGCTGTAGGAAGTTTTGCCTGAAGAGTACTTCCATCCATGATATCAATATCAACTTTAATCCCATCTTCGTTACTCTCATTGTAATCTTTGACAATTTCTCTCAGGATATCTCCATCTGATCCAGTAAATACTGTCCACATTGTGATTGTCTGATCATCATCTGCCAATACTGGTATTGCAGTCCCTCCAAGAAGAGACATTGTTAGTGTTCCACAAAGTAAACCACTAAGTAACCTTTTTTTCATTATTCGTACCTCCTGTTTAATTACGCAGTTATATAAAATCTGCTTTACTAATTTTTAACTGGATAAACATTTTTCAGTTCCAGTCATATGAGTTACGAAAATATGCATAAGTTCTGTCAGGAAAATTTATTTACAAATATTTAGACTTGTGATAAAATTATTTTCCATAAAATATCCCATGTATTTCTCCATTTGTTGGTAGCAGGTGAAGTTATGTGGGGTATTTTTTGTTCAAATACATATTTTCCAGCACATAGGTTTTCGCTTTCTTCATTATATGTATGTTTTTGCTTTGCGTACCCGTGTACTCTACATGAAATATATTATATCTTTCACATATTATTGTCAATACAATTTTATTTTTTCGGTATTTTATATATTTTTATCTTTGCTTTTTTGTATATTTTTATGTTCACAGTTATTTTACCCATACTAAAATATTTCTGGCAAAAAATCTCTGAGATTATTGTAACCTCAGAGATTTTAATAAAATATGTTCTGTAATTTACAATCCTACGTTCCCGCTGTTCATCCCTTCCTTGCTATCCTTATCAAGAGGCAGCCAGTCCAGAACTCTCTTAATATAACGATTCCAGAAATCCCACTCATGTGCTCCCGGACCTTCCTCGTAAGTTACATCCACACCCAGTTTCTGCATGGTATCTCTGAACTTACGGTTCGGAGGAAGAAGCGGATCGTCCAGTCCACAGGCAAGGTACATATGCGGAAATGGGATTCCATCTTTTTTCATATTTTCGGCAATCCATTCCGGATTGATCTCACAGTCTTTGATCCGGGACAGATCTCCAAATACATTCTCCAGAAAGCTTTTTTTCTCAAAGAACATAGGAGAACTGTCATCTGCTGTCCTCATTTTTTCAAGAATCATAGCAGAAGAAAGACCTGCGATGTATCCGAATGTGTCATGGTATTTCAGACCATTTCGGATCGCACCGTATCCTCCCATGGATAACCCGGCAATAAATGTATCTTCTTTTTTGTGAGATAACGGAAACATTCTTCGTGTAATCTTTACAAGCTCTTTTCCGATAAATTCACTGTAGTTTTCATTTGCATTCGGATGATCCATATAGAACATATTTGCTCCAGATGGCATAACTACTGCCAGATTCTTTTCCTCTGCCCATCGCTTAATACATGTTCCTGTTACCCAGTCTGTGTAATTCCCCATTACTCCGTGAAGCAAATACAAAGTCTTAAACGGTTTGTTCTCTTCTTCTGTTTCTTCTCCAAAAAACACTTTATCAACCGGCAAGATTACATTCATCGTTACCGGACGCATCAGTGCTTTTGAAAAGAAGTTCACTTCCATTAATGCCATCTTCTTATCCTCCCTTATGTTTTTGCAAAGCCTTTACAGCATTTTATTATACAAAAAACACCTGAAAAAGGGGCTGTCTTGAAAACGTAGTTCAGCGATAACCTATAAACAAGCATTCTAAATAAGC
>OAWW01000034.1_pt1 | contig 187451 bp, 168 predicted proteins | sample 1517191 | NCBI WGS metagenome assembly OAWW01 (sample SAMEA2580253, study PRJEB22360) | human gut metagenome | biome: human gut; feature: human-associated habitat; material: faeces | place: Denmark | collected 2008/2010 | reverse complement strand
AGGTCAGATTGGAAAATCCCGAATCTGTCCATACGGAAACCAGTGCTCTCATAAATCCATCCATTTATTTACCTCCTGATATTCGCATATTGTATAAGGAAATTAAATTCATTATTTCTTTTTCTTTGTCGGATCCACTATGTGAATCAATTCGATGACACAGGCTAAGAAAATGAGAACTCCAAATACGATCACCATATTGGTGAGGCAAATAGAAATTGGGCCTGGAGTTTCCATAAATACATTCCACCTTTCATAAATAATTCATCTGACTTATATCACTAAAGCGTCTTCTGTCAGACCAAGAAGACATTTTTTCATACCGCTCTCCGGATTAGAAGGGCCAGAAAATCGGAATGATAATTACGCTGGCAACAAGTGCGATGAGGCACATCGGAGTTCCCACCTTCGCATAGTCATTGAAGGAGAATCCGGCAGGTCCGAGTACGAGGGTGTTCGGAGGTGTTGCCATCGGTGTAGCAAATGCCATCGATGCGGCAATACCAAGGGACATGAGTACCGGTTTCGGATCACATCCGATGGACTGGGCAATAGAAATACCGATCGGTGCAAGCAGTGCTGCAGAGGCGGTATTGGACATGAACTGAGTGAGTACGTTTGAAATCAGGAACAGTACGGCACAAAGTACATAAGGATTGGGGTTGTCGCCCATAGCATTAACAACTATGTCGGCAATCAATTTACCTGCCCCTGTTTTTTCCATAGCGGTTGCCACGGAAAGCATGCCGGCAAAGAGGAAAATTGTTACCCAGTCAATACCTGCATATGCTTCTTTTTCTTTCAAGCAGCCTGTGATGACGCAGAGGATTGCGCCTGTAACGGCTGCAGTGTGAAGCGGAATGTTCTTAAGACCGAGAGCCATGCAAGCTACAACGCCCAAAAGAATGAGTCCGGAAATCCACATTTTGGCTTTGCTTTTCGGCTCATCGTCATCGCTTGCCCCTGCTTCTGCAGCAGCTGCTTTGACAGCATCTTCATCCATATCTCCGCCGGACTTGGCAGGAATGAAATGACGGCCTATAAACAGAGTGTACAGTACAAAAATAATAGAGAGGGGAACACCGATATAAGCGAATTCGAAGAATCCGAAAGTCGGAAGTCCCGCAGCCGTCAGCGCACCGGTTACGATAACGTTCGGTGGTGTACCGATCATGGTGATGGTACCGCCTACGTTGGCTGCAATAGCCAGCGGCATTAATTCCTTAGAAGGAGCGATTTTTGCCGCCTGGCAGATACCGATGATAACCGGCATCAGGCACGCAACGGTTCCCGTGTTGGAAGACACGGCGGACAAGACGATGGTTACCGTCATGATTGCCGCCATCAGCGGAATTTCATTTGTTCCCGCTTTTTTTACTACGGCAATACCGATTGTTTCGGCAAGACCGGTCTTAAACATAGCGGCGCCGATAACGAACATACCGCCGAAGAGTACGACAGTAGAGTTGGATAAGCCGGCATACACCTGTTTCGACGGAAGTACACCGAGAATACCCAATGCTGTACATGCAGCCATAGCAGTCACTGCGAGAGGAATCAATTCCGTAACGAAGAGAAATGCTGCTACAGCAAGGACGCACAGCGTAATAATAGCTGGATCCATAATATCTCACCTTTCCCTAACTATATGTGATTCGCTTTCGGGTAAAAGCTCACATTCTTTCAAGCAGTCCCGGATTCATACTAACGAATAATAAAAAATAGCTGTTTACCTTATGAACCGAAACGTGTATAAAACCCTTTTTCCGTCCCCCTTTCCGATTGCTTCGAACAAAGCGTTTAAATTCCCTTTGCTTATTTTTACAAGCGTCGGATATTATTTTAGACTAAATTCGGCGAATTTTCAAGGTTTATGCCGTTTTAACCCATTTTTTGATTATTTTCTCTATATAGCAATCTATATTCTAATATTATCTTTGATTATCTTATTTTTTTCATAGCTATCTATGTTTTTTATTCTCAATTCGACATTTATAAAAATAACTTCTTTTTCCCATGGATAGTTATTTTTTATGTCTTTGAAAAATTGTATTGTTTTTTATAAATGAGAAATTTATATATCCGGATTATGAAAAATTTGATTGACATTTTATTATATAAAGATTATAAATCCTCCTTTTTCTTTTTCCCGCCAGAAATTTTTATGCCGTTTTATTTCTCATTTTTTCTCGCTTTATCTCTTATAATCTTTAAAAATCTGTTTTTTTCATTTTTTCTGTTGTTTTTCTTGCATTTTTTATTTTTATCTTTTCTTTTCATCTTCCTTTTTATCTGTTCATCTATTCCCAATCCGCTTATTTTTCCAATAAAAAAACCGCCACAGCCTTGCCGTGACGATCTTTACATGTATTTTTTTATTTCTTTTCTTCCTGCTTATCTTCCCGGAATCCTTCTTTTTCTTTGAGGTCTTCTAACGTAACTTCATAGTCTTTACCGCCCATGTCGGTTCCTTCCTGACGGAGCTGCTCGATTCCCTCTTCAAAAGTCATTTCCTTTTCTTTTTCCGATTCTTCCAATTTTTTCAGAAGTTCCGGTGAAAGCTTTCCTGAAGCAATCAGTTTTTCTCTCATGTTCCGGTACATATAGGCAATGACTTCTTCCTGTGGTATCCCTACGCGGTCGGGAATACGGAGAGAACATTCATGCCAAAAAGCGGCCGAACCGGTCATCATGATACGTCCGATTTTTTCCAGCTCGCCTATATCAAAAAGAAGTGACCATATTTCCCTGTTATCCAAATGATTATACATATGATATGTATATCTGTAGGTCGCCGGCTTCATAAGCTGGTTCTTAAAATGATGAACGCCGAAAATCTTTTCATACGGAATGTGAAGTTCTTTTTTCTTAAAAATACTCTTTTTTACGATTTCTATTTCATCATCTTTCAGCGTATATATACACTTGGAAGTAATGATATGGATTAAAAAAAGGAGTGCCATAAGAAGAATGATGACACCTTGCAGGGGAAATACCCCGAAGGTGGTGTAAACCCAGGCCAAACGGGCCGCATAACCGGCAAGGGCAATAAACCCGATACCGGAAATAATCAGATATTTTTTACAAGGAACAGAGGTATCCGTTACATTCTGTCCGATGATTTTTGATTTTTTTGCTGTCATAAAAAACTCCTTACCGGCTCACGGGAATCAGCCGTTAAAAGTCCACGCCTGCGGCGGAAATCCCAAGAGCCAAAGGCCCTCTCCCACAATATAGAGTACAATGCCGATGATAAAAAACTGGAAACCCACTTTGAGGCATCCTTTGGTAATACTGAGAACATCATTGGTCCGGGGATCCATAAATGTATAAGGATACAAATGGGACCGCCCGTGGGTAACAATGGTAATCCATGCACGCCAATATACGAAAACCACATACAGCGCGGGATAAATCATCCATAAAAAGATAATATACCAGTGAAGTTCCGTTTTATCCACAAAGAATAAATAGTCCGCTGTCATCAGTACAGGGATAAAGTAGTGGAATATGTAATTATAAAAAGAAAAATGTTCGTAGCTGATATCATTGAGGCGGTGCGTTTTGATAGCCCCCGGCCGTACAATGATATGATACATCACCGACAACGTGACAAGCCCGGCGGCCACAATATAGCGGCAGTCCGCGGTATAAAGGTACGGCACGTCCGCTTTGAACAAAGTCATCGCCAGCCATACAAAAAAAAGTGTAAATGTAGAAAATGTATAGTACTGGATACGAGACCAAAAAACAAAAGGTGTCAATATCCCGTGCTTCATGAGCAGGACCAGACCGACACTCAATAAAATAAAGACCGCCCAGCGGTACAGCAAAGCAACTTCCATGAAAACTCCTATCGGGAATAATGTCCCTGAAAAAGGGACCCCCTGTTATTTATTTTTTTGTTTATGTTTCTTATTCTGTTTCCGTCTTGCTTCGGCACGGATACGGCGAATCTGTTCTTTTTCCCTGATTCTCGCCTCCGCTTCTTCAAGACGGGCTTTTTTTATATTGTTGTTATAAATATTAATGACCAGGCAGATGAGAATCAAAGCGGCGATGGCGATCGTTCTCACTGTCAGTCCGTTGTTCATGATGTTCCATACGGCAAAAACGACGGCTACACCAAACAACAATCCTTGGGCACGAGACATAACACGACTCCTTCATATAAAATAAAGTACATAGCTATTATATTATACTGTATCTTCAGTAATATCAATTAATTTTCAAAAAAAACAGGAATCCCTTTTTCAATTCTCTCAAACCGGGCATTTTCTGCAGAGAATAACGTATTTTACATTTTATCCTATGATGTTACTATTTATAAATATTCCTTTTTTATCTTTTTATAGATAAGAAAATCATCTTTTTCCCCGGAAATATCTGCTTGTATTCCTTTATGGGTATAAAAAAATGTTATTTACGTATATATAAATAAAATTATAAAAAATAATTGAACCTTCGTTTCTCATCGTATATACTAACAAGTAAGAATTTGATTATCCATAGATTTTTATTTATGGATTGAAAATGAAGAATCTTCCTTTCATACACCAAAAGGAGTTGAAGTAATGGATGCAACAATGAGTTTTTATTTTTCTATATTTGTATTTGCCTTAACGTATCTGGGAATCATGTCGGAAAAGATTCCACGTTCTATTTGTGCATTACTGGGCGCCGGTCTTGTCATCTACAGCGGACTTCTTACCCAGGAAATGGCACTCCAGCAATTTATCGACTTCAACACCTTAGGTCTTTTAGCAGGTATGATGGTTCTCATCGGTGTCGTTAAAAAATCAGGATTTTTCGAATCCATGGCTCTCTGGGCTGTCAAAGTTTCCAAAGGGCGTCCGAAAGAACTGCTCATTATTTTGGGATTGATTACTGGTTTCTGTGCTTCTTTTATGGATGCCGTTACCGCCGTTCTTCTAATCACTCCGATGACCATTTCTCTCTGCCGCCGGATTCATGTATCCCCAATCCCTACCTTGATTGCAGAAATTCTGCTTTCCAATATCGGCGGTTCCGGTACCATGGTCGGCGATCCTCCGAACGTCATGATTGGTTCTGCCACTCACCTGGCATTTAATGATTTTGCCATGCATACCGGCCCCATTGCTTTGATAAATATTGTGGCTTGTATTATTTATCTGGAAATCATTTACGGCAAACAATTACCGAAGACGGAGATGTCCCCTGAAGAACTTGCAAAAATCAATCTGTCTTCTGTCATCACTGATTTCTCCATTCTGAAAAAGTCGGTTACTATTTTAGTTCTCACGATTTTCGGTTTCATTATCCATAACATCATCGGTATCCAATCGGCTACCATTGCTCTTACAGGCGGTGTTCTTGCCATTCTCGTCTGCAAAGTCGATCCCCATGAAATTTTCCGTGAAGTCGACTGGGACTCCTTATTCTTCTTTATCGGCCTCTTTATCGTCGTCGGAGGACTTGAAACTACAGGCGTTATCAGTACGATGGCTGCTGCAGGAATCGAAGCGGTCGGCGGAGATCCCCATGCTCTCACTTTCACCATTCTCTGGCTGTCCGGCCTTGCTTCCGCATTCGTAGACAATATTCCGTTTACGGCAACGATGATTCCCTTGATTCACCAAATGCAGGAACTTTTGGGACTGACCCATGCCGATTATATGTGGTGGGCTCTCTCTATCGGTGCCTGCTACGGCGGAAACGGCACTATCATCGGTGCTTCTCCGAACGTTATCGTTGCGGCGCTGGCTGCTAAAGAAGGGTACAATATCACTTTCGGACATTTCATGCTGAAATGTTTCCCCATGATGCTTGTCACCTTACTGACATCAACTGTTTATATTTACGTCCGTTACTTTGTATTCGGAACTCCTTAATAAAAAAGAAATACGGCTCTGCCTTAAGGCAGGGCTTTTTTTATGCTCTTTAAAATGCTGAAAAGAAATGTCCCGGAATCGCCCTTTATTTCCTTTTTAAGAAGTTTTATCCTTTTGGAAGGTCCTTTATACCTTTTCGGGCAGGAACGTGCTCTTTCCCCTGTTTTCTTTATTTTTTCCGTGCTTTATTTTCCTATTCACCGGGGAGGCGGAAAAATCATCTGTGCTATAATAAAAGTAATAATAAATATAAGCTGTTTCGTTAGGATACGGCACCATTTTCTTTAGGAGGTCACCATGGACGAAATTTTCAAAAGAGGCACATGCCGCCATTTCAAAGAATTGACTCCCTTGCCGGAAGAATATCTGGATAAGCTTGTCCGGGCAGGCATGCAGGCAAGAGCTTGCGGAAACCAGGAGTCCCGGGAGTTCATCATTGTCACCAGAGAAGATCTGGTCAAAGCTCTTTCCCATAACAGTGTCGTCGCAGGGCCGGCAAGAAAAGCCGTTGCCGCTATCGTCATCGTAGGAAAACCTGACGGTATTTCTTTCCCTGAAGAATGGGCCTTTGATGCCGCAGCCGCTGCAGAAAATATTTTGATTGAAGCGGAACATCTGGGTATCGGATCCATCTGGCTCCAGGTCTATCCCTATCCCGACCGTAAAGCCCATATCTGTCATATTTTGGATATTCCCTCGGAAAGAGAACCTTTCTGCATTATTGCCGTAGGGTATCCGGAAAAGAAACCGGTCCGCATAAACCGTTTCAACGAAAGAATCCTTTATCATGACTTATACGGATCGCGGCCGAAGAAACAGGACGTATAATCTGTTTGACCCTTTACTGCTCAAAAAAACGTTCTTCCTGCTGAAAAACTGATTTCATAAGGAAGAACGTTTTAAGTTACAATCAAAATCAAAGCACAACAAAACCGGCCCGAAAGAGCCGGTTTTTGTATGTTATAAGGTATCCGTTGTTTTCAAGCGGATAAGAGCACGCTGCAAAGCAAGCTTTGCACGGTGTTCGTCAATATTGGCACTGTGAGATGCCAGTCTGTCTTCAGCCCTTTTCTTTGCTCTTTGGGCACGAGCAACATCGATATCTTCCGCCATTTCTGCCAGAGGAGCTACGACGTTCACCCGGTTATCCTTCATTTCAAAGAAACCGCCGAATACAGCTACTTTTTCTTCTTTTCCGTCTTTTTGTATACGGACAGAACACATTTCCAATGCTGCTGCTAAAGGCAGATGGCCTTTCATGACGGCAAATTCACCGTCAGTTGCACGAGCTGCCACCAGTTCCACACCGTCAGCCCGGTAAATCGGACCGTCCGGCGTAATAACCTCCACATGCATCGGATTAGTAAGGGTATCAGCCATGGCTTATTCCCCTTTCTTCATCTTTTCAGCCTTTTCGATTGCTTCATCAATTGTGCCAACCATATAGAATGCACCTTCCGGTAAATCATCGTGCTGTCCGGAAAGGATTTCCTTAAAGCCGCGGATGGTTTCCTTCAGAGATACATATCTGCCCGGTGAGCCGGTAAACTGTTCAGCTACGAAGAACGGCTGAGACAAGAATCTCTGGATCTTTCTCGCACGGGCAACAATGATTTTATCATCGTCACTTAATTCTTCCATACCAAGAATTGCAATGATATCCTGTAATTCTTTATAGCGCTGTAATATCGCCTGTACACCGCGGGCTACTTCGTAATGTTCTTCGCCGAGAACGTTCGGGTCAAGAATACGGCTGGTGGAATCCAAGGGATCTACGGCCGGATAAATACCGAGTTCTGCGATAGAACGGTTAAGTACGGTGGTAGCATCGAGGTGGGTAAATACACCTGCCGGAGCCGGGTCTGTCAAGTCATCGGCCGGTACATATACGGCCTGGATAGAGGTGATGGAACCGTCTTTTGTCGATGTGATACGTTCCTGTAATTCACCGATATCGGTAGCCAATGTGGGCTGATAACCTACGGCAGACGGCATACGTCCGAGCAGAGCGGATACTTCCGAGCCGGCCTGGACGAAACGGAAAATATTATCGATGAAGAGCAGAACGTCCTGTCCCTGCTTATCACGGAAATATTCTGCCATGGTAAGACCCGTGAGAGCGACACGCATACGTGCTCCCGGCGGTTCATTCATCTGGCCGTATACCAGGGCTACTTTGGAAAGAACGCCGGAATCTTTCATTTCTCCCCAAAGGTCATTCCCTTCACGGGTACGTTCCCCGACGCCGCAGAATACGGAGCAGCCGGAGTGTTCTGTTGCCACGTTGTGAATCAGTTCCTGGATAAGAACTGTTTTACCTACACCGGCGCCGCCGAACAGACCGATTTTACCACCCTTTGCATAGGGGGCAATGAGGTCAACGACTTTGATGCCGGTTTCAAAAATTTCAGTTGCCGGAGACTGGTCTTTAAAGGCCGGTGCCGGACGATGAATAGGCCAGTAGTCGGATGCCGGTACTTTCGTATCGTCATTATCCACGGTTTCGCCGAGAACGTTGAAAATACGTCCGAGACAACCGTCGCCGACCGGTGCTGCAATAGCACGGCCGGTATCTACTGCTTTCATTCCACGTACCATGCCGTCTGTGGAACTCATAGCAACGGTGCGGACTACGCCGTCACCGAGGTGCTGCATTGTTTCACAAACAACATCTACCGGAACATTGCCTTCTTCATCTTTGATATGAATTGCGTTATAAATAGCCGGTAGTTCCTGGTCATCAGCAAACGCAATATCAACTACTGCGCCCATGACCTGTACAACTTTACCTACCTGCCCCTGCTGTTCATTTGCCATGAAGAAGCTTTCCTCCTTATTAAATCAGGCAGTTTATTCGAGAGCTGCCGCACCGCCGACAATTTCGGAAATTTCATTGGTGACCTGAGCCTGACGTGCTTTATTGTAAGTCAGATTGAGATCTGCAATTTTTTCGGTTGCATTGTCGGTTGCTGCGGACATGGCTGCCATCCGGCTGCCCAGTTCCGATGCTGCGGATTGCAGCATTGCATTATAAACCTGCACTTGTATATACTCCGGAAGCAGTTTGGAAAGAACGGTAGCTGCATCGGGAAGGAAAATATACGGTATTTCTTCTTTTGCAAAAGAAACCTCTTTTTCTTCCGCTGCCTCTACAGCACCTGCCTTCACTTCCGTCTCTTCGCCGGCATCTTCCGGTGCTTCTACGGGAAGCAGACGGGATACTTTTACCTGCTGACGGAGAGCTGTAATGAATTTCGTATAGATTATATAAATTTCATCGACTTCTTCTTTAAGAAAATAGTCAACCATTTCTTTCGCCAGATCCATAGAATCCTGGGCTGACGGCTTGTCAGAAAAGCCGAAATGATAGGAATCGATATCATATCCGCGGAATTTCAGGTAATTTCTTGCCTGTTTCCCGCAGACATATAAAGCGTATGCAGAACGGTCCTTCCCGGAGATTTCCTGTATAGTACGCTTCATAACGTTGGAGTTATAAGCGCCGGCAAGACCTTTATCTCCACTGATAACGAGATAACCGGTCTTTTTTACCTCACCGTTTCTAAAAAGCGGACTGGTAAAGCCGGGTGTCACCGAAGAAGCGCGGCGCAAGAGCTCTCCGATCTTTTCTGCATAGGGATAGGAACCGCTTGCTTTTTCTTCTGCTTTGCGCAGACGGGCAGCGGCTACCATCTTCATTGCTTTTGTGATCTGCTGGATGTTGGTGACAGATTTTATGCGCCCTTTTATATCACGCGTACTTTCCAATCAGATCACCCCTCTACCGTTCCAGACTTTTCTTCTCCAGCTGTAGCAGCTTGTGCTTTATATCTTTCCTTGAATTCGGCAATAGCAGCCTGCAGTCTGACTTCATTTTCGTCAGTCAGTTTCTTGTTAGCTGTAATGTCTTCGCCGATTTCGGGATGGCTGCTGTGAAGGAAATCTAAAATCTGATGTTCGAAGCTTACTACATTTTCTACTTCTACATCATCCAGGTATCCTTTAACGGCTACATAAATCGCCATAACCTGGTCGGAAACCGGGTAAGGTGAGTACTGCGGCTGTTTCAGGATTTCCGTTGTTCTCTGTCCTCGGTCAATCTGTGCCTTTGTAGCTGCGTCCAGGTCAGAGCCGAACTGGGCAAATGCAGCCAATTCACGATACTGGGCCAAATCCAAACGGAGTGTACCTGCAACCTGTTTCATTGCTTTAATCTGGGCAGCACCGCCTACACGGGATACGGATAAGCCGACATTGATTGCCGGACGAATCCCGGAATAGAAGAGAGCCGTTTCCAGATAAATCTGTCCGTCTGTAATGGAAATAACGTTGGTCGGAATGTAAGCACCTACGTCGCCTGCCAGTGTTTCAATAATCGGCAGTGCCGTGATGGATCCGCCTCCGAGTTCCGGAGAAAGACGGGCTGCACGTTCGAGCAGACGGGAATGCAGATAGAATACGTCGCCCGGATATGCTTCACGTCCCGGCGGACGGCGGAGCAGAAGGGACATCGCACGATAAGCTACGGCGTGCTTGGAGAGGTCATCATATACAATGAGGACGTCTTTGCCCTGGTGCATGAAATATTCACCGATAGCTACACCGGAGTACGGTGCAAGATACTGCATCGGGGATCCTTCGGATGCGCCGGCGTGTACGATAATGGAATAATCCATCGCACCTGCCGCTTTCAAGCGTTCATATACGCGGACAACGTTCGCATTTTTCTGTCCGATGGATACATAAATACAAATAACATTCTGTCCTTTTTGGTTCAGAATGGTATCGACAGCAACGGCAGTTTTACCGGTACCGCGGTCACCGATGATAAGTTCACGCTGTCCGCGTCCGATAGGAACCATGGAGTCGATACATTTCAAACCGGTCTGCAGCGGTACACTGACCGGCTGTCTGTCGGCAATACCTGCCGCTTTCACTTCAATGTCGCAGTATTTGTCTGTCTTGATGTCACCGTTACCGTCAATCGGCTGTCCCAGCGCATTGACTACGCGGCCGATAACCGCATCGCCTACCGGAACCTGCATGAGGCGGCCTGTTCTTTTTACCGTGTCGCCTTCCTTAATGGTTTCGGCATTACCCAGAAGAACCGCACCTACGTTGCTTTCTTCCAAGTTCATAGCCATGCCGTAAACGCCGTTGGGCAGTTCGAGCAATTCACCGGCCATACAATTTTCCAGGCCGTAGATATGGGCGATACCGTCGCCGACTTCAAGAACCGTACCTACTTCATCGACATTGAGGTCTACTTTGTAGTTTTCAATCTGTTTTTTAATGACAGATGTAATTTCATCTGAACTGATTTTCATTTCCTGTAAGTCACCTCAATCTCTTTGCATCATTTGGGCACGAAGTGCAGCAAGATGACGGGCTACAGATCCATCGATCAGACGGTCGCCCATCTGTACGGTAAATCCGCCTATCAAAGATGCATCCACTTTTTGCTTCATGATAATTTTGCTGCCGGTAATTTCTGCAAGCTTTGTTTTGATCATCTCCGCCTGACTTTTGGTCAAGGGCAGAGCTGATGTGACAATCGCTTCTTCCATTCCCATACCGTGATGGGCAAGATTGGAATAGACATCAACCATAGCTGCAAAATCACCGATGCGGCCTTTGTCAATCACAACATAGCAGAATTGCAAGACTGCCGGCTGCACCTTATCTGCAAACAACTTCTTTATAGTATCTTTCTTGACATCCTTTTCAAGCAGAGGATGATTCAGAATATCTCCCAATTCTTTATTTTCCGCAATCGTTTCGGAAATAAAACGGAGTTCTTCTTCTGTTTCTTTCAGGCATTGCTTTTCTTCAGCAATTTCATAGATGGCACGACCGTATTTCTTTGCAAGGATTACGTTCTTATCCATAACTATTTACCTGCCTGCTCAGCATCCAATTTCGCGATGCTCTCTGAGATGAGCCGGTCATTTGTATCCGGCGTCATATTTTTGCTGATGATCTTCGCTGCAATATCGCAGGAAAGTGCTGCTACCTGTGTTTTCAGATTTTCCAGAGCATCCTTGCGTTCTCTTTCAATCTGCTTGGTCGCATTTTCTTTTTCCTTTTCGATGGCAGCATGTGCTTCATCAATCTGTGCCTGCGCCTGTACCTGGGCTTCTTTAACCGCCTTATTCACAATGTCCTGGGCTTTTGCCTGTGCTTCTTGTAACTGAGTTTCGTAACCGGCTTTCAGTTCTTCGGCAGCAGCCTTGGACCGGGCAGCCGCATCCAAGTCATTTTTGATACGCTCTTTGCGGGCATCCAGTACTTTGAGTACCGGCTTATAGCAGAAATGCCCGAGAATGGCACAAAGAACAATAAAGTTGATGATCTGAATCAGCAGTGTACCATTTACGTCTACCAATTCGTTTCCTCCTTAGACTAATATTCCGTCATAGAATTATCGGAATAATTATTTCAGGAATGGATTAGCGAATACCAGTACCAATGCAATAACGATAGCGATAATCGGAATAGATTCTATAAGACCGATAGCAACGAGCATATTTGTAAAAAGCTTACCTGCCATTTCCGGCTGGCGGGTCATACCCTCAAGAGCTTTAGCTGCAGCATTAGAATCTCCAAATGCAGCGGCAATAGATGCTAATGCAGCAATAAATCCTGCCGCAATAAGAGAATACTGTACAACAATTGTCTGATCCATGATTATAATTCCTCCTAAAGAATCTAAAATTTGGGACATATCCCCTGATCAGCAGTGAGATGCCCTTTTTTATTCCGTTTTGACGGTCGGTGCCGTTCCGTTTGAAAAGCGGACGGTGCCGCCCCCCGGTCTTGTATATCTCGTATTAATAGAGACTTTCTTTCATATATACAGATGCCAGAGTAGTGAAAATATATGCCTGAACCACACCCACAAACAATGAGAATCCGATCCAGATCATAGGTACAGCCCATGGGCAGAGGAAATATAGAATTTCCAAAAGAATCTCCCCGGCCAAAATATTACCAAACAGACGCATTGCCAACGTAATTGGTCTTGCTATCTCTTCAATTAAATTCATAACCACAAAAATCGGAAATGGTTCAAAAAAGTGTTTAACCCAATGTCCGACACCTTTGTTTTTAATAAAATAAATATGCAGCAAAATAGAACTTGCAATAGCAAGACCCAAAGTTGTATTCACGTCATTAGTCGGCGATGCCGTTAAATGTTCAGTCGGCAACAGACCTATCTGGTTAGACGTGAAGATAAAGAGGAAAAATGTTAAGAAAATACTGCTTACCTGACGATATTTAGGTCCTAAATTACTTTCAAACTGATTGCAAAGACCTTCCACCAACATTTCAATGAAATTCTGCCAGCCTGACGGTATTAGGGATCTCCCTCTTGTTGCAGCGAATATGGCAATAAAAACAATAATGGCAGTAAGCCAAGTAGTATAAAGTGTATCCATATTGACCGGAAATACGCCAAAGAGTTGCTCCATAGTATGTGTACCCGTATGAAGATGCATAATCTCACCCCCCTTCTCTTACAAGGATATCAAGAAAAGAATTATTCCTTAATTACATTAACCACCCGTTCAAAAATGGACAGAAATGGTAATGAAAGTAAGCCACCTAGAAAACCGAGCACATTAAGCGGCGTTAGTGCCACTACGACTGCGGCTAAAACAATCTCCAAAATGAAGCGGAAAATAGCAAAAACAGCAACCCGCTGTCCGATGAAATCCGGTTCTCTTCCGTCTTTCACCCATTGGAAATATTTGGCCCGTAAAAACATGAAAAAAGCAGCGTGGAAAAATGCCCCCAAAATCCAGGCACCGCCGACACGCCATCCCCAGATAAAGAAAAGGACGACTGCTCCGGCAACACCGAGACCGAGAAGCCAGCGTATCATACGGCCGGCATATTTAGGAAAAGTCTGATCGTATGTCACTTTTAATTATTTCTCCAACATCTGCCTTATAACGGACCATAATCCTGCCACGGCACCGAGAAGAGAAAGGAAAATCAATCCGTACGGATAAGTACCGAAATACTCATCACATTTTATACCGCTCCATACGCCTATGCCCATGCAGGTCAGAAGACTGAATCCTGCTCCCGAGGCAACGGCGACACTGCGCCACGGATCAAAACCGTTTTGCTTCTTTTTTTCCTTATACTCCCGTTTCATGACGGACTCCAGATAGTAAACACATGGAAAACGGATATATGAAATATTCGTTTCCCACACATACACTGATATTGTAACATAAGACCTGCTACTTGGCTATAAATTTAGACGGTTTTTCGTCGGACAATCCGGACTGGTACAGAAGGGTTTCCACAATTCTTTCCGACGCCTTTCCGTCTCCGTAAGGATTCACCGCCTCCGACATGGCATCATAGGATTTTTTGTCCGTTAACAGGCGGTACGCCGTTTCGTAAATCAGATTTTCATCAGTTCCGACAAGTTTTACCGTCCCTGCTGCTATCGCTTCCGGACGCTCCGTCGTGTCACGGAGTACCAAAACGGGTTTCCCGAGACTCGGCGCTTCTTCCTGGATACCGCCGGAATCGGTGAGCACGATACTCGACCGGGCCATCAGGTTGGTAAACGGTTCATATTCCATCGGCTCCACCAGATGGATACCGGGAACCCCTTCCAATTCTTCTTCCACCGCTTCGCGGACCAGCGGATTTCTGTGGACGGGAAATACAACTTCCGTATGCGGCACCGTTTCCACAAGACGGCGGAGTGCTTTATACACATGATGCATCGGTGTACCCAAGTTTTCTCTCCTGTGGGTTGTGACAAGAATCACCCGCTTATGCTCTTCTATATCTTCTATTTCTTTATCGGCAAAGCGGTAATTTTCTTTTACCGTCGAGAGCAGGGCATCAATCACCGTATTTCCTACGACGAATATATTTTCCTTCTTTTTATTTTCACGGATTAAATTATTTTTGGCCGTTTCCGTAGGTGCAAAATGTAAATCGGCAAGTATACCCGTCAGTTGCCTGTTCGCCTCTTCAGGAAACGGGGATGCCAGATTTCCCGTGCGAAGTCCCGCCTCCACATGAGCCACCTTGATTTGCTGGTAAAAAGCCGCAAGTGCCGCCGTAAAAGTCGTCGTCGTATCTCCGTGGACAAGTACATAGTCCGGCTTTTCTGTCTGCAAAACCCTCTCCAGACGGCAGAGCACCCGGGACGTAATATCATACAGAGACTGGCCGCTTTTCATGACATCCAGGTCATAGTCCACAGGAATTCCGAATAAATCCACCACCTGGTCAAGCATTTCCCTATGCTGTGCCGTCAGGCAGACCTTCACTTCGATTTCAGGATGCTTCAAAAGCTCCTTAACCACCGGTGCCATTTTTATAGCCTCCGGTCTCGTACCGAAAATCGTCATGACCTTCATGAATACAACCCCTTTATTTTAAAATTCAGATATGATTTGTTTTTTCCGCCTCTTTTTTCTGCTGGTACGGAGTGGGAACAACCTCTCTCATGACTCCCAGTTTTTTTGCCCAGAGAAGAAATACCGCAAGCGCCAGAACAATTAATGCGCCACCGAACCAGAGATTCATACGGATGACAAAAAGCGCCATACAGGAAAAGAACGCCGTCAAAGCATACATAATAAGAACCACTTGCTTTTGCGACAATCCCTTCGCAAGAAGACGGTGATGAAGATGATTTTTATCGGGAGAAAAAATCGGAACCCCCGACTGCTTCCGCCGCACAATCGCAAGAAGCGTATCCATAATCGGCACTGCCAATGCGACAAGCGGTACGATAAGCACGGCAACGGCCGCGGTTTTCATCGATCCCATGACAGAAACCGCACCGATTACATACCCGAGGAACATAGACCCCGTATCACCCATAAAAATCTTGGCAGGATTGAAATTATACTGCAAAAAAGCAAGACAAGCACCCGTCATGGCAATCATGGCAGCGGCAGAGACCCACTGTCCCATTTGGAAAGCAAGAAGTGCCACGGCAATCGAAGCAATCGTTGCAATTCCCGCCGCAAGACCGTCCAGCCCGTCAATAAGATTCACCGTATTAATGAAACCGACAATCCAGAAAATAGTAAGCGGTATGGAAATTATCGACGGAAACGTGATAATGCCGAGCCACGGTAAATCCACCCAATCGATATTGACATTAAAGAAAACGACCAAAATGGCCGCCGAAAAAATCTGCCCCAAAAGTTTGACTTTCGCAGGAAGGGACATGATATCATCGGCAATCCCCACAAGCACCAAAAAAGTGGCACCGATCATAATCCCCGTGATTTCATAAGTGAAACCCACCGTGGCAATCACGGAAGCCATAAATCCTGCATATATAGCAAGCCCTCCCAGACGGGGAATCAGGCCATGATGAACCTTTCGTGCATCCGGTTTGTCTACCGCCCCGACAGTCACTGCCAAACGCTTCACGAGAGGAGTCAGCACAAAGGTCACGGCAAGAGCAATCAGGAACGTGAACGCATAAGCGAACAACGAAGCACCTCCTATTTTTATTATATATTATATGATTATTTTACCATAAATACTGAAATATTGTTCTGCATAAAGGAGATTCCTTTCCATCCTCCCGCACTTTGCCCATTCGTTTTTTCCGTTCTTTCGTTTCTGCTCCAACTTGCCCCTTCCGACGGCTTCGCCGCCACCTTAGCCAAGGCAAAGCGTCTCACTCACTTTTACAGCGTCGCGTCGCTCCTCGAAAAGTGGTTCGCTTGCTTCCCGTCATCCGGGGACGGCTTGCGATTTGCATTTTATTGTTTTATGGCAACAATCAAGTAATAAATTTTAAAAACTATGATTTCTTTCTTCCTTCCTTAGTTGTAAGCTTCCCCCGAATACGGAGGGAAGTGCCGAGCTACGCGAGGCGATAGGGGCAAGTGTGCGTACACAGGTTAGATTCGTTTTTTCGTTCCTGCTCCAACTTGCCCCTTCCGTCAGCTCCGCTGACACCTTCCCCGACAAGCGGGGACGGCTTGCGTTTCGTATACTTTCCTTTTTAAGCAACAAAGTTATTTAATACATTTTAAAACTATAATTTCTTTCTTCCTTAGTTGTCAGCTTCCCCCGAACTCGGAGGGAAGTGCCGAGGTTTGCGAGGCGATAGGGGCAAGTCTGCGTACACAGGTAAGAACATTAAAATCTTGCAACCTCTGCCCGGATTCTTCACTCTTTCCCGTACTTTTTTCATAACGATACTCCCGACCGCTTTTTACGACCGTTCAAGAATGACAGGCAGTCAGGTAATACCGTTTTATATAAAACTTTTTCCCTTTCTTCTCACACTTGCCCCTTTCGTCAACCTGTCGGTTGACACTTTCCCCGACAAGCGGGGACAGCTTTCATTCTCTATTCTTTCTTTTATGCACTCATTTATCAGTTATTACTTTTTAAAAATACGAATTCTTTTTCCTCAGTCGTTCGCTTCCCCCATTCCAACGACTTGTGTTTCCTGTTTCTTCCTTAATTTCCAAACAAAATTGTTTAAGGTTCCCTGCTTTGACTTTGACAGACTTTTGGTCGTTACGGTTTATAAAATTTCTTTTATCTCTGTTTGTTACAATAAAAACAGTCTTTTTCAGTTCTTCTTTTCCCTTCAGTAAAGTTTTAATCGAAATTAGTTCTCAAAATCATTTTTGTATGCTATAATCATGTTGAAGATATTCCGGTGTACGGATCGGAAGTATCTTTTCGGGATATCTACCCTCCCAAGTAGAACACCCGACTCCTTTCCAACTTCCTTTATTTTTATACTCCTTTAAAAAAGAGCGGAAATCCGCTCTTTTTTTTGTTTTTTATTTTTCAATTCCCAAAAATTCGTAGTCTTTGTCTTCCACCGCTTTTCTGACGGTTTCTTCGTCCACCTCTCCGGCGAGGGAAAGAACGGCTGTCCCCGTTTCGTGGGATACCTCCGCCTTTTCTACACCCGGAAGGGCTTCCAGTGCTTTTTTGACAGTGTTTTCACAATGTTCGCACATCATGCCGCGGATTTTTACAGTTTCTTTCATTTCTTTTTCCTCCTCTGTTTTTACTGTTACTTTTTTATTTTCTTCTGTTTTTTCTGAAATTTCACCGTCTTTTTCATTTTTCCCGCCTTCTTTATGAACCTTGTATGTATTCAGACGGAGGGCGTTAAGACAGACGGTCACACTGGAAAGTGCCATGGCCCCTGCCGCCATCATGGGATTGAGGGAAATTTCAGAAAATACGCCTGCCGCCACGGGAATCAGAATCAGGTTATACGCAAACGCCCAAAATAAATTTTGACGGACATTTTTCAAAGTGGCACGGCTGAGACGGATGGCAGCGACCACATCAGAGAGACGGGAATTCATAAGAATGACATCCGCCGCATCTATGGCGACATCTGTTCCGCCGCCCATGGCAATCCCGATTTCCGCCCTTGTAAGAGCCGGTGCATCATTGATGCCGTCACCGACCATAGCGGTCTTTCCCTGCTTTTGTAACTCCTCTATGACCTTTTCCTTGTCTCCCGGAAGTACTTCTGCAATGACACGATCCGCACCGATGTGATTTCCTACCGCTTGGGCCGTTTTCTCGTTGTCTCCCGTGAGAAGAACGGTTTTCATGCCCATTTTTTTCAGTTCTGCCACGGCCCGGGCGGAGTCTTTCCGAATGGTATCTGCTGTACCGATCATTCCTAAAAGTTTGCCTCCGGTTTCGAAGAAAAGCGTCGTTTTCCCTTCCGCTTCCCACAAGGACGCCTTTTCCCTGATTTCTAGGGGCAAAGAAAGAAATGTGGAAATATAAGCCTCCGAGCCGCCACGGTAAATCTGTTCCCCTATCTTTCCCATGATTCCGTTGCCCGGAAGAATCGTAAACTCTTTCACATCGTGACAGGAAATTTTTCTCTCTTCCGCTTTAGTGACGACCGCATGGGCCAGAGGATGCTCCGATTTTCGTTCCAAACTGTACGCCGCGGAAAGAAGTTCTTCTTCACTGTATGGAGAAAACGGAAATATATCCGTCACTTCCGGCCTGCCCTCTGTCACCGTTCCCGTTTTGTCGAGAACCACCGTTTTTAATTTTCCCGTATTTTCAAGGGCTTCCCCTGTTTTGAAAAGAATCCCCTGTTTGGCGCCGAGCCCGTTTCCGACCATAATGGCAACAGGTGTGGCCAGTCCCAATGCACAGGGACAGGAAATCACAAGAACGGAAATGGCATGTTCCAAAGCACGGACCGCCGTCGCCCCGAGAAACAGCCAGACTGCAGCGACAAGAACGGATAAAACGATTACGGCAGGAACAAAAAATGAAGAAACCACATCGGCTATACGGGCGACAGGTGCTTTTGAGGCCGCCGCATCACTGACCATTTGCAGAATCTGTGAAAATGTCGTATCTTCACCGACACGGAGAGCTCTTGCTTTTATAAATCCCAATCGGTTAATCGTTGCCGCCGCCACCGTATCTCCTTCTTTTTTATCGGACGGAACGGACTCGCCGGTCAGGGCCGACTCATCTACGGTCGTCACGCCTTCAAGAATAACGCCGTCGGCAGGAATGATTTCTCCCGGACGGACGAGAAAAACATCACCTTTCTTCACATCACGGGCATCGATTGTTATGATTTCACTGCCCCGTTCCACCGTCGCCTGCTTCGGTGCACGGCGGGCAAGGCTTTTCAAAGCATCTGTCGTCCGGCTGCGGGAAAGAGATTCCAAAAGCTTTCCTACCGTAATAAGGGCAGGAATCATCGCCGCCGACTCGAAATAAAGTGCGCCGTGGTAGAGCGTCTGTACGGGAAGTCCGGTTGAAACCAGCGAGGTCATACGGTACAGCACGTAAAGCGACCATAAAAAGGAAACACCCGACCCGAGAGCGACCAGTGTATCCATATTCGGCGCTTTTTGCCGCAGTGAGCGGTATCCGGATACAAAGAAATCGCGATTGATTCCCATGACAACAAGAGCAAGAAGCATCTGTGTCAGCGCCAGTCCCGTTTCATTTCCTTCAAAAAATGCAGGAAGAGGAGCGCCGTACATTCCTGCACCCATCGTGATGTACATGAGAAGGAAAAGAAAGACGGCAGAGAAAATTAATCTTTTTTTCAGCCTCGGCGTTTCCCTGTCTCCAAATAAATCTTCCTCTGCGGAATTTATATCCTGCCGTTTCTTTTCTTGATTCCGTGCACGGGCCCCGTACCCCGCCATTTCCACGGCTTTGATAATATCTCCGTCTTCTGCCGTTCCCTCCACTGTCATGGAATTTGTCAGAAGAGAAACACGGACCTCTTTGACACCCGGAACCTTTTCCACCGCTTTTTCCACATGGGAACGGCAAACATCACAAGTCATTCCGGTCACTGTATAACGTTTCATTCTATCACTCCTGCCATTTATTTCCCGTCACTTCATCAATTTTTGGAGCATTCTGCAAAGCTCGTCCACCTTTTCTTCTTTTCCCCGGCGGATATCATCGGCCACACAAGAACGGATATGGGATTCCAAAAGCAACTTATTGAAACTGTTCAGCGCATTCGACACCGCTGAAACCTGCATGAGAATATCGGAGCAATATATATCATTCTCCACCATCTTTTGAATGCCCCTTACCTGTCCTTCTATCGTGCCCAATCTTTTCAGAAGTACTTTTTTCTCTTCATCTTCTCTTTTCCTGTGAACACAACTTTCATTTGTTTCTCCCATTTTTATTCCTCCCCTTTCCTTTTATACACTACACCCCCGTGGGGTGTCTGTCAATGTTCCCGCTTTCCTGTTTTTATATTTCACTCCGTTTTTATATTTCTTCTTGTTTTTATATTTTCTATCCTTTTGTATTACACTTTTTATTAAAACAGGCACAAAAATAACCCTCCTTACCTGTATCGGTAAAGAGGGTTTTCTTGTTTCTTTATTTTTTTACGCTTTCGGGCGGATAACCACGCGGCGGTACGGAGTTTCACCTTCACTGTCTGTCATGACCTCATGATCATGCTGGAGTGCCAGATGAATGATACGCCGTTCGCCTGCCGGCATCGCTTCCAACTTGACTTCTTCCCCGGTCCGTTTTACCTTGCCGGCAAGACGGTGTGCCAAAGATTCCAAAGTCTGGCGGCGACGTTCTCTGTATCCTTCCACATCAATCAGAACGAAATAACGGCGACGGAAATTTTTCCCTGCTGCCAAATTCGTCAGATACTGGAGAGCATCCAGAGTCTGTCCGTGCTTGCCGATTAAGATACCGAGACCTTCCCCGTGGAGATTGAAAAGAATCCGTTCTTCATTCATCATTCTTTCCATCTGCACATCAAGGTTCATCCCTTCAAATACGGAAGTCAGGAATTTTTTGGCTTCCTCTGCAACGACAGCCTGGTCCTCTGCCACAAACGGCAATTCTTCCGCAAAATGTTTCTTCTTTTCCTGCGGTTTTTCTTCCGCAGTCTCTTCATTTTCTGCGGTGTCGTCATCATTCATTTCAGGTCCGTTTTCAGGATAATCCACGTTTTCAGGCACGTCCTCTTCCGGTACGCCCGCTTCCTTGACGAAAATATCCACCACCGCTTCTTTTTTACGAAGCAGACCGAAAAGTCCGCTTGACGGCTGTTCCACTACATTGACAACGGCTTCCTCACGGGAAATACCGAGCTGCTTCAATCCGTCCTCAATAGCAGCCTCTATCGTTTTTGCTGTAATCCTGACTGTTTTCATTTTTTTATCCCAGCCTCCCCGGAATCACTTACGACCTGCTTATCAGCCTGCGCCTCCCCGTTTTCCGCGGAAGCTTCATTTCCTTGAGCATCAGACGGTGTTTTTTCCGCCTGCGGTTTTTTGACTACTTTTTTTATAACCTTTTTACGGATGACTTTTCTTCTTTTCTTCGGTGTTTCCTCTGCATCGTTCCCGGAACTGCTGACGGTCACCACCCCCTTCTTGGAAGGACCGTTCACAAGCTCTTTTCCCTTTTCTCCGCGGAACATAATAAGCTGCTGGAAGAACTGGTACACATTATTTACAATCCAGTAAATAACAAGACCGCTCGGGAAATTGAGAGACATCCAGCCGATCATGAGAGGCATCAGGACAAGCATGGTCTTCTGATTGCTCGGTGCATTCTTCGGCGTTGTCTGCCAGGACACGAGGAATGTCGTCGCTGCTGCCAGTATGGGAAGAAGGAATGTCGTATCTTCCGCCGCCAGACTTTCTATCCAGAGAAAACCTGCATGATTGGGGTCATAATTAAAGCCCTGAATCGCGTAATACATAGCAATCAGGAAAGGCATCTGTATCAGGAGCGGTAAGCACCCTGCCATAGGAGATGCGTTATTTTCCTTATAAAGACGGCCCATCTCCTCACGGAGCTTTGCCGGGTCATTTCTGTATTTCTTCTGTACTTTCTGGATTTCCGGCTGTATTTCCTGCATCGCCTTCATCGAGCGGATCTGCTTGATTGCCAGCGGAAGCAGCAAAGTCTTGATAATGACGGTCAAGACAATGATAGCAATTACATAATTAGGAAATCCGATACGGCTGCTCATTTCATAACAATACTGCAGCCCGACACGCATAAGATCGGCAAGCATACCGACCAAAGTGGATAAGACAGGGATTTGGAAATCCGAGCCGCCTCCGAAACCAAAATTCATAATTGTAACTCCTTATACGGTCTCTATTTCAACCGCTAAATATATTCCGCCTTCTAAATTTCAAAAACGGAACGAGCCTTTAAAAATCTTTCTTAAAGAAATAAGAAAATATCTGGTGGTTCGGCACAATTGGTACATTTCTTATTTCCTGTGCAAGATGAAAAAATAATAAAACGGCGCCCTTTTCCGGAAGCGCCGCACTGTTTTTATGTGAAAATTCACGGCCCGGCTTATGGAACGGGATCATATCCGCCCTTATGAAAAGGGTGACACTTACAAATCCGTTTCACAGCAAGCCAACCGCCCTTCCATGCTCCATACTTCGAAACCGCTTCCAGAGCATATTCACTGCAGGTCGGTATAAAACGGCAGCACGGCGGTTTCAAGGGAGACAGATATTTCCTGTAAAACCGGATCATTGCAATCAATACAGACTTCATTTCATCACTCCATGATTCCGGCTTTCCGCCACAAAGCCAATAAAGCCTTTTCCGCTTCCCCGTACGTCGCTGTCGTCAAAAATGCGCCGGCGAGCAAAACCGCATCATAATGAGGCTTCATCTCATGCCGGTGAAGGCGGTACACTTCCTTCATCAGCCGCTTCGCACGATTCCGTGCAAAAGCATGGCCGATACGCTTCGTTGCAACAAAACCGATACGGACAGACTCCTTCGCGGACGGTGTGACATACACCAGTCCCGCGCGGTTGCTGTAACGCTTACCGCTGCGATAAATTCGCCGGTAATCTTTATTCTGCCGGATACGGAAATCCCGGTTCAGCGTGTACCTCTGAACTTTCTCCGTCAGAGACTCAGGCACTTAATACCTTTCTTCCCTTGGCTCTTCTTCTCTTAAGAACGATTCTTCCTGCTTTCGTCTTCATACGTGCACGGAAACCGTGGGTCTTCTTTCTCCAGTGATTATTAGGCTGGAATGTCATTTTTGCCATCAGTAAACACCTCCTTACATCCTTGTGCTTTTTCACACACCATAACATGCTAATTATAGCCAAACCGCTTTATGATGTCAAACAATACCATCTCTTGTATTTCCTTTTTCCCCTGTTCATAAATATAGAAAATACCCCGTTAAAAAGAAATCCCTCATTCCCGAATTCCCTTGCCCTTCCAATAAAAAAAGATATTTCCCTTTAAGGAAATATCTTTTCTCTTTTCACCATATCCGCCGGTTACTTCTTGCGGTGAACCAAAAAGTAGAACGGTAAAGCAACAATCGCCGCACCGAATCCGATGAGCAGCTGCTGGGGCTTTGCCTGTGCCAAAAGCCAGAAACTTACCAACAAAGCGATGACAGGAATGACCGGCCCGAAAGGAATCTTAAACACCCGCGGTGCATCCGGCATTTTCTTGCGGAAAACCATAATCGAAAGACAAGTCGGAATATATTGCGAAAAACGGGAAACGACACTGATAGAAGCCAAAAAAGCAAATCCGCCGGTATAACCGATGAGCATAGCCACTATCGTCGACACAATGATACACCAGTAAGGAGCACCGAAACGGTTACGCTTTGCCATAAAAGCAGGAAGCATATGCTGCTCTGCCAAAGCCAGACCGCTGTGAGGCGTAATAAAAGAAGAAGCGATACATAAAGCACCGATAGAAATCAAAGTACCTGCTGCCACGATCGTCGTGCCGAAAGCACCGGCAATCCGTGTAAATGCCGCCTGTACAGGTGCCGTTGTGTCGGCAAGCTCATACCCCATGATACCGATAGCGCAGGCGAGGAGCAAAATATAAATCGCCGATACCGTGAAAATAGTAATCAAAGTAGCCTTCGGCAGATTCTTTTGCGGATTTTCCATTTCTGCTGCCGCAACAGCCAAAGACTCAAACCCGGTAAAAGCAAAGAACAACATCACCGCAGCGGCACCGAAACTTCCCGGCGTATAAACACCGTTCGGAACAAGCGGCGTGAAATTAACGGGCTCGATATAAAAAATACCCATTCCGATAAACAAAATAAAAGGCAATATTTTTGCAATCGTTGCCAAATTCTGAATCACTTCATACAACTTGATACCCAGTAAATTTATAACTGCCAGCACAATAAAAATGACACTGATAATTATATTTTTCATCATAACCGTATTAAGTGACGGTATCAGTCCCCCTAAGGCCGTAGCAAACCCGACAGACATAGTGGAAAACGCAATGATACGCGTTGCCCAGGACAAAAACCCTACCTCATACCCGATGAAATCGCCAAAAGCCTCTTTGGCATAAATATAAGCACCGCCGTTTTCCTTAAATAATCCGCTGGCTTCAGCAAAACAAAAAGTAATTGCCAGTACCAAAAGCATATCAAAAAGCATGACCAAAAGACTGGCCGGTCCGATAATCGCCATCGCCTTATTCGGCAAAAGGAAAATCCCCGACCCGATAATACCGTTGATACCCAGTAAAACAATACTCCAAAATCCTAACTTTTTCGACTCCATACGTATGCCTCCTCACACAGCCTATTTCACAGACGCTGCTACACGTGCCAGGAAATCCTCAAACAGGCGGCGCATTTCCGGATGCTCCTGCCACATATTTTCCGGATGCCACTGGACAGCCACAATCTGATTATCCTTGACAGACTCGATACACTCTACTACACCGTCAGGAGCCGTAGCCGTGACCTTCAGCCCTTCGCCGAGCTTTTTGATTCCCTGATGATGACGGGAATTCACATACGCTTTAGCGCCCAAAGACTTATACAACTCACTGCCTTCCTCAATCGTGATATTATGCGTCGGATACGAACCGTTTGCCCCCTGGGAATGACGAATAAACGCATCGGGATTTTCTGACGGCAAATCCTGATACACATTGCCGCCCATCACAATATTAATCAACTGGCAGCCGCGGCAAATCCCGAAAATGGGCTTCCCCGCCTTATAAAACGCCTCAAACATTTCCTTTTCGAACACATCCCGCTTATAATTTGTCATCCCGATTTTCCAACGAGGCTCTTCCCCGCAAAAAGTCGGATCCATATCCGGCCCGCCGGGAATCACCAATGCATCAAATAACTCTACATAATCCTCTCCCTTGGCTCCGGGCACATCAGGCAAAACGATAGGCAAAGCCCCGAGATCACTGATGACATCCACGAGCCCGCGTGCCGTAAAAGGAGCACGCACAAGATTCGTAATTTCACTGGCAAACGGATACGTGTCAGCCGTAATAGCAATACGCAACTTAGACATTCCAACCTCCATAAAAAACCTTCGGATATAAATATATATTTCAATATTGTACTATTTTCATTTATCTTTGGCAATGCAAAAAAATTCTTTCTATTTTCTAAAAAACACTTACTTTATCGAATAAAAAAAGATACCTCCCTAAGGAAATATCTTCTCACTTTTTCTATTTTCAATGCTCGCGAATCACCTTCACGGCAAACTCAATCATCCGCAACGCCATCTCAAAATTTTCACCGATCAAATCAAAAACAGCATCCTCAGAAAAAACGGCAGCAACCCCCTCCTCAGGAATCTCCCCCGCCTCATAACGCTCCAAATCCCGCATATACTCGGCACTCCCGTAATAAGCACTCAACTTCGCATACTGCTTCTGATGCTCCTCAAACTCAGAAAGCGCCTTGTCCATCCGTTCCAGTACCGCCGCATGCTCCCCTAAAATTTTCTCCATCTCTTGAATTTCTTTATAGTCCATCATGTCCCTCCAAAAATCTTTTATTTATTAGATTTTATCATTTTTACAAGAGCAAAGAAATGAGAATACCCTTTCAGAAAAACATCAGGAGTTGCAAAGATGATTACCAATTCAATTACCACGTACCCAAAACTTTTCTCATGAACCTATTATTTATAAACCTTCTGCTAAACCTTAGAAGCTTTAATCGTCTGTCCTTGGCACCGGAATGTATACCATCTTCAATGGTATCATCTTTTTGTACTTATCGCTCAAATCGTGATAGTACTTCAAAATCAAATCTACCAGTTCTGTTCCATTTATCCCACGGATAATTGGCGTACTGTTCAAATATTTCTGCGCATTCTTCGTATAATTGGAAAGCGTGACAAACAAACCATAGTCACCTTCACGCATTGCACCTTTAAGAGACTGGATGGTTGCTTCCTTAATGTCACTATCCTGACTCTTTACCTGTACCAGAATACGAGGTGGCAGCTCATCCTTATAAGCTGTAATATCGATACCGTTGTCTCCACCATGTGCAGAAACCGTGGTACGATAGCCCATTGCTCTAAGCAGGTCAGCTACGAACTCTTCCAAATCATAGCCTTTGAGATTCTTGCTCAGTTCCTTCAGGATGAAGTCTCTGGTTCCCTCTACAATCCCATCGGCTGTAGCACCAACACTTTCGTCTTCATCTGGGCCAGGTGTCATGGCGTTTTTCTTGAATCCTTTATCCAGTGCTGCAAGATACTCATCGGCATAGTTCTTTACTGTAAAAAAGACATTGCTGAGCCGACTTCGTATAGTGCGCCCTGTGAAAATGAGGTTCTTGGCAGGTGCTTCAACCATTTAACTTTATGCTGCTGCACATATTCCGCTTCTTCCGGATGATACTCATATCCGCCTTCAATCACACCGATATTTATCTGGCGGTCAATCTTTGATGGGAATACAACGTAATCACCAATCTCGACCTCATGCGTAAAACGATACAGCATACCTGCACCGTTTGCGATGCTGCCTTTCTTGGCATCCGGATATACTTCTTTATATTTTTCCTTGAAAGCATCGCGATCAGCCTGAATCAAACTCAGGTCTCCCATATCCTTCCAACCAATAGCTATTACATTCTGATGCAGAAATAAATTGTCATCCTTTGTATGAATACCCCATATTTTCTCTTCTTCTATATTTGCAGCCATTCCCCATACGCCTCCTTATCTATCATCATATGACTCAGGATTTTTACCATTGGAGTTTACTAAATCTGGTCCTTATTATATCTGTTATAGTCATCTAAACTAAACGTATTTTCTAATAAAAACTTTCTTAATACCTTGTCTAGATATATTTTACTTTTGAATTGTCTTACATCGCTCCCCTTGATAGTAGATAAATTCTTTGTAATTAAGAAAATATTCGCTGAATTTACCAAAGCATCAAATCTACCATATTCATTTAAATTATTCTCCGTCAAGTTAAAGTTCATTAGGCTTCTCAACTTTTCCTCATCAACTCCAGTGAATCTAACAATTTCCTCTATTTGTGCGTCTAATTCAGACACAGAATAATCATTGATGTAGTCATTGAAATCCCAGCCTTCTTTAATCTTTAAATCCCCATTTTCAAAATCATTGATCACCATTTCTGCAATGCTCTGTCTGTCTTTTGGAAGACTGGCAAAGTTCTTATGAAGACTTGCTTTAAGGTCTTTTATTTCTTCTTCCGATGAGTTTTCATCAAATAATACCTTAATAAACTTATCAAAGTTTTGGTTCATGTAGTTATAGTCTATTTTAAAGCTTTCTTCAACAATCTGATAATTAAAAGGAATATTCGGCTTTTCACCGCCTCCACCACCACCTGGAGCTACTTCTTGATACCTTAGAAGCAGAATATTATATTCTTCTTCTGTAATATCTATCTCAACCAACATTCTGTTTTCTTTGTCTTCATACCTTTTCTTTTCCCAAGTAAACCCCTGTGTAATGGCTGAATTTAAGCATCCATAGAATTGATTAAAACATGTTACAAACTTCTTTTGTGAAACATCACTTTCAGGTATTCTTGAAAAATTTTGAATGCCTTCAAGTTTAAATATTTCCTTTATTTCATCAAAAAGGCGATTCATGGATCTGATGTTTGTTGGCAATTTATCTACATACATCATATAAGGCTTATCCCCGGAGTATTCTTGAACAGCGTCTCTTATATTTTGCTCCATTAATGATGTTCTTCTGTAGTATCGAATAGTTCCATGAGGTTTTTCAGGGCCATTAAGCCTGTTAGTTCTAGAAAATGCTTGAATGAGATTGTGTAACTTAAGAATTTTGTCTAAGTATAAAATGGAAATCCATTTAGAGTCATAGCCAGTTAGTAGTTGGTAAACTACGATAACAATGTCTATTTTATCTTCCTTTTTCAAATCAATATATTGGTCTTTTTGAGCCAGTCTTTTGGCTATATCGGATTTAAAGGATCCATGAGTTGATATAGAAAAAGACTTTCCATACATTTCGTTATAATGTGTAATGATATCTTTTAAACCATCAGACTTTTCAATTGAAAAACCCGTAAAATCCTCTGAAGCATCAAAGACACAAGTTACTTTCAAATTTCTTGAATTATCTTTAAGTGATCTCCAATATTCTATAGCCTCTTTAATAGAAGCTGTAGCAAAAATTGCTGAAAATTTATTTTTTCTATTAAGTTCAATCCAAGAGCCCAATATATTTTCTACGACTTTTCTCTTATGTTCGTTTGTTTCATTATCTAATTCATTCTTATGTAGCAAGCACAGTAAGTGTACGGACACTTACGAAAAAATTGATGAAGCAGCCCTCTGGAATCTGCTTCTTTTTTATCAATTTTTAACTTGTTAGGATGTACCCTAAGACTCCGAAATACATTCAAAGGAGGATTTACCTATGGCAAATAGAATACGAAATGAAAGACTTGAAATTAAATTAACCGAAGAAGAAAAGGCTCTTTTTGAGGAGAAAAGAAAACTTGCGAAATGCAGAAATATGAGCCATTTCATTCGCAAGTGCGTTTTAGAAAAGGAAATATATCAAGTGGATTTAGAGCCGTTTAGAGATTTACAGGGCTTGCTTTCCAACGCTACAAACAACATAAATCAGATTGCAAAGCGTGTAAATTCGACCGGAATAATCTACAAAGATGATATAAACGATATGAAAAAGCAGATTGAATATTTCTCAAAAAAGTTGTGGCAAATACATTCTCTGCTTCTTAACAGAACTTCCGGAGGTGATTAAATCTTATGGCTATTACAAAAATACATCCTATAAAATCAACACTTAATCTTGCCATTTCATATATTGTTAATGGAGAAAAAACAGACGAGCAAATTTTAGTAAGCACTCATAAATGCCATCAGGAAACTGCTCATACCCTGTTTTTAAGAACACGAAATGATGCCTGCACAAACGGAACTGTTCTTGCAAGACACCTTATTCAATCTTTTTTACCCGGAGAAGCAAGTCCTGAAATAGCATATCAAATCGGTCTTGAACTTTGTAAAAAGATATTAAAGGATGAGTACGAATATGTCTTATCTACCCACATAGATAAAGGACATATCCACAATCATATCATCTTCAATAATGTAAATATGGTAACTGGCAAGTGTTATCAATCCAACAAGAAAAGCTACCACCAAATCAGGTATCAGAGCGATAAGTTATGCAAAGAAAACAACCTATCTGTGATTGATGAGTTCTACGAGAGCTATAAGAGAAAGTACAAAACAAATGGAAAGTCATGGTGTGAAAATGAGCAATTTAAGAAAGGTACTTCTTGGAAAAGCAAACTTCAATTTGACATTGATCGTTTGATAAAACAGTCTAAAGATTGGGAAGAATTTCTAAAGAAGATGGCGGAACTTGGTTATGAAATAAAGCATGGAAAACATATAGCCTTTAAGCCAAAAGATAAGCAGAGATTTACAAGGGTTAAGACGATTGGTGAGGATTATACCGAAGAAAGATTAAGAGAGCGTATTACAGAAAATCAATCTATTAAAGCCCCACCTGTCAAAAAACGAATCGGAAATATTATCAATATGAATACCAATGCCAAAGTAAAAGAGAGCAAAGGCTATGAATATTGGCAACAAAACATAACTTAAATATAATGGCTGAGTCAGTTGTTTTCATTAGAGAACATGGCATTAACTCCATTAAACAACTTGATGAATACATCAGGAAAAGTGCTGAATAAAGACAGAACTTACAAGATAAAATCAAAGAAATTGACAAGGATATGCAGCTACTTTCTGATACGATGGAACAAGTTCACACTGTTAAAAAGTATCGAGCCTACTACAAAGAATATAAAGCAAATCAATCACATAAGGCATTTTTTGAAGAGCATAAGGCTGAAATCACACGCTACGAAACAGCTCTTGCAAAACTAAAAAAGTCCTATTCAAAGCTACCTGATTCAAAGGATATTTTATATAAACTTGATAAATTGCAAGAAAAAAAGAATACCCTCATGCAAGAGTATTCTTCTACAAAATCTACTATGGACAAGCTTTACAAGATCCGAAAAAATTACGGAATTTATATGGGTAAGGAGATGATGAAATAGTATCTATATTTTATTTCTTTTCAAGGTATTTTCACAATCTCTCCGCGCCTTTAACAAAGCTTAAAAATTTAAAGCTCTTTTTAATAAATCATGCTCGTATTCTAGCAATATATTTTTCAAAACTCTAATATTATTTTTCAGCCATGGTATTATTTCTACGTTATCATTATATATCTCTTTGTCTTTTTTGAATTGAACTTCTATTTTTTTTATGGCTGATGATGGCACTCCAAAATCTATCAAAAATCTGAAATTTTCACCTATTTTCCCATTCTCTAATAATGAACTAAATATGCTATAGTCCCCATGTTCATTATTACCATTCTTTTCAAAAGTATATCTTTGAATTGAGTCAACCACTGAAAGAAACTTCGGAATTTTATAATTCGCATCATTTCTAACAAACTTTAACACATCTTCAATGGCTTTTTCATGAAGATTTGTGTTTGACCCATTTTTTCTTAGAAATTCTTCTCTTTTAAAAATTGCTTCTTTTAATGACTTATTAGCAATATCCAATGCTATTATAGCTTTCGATTTTGCAAATTTTTCATTATTGTTGTCACCTAAATATTTATATGCTAAATAGAGTGTCTTCCACAAATCTTCATATGATGGAATTCTCTTCCATTTTAAATATGATAAATTATCAAGATTTAATTTAATGTAGTTGTACAATTTCTTCTGCCCTTCCACTGAAATTAAATTATTTCTAATTATGATTTGTAAATCATGTGGTATTTCTGATACTAAAAGTTCTTTTCTACTCTTATCTTTAACAAACTCATCAGGTATATTAAATAATATCTCATCTGATATGTTATTTTGATCAACAAAAGGAACATCAATGGAAAATTCTTCAGGCTGCAACTCCTCATTAAATAAATAAACATTTCCTGTATAGTACTTTCCCATTCTGCCTGCTCTCCCTTTAATATTAGCAAAGTCAAAAAAATCTATAACTTTATTTCCCTTGTTTTTACTGTATATTAAGATATTCTTTGCAACTGTATTCACTCCTTCTATTAGTGACACAGTTGCAAACATAATGGATAAAATTCCTTTATTAAACATATCTATTTCAGAAGACACTATATGTCTAGGTAAAGCTCCATTATGGGCTCCAATTCCATACTTCATAAGTTTTTTTAGATTCCATTGTTCAGATACATTTTCATCCATCCATTCGAATATCGGTAAATTATCATTCACCAATTGAGTTGTATTTAAATAATCTATATACTCACTAGCTAATTTATATGCTTCGTTTGGAGATTTTACATACACAATACTAGGCTCTTTTAGCTCTTTGAGCAGTTCAAATAATTTCCTCTTCTTTTGATCTTTTTTTAGTGGCTTATTATTTTTTCGGATTTCAATTATATTCGTATTAACTAATGAATAATCTGTCTTAAAAAAATCAACAGAATATCTATCAATAAATCTGTCTGAAAGTGAATTTACACAAGGAGTTAAGAACAAAGCTTGAGGTTTATAACTCATTATTTTCATTATAGCAATATTTAAGGCATCTATTCTATCATCATTTCTTAAATTGCTAACCTTATAGAATTCATCAACAATAAAAAAATCAATCCGAGGCAAATCTACATACTCAAGCACTCTTTCCGCAGTTAAAATAAATATATTTCTATCAGTAGCTTTCTGTTTAGTGTTAATAACAATGTTATAATAATCCGAATATCTGCGCATATTTTTTCGTGTTTCATCAATCAATGCAAGCGTAGGTTGAATTATTAAAATGTTATTAAACTTTTTTCTTGCAACGAACTCTTCAATAAGAAGACTTTTACCAAAACTTGTCGGTGCACTAACTGCAACATTTCTTCCCAAACTAACCGCTCTTTCAATTTCTTTTTGCTGCTCATGAAAATACACACCATGTAAAACATCTGATTTAAAAAACGAACTACGAATACTCGACTGTAAAGATTGAGAATAATTTTCAACACTTCCAATCTTATCAATGTAATAAGGATAAAAACCAGCTCTTTCAATCAAATCTAACCAAATAGACTTCATCGCCTCATTAACCTGGTCCCAGTTCTCTAATATATTGATTAAAAATTCTCTTGCTTCAGATGTATCTATAATAGAAGAATAATATTTAGCACAGGCCCAGTTATATTCAAATAATTTGAAAGAATCAACATTAAGAACAATATTATCTTTCATATTTGTTGACCTCCTTTTAGTTTTTGATGAAGAGAAGCAACGAAATCTCTCTTGTTATCCAAAGGAAATGTTAATAAATAAACATTAAGATGCTTTGCCCATGTATGTTTACTGAGCAAACTACCCATTCTCTTATCTAATTTTTCTACTTCTTCCTTTAGTGTTTCTTCAAAATCATCTTCATTAAAATTAACTAAACTTTCGCTCTCAAACGCAGCAAACAAACATATATTAATATTTGCTAGTTTATCAAGAGTTTTCGTATTAGGATCTAACAATTTTAAAATGAAATCATCACAAGCAATTTTAGAATCATGTATTCTGTTTGTAATAATTTGAAATTCACTGTCTAAAAAATTCACATTAAAATGATTTATAACATCATTAGCAAGCTCAGTAACTGCTGTAGATGGATTTCTGTATAATTTTGATTCTCCTAACCATATAATTTTTCTATTAGTATCTACATGAACTGCATCAAAACCATGAGCTACACTTCCAGCACTATCTTTGAAATAAATTTTGGAAATTAATGCATCTGCTTCAAAATACTCATGTAAAAGATGGTATAATAACAATTCTCCAAACTCACCTCTTTTGATGTATTTATCTTCTGTAGATTTTGAATCCAAATATTCTCTACTAGCTTCTTGAATTTCCTTGATAGAATATATTTTCTTCATAGCCTCTCTCACAGTAGGCACTAATCCAATTTGATTTATTTTCTGATTCATGACATCTGTTCCAAAAGCGAAAGCAGGAATATCGTCAAATAGTTCATTATAAAATTTATCTTTAACTTGACCATAACCGTTATTTAGCAAATCAAAACTTATATAGTAAATATGTAAATTATTTTTAATCATAATATTATTTGTATGGCAATGACTCATTTTTTCTCCCATCATTTAACTTCAATACATTCCATAATTTCTTCAATATCACAATCCAAAGTGTTACATATCCTAAGCAATACATCCGTAGTTACATTCTGCCCGTTTTTCATTTTATAAAATGTACTTTTACTCACCTTTGCCTTTTCCATCAATTCGTTATTTGTCATATCTAAATCAATGAGTTTTTTAAACAATCTTTTATAACTAAAAGTTCTCACTATACCCTCCGTAGAAAAATTATATTTATTGTATTATACCATTAAATGTTTTTTAAAGAACGAAAATAGTCTCTTTTTAAGTAATATTTGAATTGTAAAAAAGAAGCAGAATAATTCCACTTCTTTAATCCTTAATATTTTCTTGTCTATGATTTGCCAGACAGTGTCTGTTAAATTACATTTCATAAATTCTATTTGAAATAATTGTCACTACACCAAGCACCTTATCAAACTTCAAATCTCCAATATACTTATTTTCACTGAGATATACTTCCCACAAGGATCTTAGGTATGAATCTTCTTTTATATCTTCAATTATTTCCTCATAGTCTTGCATTATCTCCCAGCTTCCTCTTTTGTTGGAAGTTCTTTCTATTGCTTCTTTTAAAATTTCATAATCTATCTCATCTTTCTTTAGTTTGTAGAGGGTGTATAGGTCGTAAAAGTCTCTCATTCGTGTGGTTGTTATATTTCTTCTAATTATGGTTTCATATTTTTTAGCTAAAATTGTTTCTAATGGATATGCCATTATTTTTATATCTTCTCGGCTAAATATGCATGGATAGGTATATTCTATTTCTATTGGTGTTATTGCATCTCCTGTTATTAGATCAAGTTTCATAGGACTTTTTACTCATTACTATTTTTGCTAATAGCAATCAAAAAAGCACCTACCATTTGATAGATGCCGTTAAACAAATTTAAATTATTCTTTTACTATAGGAACCCATAATTCCATTTGATAATCTTTTGAATTAGGATCTCCCTTTCCATAAACTTCGAAGTCGGGACTTTCATCATGCCTATATCCTTCTTTTGGAAAGAAATATGAAAGTATATATTTCCAACCTTCATGAATGCATTTTGGTATAGGGCCATTTAAGCTTACAATAGCATATTCTTTTTCTGGAATATTAAGTATATCTAATCCTAACTCTTTAGCTTTGCTTTCATCTTTTAAATCAAATCCAGCTAGATAAATAAATGAATCTTCTTCATCCATTATATAGTCATATCCTACGCCAAAGATTTGACCATTCCCAAACTCTTCAAATTTTTCTCTTGGTACTTTTTCAACCAGTCTATCCCAAACTTTTGGGAAATTTGAACTTTTAGTTACATCCGATTTAATACCAGCTACTTTAAACGCTTTCTTTTTCTCAATCTTAATATCCATTTGATTTCCTCCTTGAACTGAAATTGAAAAGTAGATTCTTGGGAAATATTGATACTTTTCTCCTCTTTTTACTTGTCCTGGAGTTAGCTTATGAAAATTCTTGAAAGCTAAGGCAAAAGAATCTTGAGAATTATAACCATATTTTATTGCGATATCTATAATTCTTTTATCTGAATTTTTTAAATCAATTGCAGCATTTGTCATCTTTCTTAACCTTATATATTCAGATAATGAATATCCTGATACGATTGAAAATATTCTTGAGAACATTGGAAATGAATATCCCGTTATCCGGGTTATTTCTTTTTCATCAAGTTCATCAGTTAAGTTATCTTCAATATAGTCAATTGCTAAGTTAAATGATTTCATTATATCCATATTTCCACCACCTTTCATTTAAATTATACAAGGATTTATTAAATTATACCCGATAATGCTAATACAAATATTATAGCATCACATGTTTATACTATTTTTCTTCTCTGCCAGACTTCTTATCTTGCCCTTTATGCTCTCGATATTAATCACGATAATACCTCCATATATTTCCTAATTTCATCTTCTATTTTAAATAGTCTACTGTATTTTATGAGTCTTCTTAGATTTTTATTTGGTGATTTAAAGTGTCTTTTTAAGGCTTCTGTGAAAATCTGTTTATCTATTTTTTCTCTGTCGATTATGATGTCGCAAATTGTTCGATCTATATCGTAAACTAGGATAATATTGCCTTGTGGTGACTTTATTTCTATCTTTCCTAGTTCGTATAAATCTTTTTTTACATAGTGAACTTGTAGATCTTCGTACCTCTTTTTGATATGGCTTGCATTGTAGCCTTGGGGTACAGATATATGAAATACATTTGGTGTCCTGTCGGATAGGTCATGGAGGTATAAGGCTGTTTGATGGGAAAATATAATTCGATTACTATTTGATGATATTAGAACAAAATCGTCTATAACTTTTCCTTTTAATTGATATAGTCCCGGTCTTAATCTTTCTAACTGTCCACTCTTTGTTAATTCTGATAAATTATGCCTACTATATCCAAGTTCTTCTGCTTCTTTGTTGGTGATTACTAAATTTTCTCGTATATATTCTTTAAGTGTATTCATATTCCGCCTCCTCTCGTATTCGCTTTTATTATATGTTATAAAAGCGAATATGTAAAGTTGACTATTAGAGTTTTATATTTTGAAAAGGGTGTAACGAATCCATACTCCCTTCAATAAAAAAAGAGCAGCCTTTTAAGCTACTCTTGTAGAAAGTACAAAATGAGTTTATCTTATTTTTTGTATTTCCTCATACTAGTCTCAAAACTACTCTTACATCCATGTAGTTTTTTTGAGTCTTTTTGACGTATCCTTCTTCATCTTTATCAAATACAAAATGCTTATAAAACTGCTTAAAATGCAGGATTTCTAAATTTACATCTTTTGTATCAACGCTATAGTCTCCACATGCATGGTCTGGGGGAACATGTCTACCGGCTGTACTTTCCGGATTCTGTAACCTTCTTGTTTCAGAATGGCCGCATCTCTTGCGAAGGTGGCGGGATTGCAGGAGACGTATACGATTCTTTTGGGATTCATGGCGGCGGCGGCTTTCAGTACGTTTTCTGTGCAGCCTGCTCTTACGGGATCCATGACGATTACGTCGGGTTTGAGTCCGTTTTTGTACAGTTCGGGCATCAGTTTTCCTGCATCGGCGGCGTGAAATTCCACATTTTCTATATGGTTTGTTTTTGCATTTTTTATGGCGTCTTCGACCGCCGGTTTTACGATTTCTATACCGATTACTTTTTTTGCTTTTTTCGCAAGGCAAAGGGAAATGGTCCCCGTTCCGCAGTAGGCGTCGATGACCGTTTCTTTTCCTGTGAGGTTTGCATAAGCGAGGGCGGTTTCGTACAGTTTTTCCGCCTGTTCTTTGTGCACTTGGAAGAAGGAGTAGGGTGATACTTCAAATGCCAGTCCGCCGAGGGAGGCGGTGAGTGTTTCCCGTCCCCAAAGGAGGCGGATTTTCTTTCCCAGTATCACGTTCCCCGGGCGAGACTGTATATTGTGGTAGAGAGAGGTGACAAAGGGGAGTTCTTTTTGTATATCCCGTATCCATTCTTTTTCTTCCGGCAGTTCTTCTGTCGCGGTGACGATGACAGCCATGACTTTCCCGCCATTTCCCACCCGTCCCATGATATGGCGGATACTTCCTTTTTTTGTTTTTTCGTTATATAAAGAAATACGGTGTTTCTGTATAAATGTTTCTGCCCATTGGAGAAGACGGTTGTTTTCTTCTTCCTGTATTTCGCAGGTGCTCACGGGAATGACTTCGTGGCTTCCCTGTTTGTAGTAGCCCAGGGCAGGAACGCCGTTTACCATGCCTGCAGGGACAGCCATTTTATTCCGGTAGTGAAACGGGTGTGCCGCCGGAAGAACGGGCAGGACAAGTTCTCCCTCTTCTTTGGCAATCCTTTCTATCACGCTCCGGACACGGCGGTATTTTACGTCAAGTTGTCCTTCATAGGTGAGGTGGGAAATCTGACAACCGCCGCAGTTTTCATACACCGGGCAGGACGGCTGTGTCCTGTATGGTGATGTTTTTTCTATTTCCAACAGCTTTCCTTTGGCGTAGGATTTTTTGACGACCGTGATTTCTGCTTTAACGATTTCAGAAGGAAGTGCGTCCGGCACAAAAACGGTAAATCCGTCTACACGGCCGATTCCTTCTCCGTGGACACCGAGGTCATTGATTTCTATCCTGCGGATTTCATTCATACGGACCGCAGTTTCTTCGTTTTTCATAAGCTCCCTCATTTAGATGATTTTTCTTTATTATTATAGTGGAAAACAAGAAAATATGCCGCCTGCCAAAACGGGCGGTTTTATTTTTGCCCATAGCTTGCGCCGGGTCCGTGTTTTCTCCCCCAAATGCCCGGTGCGGCTTTTGTCTTGTTTTTTCTCCGGTTCTTTCAAAAATATCTTATCTTATTTTATTTTACCAAAAATCCGGGAAATTATAAAAATGGTGAACTTATTTTGATTTTCAGTCAGAATAAATTCACCGCATACCCGATATGGAAATCCGTGTATTCATATGATTATTTATCTCCCCGTTCTTTTGTGATAGAAGAAAGGCCGGCATCTTTCCCGGCTTTTTCTAATGCTTCTGTTCTATATGTCCCTACCAATACTTTTGCATTATCTCTTAATTTTCTTACATAAGATATGAATTGTTCCCCTAAATGCTGTCCGCTATTTCCCGAATCCGCTTCTTGTTCTCCTTCGTCTGATAGCTCCCGTCCTCTACGGAATCCATCCATGCGAAGTATCTCTTCTGCTCTTCCGTGAGAGGTTTCGACGCCATCTCGTCCAACAGCTTTTGAGACTGCTCGTTCATCCACTCTTTCTTTTTCTTCCACGCCTTCTTTTGTTCCGGCGTCATTCTTTCCCATTCTTCTTTCATTTGCTGCAGTAATTTGTCCATTATCTGTTTCCCCCTCTCTCATTTATATAATTTCTCTTTTATATGGTTTCTCTTTATTATTATCTTCCGACTTATCTTTTTATGCAATATACATCCGATAATTTATAAAGGAAATAAAAAAGCCCTGCCGTCGGGCAAAGCTTTTCTTTATTCAGGAAATCACCTGTACGCGGAGAGAAATGTCTTCTTTTTTCTTCGGCTCCGGTTCTTCTGCGATACCGCCGAAGGGCATTTGTGCCACCATTTTATAATGACCGGGCAGATCAAAGCGTTTCCTTACTGCTTCATCGATGACGGGATTGTAATGCTGGACCGTCGCGCCGATTCCGAGTTCACGGAGAGCCGTCCAGAGAGACAGCTGGAGCATACCGCTCGATTGGTTGGCCCAGACGGGAAAGTTTTCCGCATAGGAAGGATAGGTTTCCTGTATTTTTTCTACTACTTTTTCGTCATAGAAATAAAGTATCGTCCCTGCTCCTGCCTTAAAGCTGTCTGTTTTTTCACGCGCCACTTTTCCGCCGAAGCAATCATAAACCAGGTTCCAGAAGTCGTCATGTGCCTCTCCCATGAGAAGAACGACACGGGAGCTTTTCATATCAAAGGCATCGGGCACCAGTTCTGTCAATTCTTTGACCGTTTCCTCCACTTGTGCCGGCGAAACGGGGATTTCTTTATGAATTTGGTAATAAGACCGTCTTCCCGACAGGGATTCTGCTATTTTTGTCATGGCTCCTCCTTTGAAAATTATATCGAGATTTATCGTTGTATTAATTATAATCTTTTTGACTGTTTGTTTGCAAGGCTTTTGCTTATGCAGTTTCTTGTGATTTTAGTCTCCCTTATAAAGTCTTATTCCCCCGGAAATTTCCATTTTGCGGAAAGGAAATCAAAAAAGGCGCTCCCTGATGTCCTGCATCTTAAGGGGCGCCTTTTTTATTTACCTTCGTTATTACTGCTTTTCAGAAGAAGAGTGACCGGCAATTTTGTCAAGGATTTTATTTCCTGCCGCCTTGATTTTATCGCCCAGTTCTTTTTTCTTCTTTTTCTTTTCTTCTTCCTCTTTCTTCTTTTTTTCTTCTTTTTCCTGTTTTTCTTTTTCTGCCCGGGCCTTTGCTATTTCCGCCGCAACAGATGCGGGGATATCAAAACGTTTTGCCCGGTAGGTATTTTCCGCACGGCTCATGTAGTCACGCCAGATGAGGGCAGGAATAGTGCCGCCGGTATATCCGGCATTTGTGGAAGCGTCATCGCCGATCCAGACTGCGGTGGACAGATTGGCGGTGTACCCGGCAAACCAGGCATCATGTTCATCGTCGGTCGTTCCCGTCTTTCCTGCCGCTTCCCGGCCTATGTATGCATTACCGCCGGTACCGCGGGAAATAACTTCTTCCAGAACGCTCGTCAGTTTCCATGCCGCCTTTTCATCGACGACCTGTTTGCTCTCGGAAGTGCCTGTATTATCTTCAAGGACATTTCCGTTTCTGTCTACGACTTTGAGAATAATGCGGGGTTCCACAAGACGTCCGCCGTTGGCAAATACACTGTAAGCTTTTGCCATATCCCAGACAGAAACACCGTTCGTCAGACCGCCCAGTGCCGCTGCCAGGTTTATATCGTTATAAGGTCCGTCCGTAACAAGAGTAGAAATACCGCAAGCTTTCGTCGTTTCAATGATTTTACGGATTCCCACCTGATTGGCCAGATACACGGTAGGAATATTCATGGAGTGAATGAGCGCTTCCGACACTGTCGTTTTACCGCCGGAAGTGCCGTCGTAATTCTTCGGTGTCCAGCCTCCTCCGAAATCTTTGGCCTCATTACTCAAAGAGTCGGACATATTGACTCTGTTAGCAAAAGCAGTGAGGTAGACAAAAGGTTTGAATGCCGACCCCGGCTGACGCACCATCTGTACGGCCCGGTTGAATTGATCTTGTCCGCGTCCGCCGACCATGGCTCTCACGTAGCCCGTACCGACTTCGACAGAAAGAAGTGCGCCCTGCGGCTGGGTCAGTTTATTCTCATCAGTATACGCATCGGGAAGATTCCGGTTCAGTGACTCTTCTGCCGCTTTCTGCAAATCAAGATCGAGAGTGGTATAAATCTGGAGACCTTCTTTGTAAATAGCGTCGGAATCATATTTTTCACTGATTTGACGAATAACTTCATTGACGAAATACGAAGCGGTGCTGCTCGTTCCTTTCTTATCCTGCGGCTTTGCCAGATGCAGGTCCGCTTCTTTGGCGGCTGCCGCATCTGCTTCGGTGATATAACCGTATTTGGCCATCTGGTCAAGAACGATACCCTGGCGGTATTTCGCCGCTTCCAGACTGCGGAACGGGGAATAGTAATTCGGGCTGTTCGGCAGTCCTGCAATCAGTGCTGCTTGCGGCAGTGTCAAATCTTTTGCATTTTTTCCGAAATAAACGCGCGATGCCGTCTCGATACCGTAGCAACCCTGTCCGAAATAAATCTGGTTCATATACAGCTCAAGAATCTGCTTTTTCGTATATTGGCGCTCTATTTTCAAGGCCAGTATCACTTCGAGAATCTTACGTTTCAGTGTCTGTTCCTGATTCAAAAACGCATTCCGTGCCAATTGCTGGGTGATGGTACTGCCTCCCTGGCCCGTCGCATTTCCGCTTACGATATTGCTGAACGCCGCACGGAGAATCCCTCTCGGGTCCACACCGTGATGTTCATAAAAACGCACATCTTCGGCAGCGACAAACGCATTTTGCAAATTCACCGGCACCTCGTCAATAGAAACGGGGATACGGTTTTCCTCGGCATGCACCGTCGTAATCAGACGTCCTTTCGCATCATAAATGCGGGACGATGCATCGGGTGCAATATTGGAAGAAATATCGGGCAGTCCGCTGCCTATAGAAACAAAGAATCCTGCCGCTGCTCCTGCCACCGCTATAAAAACGACGACAAAGAGAAAAAAAATCACTTTTTTCCAAGGCGATGATTTTTTCACGTGACTGCGGCGAATTTCAGAATTTTTCATAAAATCCGGCTCCTGTAAAAAATAAAAATGACTTAATTTTTCTTATTATAACATAATAAACCGGAAGAAACGCAGAAAAAGCAAAAGTCCCCTTATTTTTGTCTTTCCGGAAAACATACAACTTCTATGTTATTTTTCTTTTCCCGTCTACTATATGTAGATTTTTCCTTTTGTAGCCTCTTATAAAAAAAATCTTTAACTGCCCCGTTTTTGTGAAACCCTTCGTGAAACACAAAAGCGGAAACGTGCCCGGCCAATCTTTACGGGGATTACACTCTTTTTTTATTTTTCCCCTTCTTTTCTTCTTGAAAATTAGAATTTTTTATATTCCCATTCCGGCTATTCCTTTTCTTCCCGATATGTTGTAGTATAGATGTCGGTACAATATGTTGTGTTTTTGGATACACAGCTTTCAATATTTAGTGTTTCATTCTAAAGTGAGGAGAGTATAACAATGAATCCGGGTACAAATGAGGAAGTAAAGGTTCACACAAACGTCATCAAGAGAAACGGACAGGAAGTCACCTTTGATATTTCAAAAATCATCAATGCTATCGGTAAAGCAAATAATGAAGTCAATGAAATCCATCAGCTTAATGAATTCCAGATTCGTGCGATTGCCGACAACATTGCCAAGAAAATGTCTTCCTACACGCATGCTGCCAATGTGGAAGATATACAAGATATGGTAGAAACGGGTATCATGGAAATGCGCGGCTATGAAGTGGCACAGAAATATGTGCGTTACCGTTATAAACGTGAAATCTCCCGTAAGAGCAATACCACCGATGACGGAATCTTATCTCTCATTGAACTCAATAATGAAGAGGTCAAGCAGGAAAATTCCAATAAGAACCCGGTTATCAACTCCACCCAGAGAGACTATATGGCAGGCGAGGTTTCCAAGGATTTGACGAAACGTCTTCTTCTTCCCGAAGATATCGTGAAAGCCCATGATGAAGGCATTATCCATTTCCACGATGCTGACTATTTCGCCCAGAAAGAACACAACTGCGATCTTATCAATCTGGAAGATATGCTGCAAAACGGCACTGTCATCAGCCAGACGATGATTGAAAAGCCTCATTCTTTCTTTACCGCCTGCAACGTGACAACCCAGATTGTTGCCCAGGTCGCTTCAAACCAGTACGGCGGGCAATCCTTTACACTGTCCCATCTCGCTCCCTTTGTAGATATCAGCCGTCAGAAAATCAAAAAAGATGTCATTGCCGAAAGAGAACTCACCGGCGAGTCAATGGACGAAGAAATCATCAATAAAATTGTAGAAAAACGTCTCCACGGAGAAATCAAGAGCGGCATCCAGACCATCCAGTACCAGCTCATCACGCTCATGACCTGTAACGGCCAGGCACCTTTCGTCACCATGTTCATGTATCTTGACGAAGTACCGGAAGGACGCACCCGTGACGATCTTGCCATGATTATCAAAGAAGTACTTCTCCAGAGAATGCAGGGCGTCAAAAATGAAAAGGGCGTATGGATTACCCCGGCGTTCCCGAAACTTATTTACGTCCTCGATGAAGATAATATTCATGAAGACTCTCCCTACTATGAACTGACAAAACTGGCTGCGGAATGTACGGCAAAACGTCTTGTTCCCGATTATATTTCCGCTAAAGTCATGAAACAGTACAAAGACGGTGACGTTTTCCCCTGCATGGGTTGCCGCAGCTTCCTCACCACCGATACGGAAGGACTCGGAGAAGACGGTGCTCATAAATATTACGGCCGTTTCAACCAGGGCGTTGTAACCATCAACCTTGTGGATGTAGCTTGCTCGGCAGAAGGAAATATGGATGAATTCTGGAAAATTTTGGAAGAACGTCTCGAACTTTGCCACAAAGCGCTCCGCTGCCGTCACGAAAGACTTCTCGGCACCGTTTCCGATGTTGCTCCGATTCTTTGGCAGCACGGTGCCCTTGCCCGTCTGAAAAAAGGCGAAACCATCGACAAACTTCTTTTCAATAACTACAGCACCATTTCCCTCGGCTATGCCGGCCTCTATGAAATGTGTGTCCGCATGCTCGGCGTTTCCCATACGACAGATGAAGGCCGTGAATTTGCCCTCAAAGTCATGCAGAAACTGAACGACAAATGTGCGGAATGGAAAGAAAAAGAACATATCAGTTACTCCGTCTACGGCACACCGATGGAATCGACAACTTATAAATTTGCCAAAGCCCTCAAAAAACGTTTCGGCGATATCCCCGGCGTGACCGACAAGAACTACATCACCAACAGCTATCATGTCCATGTGGCAGAAGAGATCGATGCTTTCCATAAATTGAAATTCGAGTCCGATTTCCAGAGACTCTCCCCGGGCGGTGCGATTTCCTACATCGAAGTACCGAATATGCAGAACAATATCCCCGCCGTTCTCACCGTCATGAAGTACATTTATGAAAACATCATGTATGCGGAACTGAACACAAAGAGCGATTTCTGCATGGACTGCGGTTACGACGGAGAAATCAAAATCAAAGAAGACGAAAGCGGCAAGCTTATCTGGGAATGCCCGAACTGCGGAAACAAGGACCAGCATAAAATGTCCGTAGCAAGAAGAACCTGCGGATACATCGGTACCCAATTCTGGAACCAGGGCCGCACCCAGGAAATCAAAGACCGCGTTCTCCACTTATAAAAACATCGGGACAAACCCCGTTTATCCGTATTACGGCGGCTTCCAATTGATGAGAGGCCGCCATTTTGTATAAAAAGGAACACCTTATGAACTATTCCGGCATAAAAGAATACGACATTGCCAACGGTCCGGGAGTCCGCTTTTCCCTCTTCGTTTCCGGTTGCACCCATCATTGCAAAGGCTGCTTTAATCCGGAAACCTGGGATTTCAACCACGGAAAACCGTTCACCCGGGAAACGGAAGACTACATCATAAAACAATTGGGCTACGATTTTTATCAGGGCCTCACTCTCCTCGGCGGCGAACCGATGGAACCGCCGAACCAGAAAAGACTTCTTCCCCTCGTGCGGCGTTTCAAGGAAACCTATCCTGAAAAAGATCTCTGGTGCTTTACCGGCTATCTTTTTGACGAAGACCTTCTCGGGAAATTTGCCAAACAGATGCCGGAAACCATGGAACTTTTGAAATACATCGACATTCTCATTGACGGCGAATTTGTCCTGGAGAAAAAAGATGTGACTCTTCTCTTCAAAGGCTCTTCCAACCAAAGAACGATTGACGTTCAGAAATCCCTCAAAGCGGGAGAAATTATTTTCTGGAATCCCGGCGATACGAGCATGTCAAAATTAGCAAAAATTTAAAATTCAAATCTCTTCTCTTCAGGAGAGATTTTTTATTTCTAAAATTATACATTTTGCTCTTAATTTTTTAAAAAATGAGAGTATAATAGAAATACTTGTTCCTATGCGATTATTTTAAAAAGACAAGAAAGAAGGATTCCTATGATTATCACCATTGCCAGACAAAGCGGCAGCGGCGGATACACCGTCGGCGCCATGCTCGCCAAATATTACGGCATTCCCGTATACGACCAGGACTCCCTTTGCCAAATGGCAAAAGAAGCAGGTATTTACGACCAAATGCCTATGTTTTTCAATGAACTTCCTACCAACGGATTTCTTTTCGCCCTTTCGATGGGAGCCGATCCCGACAAAATCAACAAACCCACCACCGAAGCTTTCATGAACCTCATCGGCAGCCGGGACTGTGTCATCATCGGACGTTGCGGAAACTACATTTTCCGTGACCGCAAAGACTGCGTCCGCGTTTTTACCTGCGGAAATAAAGAAGGCCGGATTGCCATGAAAATGAAATACTGGCACCTCACGAGAGAAGAAGCAGAAGATGTCGTCTTCCACTCCGACCAAAACAGAAAAGACTACCACAAATTCCACACCGGAGAAAACTGGGGCGAAGCCAAAAACTATGACCTTTGCATCGATGCACTCCGTCTCGGTCACGAAAAAACCGCACACCTCATTATCGACTACATCTCTGCTGTATTGCCCGGGAGCCGCCCATGAAATACTTGATTCAATTCGGCATCATCATCACCATTTCCTTTCTCGGGGAAATGCTCCATGACTTCCTGCCGCTTCCCGTTCCCGCCAGCATCTACGGCATTATTCTTCTCTTTACCCTGCTCCATTACAAAATTCTCCACGTCGCACAAATCAGAGAAACATCCATGCTTCTCATCAGCATCATGGCCTTTCTCTTTCTCCCTGCCACGGTCGGACTTTTAGGCGCCTGGGACTACATGAAGTCCATGATTATTCCCTATATACTCATCAATATCCTCACCCTCATCATCGGTATCGGCGGTGCAGGACTTTTCACCCAATTTATTCTTACCCGCAAAAAGGAGGCCCGTCATGATTAATCTGCTCGAAGGATCCGTCTATTTCGGCGTATTCCTCGGAATTGCCTCCTACTGGCTCGGCATGTTTCTCCAAAAAAAATTCAAAAGCCCCCTCTTTAATCCCCTGCTCGTCTCAGGCATTATCATCATCGGATTCATACAGCTTACAGGCTATAACTATGAAAAAATGACAGACAGCCTGGACTACATCAATTATCTCCTCACCCCTGCCACCATCTGCCTTGCCGTTCCCCTCTACGAACAGATGAAAACCTTAAAAGACAATATGGCAGCCATATTTCTCGGAATTCTCGCCGGCGTACTCTCCAGTCTGATTTCCATATTCATTTTCTGCCTGCTCTTCGGGTTTGACCATGCCTCGTATGTCACACTGCTTCCCAAAGCCATTACCACACCGATCGGTATGGGCGTATCGCAAGAACTCGGCGGCTACCCCTCCATTACCGTCGCCTCCATTATTTTCACGGGGATTATGGGAAATATCTTCGGTATCTACATACTGAAATACTTACATATCACCCACCCGGTAGCCAAAGGGATTGCCCTCGGCACGGCTGCCCACGGGATGGGCACGGCAAGAGCCATGGAAATAGGGCCTGTAGAAGGCGCAATGAGTTCCCTTTCCATCTGCATATCCGGCATCATGACCGTCATAGGCGCCAGCCTCTTTGCCCTGTTCCTCTAAAAAAATAAAAGAAAAGACGTACCCGCAAGGTACGCTTTTTTATTGGAAATAAGGAAGTAAATAATACAGATACCATCCGCTTGGTAAAAAAACTCGTTTACGTTTCCGCTTTCTCTTGCTTCCAGTCACGCGGAAACGGCTTTTTTGTGTGAGTCATTTCAGTATTTTTCGGTTTAGCTCACATAAAAAATATGAATTCTTTCTTCCTTAATGTAAAACGACACAAAAAAACTGCTCTCCTTAAAGAGCAGTTTTTTTATTTTTTATGCTTCTGTTGTGATTTCTTTTAATGATGCCAGGAAATCGTCGAGCGGGCGGTAGCCGGACAGACGTTTTATTTCTTTTCCGTCTTTGAAGATAACCAGTGTGGGAATGGACATAATGTCAAATTGGCTTGCCATTTCCTGCTGTTCATCTACATTTACTTTGCAAAAGTTAATGGTTTCACCCAATTCTTTTTCCGCGCTTTCCAGAACGGGGCTCATCATGCGGCACGGCTGGCACCAGGTCGCCCAGAAGTCTATGAGGGCGTATCCTTTGTGGTTCGCAATTTCTTTTGCAAAATCGCCGGCTGAAGTAAGATCTTTAATCATTGTCATCTCTCCTTTGTGTTTTTATATCTAATGTTCTCGATATATATTATACAATAGATATTTCTCGATGTAAAGAATTCTTTTTTCGCGTCTTGATTATTTTTATATTTTTTTATTTTTTGCTTTAATTATTTTTCCCGGTTGTGCTATCATAAAAAAGAATTAAAGGAGGTCTTTTTATGTTTCCGAATACTCGTCAGACAGATTTACAGAAATGGATTTTTGCGGCACTTTTGGCGGCGGCGGGGGTCTTGCTTTCTCCCGTATTTTCTTTTCCTTTAGGTGTCAGCCGTGCTTTTCCCTTGCAGCATATGATCAATATTTTTCTTGCCGTTCTTTGCGGTACGCGGTACGGTGTGTCTGCCGCTTTTACGACTTCGCTGATCCGGAATATCATCGGCTCCGGTTCGCTTCTGGCTTTTCCCGGTTCTATGATAGGTGCTTTTCTTTCGGGATATCTTTACAAGCATACCGGTAAGTTATGGGCAGCAGTGCTCGGCGAGTTTGTGGGGACTTCTCTTTTGGGCGGTCTTGTGTCTTATCCTGTGGCTTCTCTTTTTATGGGTTCGACAAAAGGTGCTTTTTTCTATGTGTCTCTTTTTGCCGTTTCCTGCGGCGCGGGGTGCGTGATTGCTTTTGTCGTTCTTAAGGGAATTCATCTTTTCCAAACAGGATTGGTAAAAAATAAATAATTCCGGAAATTTGTTTGTTTTTTCATTTTGTGTCTTCAAAGAGGTTTCGGCCTCTTTTTTTATTTTCCCATTACGATTACTTTTCATTTTCTTCTGTCATTGCCTTTATTTCCTGCCGGTATAATCTATTGACAAATCAAAACGGTATACGGTATAATTGCACAGTTTTAAAAAATATTTTTCAATCATTTTATTATTTTTTGTTTTATTTTTATGGCGGTAGAGATTTCTTTTTTCTCAACAGGCCGTATAAGGAGAGCTTTCAAGATGAATCGTTTTGTATTAAAAGCCGCTGTCGTTTCTTTTTTTGCAGGAATGACTCTTACGGTTTCGGCAGCCAATCCGTTTTCTGATGTGGACACTGATTCCTGGGCTTATCAGGCAATCAGTTCTTTATCCGATCAAAATATCATAGAGGGATATCCGGACGGAACATTCCGCGGAAACAAACATCTCACCCGTTATGAATTGGCGCAGGTGGTGGCCAGATTGATGGCCAAGAGCGACCGTCTGTCGGCAGAGCAGCAGGCGGTAGTCGGCAAGCTCGCCGGGGAGTATAAAGATGAGCTTACCGATCTGGGTGTCCGTGTCGCCGCATTGGAGAAGAAAACGGGCCGGACGTCTTTGATTACGGAGCTTCGTGTGCATGGTGTAAACCGGTATGATAATATTTTCAAGGATAAAAAAGAGAGGCATTTTGAAACGGGTGCCAGGGTTCGTTTAAATACACTGACTCATGTGAATGACAGAAGTTATGTATACGGCCAGCTCCAGACTCGTATTTCCATGAACGGAAACGAGTTATATGATGTAAATAAATTGAATTACAATAAGGACGGCTCCACATCCGTGCGGGGCGGTCATGAAGACGGCGGCGTACATCTGAACAGACTTTTCGTCACTTACCAATTCGGCAAAAAGCAGGATACGGAAAAACTTCCGATGGGACCGACAAAAAATCTGATCGGCATCGGCCAGTTCCCTGTCAAGATGGGAGTAACGGGCTATACGTATGACGGTGAGTTCAAAGGTGCTTTCCTGCAATTCGGCGATTATGTGAAGGGCGGACACCTGACACTTGCTTACGGCCGGGCTACGAATATCAATTATGACTACACAGGTCCGATGATGCACGGTGTGGAAGTCATGCCTATCGCCAAAAGCCGTCTGATGAATGAACTTTCCACGAATAAAGTAGTTGCCGATGCGGTTGCCCAAAATCCTGCATTGGGCGGTTTATTGAATCAGGCTAAAGGAATGATCAACAGCAGTAAAAATCTTTTTGAACTGGATAGAAACCTGAAAACTATTGTCAATCTGATTTCTGCGCAAAATCCTACACTGGGACAGGCAGTCGGTACTAAATTAGGCGCTATGGATTTAAAGAAACTTGTATCCGGGGGAACGATGTATTACAATCCTGCCACCGATGTTCTGTATCCGATGGGCAAAGATGTCGTGATGGATTGGGGCGCTGATGAGGATGTACCGGCGGTCTATGCGTCTTATATTTACAAGGTTCCCGAAAAATGGGAATTCCATGCATACGGTTTGAAAGCGGTCGGTCCTGTCGGACATATTACAAAGGCTTACGGGTTTGCAGGGTCTTATGATATCACGCCGCAGTGGAATCTCCACGGTGAATTTGTAAAGAATCTCTGCAAGTTGCCTTTGAATAACGAACGGCCTTACTCTTACAATTACGGCGTTTCTTACGGTCATGCCTCTGTACTGAAACCGAAATCTTATTCCTTCGGTCTTGACTATGTATACAGCCAGGCCGGTACGTATTTCGGAGGTTCGGGAAATGACATCGCCGACCAGTACATGGGACATATCTACCAAAACTGGAACGGGCTGGGAAAAATGCCCGCTTACTTTGCCGATAAAATGGACGCTCTTACGGACGGTGACAAGTCCAATGACCATGTCAAGTTCGGCGGTGCGAAATTCTTCCTTGCCAAAGCGCAGTATGTTCCGATGAAGGGTCTTATTATTGAAGCGAACTACGGATTTAATGCTACGGATATGGGCGGCAAAAAGATGGACAATATGTTCTTACTGAAAGCGACCGCTTATATCAAATAAAATTTTTGAAATACAAAAAGCCTTCACATTCCGGTGTGCAGGCTTTTTTCTTATGCTTGAATCCGTATCGTTTTTTATGAAACTGAAAAGACAATCAGCCTATGTCCGTTTTTGTTTCCGCTTCCGCGATAAACAGGCCGGGGCCTTCTTTTTTTATTTCTTCCGCCAGGCGTTTCCTGTCTGCCCGGCTTTCCGCTATGACGAAAAAGGCGGATCCCGAGCCTGTCATGAGAAGGGGACGGGAAAATAATGCCAAACGGCGTGATGTTTCTTCCAGCACCGGTTCTTCTGCAAAAAGTGCTTTTTCAAAATCGTTAGAAAGGTTTTCCGCCAGTTTTTTTCTGTCCTTCTCTTCCACAGCACGGATACAGGCGTCTGTCTTATTTCCGGTTTGTTTCTCCGCTCTATCAAGAACGGCATAGGCTTTTCCTGTTTCTACCGCCACAGGGGGACGGACAATGACGAGGGGCAATCCGTTCCACCCCGGTACTTTCGTCAGCTTTTCTCCGATACCCCGGCAACGGCAGCAGCCGCCGGTGATACAGAAAGGAACGTCTGCGCCGATTCGTTTTCCCATATCCGAAAGCTCTTCTGCGGAAAGTCCCGTTTTCATCAGGCGGTTCAGTCCGCGCAGCACTGCCGCCGCATCGGAGGAGCCGCCGCCGAGGCCTGCCTGTGCGGGAATATGCTTTTCCAGTTCCATGCGGACGCCGCCGGAAATCCCGGTTTCCGCAAAAAACAATTCCGCCGCTTTCCACATGAGGTTTTCTTGTCCTGACGGGGCGCTTCCTTTTGTGACGGAAAGGGAGATTTCTCCGCTTTTTTCCAATGTAATTTTGTCATGCAGGGAAATACTGTGCATGACACTGTCTATATCATGATAGCCGTCTTTCCGTTTTTCCCCGACGGAAAGAGTCAAATTAATTTTGGCAAATGCTTTTTCCGTAATCATTTCCTGTCCTCAAATTTATATTTTTTCTATTATATCATTCTTTTCATGCTTTCTTTCGAATCATGAATATCAAATAGTTCTGTATCGAATATTTTAGTTGTAATTATTTTTTATTTCTATTATAATTTAGTTGAACGAATATTTTCGATGTAAATTGTAAAAAATGAAGGAAGGAATTCATATGTACGGTATGTTTTTTGATGACTATGACACTCCTGTTTTTCGTCCGCCCAGTGAAGCGGAAAGCTTTATTCTCCGTGTCACCCGCGGATGTGCGCACAACAGTTGTACCTATTGCAATATGTACAGAGGTGTCAAGTTTGAAAAACTCTCGGACGATCAAATCATGCGGCAGATTGCCATGGCCTATTCCACCGATGCGGAAGGGGTCCGCCGTGTATTTCTCGCCGACGGGGACGCACTGGTATTGCCGACGGAACGGCTGCTGAATATTTTAGCTGTTTTGAAGAAATATTTCCCCAATCTGGAGCGTGTATCTTCTTACGCCGCACCGCGGGATATTCTGGCAAAGTCCGTGGAAGAATTGACGGAGCTCCGCCGGGCGGGTCTGGCTCTTCTTTACTACGGAATGGAAAGTGGAGATGCACAGACTCTCAAGGATATACGGAAAGGGGTCAATGATAAGCAGTCTATCGAGGCGGGAAAACGGGTCATCGCCGCAGGTATGAAACTTTCCATTATGATTATCCTCGGCATTGCAGGCAAGGAAGGAAGTACACGCCACGCTTTGGCTACGGCGCATGCCATCAATGAAATCAAGCCGACCATGCTGTCCGCTCTGTCACTTATGCTCTACCGGGGCAGTGAATTGAAGGAGCAGTTTGAACGGGGCGAGTTCCACCCGCTCACACCGGCCCAGCTGATGGAAGAATTGAAGCTCATCATGGAGCATGTGGATTTACCGGAAAGCGAGCATATGATTTTCCGGAGCAACCATGTTTCCAATTATATCCGCCTGGCAGCGACATTGCCGCGGGATAAGGAACAGCTCCTCGAGGATATCGACAAGAGCATTCTCATCCTGAAACAGATGAAAAACTGGGATATCTATAATCACGATTTTACAAAATAAGAAAGGCTCCGCTTTCAACGGCGGAGTTTTTTATTTGCCAAAAGAATTTTTCTCTGTATTTTCCTGTCTGAAATGCTATAATGGGTCACAAGAGCGGGTTTGATTCTCCCGGGCTTACAGAGTTATAAGGAGGCTGTTTCATTGGGCTATATTATCAACCGCTGTAAAGATCCTGTCTTTCTGCAGCGTTTTTTCTTTATTTTGGCAATTACCGTTATCGGTTCTTTTATTTTTTCCGTAGGTGTCAATTTATTTCTCGTCCCCCACCACTTTCTGGCAAGCGGTCTGACCGGGGTGGCGATGATTTTGTACTATCTCTTCGGTCTCCCTATCGGAATCACGAATATGGTACTGAATCTTCCTATTTTATATCTTTCATTGAAATACATGGGCCGCTTTTATACGGTCATCAGCATTTTCGGCACGGTCATGCTTTCCATTTTCGTCGATCTCACCGCTTTCATGTCGGAATGGGCCGTCGTAAAAGATCCGCTCACTTCCGCTTTATCGGGCGGCGTGATTATCGGCGTCGCTATGGGGATTTTGTACCGTTACAATTCCAGCACGGGCGGCTTTGATGTAGTCGGTGCCATTATCAAAAAATGTTACAATCTGGAAATCGGCTATGTCGTTTTTGCCATTAATTTCATTATCATCATGTCGAGTGTCTGGATTTTTACACTCGAGCCTGCCATCTGTACTTTAATCTGCATGTACATCAATGCCACCGTTTCTTCCCGTATCGTCATCGGCTTTGCCCAGCGGAAAGCGGCATTTATCGTTTCCGACAAACCGCTGGAAGTGGCGGATACGATTCTCAGAAATATCCATCACGGGGCGACGCTTTTATACGGACAGGGTGCTTTCAGCGGACAGGACAAAAAAATCGTTTTCGCCATTGTCAATTTGCGGGAAATCACAAAGCTCCGTCATCATATAGAAACGGTCGATCCCCACGCCTTTCTTTTCATCGTGAATACGACAGACGTCATCGGCCGGGGCTTTACAAAACCGATTATGCCGAACATTCCCGATTCGACACGGTACACTTTGGACGAAGACGGCCGGATGACCCCCACCCATGCCTGGACTTGGGAAATGGAGCAGGAATCGGCACACCATAAAAACAAATAAAAAAAGCTCCTCTCTTTTTACGGAGAGGGAGCTTTTTTATTTTGCATAATTTTATTTCTTCAGATTTCCCCCGCTGCAATGTCCTTTGCAGGATGCGCAGCAGGAGCAACCTCCCTGACAGCAGGAGCAACCGGAATCTCCGCCATGACAGCCGCAGCCCCGGTTTCCGAAAAGGGTTTTGCACGCATACCGCAGTGCCAGTAAAAACAGCACGGCCACGACAAGAGTGACCAGCCAGGACGTGATATTCATACGTTCTCCTTTCTTATCTTACAGACTTGATTATCTTTCCGTTTCCACATTTTTCGGGATTTCTAAATCATTTCCCTTAGGTGCGGGCCGGAAGATGAAATACAAAGCAATGAGGCACAATACGATGGCCACTCCTTGTCCTACACCGAAAGGAGCGCCGTAGAACAGCCAGTTCCCAAGATTGTACGCAACGAGTGCCATGGAGTATCCGAGAATAATCTGGAATGTGATGGCAAAAACGGCCCATTTTCTGCTTCCCATTTCACGCCAAATGGTGGACATCGCTACGATGCAGGGCGGATCAAACAGGTTGAGAATCATGTAGGAGAAAGCGGCTATCGGTGTGAACATACTGGCAATACCCGCCATGACAGCCGCATCTTCCGCTTCTTCAGCAACGCCGTTCAAAACAGCAAGTGTACCGATGGCACCTTCTTTTGCCATTTCCGCAGAAATAACGGCAACCGCACCTTTCCAGTCACCCAGTCCGAGAGGAGCAAAGATAAAGGAAACCATATGTCCGAAAGCGGCAAGGAATGAATCTTCCACATCTTCCACCATTTCAAGACCTGCACCGAAGCTGGAAAAGAACCAGATAATAACGCAGATGACGAAAATAATGGTACCCGCTTTGATAATGAAGGCTCTTGCCCGTTCCCACATGTGGAGCAGCACGCCCTTCATGGAAGGAATGTGGTATGCCGGAAGTTCCATGATGAACGGTGCGGGATCACCGGCAAAGAAATTCGTTTTCTTTAACGCAATACCACCGAATACGATGACGGCAATACCGAGGAAGTACATGGACGGTGCCATAAGTACGGAGTCGGGGAAGAAGGTGGCAGTCACCATAGAAATAATGACAGCCTTCGCGGAGCAGGGAATGAACGAACAGAGCGCTATCGTCATCCGCCGGTCCCGTATATTTTCTATCGTCCGTGTCGCCATAATGGCAGGAACGCTGCAACCCATACCGATAATTATAGGAATGAAAGATTTTCCCGACAGTCCGAATTTACGGAAAATGCGGTCCATAATGAAGGCAACTCGCGCCATATAGCCGGAGTCTTCCAAAAGGGACAAAAAGAAGAAAATCAGAAGAATTTGGGGAACGAAACCGAGAACGGTTCCGACACCGCCGATAATACCGTCAATGACGAGTCCGGACAGCCAATCGGGGGCTTCTATCCCTTCCATAAATTCCGTAGCGGCATCATTTACGATTTCGCCGAAGAAAACATCATTTGTCCAGTCCGTCATCCAACCGCCCAGGGTGGTGACGGAAATATAATACATGAGTGTGATAATGGCAAAGAAAATAGGAAGGGCAAGAATACGGTTTGTCACGACCCGGTCAATCTTATCGGACAAAGTATTTTTCTGCTTGTCTTTGACTTGGATACCTCTTTCTGCCATGAGGCTCGCAATATAAGCATATCTCTGGTTGATAATGACCGATTCCGCATCATCATCCATTTCTTTTTCCGCTTCTTTGATATGCTCTTCTATCTGCCGTTTTACTTCATCTCCGAGAGTAAGAAAGGCCGTGGCATCATTGTCCCGTTCAAAGAGTTTAATGGCATACCATCTTAGGAAACGCGGTTCTACCTGATCGGATATCGCCTCTTCAATATGGGCGATGGCATGCTCTACGCTGCCTGTAAATACAGCGGGAAGATGTATTTCTTCGTGGCGGTTTGCCAAATCTACCGCTTTCTGTGCCGCTTCCTGGCAGCCATCTCCCATAAGGGCGGAGATTTCCACCACTTCGCAGCCTAATTTTTCTCCCAATTTTTTGACGTCAATGGACTGTCCTTTTTTCCTGAGAATATCCATCATATTCACAGCTACCACAACGGGGATTCCCACTTCCACCAGCTGGGTCGTCAGGTACAGGTTACGTTCCAAATTGGTCCCGTCAATGATATTTAAAATCACATCGGGTTTCTCGTTGACGAGATAATTTCGTGCTACTTTTTCTTCCAGAGAATAAGGGGATAAAGAATAAATTCCTGGTAAATCCTGGATAATAACTTCTTTATTTCCTTTCCATTTTCCGTCTTTCTTATCCACCGTTACGCCCGGCCAGTTTCCCACATACTGGGAGCTTCCGGTCAGTTCGTTAAACAGCGTTGTTTTACCGCAGTTCGGATTTCCTGCCAATGCAATGCGTATCAATGCATCCATCTCCTTTCCTTATTCTTCCACCTCAATAACGGCGGCTTCTTCTTTCCGGATAGACAATTCATAGCCTCTCACGGTGACTTCCATGGGATCTCCCAAGGGTGCGACTTTTCTTACGAAAACATCTACCCCTTTCGTCATACCCATATCCATGATCCGTCTTTTGAGCGGTCCGCTTCCTCCGACTTTTTTAATTTTTACCGTGTCGCCTATCGGGACTTCCTGCAATGTTTTCATCACTGCCTCCTTATAATTGACAGACCGGTTTTCCCGGCTTTTCTGTCAGATAAAAATACGGGATGCCATGGAGCTGTCTAAAGCTACACGGCTTCCCTTCACCTGAATAATGAAATTGCCTGACACCCTGCTGATAATCATAAGCTCTGCACCGACGACAAACCCGAGTTCCGCCAGGTGCTGACGAATGTCATCTTTTCCGGAGATGCCCTTTATGGTTACCCGCTCTCCTTCGCGGGCGATCATCAACGGCAACATACATACCCCTCCCTTAAAAGTGTAAACAATTATCAATATCATTTGTTTTCTTATTATATTTTCATTCTTTGATGTTGTCAATGATTTTCAGTATCAAATAGAATTTTTCCATCAAAAAAATCCGCTCTCCCCTTTCGGGATTTTGCGGATTTCTTTTCTTTATTTTATTCTCTTATATGTTACAAACCGGTGGGGAATATCTCCCTTTCCCGCTTTCGATTCGGTCAGTTCCCATTCGCCACTGCCGAAATTGGGAAAACGGGTGTCGCCGTCATAGGCTTTTTCGATTTCCGTGATATACATCGTATCTGCATAGGGCAGAAGTTCTTTGTAAATTTTTCCGCCGCCGATGACAAAATTTTCCCCTTCCGGAAGTGCTTTCAAAAGTTCTTCTACCGTATGAAATACCATGACTCCTTCAGGCGCGCGGTACTCCTTATTTCCCGTCAGTACGTAATGGACACGGCCGGGCAGTACGCCGGGCAGGCTTTCAAAAGTTTTTCTTCCCATCACCAGAGGCCGTCCCATCGTGCGGGCTTTAAACATTTTCAAATCATCGGATAAATGCCAAATCAATGCATTTTTGTCGCCGATAACACCGTTTGACGCTCTCGCCACAATGATGGAAAGACTCATACGGACACCTCCATGGGAATTTTTTCGTGATGTTTGTAATTTTCCAGTACGATATCCTCCGGCTTGAAATCATAGAAATTTTTGACGTGCGGATTCAATTTCAGTACAGGCGCATCATAGGCTTCATTTTCCCGGGAGAGTTGTATTTTCATGGCTTCCGCATGGTTTTTGTATACGTGGGCATTATTGATGACATGCGTGAAAAGTCCGGGACGCAGTCCGCTTACCTGGGCTATCATGTGAATCAGAGCGGCATACTGGGCCATATTGAACGGTACGCCCAGACCCATATCGCCCGAACGCTGGACGAGCATGCAGTTGAGACGGCCGTCGTCGGACACGTCCCACATGGTAAGAAATGCGCAGGGATAGAGTGCCATATCGGGCAAGTCTTTCACATTCCATAAATCGACCACCATGCGGCGACTTTGGGGATCTTTTTTCAGCGTTTCCAAAAGTGTATCCACCTGATGATATTTCCCGAGCTGGTAGCCGTAAGCCTTCCCGATCGTCCCGTCTTCTTTCATCCATTCGTCCCAGACGTGGCAGTTCCATTGCTGGAGAAGCCGTACATCATTGGACTGTTTTTGCCAAATCCATAAAATTTCTTTCACTGATGTCTTGAAAGCAACAAATTTCGTCGTCAGAATGGGGAATTCCTTTTCCAAATCAAACTGCATGATCTGGTGAGGCAATTTCCAGGCAGGCATACCCGTTCTGTTTTCGCCCATGGCTCCCTTGTCGAGAATGTTTCTTATGATGTTGAGATATTGTGTATCTGCAGCGCTCATGATTTCCTCCGTCTTTTCTCTTACATATTTCTTTTATTATATCATTTTTATAAAATAGAAATAAAAAGACAGAGCCGATTGAAAGTTTATTGTTTCTATTATTTAGAATATTGACAGCATAGAAAGTTATGCTACAATGAGGGCAGATAGAGATTGATCCTCTTTTACACGTACCCGGAGGAAGCCCCGGCTTGCCTTTCTATATACGTTTCATGTAAATCTGTTTGTATTTTCTGATGTATAAGATGTATGAGTTGTGAAGTTATCTGACAGGGTGGTTTTACAACGGCAGGGCAGGTGTACTTTCCTTCGGAAATCATAAGGCTCTTCACGGGCCCGGAAGAAACCGCTCCCGCACAGCGGTTTTTTTCGTGCCTTTTTATTTTTCTATAACCGCTGTGATAAAATAAGATATATTTAATGCATAACCGCTAAGGAGGATTTTATGCGCATAGTCATTTTAGGTGCCGGTGAGCTGGGCTGCACCATTGCAGAAATTCTCGCTAACGAGAAGAATGATGTGGTTGTCGTTGATTCCGATGAAGCAAAGCTGGAAAAAATCAGCCGTTCTTTAGACGTTCTCACCATTAACGCCGACGGAACCGACCCGTCTTTCACAAAAGACCCGGATATAAAAAAAGCGTCCGTTCTCGTCGCTGTCACCGAAGTCGATGAAACCAATATTCTTGCTTGTCTTCTCGCTAAGAAAAATGGAATTCTCCATACCATAGCCCGCTTGCGGAATCCGAAATTTTTACATAATTCCGCTGCCTATGTGCGGGAAAATTTCGGCATTGACCTCATTTTAAGTCCCGAAGTGCTGACAGCGGAAGAAATATGCCGGACTCTTATGACACCGGCCGCTCTCAATGTAGAAGATTTTGCCAACGGCAAGGTCCGCCTCTATGAAGCACGGCTGCACAGTGACTCCCCGTATCTCCACAAACCGTTAAAAGATTTAATGCTTCCCGCCTCCATTCTTGTGGCCATGATTTTCAGAGATCACCAGATGATGATTCCTCACGGCGATGATTATTTTCTTCCCTTTGACCGGGTCTACTTCGTAGGAACGCCCGATGCCATCAAAAAATTCAGCCGGGATTTTGCCCCCGGGAGCACCCGGAAAATAGAAAGAGCCCTGATTATCGGAGCAGGACGGACGGGACAGGCACTCGCCCCGCTTTTGGAAAAGGAAGGCGTTTCTCTTAAAATCATTGATAAAGATCCGGACCGCTGTGAAAGTCTGACACCGAAACTAAAAAAAGGCGTCGTTCTTTGCGGCGACGGAACGGATATCGAATTACTGAAAGAAGAAGGGATATCCGAGGCGGACGTCATCATCTGCACCACCAAAGACGAACAGCTGAATTTGTTGATTGCCCTTCTTGCCAAGCATTTAGGTGCGAAAAAAAGTATTGTCCGTGTTATCCGTCCCGAATATGTCAATCTCATGACCCGTGTCGGTGTCGATATTGTTTTATCGGTCCGCCTGATTGCAGCGAGCGAGGTTTTAAGCTACATCAGAAGCCAGGACGTGGTATCCGTTTCCCTTTTGGAATCTGCACAGATACAGGCTACGGAAATCATTCTTCCCGCCGATGCTCCTGTAACAGGTATTCCGCTCATGAACACGGGAATCCCGAAGGGGGGACTTATCTGCGCCTACGTCCGCGGAGATGAAACGTTTATTCCCAACGGAGCCTCCGTACTGGAAGCGGGCGACCGGGTCATCATCATTACAAGTACCGACGCTTCTGCAGACATACTGTCTTACTTTAAAGGAAAGAGTGAATCATGAATCCCGCTGTCGTTTGTACCATTCTCTCCCGTCTTTTTTTCGGGGCCGGTCTCTTTCTCTTTTTCCCCGTCATCACCGCTCTTTTTTACGGAGAACCGTTTCTTCCTTTTTGTGCGGCCATGCTGGTTTGCTTTTTACTGGCGTTCATAGCCTTTAAAAAAGGAATTCCTACCGTAAAAGATTTAAATGCCCGGGAGTGCATCGCCGTAATTTCTTTGACCTGGCTTTCCGTTTCTTTTCTTTATGTTCTTCCTTATGTATTCAGCGGACTGCTTTCCCCCTTGGACGGACTGGTGGAAAGTATTTCCGGAATGACCGGAACGGGGGCGACCGTTTTCCCCGATTTGCGGATTGTTCCGAAAAGTCTGCTCCTTTTCCGCGCCCTCACCCACTGGCTCGGCGGACTGGGTATCATCGTGATTTTTACGGCGCTTTTTCCGCAATTCGGGAAAGGAAGTGCCCGCATGATGGATTTGGAAAGCACGAGTTCTTCTTCTGCCCGGGCGCTACCGCGAATCAAGGAAATGGCAAAAGCTCTTTTTCTTGTATATCTCATTTTCACCGCCGCGGCGACGGTGGTTTATATCTGTCTCGGCATGACCCCTTTTGAGGCACTGAGCCATTCCCTTTCTACCATTCCCACCGGCGGATTTTCACCGCTGAATGAAAGTATCGGCGCTTATGACAGCCCTCTCCTCAAAATGTCGGTTTTCTTTTTCATGGTCATTTCCAGTGCCAATTTCAGCCTCTATGTCCTTGCCTGGCAGAGAGGATTTTCCGTCATTTTACAGGATACGGAATTTAAAGTGTACCTCGGTCTTGTCGGTATCGGCAGTCTTCTTATCGCCGCAAACCTCTGCACCACAGGGATACTCCCCCTTCCTGAAGCTCTGACGGAGGCCTTTTTCTACGCCGGTTCCACTTCTTCCACAACAGGATTTTCTTCTTCCGACTATTCCGTCTGGCCCGCCTTTTCCCAATTTATCCTCGTCCTTCTTCTTTTGACGGGCGGCTGCGGCGGTTCTACCGCAGGGGGACTTAAAGTCTATCGTCTGATCCTTTTGGTAAAATCTCTCTACGCATTGCTCCGTCAAAAACTTCACCCCAATGAAATCTTTCAGGTCCGCATGGGTAAAGAAACTTTTCATGCCAAAGAACTTCTCCATGTCTTTTATTACTTCTTTGTGTATCTCGGATTCATCTTTTTATGGACACTGCTTATGACTTTCACAGGTCTTGAAATCCCCGATGCCCTCGGCCTTTCCATGACAACCATGAGCAATACGGGTATCATCCCGACGGAACTCGGTTCTTTCTCCAACTTGGGACAACTTCCTGCGGGCACGAAAATCATCGCCGCCTGCTCCATGCTGATGGGCCGTCTCGAGTGCTTTACCCTCCTTGCCCTCTGCTTCCCCTCTTTCTGGCGGAAAACCAAATGGTAATAAAAAAAAGGATACCTCTCTTGCGATATCCTTTTCATTCCAAAAAATAAGTGCCTTTTCACAAGGGCATTTTTTTCATATATAAAAGCGGTCGCTTTGTTTGTGAGAGGGTTGTGCCGTGAAACCGGATGGGGAATCCGTTTCCACGGCACAATTATCAGACTTCAGCTTCTGTCGGGAAACATCAGCTGAGAAGAGGTAACAAAAACAACTTTTAATCTTCCGACCATCAGTCATTTTCGTTATATCTATATTAACAAATTTCGAAACGCTATGCAAGTACTTTTTGTAAAACAGGCATTAAAATTTATAAATCCGTCTTTTTATTCGGACCGGAAAAAGAGAACTGCTCCTATCAGTCTGTCTTTTCTGAATTTCATGTGAAGTGACGGTCCGTCTGCCTCCTTTTCTTCCGTTCCGCCCCGGTATTCCCAAATGAAATCTCCGTTTTCTTCTGTTCTTTCCGCCGAGGGACTGCCGTAGGTTTTCTTTACTTTTTCCGCACTGTCGCCCAAGCGGATTCCTTTCGGAAGAGGGCAACCGGAATCATACAAAACCGCCAGGGAGTAAATTTTTTCCCTGCCGTACCGGGAGTCGGAAAAAAGAAGACTGAAGTCGGGATACATCCAGATACTGTCCCGGATTTTCAAATGCCAAATGCCAGATTTCTTATAATCGCCGCTCACTGTTCCCGTCACTACAGGCTCGCCCCAGGCACGACGGACATCATAGGCGGTCGTATCTTTTGTGAACCCCGCCACGGTGAAATCCGACGGTCCGAGATGATGGGCCTCTCCCGTCAAAGACGATGCGAGCAGCATAATGCCCGATAAAGCGGCAGCTATATATGTTTTCATAAAAACTCCTTTCGTAACCCGTTTTCTTTATTGTATCACTCTTGCCGTGTCAGTGCCGTTTTTCCCTCGCCAGTGAAATAAAATTAGCAAGCGGTTTCCATTGGCGCAGTTCTTTTCTGTACCCGAAAGAAATTTCTATTTTCGAATGGGCCAGCGGAATGACATGAAGATGTTTCAGTTTTTCCGGACTTACATTGCCTGCCACCTGCACATCGGGACAGAAAAAAGCGCCCGTCCCTTTTGTACAGAGATCGAGAAGAAGTTCCAAATTATCGGAAGAAACAAGAACAGGCGGTTCTATATCCGCCTCTGCAAAAAGGCGGCGTGACAGCCGTCCCTGCACGGTGCCGCTACCGGTCAGCAAAAATGGGAAGTCTTTGAGCGGCGCAAGACAGCCCTCTTTTTTACTTTTGATTTCTTCAATGATTTTTTCGTTTCCTTTTTCGGGAAATAATGATTTCGGTATCAATAATACGATTTCTTCTTTATAAAATAATTCTCTCGTCACCCCCGGTACATCTTCCTTGAAATAGGCAATCGTCAAATCCATATCCCCGTCAAGCAGCTTTTTCATCAGTCCCCGGTTAATTTCTTCCGTAAGCTCCACGTGAATACCCGGATACGCCGCCGTATAGGCAGATAAGATTTCGGGAAGGACAAGACGGCCTCTGTTCGGAGAAATACCGAGCCTCAGAACGCCGGTCTCATCGGAAGCGGCATCGGCGATTTCCTTTTCCATCGTATCTTTTCCCGTCCGGAGTGAAAGGGCATGACGGTAAAATACACGGCCCGCCCAGGTGAAATCAAGGGGAATCTGGCGGATCACCAGTTTGCAGTTCATTTCTTTTTCCAGTGCCGCGATATGGGCAGAAAGTGTCTGCTGTGTCACATGCAGCCGCTGTGCCGCTTTTGTATAGCTTTTCTCCTGCACGAGAGCAATAAAATAGTCAAGACTCGTGAAATTCATAGCGTTTCCCTCCGCTTTTATCTTTAAATACAATTTATATTTGTATAATAAACAATTTTTTACAGTTTTTCAATGATACTCTCTTCTTCTATAATAGATACAAAAGGAAATGCACAAAATCAAAGAAAAGAGGGCTCATCATGGGCAGATACAATTTAAAATTACTTTCCGGTCCCGCCGGATTTTTTCTTGCCGGGCTTTTATTAATGCCTGTTTTAGGAACGCACGGCGCATTTGCTATTGCTACAGGCGTATGGATGGCACTGTGGTGGATTTTCCGTCCCGTCCACATCGCCGTCACCTCTCTTCTTCCCATTGCGGTGAACGCCGTTTTTAATATGATTCCCAATCCCCATGTAATTGCCCTGTATTTTACCGACATCGTCATTCTTCTTTTAGGGAGCGACCTCATTTGTATGGCCTGGACGACAACAGGACTGGACAAAAGGATTTCTCTCCGCACCCTCTGCCTTATCGGAACGTCAATGAAACAGCAGATTCTCGTCTGGTTCGGTGCCTCTGTCGTTCTTTCCGCCTTTCTTCCCAATACGGTGGTGGCCACCATATTCTGCCCCATTGCAGTCGGCATGCTCCAATTTGTAGGAGAAAAAGATATACTCCACAGCAAACTTGCCGTTCCCATTCTTTTGGCTATCGGTTGGGGAAGCGGTATCGGCGGTTTCGGATCTCCTATCGGAAGTCCTGCCAATCTGGTCGGTATTTCCTATCTTGAACAGATTACGGGAAAAGAATTCATGTACGTCGAATGGATTTCCCGCTTTCTTCCTATTCTCATCGTAATTTTCATCGTCAATCTTTTATTCCTCTGGTATATGAACTCCTCCGTTCACAGTCTCCACGGCACAAGAGAAGAATTTATGAAAATGTACGAAGCCCTCGGTCCTGTGAGAAAAGGCGAAAAAATCTGTTTCTGGATTTTTGTTCTTGCCATTATTCTTGCTTTTCTCCGTCCTCTCTATGCGGATATTCTGCCGGGCATGAAACCGGCTTACGTTTTCCTTGTCATGGGCATGCTCATGTTTGTTCTGAAAGACGAAAAAAAAGAAGTTCTTCTCACCTGGCAGTTTGCGGAAAGTCATGCCATGTGGGGCATTATGATTATGGCCTCTTCCGGTCTTGCTTTGGGTAAACTGATTACCGAAACAGGAGCGGTTGACCAAATGGCTCATATCCTCACGGCACTTCATCTCACCGGCGGATTTATGACCATGTTCGTCTTCTGTGCTTTCACCTGCTTCATGTCGGAAATGTCCAGCAATACGGGCGGTGCTTCCATCGGGATTCCCATGATTCTTTCCATATGCAGTGCCGTTTCCATCAATCCCATTCCTTACGTTTTCGGCGCTATGGCGTCCTGCTCGTGTGCCTACATTCTTCCCGTCACCACAAGAGCCATTCCCGTCGGTTTCGGTCTTGATGCAGGTGTACAAATGAAAGAAGGACTCAAACTGTCGCTTATAACGATGTTTGTCAATGCCCTTCTCTGCTGGGCCTGCATGGAATATCTTCCCGCTTTCTCCACATTATAAAAAAGAAATCAAAAAACTCTCTCCGTCATAAGAGAGAGTTTTATTTTGTCCCGGATTTGTCAGAACCGCCCGCCGCCTCCGCCGTGTCCGCCGGAAGACCCTTGGGAACTCTGTTCTGATGGTCTGGGTATAGGCGTTACGATACGGTTCGTATACAGATAGCGGTCGCTTTCCGAAGTCAGATGAAAACTGTCTTTTTCCAAAAATTCCGACACCGATACGACAGGTTTTACATTACTCATCGTATCAATAAGACGGCCGCGTATTCCCAAAGCCGCCAAAAAAGCAAGTACACCGCCTGCAAGAAGCGCCATAGGAGAAAATGCATCGGCCGGATCATAAGGCTTTCCCTCTTTTTCATAATAGGTGAGAAGCCTGTCCGTTACGGAGACATACGCATTAAACGCTCCCTCATAATCGCCGGACGATAATTTTTCCGTAAAGGCTTTCCTCATTTCCTCCATCCCCGTCTCATCGGTAATCTTTTTTCTCATTTCCCTGTCGGTGGATACATAATATTCCCGGCTCCCCATATCGACAAGAAGAACGATATTTCCGTTTTCTCCGTCGCTGTAATACATATCGGCAAGGCGGTCCGCCGCATCTCCTATCCTCTGCCCGCCCAGTGTCTTTTGTGTCACTACGGCGATACGGACATGATGTTTCTTTTCCATAACGGCAATCCGTGTTCTCAGATTTTCCGCCTGGGCGGTGTTCAAAAGACCCGCCCCGTCAAACAAAGACGGTACGACTTCTTCGGCCGTGCTTGAGAAAGAGGGCAAGAAAAGCGCTGTCAGGATGAGCAGGCAAACCATTATAAATTTCTTCATCACTGCCTCCTTATAACAAATCAAGCATGCCCAAAATATATTTGGAAATGTAATAAAAAACCGGTAAAAGGATGGCAAACGACAGACCTGTGTAGAATAAAGATTTATTTCTGTCCACAGGCAGACTGCCCACAAATTTTCCGCTTTGTCCGTTCATGATAAATGTATAAGGCTCGCCGCGGTACCGTGTCGTCAGTATCCACACGGGAGCCAGTGCATAAGCGACATGATTTTCATCTTTGGAAATAAAGCCGTCAATCCTGCCGACCGATGCATATCCTTTTACCGTATCATCTAGCATGGAAAGCGACGTGTCCGCCACAAGTTCATCCGCCCTCGGCGCCGCCTCTTCGGCAGGCACATCATACTTATCCGCCAGATACCCTGCCAGATAGGCCGTCGTAAACGGAACCATCGTCGAATAATCGTAAGCACCGATACTTTCCATCCAGACATCGTCCATTCTTTTACTGCCGTCTACGGGCACACGGCAAAATTTCATGGTCCCTTCCCGTTCACAATCGTAAATATGCTCCTCCGTCACCCGGTTATCTCCTACCACAAAAGTATCCACATTTTTCCCGCGGAAACTTGCCGTAGCGGTCACGGAGGAATCAAAAAGCCAGAACGGCACATACATGCCCTGTATCGCCTCAATCCTGCTTTCCGTAACGAAACTTCCCGGCAAAAGAATCTTTCCTTTATAAAAATTTTTGAATGCCGCTTGGGCATCTTCCTTCGTTTTTTGAAAAGGAATCACATAGTCGGGACGAAGACTTCCGCTGTATCTTTGGGGAATCATTGTCGGATTTCCGCAATAACAGCACTCCGTGGCAATCGTATTTTCATCACAAACAATTTCCGCACCGCACGACGAACAGGTAAAGGCACGGAGCATTTTTTCTTCTTCGTCACTCCAGTCCTTTCCCGCTTTCTTCGTATCCCATTTTTTTAATTTCGCTTCCTCCGCTTTCGCCGCCTGTTCTTCCTTTGCAGCATAAAAAGCTTCCAAATCGGAAACGGCAAATTCGGTGCCGCAATACGCACAGGTCACCTTTTCTTCGCCGGGCTCATAAGCAAGAGGAGCGTTACAGTTCGGGCATTGATAACTTACAGAAGTATCTGCCATACACTTCCCACTCTACTTTCTTTCTGATTTCGGGAAAAGGGAAATCATAAAGATCCTCCGCTTTCCTTCCAAAGCGGTCCTTCAGATTTCCCTTTCCGTTCTTACATTTTCGGTTTTCCGCAGTTGGTACAAAACTTACCGTGATTGACCGTTCCGCATGAACAGGTCCAGTCTTCCCCGGGTCTCGGTTTTCCGCAATTGGAGCAGAAATTTCCCGTATTTCCACTTTCTCCGCAAGAAGGACAGTGCCAACCGTTCTGCGGCACCGGTGCCGGTTTTTCTGCTGCCGCCATACCGTAGAGATTTCCTGCCGCATTTCCCCCTGTCATACCTGCCATATTCATACCGAAGAAACCGCCCATAGCGCCCATACCGCCCTCATTTTCAGCAGCCTTCCGCATAGCATCTGATGTGGCATCTACCATAACACCGGCAGCGACACCGGGACGGGACATCGCCATACCCATCTGGAGCTTCTGGATTTTTTCCTCGTCTTCCTCATTCGCCCTGACACTGTTCACACCGAAAGAAACGACCGCAATCCCCCGGAGTTCCGTCCATTTTTTGGAAAGAACTTCATTTAAAGCATCGGCAATTTCATTCGTATGCCCTGTCAATTCCGTATAATCAATACGCTGTGCCGAAATTTTCGCAAAAGCAGGTTGGAGAGCCGTGAGAAGCTCCGACTTGAGCTGGCTGTCAAGCTGGCTCCTCTCGTAGCAGTCTTCCGTATTTCCTGCCACATTCGTATAAAACAGAATGGGGTCGACAATTTTATAAGAATACTCGCCGAAACAACGGATACGAACCGACAATTTCAGTCCCGTATCGTCATCAGATACCTTGAACGGAATCTCACTGGGTGTACCGTATTTATTTCCTACAATTTCCTTCGTATTGAAATAATAGACCCGCTGGTCCTTGCCCGTATCCCCGCCAAAAGTAAAACGGCGTCCTATCTGCTTGAACACGGCAAGTACGCTTTCCTTATTCAGACCGCCTGCAAAAAGAGACGGCTCTGTGGAACGGTCATACGTATACTGCCCCGGCTCGGAACAAAGATCCACCACCTTGCCGGACTCGACAATCATCATGCACTGTCCGTTATTAACGGCAATCACCGACCCGTCGGATATGATATTATCCTCACCGCCGGTATTCGAACTCCGCCCGCCGGTCCGCTTTTGCCCTTTCATCATCAGCACATCGGCAGGCATACTGTCGCAATAGAAAAATTCTTTCCACTGGTCCGCCAGTACACCGCCTGCCGCACCGATTCCCGCTTTAATCAGACCCATAGATCCTCCTTATAAAGGGGTTCATTTTTGAATCCCTGTCACTAAATAAATGAAATATGTTTTCTTTCTTGCCTTTATTATACTTGACCGGTAAACCGTTTTCAGCTGTCACAAAAATATTTTTTACATGTCTGCTCATACTTACCCCTTCCGACGGCTTTTTTTGTGTGCGGCATTTGGGTGTTTTTGTTTTTGCTATCCTTATTTTCTTGTTTTCAGGCGTAAAAATATCTGTCTTCTTTTTGAAAGCAGACATTTCTTTTATTTTTATTCTTCTCTTATATCAGTTATATTGTAAACCGAAAAATATTTTCAGTTGACATTATATTTTTATTCCCGTATAATCAACCTAGAAAAAATAGAAAGAGGTGTTTCTATGGAAAATAATAAAATAAGAATGCAGGTTTTAGCGGCGCTTTTTGCGGCTGCTTGTGCCGTTTTGGCGCAGCTTATCATTCCAATCCAGCCTGTTCCTATTTCTCTTGCTTCCTTAGGGGCCATGCTGGCCGGCGGATTTTTGGGGAAACGGTACGGATTTTTGGCGCTCCTGATTTATCTTCTTCTCGGTGCGGCAGGAGTTCCTGTTTTTTCTATGTTCCGCGGCGGGATTCACATGTTTGCCGGGCCTACGGGGGGATTTCTTTTAGGTTTTGCTCCCATGGCTTTTGCGGTGGGTTGGCTTTGTGAGAAAACGGAATATAAATTTATTAAGCTTTTCGGCGCTGTTTTCTTGGGAAATCTGGTGTGCTATGTATTCGGTATCGCCTGGTTCGTTTATCTCACCCATACGGATATGTGGACGGCTTTGACACTTTGTGTATTTCCTTTTATCCCCGGCGATCTTTTGAAAATCGTTCTTTCCGCTTTTCTTGTGAGCCGCTACAGAAACCGCCTTTTGCGTATCCGTTGAAGGTTACAAATTCCCGGGACAAAAAAACAACTGCAGGTATTCTTCACTGCAGTTGTTTTTTATTTCTTTTATTTCTTTTTCGGTATTGTCTTCATGATAGCAAGTATGGCAATGAGTGTCATAAGTACATTGAAGAGGAGTGCTACCATAGCGGCAAACCGGATTTCTGTATTATCCGTTCGTCCTACAAAGATATTTTGCAGAAGAACAAAACCGCTTCCGTTCAGTCCCGTAAAAATAGCGGCAGAAAGAGCAACGCCGAAAGCCGCGCCCAAAGAAGAGGCCATTTTGTAAATACCTGCCGCCGAGCCTGCCTGTTCCGCCGGTACGTTTGATAAAGCCGCATCGGTAGAGGGTGTCGCATAGAAGCCGAGGCCGATACCGAATAAGGTGAATCCTGCTACGGCAGCGATGAGATACTGCCAGGTGTAAAGGAAACTGAAAGAGGTAAGAATGATACCGGTAGCCGTAATGCTGCAGCCGATAATCATCGGTTTCCTTGCGCCCCATTTCTGGAGAAGTTTTTCACCTACACGGATCGTTGCGAGAATCGCAATCAGGTATCCCAATGTGACCATGCCGGCTTCAAAGGAGGACATATTGGCTCCCGCCTGCAAAAGACCCAAGGATACCAGGATAGTTCCTGCCGCACCGTTCAGGAGGAAGTTGGAAAGTGTCGCCCCTGCATAGGTCGTATTATTAAATAACTTGAAATCAACGAAGGCATTGCCGCTGTTTGATTCCACATGATAGAATGCGGCAAAGCTGACGAAAAATACAACGATAAGTCCGAGAATCACAGGGCTTGTCCAACCGAGTTTGGCACCCTGGCCGATGACAACATTTAAGGAAACAAGAGCCACCATAAAGGTTGCCAGTCCGGGCCAGTCGAAGCTTCCGCCTTTATTTTCCACTTTGCTTTCCGGTGTTCCTTTAATGAGGTACAAACTGATAAGGGAAACAACAACGGAGCCAAAGAATATGTAACGCCAGCCGAAACTGGAAGCGACAGCGCCGCCGAAGAGGGAGCAGAGTCCCGAGCCGCCCCAGGAACCGATGGACCAGTAGCTGACAGCTCTCTGGCGGGAAGCCCCGTCATAATAGCTTTTCAAAAGAGCCAGTGTGGACGGCATAATGCAGGCTGCCGACAGCCCTTGGATGATACGCCCTGCCATAAGAAATACTACGGTTCCCGACGGAGAAAGGGCAATCAGAAGAGAGCCGATGATGTTTAAAACCACACCGATCATTGTAACTTTCACTCGGCCGAATTTATCACCCAATCCGCCGAATACGACGGTGAAAATACCGGAAAAGAGAGCGGTAATGCTGACGGCAATATTGCTCCAGTTTTCCGTAATTCCCAAATCGGCCCGCATATCAGGTGCTACATTGAGTGTCGTCTGGGCAAAAAGCCAGAATGTGACGACTGCAAGAACGATACCTAAAAGAAGCCTGTCATTTCCTACATAGCCTTGGGCTGTGTCTTTATCACTCATATCGTCCCTCCCTTTATTTTCCCAGCCACAAGCCTGCGGCGGTCAACATCGTTTCAATACCGGTTCTCATGGTCGGTTCCAGTGCAGGTGCCCAGAACGGGGAATGCGGTCCGGGCAGACTGTCTGTCGTTCCGTCTGCTACCGCTTTTTCATATTTCTTTATATCCGTACCGCCGACAAACCAGTATACATACGGTACTTTCCATGCTCTGCCGAAACGGCTGAAGTCTTCACTGGCTCCGGCCGGCGGAGTTTCAAAAGCAAGGTCGCCGAATTGGGCGTGGAATGCTTCTGCAATTTTTTCTGTAGCTTCTTTATCATTCAATGTCAGCGGATAGTTATTGATTTCCTCAAATTCCGGTGCTTTCGGAGCACGGGATGCTTCCGCTTCCGCCTTGCAAATGCGTTTAATGGCATCAAGGACATGAAGTCTGACATCTTCATCGGTCGTTCTTACATTCAGTTTGATATACGCTTCGTCGGGAATAATATTTTCCGCTTTCCCGGCATGGAATTCTCCGATAGTGACAACGGCCTGTCCCTGAGGAGATACTTCTCTGGAAACGATGGTCTGCAGTCTCATAACGGCTGCGGATGCCATAACAACGGGGTCGATCGCATTCTGCGGCATTCCGCCGTGACCGCCGGCACCGAAGAATGTCACTTTCAGGCTGTCGCCGGCTGTCAGAATTTGCCCTGCTCTGTAGCCTACCGTTCCTGCTTTATAAGACATCATATGCTGTCCGAGAACCACATCAGGTTTCGGAACTTTATTCATCAGGTCGTCATCAAGCATAGCCTGCGAACCTTCCGCCGTTTCTTCTCCCGGTTGGAATATAGCAATAACCGTGCCTTTCCAGTGTTCTTTCTGTTCCAGTAATACTTTCAGTGTACCGAAAAGCCAGCTGGAATGCATATCATGACCGCACATATGGGCAACGGGAGTTTCTTCTCCCTTGCGGTTTACCGTCGTTTTTGTGCTTGCATAAGGAACGCCTGTCGCTTCTTTCATGGGCAGTGCATCCATATCGGCACGAAGCATGACCGTCGCACCGTCACCGTTGCGGATGATTCCGACAACACCTGTGCCGCCGACACCTGCAAGAACTTCAATACCCAGTTCTTTCAGTTTCCCTGCAATAAAAGTACATGTTTCCTTTTCCTGCATGGATAATTCAGGATTTTCATGGAGATGTACATACATCTCTTTCACTTCCGGCAATACTTTCGTAATCGAATCACCGGCTTGTTCTACCAATTTCATTTGGCACCTTCTTTCTGAAATACGTACCTTTCTAAACATTAACTACAAATTAATTTTAATTAAGAAAAAATAAAAAATCAAGCTTTTTTCTGTGTTTTTCTTTTAATCCTGCATGAAGTTTTATCTCCGGATACAGGCTAAAAAAAGAAATACCACTACTATAAATATACCGCTTTATTGCTTTTGTGTGAACTGTCCGGACCATATTTTTTTGAATTTTTTCAAGCACATAGAAACATACTCTTCCGTATCTCCTGTTACGATATCTTCGGACAACTTTCACTTATTTTTCATACCTGCTTTTTATCTGTATTTAGAAAGAGTTTAACTCATGAAAAGGGAGAGTTAAAAACAAAAAAGACTTTTCCTTTGACAGAAAAGTCTGTGTATTCTGGTGCGCCTAGGCAGATTCGAACTGCCGACACACGGTTTAGGAAACCGTTGCTCTATCCAGCTGAGCTATAGACGCCTGCGAAATTTATTGTAGCATACTTCGCTCTGTTTTTTCACTCTTTCAGAGCCATTTTTTGAATTGTTCCCAGATTCCTTTTTTCTCTTCTTTTTCAATAACCGGTCTTTTTCTTGTCACCGCTGCCCGTTTCATCCGTTCTTCTCTTCTTTTTCTGTCCTCTGTGGATTCAAAGGGAGCCGGTGCGGTGAAGGCGGGCATTCTCAGCACGGGCGGTGCCATAATTTTCGGCCGTGAAAATTTCGGCGGCTCTTGTTCTTTTTTTGCTTCGTTTCTTCCCCACGGTACATAGTGGTAGGCTTTGGAAGAAGCATCGGGTACATTTTTATCGGCAATGTATTTCGCTCCGTTGAAAGGAACGCCGCGGAGTCTTTCCAGCAACTGGTCCGCCATAATTTGGGGCGAGAAGTAGGAAAAAGGAAGACGCGGTGCCATTCTGGCGATAGAGGAAAGGAAGAAACTCCTCACACTTTCGACGGTCATTTTTTCTTTGTGCCGTATCTCGTCCATCAGAAGAATCATGCCTTTCTGCGTGGGAAAGAGATTTTCATAGGGTGTGACCGTATTTTTATTTCCCATGCCCGACATATCGAGAAAGAAAACAAGGAAGAGGTAGGAAAGTGTTTTATCCTGTTCGCCGCCGCGGAGATGGAAATTGGCAATGATGTAGTACAAGTTCCGCAATTTCGACCATTCGCCTGCCATGGTATAAATGGAAATCTTTTGGTGAAAGGCCCGGGCGAGAATATCTCTGGCGGTGTAAGGATTTCCTTTCAATGCCAGTGCCGCCTTGGATTCGCCGATTTCTCCTTCCGTCAGCCCGTATTTTTCACGAACATTCAGTATATAAGCCATATGGTGGCCGATTTCCGCTTTTCCTTTTTGCTCCACCACATAAATTTTGGGTACGCCGTGGGCATATTCTTTTTCCGCAATATCGGTGATAATACGGCGGACAAGCTCGGTGTGCGAGCCTTCTCCCGAAAGACCGTGCTTTTTTAAAAAATCGGAAAGTGCTTTGTCGGGAAGCATATTCAATGTTTCCTGAGGTTTACTTTCCCTGATCCACCCGTCCGCATAGAGGCGGTCTATCCGCACCTGTGCATCTTTTCCGTAAGTGGATTGCAAATAAGACGGCATCTGTGTATGCAGCGGTTTGCCGTCAAAATAGTCAAGCAGAAGTATGTCCTTGATAGGCAGTGCCATAGTTGCCGCCTCCTTTGCATAATTTTCCATTTTTCAGTATAACAAATTTATTTCTTCTTTAAAAGGGCATGTCCCGCTTCCCGGAGATTTTTGTAAATATGTGCGACTTTTTTATTTTCCTCTGTAGGCGGGAGAAGACAGGGAATCATAACAGGGATAAATCCGCCGGCAGCGGCTCCGGCAATCCCGTGGGGACTGTCCTCAAAAACAAGACAGCAGGCAGGCGGAACATGAATTCTTTCTGCCGCCAGAAGAAATATATCCGGCGCAGGTTTTCCTTTTTTCACTTCTTCACCGCTCACAAGTGCATCGAAAAAGACGTCTGTCCCCGTGCGGGAAAGGTTGGCTTTGATTTGTTCCATCGGGCTGCTGCTTGCGACGGCGGTTTTTATCTGCAATGCTTTGCAGGTTTCGAGAATTTCTACGACGCCGGGCATCAGGGGCACGTGATTTTTGAGTACGGCTTCCACCCGTTTTTTGCATTCTCTCTGTATTTCTTCTCCTTTATAGGGACGGTAATATGTTTCAAGAATGCGGTTCATTTTTTCTCCGCTCGTTCCCATGATGTCCCCCGCAAAAGAGGCAGGAAGAACAATTCCCCGATCAGCGGCTATTTTCTCCCAGTTTTCCTGGAAAATCCGCTCCGTATCAAAAAGCAGACCGTCCATATCAAAAATACAGCCTTGTATCATAAGCGGCTCCTTTCTGTGAGTTGAGTATCACCGGCTTATAAAAAACTTCCGGGAAATCAGAGGCCTTGTACCGCTCCTGCCGCCTGAAAAACAGGAATGATAACGGAAAATACCAGCGCAGCGACTATAGCACCTACCACGAGGAGAAGTACAGGCTCCGCCATTTTCCGGAAGCGCCGCAATTTCATGTCCACATCTCCGGATATCCATTCTGCGGCATGTTTCAAAAAAAGCGGCAGTTGTCCGCTTTCCATACCGGCCCGGAGCATACGGGGAAAAGCGTTTCCCGTCCATCCCGACTCCGTGACAAGTTTCGGAAAATCGCCGCCTTTTTCGACAGCCGCCGCCCATTTGAATATTTCCCTTGAGGCGGTCAGATTATTTTCCATGAGTGCCGTTTGTTTCAGCGCTTCCGATAAGGTCACACCGCTTTTCAGCAGTGCCGACAGCGCCCTTGTGAAGCGGACCAGAATCGTTTTCCGCACAAAGGCGGAACGAAAAAGCAGGGCATCCGTTTTTTCTTTTCCTTTTTCCGTCCGTGTCCAACGGAACAGCCCCCACAGGAAAGACAGTATGACAACCAATACGATGATTCCATGCTTTTGCAAAAATAAACCGGCCGCTAAAGCCGCCCGTGTCACCCCCGGAAGAGGAACGGCAAGCGCATCGAATAAAAGGGCAAAAGACGGTAAAAGAAAGGCCAGTACCAGAACGGATACCAAAACGGCAAAAAGAAGAACTGTCAAGGGATATAAGAGAGCCAGTCTGAGATTTTGCATAAGCGCCGCTTCTTTTTTGTAGCAGGCGGCCGCCAGAGAAAGTTGGTCGGGCAAGGTTCCCGACAGCTCCCCGACTTGCAGAAGGGCACAGAAAAAAGGGGGAAATGCCCCTGATTTTCTGAAGGACTCACTGATTCCGTGTCCCGCTTCTATGGTGGACTGCAGTTCCAAAAGTACCTGCTTTTCTTTTTTCCCCTGTCCGTCCCGCAAAACGGAAAGTGCCTCCGTCACGGGAATGCCTGCGGAAATAAGAGCCGACCATTCGCCGGCAAAAAGAGCCAACGGTGCAGGAGATAAAAACGATGTCTTTCCCGCTTTTTTTATTTCCGAAAGGGAAACCAGATGAAGTCCGCCGTTTCTGATTTCCGCCCGTACATCTTCTGCCGCCGTGCCCTCTATGATTCCTTCACGGACCGCGCCGCCCTCTTCATAGGCTTTGTACCTGAAATACATATTCCCTGTCCTTATTTTTCTATGTACGCAAGAATTTCTTTTCTTTCTTCTGCCGTCACTTTTTTCAAACGGTACGCCGCCTGTTTTAACGTGTGCATCTGTTTCGTTCCCGTTTCCATATAAGAGGCGATTTGTTCTTCCCGTCCCTGTCGTATCAGATTCGAAACAGCAGGCGTGTTCCAGAGAATTTCACGGAGAAGGACCGTTTTTTCTTTGCCCTGCCAAAGTCTTTGGGCCGAAACGGAGCGAAGTACACCGGCAAGAATTCCCCTGATTTCTTTCTGCTCTTCTCCCGGGAACGTGTGTATCATCCGTCCCAATGCTTCCCTGGCGTTTCCGTTATGAAGTGTGGCAATCACGAGATGCCCCGTTTCTGCCGCCATAAGTGCGACCTGCACGGTCTCTTTATCCCGCATTTCCCCGATGGCAATCACGTCGGGATCTTCTCTCAGCGACTCCCTGATTCCTTCGGCAAAATCTTTTACGTCTTCTCCCACCTCACGCTGGTGAACGAGCGCACGGGACGAAGAAATCAGATACTCCGCCGGATCTTCAAGTGTCACGATATGACAGGCTCTTTTTTCTCCTATTTGGGTTAATATTCTCGCCAGAGTCGTACTTTTCCCGCTCCCTGACGGTCCTGAAATGATGACAAGTCCCGTTTCAAGGTCCGCCACTTCTTCTATCCAGTCTTCATCGGGATCCTTTTCCACACGGTCAAGCGAGGGAAGAATCCGGAGCGCCCCGCAAAAAAGACCGCCTGCCCGGTAGAGATGTACACGGATACGGACTCCGCTTTCCTCAAGAGAGGCATCGCAAACTTTTTCTTTCGTGCAGACACTCCTTTTTTCCGCACTCAGGCTGTCCCATATTTCTTTTTCCAGAAGGGCCGCATCCGTATTTTCTGCCGTGACGAGTGCTCCGCCCGCACGAACCATGACCGTTCCGTCTTCTGTGAAATGGATATCCGTTGCTTCCGGAAATCTGTCCAGTATTTTCTTTAAAGTATTCATATGCTCCTCACCGGATTTCATAAAGAATCGCCGCCTCTCCGGGTGAAATTATTCCTTCTTCCATACGTTCCTCCGCTATTTCTCCAATTGTTTTCTGACCTTGTTGTTTCATCAGTTCCGAAAGACGGGCGCTTCCCGCTTTTTCATGAAGTGCTTTCCGCTCGTCTTTTCCGATTTCCAGCATTTCAAAAATACCGGTCCGCCCTTTTTCATTTCCTTTATATCCTTTTTTCCCTAAAAATGCAGGCGGAAGAAAATCACGGCGTATATCTTCCGTGCCGATAGTAAATTCCTCTTTTCCCTCATCTTCCAGTTTTACCGCAAGCCGTTGGGAAATCACAAGCGAAAGCGAAGCGGCAAGAAGATACGGAGGTATGCCCATATCCGTAAGCCGTGCTGCGGCGGACACCGCATCATTTGTATGGAGCGACGACAGCACAAGATGACCTGTCAGTGCCGCGTGGACTGCTATTTCCGCCGTTTCCCTGTCCCGTATTTCCCCAATCATCACCACATCGGGATCCTGCCTGACAAGCGCTTTCAATCCTTTAGCGAAAGTAAATCCCGCCTTTTCATTCACCTGCACCTGTGTCATGCCGTGAATGCGGTACTCCACAGGGTCTTCAATGGAAATCGCGGAAATTTCAGGTGCCAGCACCAGCTTGAGTGCCGCATAAAGGGTCGATGTCTTTCCGCTTCCCGTAGGTCCCGTAGTCAAAACAAGGCCGCTTTTCCGTAACAATCTTTTTTCAAACACCTGTCTTTGGAATTCCGTCATTCCCAAATGATTCTTTTCAATAAAATCAACCGCCCCCGATAAAATACGGATAACAATCGTTTCTCCCTTAATGGTGGGCATGACGGAAATGCGGAAATCCCAAGTGACACCCCCGGCTGTTTCGGAAAAACTTCCGTCTTGGGGAAGTCTTGTTTCCCCCACATTCATACCGCCCAGCACTTTCATCCGCACCGAAAACCCCTGTGCCATTGACAAAGGCCATTTCCCGAACATGGAAAGTTTGCCGTCTTTGCGGAAACGGACATAGGCCCCGTCTTCTTCCGGACTGATGTGGACATCACTTGCCTTTTCTTCCATGGCTGCCTGTAAAATATGGCGCACTGCCATTTCGGGATTTGCCGCCTGATAGAGTTTCATACATGCCTCTCTTATATAAATTTCTCCTGCCGCCGCTGAAATAACGACTGCCTTATTTCTCTTTTCACGACAAAACGGACCGTCATAAAGACAGCCCGCTTTCTGTTATACCGTTCCTATAACCGGTTTCTTTTCCGCAATGCCCACTTTCCGCGGATATGTCTTCGGGCAAGGACCTGTTTTACGGAAATAGAGAATAGAACGCTTTTCTCCTCCCGGTAATTCCAAATCCTTTTTTTCGATAAGCTCGCCCTGAAGTTCCTGCAAAATTTTTCCCGCGTCTTTGAGTTCTTCTTCCGCCCCCGGTCCTTTCATCGCGGCAAAGATGCCTCCGACCTTCACAAAAGGCATCGCCCATTCCGCAATGACAGGGAGCATTTTCACCGCTCTTGCGGTAACCACGTCAAAGGACTCTCTCGTTTTCCGTCTCCGTCCGCCCTCTTCGGCACGCATATGCATGATTTTCACGTTCTTTATTTCCAGCTTGGCCGCAGCACTTTCAATAAAATTCAGCTTTTTTAGAACGGAATCCATCAGTACCACCTGCATATCCGGCCGCAAAACGGCAAGGGGAATACCGGGAAAACCGCCGCCGGTTCCCAAATCGAGAATCCGTCCGTCCCGGGGAAAATATTTTTCATTATAAACGGTCATCGAATCATATACATTCTTGACCAGACTTTCTTCCGTATCTTTAATGCCCGTGAGATTGACCTTCTTATTCATCTCCATCAGCAGGGCATTATACTCTGTCAATTTACCGGCGGCTTCCTCATCTGCCGCAAGACCTAATGCTTCCATCATTTCCCTGACGGTCATTATATCCTCCTTCATACCGCACCATATACTACTACAAGTATATCAAATAGACACCGTTTCTTCACTTGGTTTTAAGAAAAAAATAAATTTATTTTGGTAAACCGTCATTTTTCCATATACGCAAACTTGCCCCTTTCGCCGCGTGTTTGAAAAATAAAGGAAGAATGCAACCCGTAAGCCGTCCCCGCTTGTCGGGGAAGGTGTCAGCGGAGCTGACAGAAGGGGCAAGGGTGAGCAGAAACGGAAAAACAGTTTCTTACGGAACAGTATTAAATACCTGCCTGTCATTCTTGAACGGTTGTAAAAATCGCTATGACTGTAATGGAACAAAAGGAAATTGACTCATAGTGAAGAATCCGGGCAGAGGGTGCAAGTATTAAATGTTCTTACCTGTGTACGCAAGCTTGCCCCTATCGCCTCGCTTTGCTCGGCACTTCCCTCCGTGTTCGGGGGAAGCAAACGACTAAGGAAGAAAGAGTTCATAGTTTTTTATATGAGTAAAAACAAAAAATAAGGAAATGGATCATACAATAAGTTACTCCCGTCGTTTGCTTATGAAAGGAAAATTGCAAACTTCAAGCCGTCCCCGCTTGTCGGGGAAGGTGTCAGCGGAGCTGACGAAAGGGGCAAGCGTGAGGAGAAACGGAAAAATGATTCTGACCTCTGTACGCAGACTTGCCCTTTTCGCCTCGCAGGCTCGCCACTTCGCTCCGAGTTCGGGGGAAGCTTACAACTAAGGAAGAAAGAAATCATAGTTTTACAGAAACAAAAAACTCCGCCTTTTTTCAGACAGAGTTTTTTGATTTTTATTCTTTTGTTACGGTATTTCCTTTTTTCTGTTTCAGATATACCATGAGGACCGACATATCCGCCGGTGATACGCCGGAAATACGTGATGCCTGCCCCAGTGATACGGGACGGATTTTATCCAATTTTTGCCGGGCCTCTATAGAAATTCCTTCCAGATTTAAATAATCCATATCGGCGGGCATTTTTTCACTTTCCATACGGGCCGCTTTGCGGATTGCCGATTCCTGGCGGGCAATATAGCCTTCATATTTCACGGTGATTTCCATTTCTTCCGTCGCTTCCGCATCAAAGACGGGACAGCCGAGGGCTTCCACCATTTTCCGGTAAGTCATTTCCGGCCGTTTGAGAATCTGATCGGCCCCCGTTCCCGTAGTCAGCGGTGCCGTGCAGATTCGTTCCAGTGCTTCATTGATTTCTTTTTTCGGAGTAAACCGCTTTGTCCTGATATAAGAAAGTGCTTCTTCCAGTTTTTCTTTCCGCTCTGTGAAGTGCTTGTATCTCTCTTCCGTGACGAGTCCGATTTCATATCCTTTCGGAGTGAGCCTGAGGTCGGCATTGTCCTGGCGGAGAATAAGACGGTATTCGCTCCTGCTTGTCATCATACGGTACGGCTCGTCTGTTCCTTTGGTCACAAGGTCATCAATGAGCGTTCCGATATACGCTTCGTGACGGGCCAAAATGAACGGGTCTTTCCCTTTGATTTTCAGCGCCGCATTAATGCCTGCCATGAGTCCCTGTGCCGCCGCTTCTTCATAGCCGCTCGTTCCGTTCGACTGCCCTGCCGAATAAAGTCCTTCCATGTGAATCAGTTCCAGTGTGGGATAGAGCTGAAGCGGGTCGATGAGATCATATTCGATGGCGTAGGCGGGCCGCATGAGTTTCACGTCTTCAAGGCCGGGTATGGTTTTTAAAAAAGCATACTGCACATCCATGGGAAGTGATGTGGACATGCCCTGAACGTACATTTCCGTCGTGTCGAGTCCTTCCGGTTCCACAAAAAGCTGGTGCCTGTCTTTATCGGCAAAGCGGATGACTTTATCTTCGATGGACGGACAATATCTGGCTCCTACACCATGCGTTTTCCCTGCATATTTCGGAGCTCGCATGATGTTGTCCCTGATAATGGTATGGGTTTCTTCATTGGTATAGGTGAGCCAGCAGATTCTTTCATTTCTGTCTTCTCTTTCGCTCAAGAAAGAAAAAGCATGGTTTTCCGGATCGCCTTCTTCGGGAATCATTTTTTCCTTATGAAGGCTCCGTATATCGACACGGCTCGGCGTTCCTGTCTTGAAACGAAGCATAGAAATTCCGTGTTTTTTTAAGTTATCCGAAAGTCCGTGGGACGGACGCATTCCGTTCGGTCCGCCGGAATACATGACATCTCCTATAATAATCATACTTTCCAAATATGTGCCTGTGCAAAGAATGACCGCTTTCGCTCTGTATTCCTCGTGAAGTTCCGTAGTAATTCCGACGCACCGTCCGTTTTCTACGAGGATATCCGTCACTTGCATCTGGCGCAAATCGAGATTTTCCGTATTTTCTACTACCTGTTTCATGTAACGGTGGTACGCTCCCTTATCCGACTGGGCACGGAGAGAATAGACCGCCGGTCCTTTTCCGCGGTTCAGCATGCGCATCTGGATTGCCGTCTTATCTGCTGCAATTCCCATTTCACCGCCGAGAGCATCTATTTCTTTTACGAGATGACTCTTCCCCGGTCCGCCGATGGCGGGATTGCAGGGCATCATCGCTACATTGTCGAGAGAAATCGTCGTCAGAAGTGTCTTACATCCCATCCGCGCCGCCGCAAGAGCCGCTTCACAGCCTGCATGGCCTGCACCGACAACAATAACATCATACGTATCTATAAGATACAATTTAAATCCTTCTTTCCTTTAAATTCCTTTTATCACATAGATTTATACTGTCTTTTCTTTTTAGTCTACTCATTATATAAAATTTTCATCTCTTTTTCAAAACTTCCTTTCTTATCACGTAAATAAGAACTTCTTAAATCCTTTAATTATAATTAAGCGGCATGCCGTTTCTATTTTATCTTGCATGTATAATTAAATATTTTAGGTTTACCGATTTTAAATATTTACATTATCTAATTATTGTGTTAATATATCCAAAGCAACGAAAGTTTTCGGTAATTTTTGTTGTAATATTTTATAAAGGAGATTGTTATGTTTAAAAAAATATTATTATGGATTTGCCTGCCCCTGGCACTTCTCGGGGCCGTTTGTATGTCTTCCGGTTGCGGAAAAAGCCAGGAAGCCGCACCGAAAGAATCGGGAAAAATGAAAGTTGTTGCCACCACGACAATGCTCACTGATTTATCAAAACAAATCGGCGGAGATAAAGTTGAAGTATCGGGCCTCATGAAAGCCGGCGTCGATCCCCACCTCTATCAGGCCAGTGCCGGTGACGTAGATGCCATGAATAAGGCTGACATCGTCGTTTACAACGGCGTTCATCTGGAAGGAAAGATGGGTGCTATTTTTGATAATCTTGCCAAAAATAAAAAACCGATGATTCGTGTCAGCGACGGCCTTGATAAATCTACACTTCTTGATTTTGAAGAAGACGGTGAAAAAACAAAGGATCCGCACATCTGGTTCTCTGTAAATAACTGGAAAAAAGCGGCCGGCGAAGTTTGCAAAGGCTTTTCCGCCAAGGATCCGCAGAATAAATCCTATTATGAAGCCAATTTGAAAGCTTACCTTGCCAAACTGGACGATCTGGACAAGGAAATCAAAAAAGAAGTCGCTACCGTTCCTGAAAGTGCCCGTGTCCTTGTAACCGCCCACGATGCATTTGCTTATTTCGCAAGAGATTACGGTTTCGAAGTTAAGGGTATCCAAGGCATCAGCACCGCCAGCGAAGCCGGTACTTCCGACATCAGCGAACTGGCCCGTTTCATTGCAGACCACAAAATCAAAGCGGTCTTTGTAGAATCTTCCGTTCCGCACAAAACAATCGAATCTCTCCAGGCAGCCGTTAAAGCCAACGGATTTGATGTTTCCATCGGCGGCGAACTCTACTCCGACTCTCTCGGCGATGAATCGACAAAAGAAGGTACATATATCGGCATGTATGAACACAATATAAAAACCATTACCGGAGCACTCCGTTAATGCCGGTAAAACTGTATACGGAACGGAGGGACCCTTCAAAGAAGAAACATCTTAAATGGGAGGGTCCCTCTTCCCTTTTTATACGCCGGGCGATTTCTTTTTTGTCGGTCCTGCCTTTTATACATTTCAGCTTGAGAAAGAGGTGATTACATCCATGCAGAACGTTATTGAATTGGAAGATATTACGGCCGCCTATAACCGGCAGCCTGTTCTCTGGGATCTGGATTTAAACATCCCGAAAGGCACTCTGATGGGTATTGTAGGTCCTAACGGTGCCGGTAAATCTACACTTTTAAAAATTATTCTGAATTTATTGATTCCCGTTTCGGGACGGCTCCGTTTTTCTATCGACGGGGAAGAATCTCCCAAAAAGGCAAGAAAGAAAATCGCCTATGTACCCCAAAACGGTTCCGTGAACTGGGATTTCCCGGCTACTGTTTCCGACATCGTCCTCATGGGACGCTACGGCCATACAGGCTGGTGCCGCCGGCCGGGCAGAAGCGATAAACTGATTGCCGAGGAAATGATTTTCCGTGTCGGCATGGGAGAGTATCAGTCCCGCCAAATCAACGAGCTTTCCGGCGGACAGCAGCAGCGTGTATTCCTTGCCCGGGCACTGGCGCAAAAAGCAAGTGTCTATCTTTTGGACGAACCTTTTAAAGGAGTCGATGCCCAGACGGAAAAAGTCATCGTCACTCTTTTGAAAGAAATGCAGTCCCAAGGAAAAACGATTGTCGTCGTCCACCATGCTCTCCAGACCGTATCACAGTATTTCGACAGAGTTGCCATGATTAACCGGCAGCTGGTTGCCGAAGGACCGGTCGCAGATATTTTTACCCGGGAAAATATAGAAAAAACATTTTCTCCCCTGTCTAAGGAGAGTGAGTCTGATGGAAATACTTAGTTCTCCCCTTTGGAGCGACTATACCTTCCGGGTAGTCCTTGCAGGAACAACCATACTGGGCATTCTTTGCGGTGTCCTCGGTTCTTTCATCGTTCTCCGCAGAGAAGCGCTTTTGGGTGACGGGATTGCCCACTCATCGTATCCCGGCATCATGCTTGCTTTTATGTTTCTCGGCGTAAAAAGTCTGGACGGACTTCTTCTCGGTGCTTTTATTTCCGCACTGGTAGCGACGGGACTGATTCTTATGGCACGGCAATACACCCGTCTTCCTTTTGACGGTGTCCTTGCTTCCGTTCTTTCCGGTTTCTTCGGAGCCGGTCTTGTACTGTCCGCTATCATCCAGCATTCGGGAAATGCGAACCAGGCAGGCCTGAACCAGTTTATTTTCGGGCAGGCCTCTACCATTCTGTACAGAGACGTCATTCTCACGACGAGCCTTTCCTTGATTGTTCTTTTACTGGTCGTACTTTTCTGGAAAGAATTGAAACTCATGGCCTTTGATCCCGACTATGCGGGAGCGCTCGGATTGCCGGGAGGAAAATTAAATGTTCTCCTTTCTTTCCTGACGATGATGACCGTTTTACTGTCTATCCAGGCGGTAGGTATCATTCTCATGAGTGCCATGCTGATTGCCCCATCTGTGGCGGCCCGTCAATGGACAAGGCGGCTTGAACCGATGGTTCTTTTATCTGCCCTCTTCGGGGCCGTTTCATCGGCAACAGGCACGATAGCAAGCTCGTCCATTTCCAAAATGCCGACAGGACCCGCTATCGTCGTCGCCGCCTCAATCATCGTTATCACCAGTCTGCTTTTTGCTCCGCGAAGAGGTTTGGTAAGTCAGTATTTACATCACAAAAGACTGGCTGCTCCTGCTAAAAAAGGAGGCGTCCTATGAATTCTTTTGCTGAAATACTTGTTATTGCCCTTTTTACGGCAATCAGCTGTGCTTTGCCGGGAAACTTCCTTGTACTCCGGCGAATGTCCATGCTTACCGATGCAATCAGCCACACCGTACTTTTAGGGATTATTCTCGCCTTCCTTCTCACCGGAAGTCTGGATTCCCCGTTTCTTATCGTCGGTGCGACGCTCATGGGCGTACTCACCGTCTGGCTTGTGGAATCGCTGTACAGAAGCCGTCTTGTCGCTTCTGATGCGGCCATCGGACTTATATTTCCCTTCCTCTTCAGTATCGCCGTTATTCTTGTCACCCGCTACGCCGGCAACGTCCACATAGACACGGACTGCGTACTTCTCGGCGAACTCGCTTTTGCTCCCTTCGACCGCCTGATCATCGACGGCACGGATTACGGTGCAAGAGGCATATACACGAGTGGCATTGTTTTTATCATCGTCGCGGCAATCATTACTCTTTTCTATAAAGAACTGAAACTTGCCACCTTCGATCCCGTTCTGTCTAAAATACTCGGCTTCTCGCCTGCACTGATTCACTACGGACTTATGGGACTTGTATCTCTCACTGCCGTCACCGCTTTCCAATCCATCGGTTCCATTCTGGTCATTGCTTTCATGATTATTCCTGCCATGACCGCTTCCCTTTGGACGAAAACAATGGCGTCCCGGCTTTTACTGAGTTGTCTCATCGGTTCCTTCGGCTCCGTCGCAGGTATTGTCGGCGCCATCTGGCTCGACACGTCGCTGGCGGGCATGATGGCATCAGTGCTGGGCCTTTTATTTGTCTTCTCTCTCTGCACCGCTCCTTCGACGGGCCTTGTAGCCGCTTTCAGAAGAAGAAAACAGCAGAGATTTTCCTTCGGACGGGAAACCCTTCTCCAGCATCTTCTCTTCCATGACGGTACAGAAGCGGCTGCACGGGAAAATGCGATTCCCAATCTGGCAATTCACATGAAATGGCCGGAACGGTTTACGAGGAGAGTATACCGTTCTCTCCTGGAAGATAAATACGTCTCCCAAGAAGGCGATCTCCTCATTCCGACCGAGCAGGGCAGAGCTCACAATATCTTTTACAGAAAAAACCTGCACCGCTGATAAAAAAAGCGTTTCTCCCCAAATGGGAAGGAACGCTTTTTTCTATTGCAAAATATGATATGACCGCCTGACGCTACACCGATACATCTCTCTTTCCCGTCACTTTATAGAAAATGAGAAGAGAAAGAACGGACGTGAGAGTAAGAATCGTCGCATAAGCAGAGGCATTTCCGTAGTTTCCGCGAATAACCTCCGTATATATGGATACCGTCAGTGTCTGTGTGGAATTGGTATACAAGATGATTGACGATGACAATTCACTGATAATGGTCACCCAACTCATAATTGCCCCCGACAGAACGCCCGGCGCCATCATGGGAATCGTAATTTTGCGGAAAGTCGTCATTTCCGACGCCCCCAGAGAAACAGCGGCCTCTTCAATACTGGGACTGATATTTCCCAAAACCGCCGCCGAAGAGCGAACCGTATAAGGCATACGCCGTACGGCAAAGGAAATAATCATGATGAGTGCCGTTCCGGTCAAAATGACGGGCGACTTATTAAAGGCAAAGACAAAAGCGATACCGAGTACCGATCCGGGAATGATAAAAGGAAACATGGTGACCACATCGAGGACACTGTTCAAAGCATTTTTCTTTCTCATCGATAAATAAGCAATCAAAACGCCGACGACAAGAACAATGGCAATGGCACAGAGTCCGAGGAAATACGTATGCCAGATAACATCATTATCCTTGGCAAAGAGTGTCGCCTCATAGCTTTGTAAAGCAAATCCGCCGGTAAATACCTGCCCGCCGTTAGTGGCAAGGAAAGAGGTATAAATAACAACAAACTGGGGAAGTACCGCAAGTCCTACCGTGAGATAAACGGCAAGGTGGGCCAGTATATTTCTGAGTCCCTTCGCTTTTTCCGCCACCATCGGCTTTAATGCGGTCATGGCATACGTATTTCTCGTTGCCAGAAAGCGTTGGACAAAAAACATAACGATGGTAAGTCCGATGACGATACAGCAGATGGCTGCCGCAAACCCGTCATCCCCGGAAACCTCGCCCATAAACTGGTTGTAAATGAGTACCGGAAGTGTCTGGTAGCCTTCGCCTATCAGCATCGGTGTCCCGAAATCGGCAAAGACACGCATAAAGACCAGCATGGAACTTGCAAGAAGTGTAGGCATCACAAGCGGCACGATGATTTTCCATATCCGTCCCATACGGCTGCACCCGAGACTTTCCGCCGCTTCATTCAGTGAATTATCCAGATTTTTTAAAGCGCCGGATACATAAATATAGACGAGAGGAAAGGATTGCAAAGTAAAGACAAGGACGATACCGGCAAATCCGTAAACACCGCCGTAGTGTATCCCGAAAAGGTCATTGATGAAGTGGGTTACCACTCCGTTTCTTCCGAGCATCTGTATCCATGCATAAGCACCGATAAAAGGCGGGGATAAATAGGAAATCACAATTAAAATATTTAAAAAGCTGCCGCCCCTGATTTTTACACTCCGCATGAGATAGGCAAGAGGAAGTCCCACGACTGCCGATAAAATAGTGGATACAACGGTCACTTTGAGAGAATTGATCATTGTCCCCCAATAGAATTTTTTGGCAAAAAAGTGGGCAAAGTTGTCAATCGTGAATGCCCCCGTGTCCCCGTTGATTCCGCTCTTATACAAAATCAGAAAGAGAGGATACATCACAAAAAGAGCAAACGCGGACAGAATCAAGAGGCTCAGTACATTCCAGACTGTCAGTTTCTTTTTCATAATGACTCCCTTTGGATGACCGTATGCTCTGTTTCCTTACGGAATACATTAATGCAGTCTTCCTTCACCGTGAGCGTGACATTCGTGCCGTCCGGCAAAATTTCCTTTGTATCGGTTTGCAGAATTTCCCATTCTTCGCCCTGCTCAGATTCCAGGAAATAATGGGTTGCAAGTCCCAAAAAAACAGAAGACTTGATTTTACCGTGCAGACCTTCGCCCGTTCCCGGTTTCATAATAAATTCTTCGGGACGGACAGAAACAATCAGCTTTTCCCCTTCCTGCAAATCATCGGACAGATGATCCACGGAAACGGAATATTCCGTTCCGTCAAAAGAAACTTTTCCGGCTTTGTAAGAAGCTTTGAGCAAATTGGAAAGACCGATAAAGGTGGAAACAAAAACATTGGCCGGCCGTTTATAAATTTCCTGAGGCTCTCCGATTTGCTGGATGACACCGCCGTTCATAACGGCAATCCTGTCGGATACGGCCAGTGCTTCTTCCTGGTCATGGGTTACATAGACGGTGGTGATATCTACCTGTCTTTGGATTTCTTTGATGGCATTCCGCATTTCTATGCGGAGCTTCGCGTCCAAATTGGAAAGCGGCTCGTCCATTAAAAGCACCTGGGGGCGTATGACAATCGCTCTTGCCAGTGCCACACGCTGCTGCTGCCCGCCGGAAAGAGCAGTAGGCATACGGTCCTTTAAATGATCGATTTTGACTACTTTCAGGATATGATCTACCCTTTCGGCGATTTCATTTTCAGGCACATGACGCATGCGGAGACCGAAAGCCACATTATCTTTCACCGACATATGAGGGAAAATCGCATAGTTCTGGAACACCATTCCCATATTTCTCTTGTCCGGCGGAATTCCGTTCACTGCATTTTCATCCACATAAATCGTTCCCCCCTCGACGGAGTTGAAACCGATAATCATGCGGAGAAGCGTCGTTTTTCCGCAACCTGACGGTCCTAAAAGCGTGAAAAACTCTCCCGGCCGTATATCCAGCGACAACCCGTTTACAACGGCATGGTCGCCATATTTTTTAACCACTTTGTCAATTTTAATAGAAACGCTCATCATACTCTCCTACCCAAAAAGGGTGGAGCGTTAAACGCCCCACGCCCCTTTGTTTTTATGTTCTTTTGATTACTGTCTGGAATTTTCGAGATGCTTATTCCATTCGGCAACGATTTCCTTTTTATGTTCGGATACCCAGCCTTCATCATAATTCGGGAACATCTTGATGGTATCCTGGGGTGTCATATAATCTGCCAAAGCAACGCCTTTGCGGAGCGGACGAACCGTAAGTGTCTTGCCCGCTTCTTCCTGGATTTTCTTCGACAGCATGAAATCTACAAATTTCTTTGCATTTTCCATATGCTTGGCCCCTTTGATAATCTGTACGGATTCACCGGGGAAAATAGCACCCTCTGACGGGAATACAACAGCTACATTCGCTCCGTTCTTCACATAAGTTGCTGCCGGGTCCTCCCAGGTAAGGCCGACCGTATATTCTCCGTCAGCTGCGCCTTTGTGGACTGCACCGGAACTGTTCAGTAATTTGCCGTCCAGATTTTTAATGAAATTGTCTACATAAGCCCAAGCCTCGGGAGACATGGGATCTCCGTTTTTCCCGTTGCCGTAAAGCATAGCCATCAGGCACTGGAAAGCAGAGCTGGAATTGGCGGGATCGCCGAAAGCGATTTTTCCTTTCAATGCAGGATTCAGCAAATCGGCAAAGCTTGTAATTTTTATATCGCCTGCCAATTTTTTATTGACGATAAATACGGTGGGATCCGCAAAAGCGGGAGAGAAATAACCCGTCTTATTTTTAGCGGCTTCCAGCATATTTGCATCTTCGGGAGATACATATTTTTCAAATAATTCTTTTTGCGATTCCAGCATGGTCTGGTCGGCTGCCCAAAGTACGTCCCCCTGGGGATTATCCTTTTCGGAAGCGACTCTCTTTACCAGCGGGCCTGTCCCTGCCACAATCACATTGACTTTAATTCCCGTTTCCTTTTCAAAAGCAGGAATCACGAGGTTATTCAAACTTTCACTCCGTGCGGTATAGACGGTCAGAACCTTGTCATTGCCGGCATTTCCTTTCGGCGCATCTGCTTTTTTATCGCCGCCGCAACCGGAAAGTCCCATGCAGAGAATCGAAGCACATGCCAGTGCCAGTGCCGCTTTTTTTAAGTGTTTCATAGTATCCCCCTTTGACAACAATCATTTATATTTCAACCATATATATTGTACCATTATTGAATCTGATGTCTATACTTTATGAATATAATGTATAGAAAACACAAAAATATATCTCAAATAGTCATACTTGACCTATAAAATCGTCCTTTTTTTGTAAGGAATTTCAAAATACGGCTGTCATTCGGATTTTAATGGTTCCGCGTTTTTATCTTTCACGCAAAAATCCTCCCGATACACCCGCGGGAGGACCTTTTTTAATGGAGAGATTCTATGTAATTTTCCAGCATATCCGCCAATTTTTCGTTTGCTTTGAGGCCGGGAGCAAGGGAAATGAAGCGGAGATTGAAATCATCGTCACTTCCTTCGGGAATTTCTTTGGGAAAGACCGCCCATACTTCCTTGACGGGACGGCTGTTTCTTAACGATTCCGTTTCCGTCATGTCCCTGTAAAATTTCGTATTCATATCCCTGTACGCATTGAACTGGCTGCGGATACCCGCACTTCTTTCGGGATCACGCCAGAGGAAGAAAATATCTCTGTATTTGAAATCGGCGGCAAGGGATCCGAAATATTCGTCGCCTTTATAGCAGTCCATGCGGAAATCGGGACGGCGGTGACTGTTATTCGTATAAAGCGGCGCACCGGCCCGGTCTGTTTCCGCCGAACTTTGCGGCACAGAACCGTCATAAACAAGGCGGACCTTTTCTTCTCCTCTCGTGAGAATAATCGCGGCACCGCCTTCGAGAGAAGACAGTCTGTACCGCCCTTCTTCTTTGATAACCGCCGGTCCCGCTTCAATTTCCCAGTCTTTTTTCTCCAAGGCTTTGATAAATTGGAGGAAACACCAGAGTTCATATAATTTATCCGTCCGTTTCCATTGGAATTGGTAAAAGGAAGAGACGGAAACGCTGTCCAGAGGATTTCTTAAATTTCTGTACAAATTATAAAGCACGGCATAGCGGGCATCACGGAAAACGGTCATGGGAAGAATCTGGGGCATCCTGTCTCCCGCCTCCCCGAACCACGGTGCACCCGTCACGGCACGGATGGCATTCCTGATTTTTACCGCCCGCTCCTTATAGTCACGGAAGCGGACGAGTGCTTTTTTCCCTGTTTTGAAATCTCTTGTCCATGCATAAGGACGCAGCTCTTCCTGCTGTTTTAAAAGCTCTCCCGAGTGATGCTCCGTTTCGCGGATAAAATCGCCGAGATTTTCATCAAGCTTTTTCAAAATCGCCTTGGCAAAACGGTTTTCCGCCACGTCCCAGGTCATTTTTTTACACTTCACCTGAAAGGACGAAGCGCCTTGTCTTATTTTTCCGTTTTCAGATTGTAAATGCGCCTCTTTGCCTGTCTCCGAAAGCGGAAGGATTTCCCTTTTCATCGTGAGCCGTGCATTGGCCGTCCGCGAAAGCTCGCCCAGTACCTTAAGAACCCGCTCCGACTCGTCACTGATTGTGTAAAAACGGAGAAGCATTTCCGCATTCAGTCTCAGACGGCTTTCCAGCGACTTGGAAATGTTCATGCTCCTCTTCATGAAATCAAAAGAAAGATCCCTGATTTCCCCGACCAGCTCGTCCCGCATTTCCTGCCAGCTCTGTTTGCCCATAAATTTAGGAGTGATTTCAAGAATTCCGTACCAGTTCCGTCCGTTTCCCGAAACGGTGACTACATAGTAGCCCGGAACGAGAGGAAAGTCCTTCCCCTCAAAAAGAGACACCGGATCCCCGTATTTTCCGCCCGGTCTGATATACACCTGGCCGTTGATTTTTTCCGTTCCCGGAAGAGATACCACGTCAAGCCCGTCCATGGTGAAACGGAAATCGGGAGGCGCCTTGAAATACAGTCCCACGTCCTGGTTTTCCGTAAGACTCAGTCCTGCTTTCATTCCTTCCCGCAACTCTTCCCTGTTTTCCGTAAATCGTGTAAACGAGTGCGTTTTTCCTCCGTCATTGGGGGTCACGAAAAACAGGGAAAAAGGAAATGCATTTTTTCTGCTCCCTTTTCTGTAGCGGGGCCGCATTTTATCAGATCGTGTAGTCATAGAGCTTCAATTCCTGTGCTTTTGCGGCCAGTACTTTCCCGGCTTTTTCAAAGTCCGATAAATCTTTGTATGCATTCAGTATGTCAATCAGTTTTCCGCCAAGTTCGCCTTTATCGGATAAGGAAATTAAACTTTCCAGCTGGCGTGCCGAACCGCGGAGTTTCGTAAGAATCCGCTGGACCATCTGGTAGTCCAGTCCTTCTTCCCTGTCAAAATCATAGCCGCTCGGAATATTTCCCAGATAGTCTCCCATCTGCCGTGCCACACGGAAACCGATACCGCAGGGAACACCGCTGCTACGGAATGCTTCATTCAAGTCGTCAAGAAGTGCCAGTTCGCGGTCCGTCAGTCCGCCGGTTCCGCAAAAACCGCAGAATTCTTCCCTGCCGATTTCAATCACCGTCGGATAAGGCGCACCGTCCCGTTTTTTCCATTCCTGGAATTTCCTTTGGCAAAGAGTCAATACATTGGCACGATCCAAAATTTTATCGGAGAAATGGTAGGTCGATTCATCGACATTCACCGTGCCTGCAAAAAGAATATTTTTCCCGACCGTAATTTCCGCCGGATACTTGTCACCGTTATACAAACGGTTTTGCAGTGACGGATTGTACAAACGGATGATAGGCCGGTCCTCTTTTTCCAAAACGGAAATAAATTGGGCGAAATAATGCTCCGCTCTTGCCAAATTCATTTCATCAAAGCAGACGATATACATCTTGTCCTGATTTTTTTCCGCCGAAAGAAGGAGTTCCGTAAGGCCCGTATCGGAAGGGCGGTAAATCATATTTTTCATATCCGCATAGCCGAGAATATCACTGTCGTCCATCCAAGACGGCCGCACGGGAATGATGGCGACACGGTCTTCGGGAAGTCCCAGTGCCTCTCCGTAAAGACGGACCAGTCCCGATTTCCCCGTACCGCTCAAACCGGATAAAATAGTAAGCCTTGAGGATTTCAAAGAAATATGGAAATTCACAAGGTCCTTTTCATCATAAAGAAGTCCTTTTGCTTCCGCTAATGCGGAAAGCCGTTCAAGAAATGCCGTTTCTCCCGAAAGGGATTCCTTGTCTTCCGCCCCGTCAAACTCCGCAGCCGTTTCCACTGTGCTGTCTTCTCCGTCATCAAAACCGGGCGCCTCCGTTTCCTGATCCGCAGCGTTTATAAAAATGACCTCTTCATCATCAATGCCGTAAGCACCCAAAATATTTCCGTCTTCCGGTACAGGCTGCAAATCTTCCTTGAATTCCTCCAACCATTCCGCCGGAATGAACCAAAGCGGCGTATGACGGCACTTTAAAATATGTTTCTCCAAAATGGGATTATCCGAAGAAATCACTTTGTAACCGAGACGGTCATAGTCAGGGATATGGAAATACGCACCCCCTGCATCAATGACATTGTGTCCGAAACTGTCTGCCTCCAAAGGCGCAAAAATGATGAAATCGCCGAGCTTACCGTCATAATTATCCGTTGCTGCGGCAACAAAAAAGGGAACAGACGTATGATTCCAATATTTCTTGGAAAGTCCGGGAATCGGTTTTCCCGTCAGGATATGGCGGCAAAACTTATTGATATCCCCGTGAAATGCCGGGCTTCCGCTTTTCCCGAAAGCCGGTACGGGGATATAGTCCTCGTCCTGATCCATATAAAAGGTACGTCCCTCTTTTTTTATATCATCAAGAACATAAAATTTATTATTTCTCAGCGCCGGCGTAAACGTCACAAAAAAATCGCCGAAATCTTTTTGCAGTGCCGCAAGCGCCGCATCTTCCGTTTCAAAAGCATTGTATCCGTAACCGCAACGGCTCATGAAACCGGTAAATCCGAACGGTGTCTCTTCATCAAATTCCGGCGGGAGCGGTGACAGGGGATCGGCAAAAAAGCGGTAGTCCCTTACCCCCGGCTGCGGCGTCGACACCTTAACCATGGGACGTATACGCCCCAAAACTTTTCCCTCTGCCTGGCGGAGAGAAAAAGAATTGTCGGAAGCAGAATTTTGCACATTAAAATAAGGCATACTCATTCCTCTTTTCTAAATAAACACGCACATTCCTGTGCTGAAAAGAATCCCGCGGGATTCAAGGTGAAAGAAATATTTCTTTCGGGAAATCTCCCTCAAAACCATGGAATCTCCTTCCATGAAATAACAGACCGTCCTTTCCGGTCCAAGGAATTTACAGCAAATATCCGTAAATTCCTTTCCTCATTTTACCATATTTTTTCTAAGGAAATACTCAGAAATCAAAAAAGACCTCTCAAAGAAGTCTTTTTCTTTTTTTACAATATGCCGTTTATTTTTTCGGAGTTCCTTTCATTTTTTGGAAATTTTCCTTTGTTTCGTTTACCGTTTTTATAAGAGATTCCGCTTTTTCTTCCAGCTTTTCCATACGGTTGGATTTCGTTTCTTCGGCGGTCATGCCGTCAGTGAAATAATTCCCGTCCTGCGCGCCGCCCTTGATTCGTACATAATAGTCGCCTACCAGACTGTCCTGGGAAATAGAAAATTCCGCATCTTTCGGGATATTCACTTTTTTGTCGAGGCCGAGGCGTAAAATTCCTTTTCCCTTTTCTACGGTAATTTTTTCCACGTTTCCTACATGGACACCGGCATAACGGACTTCATTCCCCTTTTTGATGCCCTGCACGGAAGAAAATACGGCGTTGATGTGCATAACGTGAGCGTGGGAGAAGGGCAAAAAGGAAACGGAGAAATAAAAGAGTGCCGCCGCAGCAAGTATAACGACGGTGATAATTCCTACGCGGGCTTCTTTCGTTACTCTCATGACCTTCTCCTTTCTTTTTTATTATTATACATTATCTGCAAAAGGGCATAAAAAAACCGCCCGTGACGGCGGTGATTTTATTCTTCTCTTTCATTTCCTCTGTAAAAAACCGTTTCTTCCCACGGTTTTCTCAGCAGGGCCTTCCCGTCTTTATCGGTATACCCGAGAGCGACTGCGGCCACCATTTCTCCTTCCGTGTCCAGCCATTCCTTCAATTCTTCATAAGCAAAGAAAATATTACAGGTCCAAAGCGTTCCGATCCCTCTTGCCGTCGCTTCAAGGCACATATTCTGGACAGCCGCGCTCACCGACTGTATGTCTGCCAGTTCCACCAGTCTTTCTGCGGTCGTTCTTTCTTTTCTGTAGTCCCTTCCTCTTGTATTCATGACAAAAACGGTGACCGGTGCCTGTTCAAGGATACGGGCAGTGTAAATCGCTGCGGGAATCAGCTTTTCATACCCTTTCCCGAATTCTGCGGACTCGTTATTTCTATTTCTTTGTATCCCCGCTTTTAATGCGCGGACCATTTCTTTTCTTTCATCACCGCGGATGACGATAAATTTCCAAGGCTGCTCATTATGCTCCGACGGTGCCCACGTGGCCGCCTCTATAACGGCATTTATTTCCTCTTCCGGTACACTTTTCCGTATAAACCGCCTTGTACTGCGGCGTTTCCTTATTTCTTCAATCACTTTATACTCCATTCCTTCCGCCATGCACGGAAAAACAAGACCTATTATAACGAAATGTCATAAGAGGTGCAAGCTTTCTTCCATGAACGGAGTTTTTTTCCTATTTCTGCCGTTTATTATTTTATTTCACGGAAAAAACATATATAATGAAAGAAATACAAACATTTATTTTCCTGTGCAGCAGGATTTTTTTATACGAACGGAGAGAACTTTATGGCTTTAAAAGAATACTCTTTCCCTTACGGACGGGGATTTCAGAAAGTAATGCTTCCGGAGGAAAAAATTTCGGATATCCTGGAAGGCGTTCCGACCAAATCATGCGATATCAAAGAAGCTACGCTTGCATGCATGCGCCACCCGATAGAATCGGCTCCGCTGGCTGAAAAGGTTCGTCCCGGCGATAAAGTCTGCCTTGTCGTTGCCGATATCACCCGTGCCTGGAACCACGCAAGGGATTTCATTATTCATATCATCAATGAATTGAACGGTGCCGGCGTTCCCGATGAAGATATCTGTGTCGTTTTTGCCCAGGGCACCCACAGGGCCCATACGGAAGAGGAAAATATAGAATGTGTAGGCGAAGAAGCGGCAAAGCGTATCAAACTGTACCAGCACGACTGCAGGGATAAGAACGGCCTCACTTATATGGGAACGACAAGCCGCGGAACGGAAGTTTTTATCAATAAAAGAGTTGCCGAGGCGGACAAAGTGATTTTGATCAATGCCGTTTCTACTCACGATATGGCAGGTTTCGGCGGCGGCCGCAAACTGATTCTTCCCGGCGTGGCAGGGTGGGACACGATACAGCAGAACCACTGCCATGCGCTGGGCGATGAAGTCGGTTCCGGCCTCAATCCTGACTCCCATGTTTTAAAAATTGAAGGAAACCCTGTGAGCGAAGATATGCAGGAAGGCTGTGATATGGTGGCCCCCTGTTTCCTTATCCACTCCCTCATCAATGCGGACGGTGAAGTGTCCGGCATGGTCGGCGGCGATCCTTACAAGGCATGGCGTAAAGGGACGGAAGAAATTTACAGAATGCAGAAAGTGCCGATGAAACAAAAAGCAGACGTCACTATCGTAAGTGCCGGAGGCTACCCGAAAGACACGAATCTCTACCAGGGAACAAAATGCTATACCGCAGCGGAAATGGCAACAAAAAAAGGCGGCATCATCATCACCCTCATGGAAGCGGATGACGTGAACGAACCGCCGGCCTATCTGGACAGCTTTAAATATCCTGATGTAGAATCTATGGAAAAAGCGCTCCGTGCCTGCTTTACCATTCCCTTTTTCGTCGCTTTCTGTAATTTACAGACTGCTCTTAACCACACCGTATATTTCGTAACGAAAAAAGAAAACTTTGACGTCATTCGTGAAAAAACACACCAAATTCCCGTGGCTACACTGGAAGAGGCCTGGGCGCTCGCACAAAAACAACTGGAAAAAGAAGGAAAAACCGGCTACACCATCAATCTGATTCCCCACGGAAGTGCGGTCGTACCGTTCCTGAAATAAATGAAAAAAGGACAGTTTCAAATCACTGTCCTTTTATATCGCCAAAAATCCGCTAAAAAACGCCCCGCAAAGGGCGGTAAATCCTGATATGAATTCTACAACATATCCCGTTTCCACAAAATCAAAGCCGTAATAATCGTAACCACCGTGCCGAGCATAATGACCGCGGAGAATCCGAGTTCCACACCTTCCCACGGAACGGGCACATTGATTCCCCAAAGGCTGAAAATCAAAGTGGGAACTGCCAAAAGAATCGTCACCGACGTAAGGAATTTCATGATTTGCGACAGACGGTTAGAAATAATCGAAGAAAAAGAATCCATCATGGACATCAGAATGTTCGTGTAGATTTCCACCATTTCCAAAGCCTGCTTATTTTCAATGATTACGTCTTCCAGTAAATCTTCATCTTCCTCATACATTTTGAGAAGCGAATGAACTGGACTGTTGCGGAGACGCATCAGACGCTCCATCACACTTTCATTGGCATGAAGAGCAAAGTTAAAGTACGTCAGAGATTTTTGGAGTTCCAAAAGGCGGAACAGTTCTTTATTCTGCAAAGATTTACGGACCTGCGTTTCAATGGAGTCCGTCTTTTTGTAAATTTGCTGCAGGAAATACAGGAAGGAAGAAGATGAAGCCGATAAAATCTGGAAGAGGAACCTTGTTTTCTTATACGTGTGGAACGAAAGAAAACTGTTTCTCACAAATTTACGGATCACCGAATTTTCTTCCAGGCACACGGTGACAAAGTATTCCCTTGTAATGAAAATACCCAGCGGCAACGCATCATACGCATCCGTTTCCAAAACGACCGGCGTATTGACAACGACAAATATAAAATCATCTTCCAGCTCCACGTGGGAACGTTCTTCCCGGTCAAGAGCCGTCTGGAGTGCATCGATAGGTATCCCCGTCAATTCATGGAGTTTCCCCAATTCCTCTGCGTCGGGAGCAGCACAATTCAGCCAGGATCCCTTATCGACGGCATCCAAAGCCACTTCAAGAAGCTCGTGATTTTCATCATGTTTATAAGCGACAAGCATCTTCTGCCCCTCCTTTCACGCACAGTATTCCTTATTTAATATAGTTATTCACGAGAAATATGTCAACAAGAAAAAGGAAAATCATCGGGATTCCGCCTTTTCACAACGCAAAAATATATTTCACAAAGCATAAAAAATCCGCCCTCTTTCTCAAAGGCGGATTTTCATGAACGGTTTTACATTTAAACGCTTTCCACTTCTTTTTTATCGGCCGTAACGGACATCCAGATGAAACCGATGACAAGACCGGCTACAAAGAACGATACCCATGCCATGCTGTATTCCGCAAGCGGAAGAGCGGCCAGAATATCATCGACCGGTCCGAGTTTCAGTCCGAAACCGTGAAGACCGTCACAAAGAGCGGGCAGTCCCGTAAGTCCCGTCGCCCAGGCATATACACAATGACGTCCTTTGAAAAAGGGATCGAGGAACGCCAGAATGATTAAAGAAATTGCCAACGGATAGAGTAAAAGCAGAACGGGAATCGAGTTTTTGATGATTGTCGTCAAACCGAAAAGGGCGATAAAGAAACAAAGCACCGCATAAACTGTTACAAAAACTTTTGCGGAAATCTTCGGGAAAAGCAGATTGAAATAAGCCGCACAAGCCGCGCCGAGACCGACACTGGTGGTCAGGCAGGCAAAAATAACGATAACGCCGAGAATGGCACTTCCTGCTCCGCCGAAATAATACATAGCCGTTTTTACCAAGACGGGAGCTCCGTTTTCCTGAATACCGATAACAGGTACGGAATTGGCACCCAAATAGCAAAGTGCCGCATAAATCAATGCCATGAAAAACGTGGAAACCAAGCCGGAACGAAGTGTATTCTTTGTAATCTCCTCATTCGTTTGGGCTCCGTAAAGCTTCACCGATTCGACAACGATAATGCCGAATACCAAAGCTGCCAGACCGTCCATCGTATTATATCCGTCAACGATGGCCTGGGTAAACGCCTTGACACCGGTGTCATAAGCGGGAGCGGGAGCCTGCCAGGTTCCCATAGGAGAAACAATCGCACTGATAATCAAAAGGAACAAAAAGAGCAAAAGTACAGGTGTCATAAATTTCCCGACACGGTCAACCATTTTTGACGGGGAAATAGCAAGCCACCAGGTAATGATGAAGAACACGGCAGCAAACACATAGAGGCCGACCGTTCTCATTTCAGGCGGAAGACTCTGTGCCACTGCGATTTCATAAGCCACAGTCGCCGTACGGGGAGCCGCAAAACACGGTCCGATCGTCATATAGAGAGCGGTACAAAAGAATAAGCTGTAAATAGGATGAATGCGGGAAGCCAACTCTCTCAAATTCACGCCAGAATAACAAATAGCGAGTACACCCAAAAGAGGAAGTCCCACGCCGGTAATTAGGAATCCGATAGTAGCAGGAATGGTATTTAATCCGGAATTCTGACCCATAAATACGGGAAAAATCAGGTTTCCGGCACCGAAGAACAGAGCAAATAACATCAGCCCTATCGCAAAAAATGCATTGTTAGATTTTTTCATAGGAACGCCTCCTTTTTTATTTTCCATACCTCAGTATGGGGTTGCCTGCATAAAATTGGCAGGCTGTCAATTTCTACTATCTAATTCTTAGATAAAACACACCGGCTTGTATGCATTTAACTTCTATACCGTAGATAGTATAGAAAGTATTATATCACTATATATATTTCTTGTTAAGAACTAATCATAAATTTTTTATGTAAAATAAATTTTTTTCACATCGGAAAAATCCCCCTCGCCTACAAGAAAAAATAAAGAAAAATCCTCATTTTTATATAAGTGAAAATAAAAAATACCGAAATGACGCACATAAAAAGCCGTCCCCGCTTGTCGGGGAAGGTGTCAACCGACAGGTTGACGGAAGGGGCAAGTATGAGCAGAAACGAAAGAAACGTTTCTTACAGAACAGTATTAACTGCTTGCCTGTCATTCTTGAACGGTTGTAAAAACCGCTATGACTGTAATGTAATAAAAAGAAATTGCCTCATAGTGAAGAATCTGGCAAAGGTTGCAAGATTTAAATGTTCTGCCATGTGTACTCACACTTGCCCCTTTCGCCTCGCAAGGCTCGGCACTTCCCTCCGCATTCGGGGGAAGCGAACCACTAAGGAAAAAAGAATTCATAGTTTTTAAAATGTATTACTCGATTGTTACCATAAAACGATAAAATGCAAATCGAAAGCCGTCCCCGGACACGGGGAAGGTGGCGGCGGAGCCGTCGGAAGGGGCAAGTTGGAGCAGACACGCAACGACTGAAATGAGAGGTTTTTCTGTCTGATTAACGCAATAAAAAAGTGAGCAGAAAAATCTGCCCGCTTTATTTCTTTTTCATGATTCAAATTTCACTTGGTGACAACCATAACCGCCACGATGATAAAGAGCATGCCCGCAAGCTCGAAAAAGCCGAAAGTCATGTTGAAAATGACCACCGAGAACAGAATGGACGCAAGCGGCTCCAAAGCGGCGATGATACTTGTCTCCCCGGGATTGATGTATTTCACACTTCCCAGATACATGGAAAAAGACAGGACCGTGCCGAAAATGACGACATAGAGAAAAGCCGCCGCCGTTTCCCATCCCAAATTTCCCGTCACAGGCACGAAAAACGTGACCGGCGCTATCATGATACTTGCCACGAGCATGCCCCAGCCTATCACAAGAGTGGCCCGCCATTTCTGTATAATCCGTTTCGGTTCCACCGTATAAAAGGCACAGGCCAGTGCCGCCAAAAGTCCCCAAAAAAGAGCTTTCGGGGAAATCGCAAGACTTTGGAAATTTCCGTGCGTGGCAATCAGTGCCGTTCCTGCCACAGCAAAAAGAGAACAAAATAATTCTTTTTTATAAGGCAGGCGCCTATATTTCAGACAATACCACGCCACGATAAGAATCGGCATCAGATATTCCAACACCGTCGCCGTCGCGGCATTGCTGTACTTAATCGCCACGAAATAGCCGTACTGGGTAAAAAGCATACCTAAAGCACCGAATAAAAAAAGCTCGATGCCGTCCTTTGTATTCTTCCAGATAGAAAAAATATCGCCTTTGTGAGTCAGGGCATCATAAAAGAGCAGCAGCAATCCTGCCAGAAATAACCGGCAAAGCGTCAACCATTCCGGAGACACCCGGGCATACCCCAAAAGATATTGCCCCGCAATTCCCGAAGTTGCCCACAAAACAGAACCTGCCGCGGCAAGAACGAATCCTTTCATCCGCAATTTATCCAAAATATCCCCCTGCTCCTTCCGCGTGAAATGATACTGTTATTATAAGGAAAATAAAACGGGAATACAATTTCTTGACCCCCTCGGAAAAGACAATTATCATAGTAAATAATGAAACCGAAAGGAGATACCATGTCTATACGGAATGAAGTCACCCAAATGAAAGAAACGTCACCGCTTCTCGCCTCATCAAAAGAGGAAATAAGAAACGAAGCGCTCCGCCGTATCATAGAAACCCTTAAATCGCGCAAAGAAGAAATTTTTGAGGCCAACTGCAAAGACAGGGAAGCGGCCCGCCGCGACCATATCGCCCCTGCCGTCATGAAACGTCTACTCTTCGACGAAGAAAAAATAGAGTCCCTCGTAAGCGGCTTGGAACAGCTGATCCGCCTTCCCGATCCGGTCGGACATATCACACTGGCAAGAGAACTCGATGCGCACCTGAAACTCTACCGTGTCACCTGTCCCATCGGTGTCATCGGAATCATATTTGAAGCCCGTCCCGATGCGCTCGTCCAGATTTCTGCCCTGTGCATCAAAAGTGCCAATTGCGCCATTTTGAAAGGCGGAAAAGAAACAAAAGAAACAAACCGCATTCTCTTTTCCCTCATTCATGAAGCCGCCGTTTCCGCCGGACTTCCCGAAAAAGCATGGCTCCAGGCGGAACAGCACAGTGAAATAGATGAATTACTCCAATGCGACGGACTCGTCGACCTGCTCATTCCCCGGGGCTCCAACGAATTTGTGCGCTACATCATGGACCACACGAAAATCCCCGTCATGGGCCATGCGGAAGGCATCTGCCATATCTACGCCGATAAAGCATGTAACAAGGAAAAAGCCATTCCCGTTATTATTGATGCAAAAACACAGTACCCTGCAGCCTGCAACGCCGTGGAAACACTCCTCGTTCACAGAGATATTGCCGGAGAATTCCTTCCCCCGCTGGCCGCCGCTCTTGCCGAAAAAAAGGTGACCCTCAAGGGAACGGAAGAAGTCGCCCGGATTATACCTGTCGAAGTCATTTCCGACGATGATTTCCACAAAGAATATACCGACCTGATTCTCGCTATAAAACTCGTCGGCAGCACAGAAGAAGCCGTCCGCCACATTAACCGTTACGGCTCCCACCACACGGACAGCATACTTACGGAAGACGATACAGCGGCACAAACTTTCATGGCCCTCGTCGATTCCGCCGGAGTCTACAGAAATGCATCCACCCGCTTTGCCGACGGATTCCGCTACGGCTTCGGTGCGGAAGTAGGCATTTCCACAAGCAAACTCCACGCCCGCGGTCCCGTAGGTCTGGAAGGGCTCATGTCCTACAAATACAAACTCTCCGGAGACGGACACACCGCAGGCGACTATGCGGAAGGAAAAAAATCCTTCCACTTCAAAGATATCCCGCCGGAAGAATAAAAATAAAAAAGCACGGTTTCCATTACGGTACCGTGCTTTTTGCGTGCTGTTATATTCGTGCCATTTCTACTTTTATAATACGCCTGCCGTATCTGTCGTTTGGATATATTTTGCAGGAATGGGGTGATCAAGCTTGTAAATAATTGACATCGGCTGTGATCCTTCATAGCTCATAAAATGGGCAGTCCCCAAAAATGTGTAGGGCAGCGATTTTCCAAAGGCATCTTTTTTACTTTTTCTGACAAAGAGAAGTACTATTCCTCCCGTTTCATTTTGTTTTCTATATCTGATTCCTGTTTTAGACGTATCAGAAGTCGTACTCTGTGATTGCCAATGAAACAGCTCTTTATTGATAGAATAATCTTCATACAAAGTCGTATCGGAAAATTCCTTCTCTGATTTATTGAGAGTTACCAAAAATACATCTGTTTCTTTTGTCACATCACTGTTCTTTTTATCAAGAAATTTTACGCCTTCTCGAATACTGCTGGGCTTTTCGAAGCCTAATCCCGCAAAAATCTGATCTCTTGAATAATTACAATACACATCTAAAGGGCATACATAGGGAACCTTTACTTTTTGTGAAATAATTTCGACTCGGTCTTTTTGCCAGCGAAGTAAATCTGTCAGCTCTTTTTGAAAGCCCTTTATTTTTTTGAATCGAGAAATCGCCTCTGTCGGTGTTTTCATTTCCGCCTCTTGAAAATCTTTCCCCCATACCGTCCATTGCCACATGCGAAGATATTTCTTTTCTATGGTTGTCATGGGTTCTGTTTGTAACCGATCATTATTGAAAAGTCGTTCTAAAAAAGAAATCCAGTCCACGGAATCAATGGATAACATACGGGGAATCGCCCTTTGTAAAATGATTTCTTCTTCTGTTTCCTCAAAAGACGGTATAATTCCCGCATCGGCACAAAGTCTGGCATACGTTCGTTTTCCATTATAAAAAACGGGAGGCTGTACATGCGCAGCTTTCAGAAATTCAGCAATCGTCGGAACTTCTCCCGATATAGCCCATAAGTCTTTAAGACACTCTTTATAATAATCATAGCGACTCAGTTGTTGCCTTATATTCTCTAATATATTTTCTTGTGCTACTTTTTCCAACTGAATGGAACAGCCTTTAGGAACATGAGGAAAAGCCATTTCTATTTCTTTTTTTATTGAAACATCTGATTTTCCGAGCATGGCAGTAAACCGATCGGTAAAATTATATTTCTTATTAGCCTGTGCCACAAAATCAAGAACGGTAAGACAATCTTTATCTTTATGCAGGCGCAAACCTCGTCCGAGCTGTTGGATAAATACAGTCATGCTGTTGGTCGGACGAAGGAAAAGCACGGTGTTTACGGCAGAAATATCAACGCCTTCATTAAACAGATCTACCGTAAAAAGAAACGTCAGTTTTCCTGTTTCCAGTCGGTGCTTTGCCATATCTCTGTCTTCTTTGGGAGAATTCGCATCAAGCGCCATGGACGGGATATTCCTGCTGTTCATATAGTCCGCCATAAAGGCGGCATGCCGTTGAGACACACAGAATCCCAATCCCTTTACATCTCGCATATCAGCAGTATAGCGCTCTACGGCATCTAAGATAATATCTGCCCGTTTATTCGCGCCATAGGATTCCAAAGTATATAAATTGGTTAATTCTTCGGTATCATAGTGGCCTGCTTTCCAAGTTACATCTTTCAGACTGATTGAATCGGCCACCCCAAAATAATGAAACGGACACAGAAGTCGTCTTTCGATTGCATCAGGCAGGCGTATTTCTGCAGAGATACGATCCTTAAAGTAAGTCAGAACAGATTTCCCGTCCATACGTTCCGGCGTTGCCGTAAGTCCCAAAAGAACAGCCGGTTTAAAGTGCTCAAGCAGTTTTTGATAGGATTTTGCAGCAGCATGGTGGAATTCATCGACAACAATCATGTCATAGTAATTCGGATCCATTTTTTCCCAGAGCCGTTGGTTGTTTAATGTCTGTATCGACATGAAAAGATGTTCTGTTCTGTCAAAGGAAGAACCGCCAACCGCTAATTCTCCAAAATCGGCATTCTTCATCACCTGTCTGAAGCAGGCCTGACTTTGTTTTAATATTTCTTCTCGATGGGCAACGAATAAGAGCTTTGTCGGTTTAGGCAGTCGTTCCCTCGCAAAACGACGATAATCAAAGGCAGCAATTGCTGTTTTTCCCGTTCCCGTCGCTGCTACCACTAAATTTTGCCAATACCCTTTTTGTTTCCTTTCCGTTTCCAGTGCATCTAAAATAATTTGCTGGTACGGATAAGGGCGTATATCAAACAAATAGGTAACCTTTTTGTCATCCTGACCGCGTCCTCTTTGACGATCGATTTCTTCCTGCAGGCGGGATACATCATTTGGATGAAATTTCTCAAACTCCTCTGCATTCCAGTAGATTTCGAAAGTCGCGTTTATTTTTTCCATGATGCGCGGCATATCTTTTGCCGTCACCTTCATATTCCATTCAAGCCCGTCTGCAATCGCAGCATGGGATAAATTTGATGACCCCACATAGACCGTCGAATACCCGCTGTTTCTATGAAAAATATAGGATTTTGCATGAAGCCTTGTCGCCTTGACATCATAAGAAATACGAATTTCCGTATTGGCAAGAGATGACAATGCTTCAATCGCTTTAGGATCCGTTGCGCCCATATATGTCGTTGTAATGACTCTTAATTTTCCTCCTTTATCTGTGAATTCACGTAAGAAAGGGAGTAGCAAATTAAGACCTGAGCATTTGATAAAAGATACCAAAAAATCAATCCGATCCGCCGACATGATTTCCTTTTTTAATTCCGAACCAATAGAACTGTCCTTTTGGCTATTGGTAAAAAGATAACTGTTTGTCAAAGAAGTGACCGGTCGTTCCCATTCCTTTTGTTCTATTTTATTGGCTCTATGTTCCAAAGATTTTAAAAGGAATTCATGAGGAACTACCTTATGTCCTTCTCCTACGACAGGAATGCGTTCCTTTATTCGATCAATCAGCCCGTTGATGAACGTCACTTCATCGGAAAGTACATCTTCCCCATTCTCATCGGCTATATCCCTCAAACACAATGCAACAACTTCCTGCAAATAGGCCGATAAATATCTTGTAGCTTCATGGGCATCTACTTCTTCCCGCTCCACCCAAATTCTTTTTTCTTCCAGAGCCTCTATTAATTTCTCGGAAAACTCTTCAGAGATTACTTTTTCATACAACCCGTCTTGCAGTTTTCTTACATCGTCTGCCATTTTTTCTCCTCACAAAAAATACACTTTGGCCTTATTATAGCAGCTTTGATAAAGATAAAAGAAGATCCGTTCGTGCCGTGTTTTTTATTTCCCGCACGCTAAAATATCCGCCCTGTTTGTGGGGCGGATATTTTTACCGGTTTATTTATTTTTCTCTTTCAATGCCGCTTCTATGAAGCCGTGGAAGAGGGGGTGCGGTCTGTTCGGCCGGCTTTTGAATTCCGGGTGTGCCTGTGTGGCTTCGAAGTAGGGGTGGTCGCTCAATTCTATGGTTTCTACAAGGCGGCCGTCAGGGCTGGTACCTGCGATAATGAGGCCCGCTTTTTCCATTTGCGGACGGAATTCGTTAGATACTTCGTATCTGTGACGGTGGCGTTCGTAGACGATTTCCTGATTGCCGTAAAGGGCTCTGGCTTTCGTTCCTTCTTTGAGTTTGCACGGATAAATTCCGAGGCGCATGGTGCCGCCTTTTTCTGTGACGTCTTCCTGGTCGGGCATAAGGTCGATGACCGGGCATTTTCCTTCGGGAATAAATTCGGAGGAGTTCGCTTCTTTCATGCCGCATACGTTTCTTGCAAATTCAATGACTGCCGCCTGCATGCCGAGGCAAAGGCCGAGGAAGGGGATTTTGTGTTCTCTTGCGTAACGGATGGTGTCTATTTTTCCTTCTACGCCGCGGTATCCGAATCCGCCGGGAACGACGATGCCGTCTATCCCCTTGAAAACTTTATCCCAGTTTTGTTTTCTTTCTTCCAGTTCTTCCGCATTGATCCAACGGATATTGACTTTTGTGCCGAGTTCAAAGCCTGCGTGGTAAAGTGCTTCTACGACGGAGAGGTAGGCGTCGTGGAGCTTTGTATATTTCCCGACGAGGGCAATTTCCACTTCACGTTCTGTATGAGTCATGCGGTCTACCATGGCTTTCCAGTCTTCTAAATCGACAGGACGGTCTTCAAGGCCGAGTTTTTGGAGAACGATATGATCGAGGCCTTCTTTTTCCATAAGGAGCGGCACTTCGTAAATACTCGAAGCGGTAAGGTTATTGATGACAGCTTCAGGTTCCACGTCGCAGAACATGCCGATTTTCTTTTTCATTTCCGGGGACAGTTCCTGCACGGTTCTGCAGACAATGATATCGGGCTGGATACCGATAGAGCGGAGTTCTTTGACACTGTGCTGTGTCGGTTTCGTTTTCAGTTCGCCTGCCGCCTCGATGTAGGGAACGAGGGTGACGTGGATATAGGTGACGTCATTTCTGTGGGGCAGATCTTTTCTGACCTGGCGGATGGCTTCGAGGAACGGGAGTGATTCGATGTCCCCGACAGTGCCGCCGATTTCCGTAATAACGATATCGGCATTGTCATTTTTGCCGACCCGGAGTACCCGGTCTTTGATTTCATTGGTGATGTGGGGAATGACTTGAATGGTAGAGCCTAAATATTCCCCTTTTCTTTCTTTGTTGATGACGGACTGGTAAATTTTACCGGTGGTGACACTGGACGCTTTGGAAAGGTTTTCGTCGATAAAGCGTTCGTAGTGACCGAGGTCGAGATCCGTTTCCGCACCGTCGTCGGTGACAAATACTTCGCCGTGCTGGTAAGGACTCATGGTACCGGGGTCTATATTGATGTACGGGTCAAATTTCTGGATTGTGACTTTGTATCCTCTGTTTTTCAAAAGGCGCCCCAGGGAAGCAGCAGTAATGCCTTTTCCCAAAGATGATACAACGCCGCCGGTTACGAAAATATACTTTGTCATGTGTCCTCCTTTTACATGTGTTCCGGAGCGGAAACACCAAGAATTGCAAGTGCGTGGGTGAGTACGTATTTCACGGCGGTGATGAGTCCCAGTCTTGCCTCCGTCACTTCTTTTTCTACGCCGAGTATTCTGCATTCTCTATAGAAATGGTGGAAAAGTCCTGCCAGCTCATAAGCATATTTGGCAATACGCTGGGGTGCTCTTTCGGCTGCCGCTCCTGCAATAAGCATGCGGTAGTTTTCCATTTTTTTGACCAAGTCAAGTTCACATTCTTCCGTGAGGCAGGTGAAATCGGTATGTTCCCAGTTACCCCATGAGATGCCCGCTTCTTTTGCCTGCTTATAGAGGCTGTGGATTCTTGCATTGGCATACTGGATATAGTAGACGGGATTGTCGCTGGACTGTTTTTTCGCCAGGTCGATATCAAAGTCCATCTGGCTGTCCAAAGTACGGCTGCAGAAGAAATAGCGGGCCGCATCACTTCCGACTTCGTCCATGAGTTCTCTTAATGTGACCGCCTGTCCTGTCCGTTTCGACATTTTGACGGGCTGTCCGTTCCGGAGGAGCGTGACCATCTGGAGCAGCATGATCTCAAAATCATCAGAGTTATATCCGAGGAATTTCATGGCCGAATGGATACGGATAATGTATCCGTGGTGATCGGCACCCCAGATATCAATCAGTTTATTGAAACCTCTTCCTATTTTATTGGGAATGTAGGCGATATCGGAACAGAAATAGGTGGGAACGCCGTTGGTGCGGATAACGACACGGTCTTTATCATCGCCGTTGTCTGTCGTTTTCAGCCACAGGGCGCCGTCTTTTTCGTAGAGATGACCACTTTCTTTCAGTTTTTCCAGTGCTTTATCCACTTCACCGGGATAAAGAGATTTTTCGGAAAACCAATTATCAAAGGTAACACGGAAATCGGCCAGGTCTTTTTTGAGAATTGCTAATTTTTCTTCCAGTGCCACCGTTTTAAAAATATTTCTTCTTTCTTCTTCGGGAAGGGCGAGGTATTTGTCCCCTTCTCTGTCAATAATGGATTGTGCGGTTTCCACAATATCGTAGCCGTGGTATCCGTCTTCAGGCACTTCCGCATCTTTTCCGAGAAGCTGGAGATACCGGGCGTCTACCGATTCGGCCAGATGCTCGATCTGGTTACCCGCATCATTCACATAGTATTCGGCACAAACTTCATAGCCTGCCGCACGGAAAAGGTTCACCAGCGCGGAACCGTAAGCCGCGCCTCTGGCGTGACCGATATGGAGCGGTCCTGTCGGATTTGCCGATACATACTCGACGAGAATTTTATCTTTATGGCCGCCGGGAAGATTTCCGTAGGATTCTCCTTTGGCAAGTATTTCCTCCAGTTCGCGGTACACTGTTCCTTTGGCAAGGAAGAAATTGATAAATCCTGCTCCTGCAATATCCGTATGGGATATGAGAGGGGAGTCCATATATTTCACAACGGCTTCGGCAATCATGCGCGGTGCTTTGCGGGCCGTTCTTGCCCACTGCATCGCTGCATTTGTGGAATAGTCGCCGAATTCCTTTGATTTCGGAATTTCCAGTGTCTGGACAGGCGCATACTCTCCTTCGGGAAGGTCTCCCGCTTCTACCGCCCTTGCCCGGGCCTTTTCAATAAGTTCTTTCAGTTCTTCTCTGACTTCCATGAAGCGTCCTGTTCCTCCCTCACTTCGATAACAATTTCATTTAAGTGCTTAAAAAGCCCTTTCATTTCAATATCATAAACCAGTCTGATTTCCCCTGTGCCGTCTTTGACCGTATCGTAAATTTCACGGGGTGTCGTCAGGATTTTCATCGGTCCTGCCGGTGTCATATACTCCGACTCCGATTCTTTGCCGGGGATATATTCCGTTTCCTGCACGAAAGTGCCCCGCCGGGAAAGTGTCACTTTGTCGCCGAAGAGGCGGATGGTCGTCGTTGTCCCCTCCAGGCCGGATAAAGAAGTTTCTTCATAGGAAATATAGCGGTGATCTTCCGCTTCCCCATAAAAGCCGGGCGTATCCAATGTGATTGTTTCTGCCCGTCCCGTTTCGTCCCGCTGTGATGATGTGCAGCGGATTATAACCTTCTTTTCCAAAAAAATCCCGCTTTCCCAAAATAACAGGGCAAAACGGGGGTTCTCTTGATAAACAGCCCCGGCCCCATAAATATATATACCTAATTATAGCATAGACGGAGATTTTTTCCGCCTGCACAATACTCGTAATTATACCATGTAAAAAAGAATATTTATATTACTTTTTTCCGTATCAGTCAAAAAATATTCCGCTTTTTAAACTTTTAGTTTATTTTTTTCTAAAGAAATTTTTTATAGATTTTTTTATTTTTCCGTCAAAAAAAGCCCCCCTTTCCGGGAAGGCTTTTCCGTTCTTTATTTTTTATCTTTCTTTTTGTCTTTTTTGCTCTTTTTATCTTTCTTGTTTTTCTTGTTCTTCTTACTTTTCTTTTTTGTCTTTCCTTTTCCTTCGGTGAAGCATTCTTTTCCGCTTTCTACGGTCCAGTCATATTCGATATTATCGCCGTCACCGGGGCATCCCAGCGTATGGGTTTCATACCGGAGAGAAAGTTCCCGGTCATCTGTATCGGACATATCGCCGTCTTCCTCTTCCTTATAGATATTTTCCGCCTCTTCGCAGGCTTCCCGGATTTCCGTTTCTTTCTTTTCCAGATTTTCGTCAAACCGCCGGTTTTCTTCTTTGGCCGTTTCTACCACAATCTCGTCACCTTCGGCAAAGCGGCTCAGTATTTCTTCCATGACGCCGGCAAGGGCAAGGACATTTTGTATTCTTCCTTCCTCTGCCTGACGGGCATCGGGATCGGGATCAAGCATGGAAAGACGGAGAAATGCTTTATCTTCTTCAAGTCCTTTCCTGATCGCTTCCAGTGCCTCTTTCAAAGACATGCCTTCATTCATTTCCTGCTTTTCCATACTTTACTCCTTCCCGGAAGCCTTCACTTCCGTTACCAAGACTTTATCTATTCTGCGGTTATCGCAGTCCACAATTTCAAAGATAAAGCGGCCGTACCGGGCCTTTTCCGTTTCCTTCGGTATATATCCCAAGAGGTAGGTAATAAAGCCTGCCAGTGTTTTATAATAGTCTTCCGCCTCGCCGGGCAGTTCTTCTTCAATGTGGAAATACGCACGGAATTCGTCAATCGTGCAAAGTCCTTCCACGAGCCACGAATGGTCGGAGCGGGGTATGAATTTATTTTGTTCTTCTAAAATATCTTCGATATCCCCCGGCATGTCGCCTACGATTTCTTCAAGAACGTCATGAAGTGTGACAAGTCCCGACAGTGTGCCGTATTCATCTATCACCACCGCCTCATGGACACCTTTTGTTTTGAAAAAGGTAAGCACTCTGGTGAGAATCAGTGTTTCCGGTATGAGAAGCGGCTTGTAAACCGTATCCATCACCGATGCTTTGATTGATTTTCCGGGATTGTTTTTCTGGTCCAAAAGCACCTTGCTCACATCGGCAAGTCCTTTGAAATCATCGAGCGAGTCGCTGCCTACGGGAAGACGGAAATGGGACGAGCTGCTGATATCGTTCCAGATATTTTCTTCCGTATCTTCCAAATCAATCCAGTCAAGCTGCGGCCGCGGTGTCATACTGTCGGCGGCGGTCAGGTCATTCAGCTGGAATACGTTATTGATGATGCCCGGTTCTTCTTTGTCGATCGTGCCGAGTTGTGCCCCCTGCTGGAGAAGTACTCTGATTTCTTCTTCCGATACAGGCTGCTCGCCGCCCATGTGTATGCCCAGCATTTCTACGACGATTTTTGTCGACCAGGTGCTTAAAATGACGAGAGGCTTGCAAACCGTGGCAAAGAGAATCATAATCCGTGCGATGTAGCACGCCGACTCTTCAGGCTTTGCAATGGCAATCCATTTCGGAGCAAGCTCTCCGATGATGAGTGTGAAATAAGTGACAAGCGCCATGACAATGACCATGCTCAAAGGGGCAAGATAAACTCCTACATGGGGAATATCCGCCAGTAATCCCGCAAGCGGCCCTGCAAGTGATGCTCCGGAAAACATACCCGTCACGATGCTGATGGTCGTGATCCCGACTTGAATGGTAGAAAAAAGCTCCTCTTTCCGTTCCGAAAGCTCCAGCGCCTGATAAGCGCCCCGTCTGCCTTCTTCCGCCATTTTCTGTAATTTTGTTTTTCTTGCGCCGACAATGGAAATTTCTGCAAGAGAGCAGATACCGTTGGCAATGACAAGTAATATAATTATGATGAGCTCAAGCCATATAGAGTCATCGTCCATGCATATTCCTCCCAAAATAAATCGTTCCCTGAACTTCCTTTATCTGATTTGATTATATCAAAAAAATAAAAAATAGGCTGAAAATTTTCTATTTCTTTCTTCAAAGAGCGGTTTCTTCCGTTTTCTAAACCGACCGCCGGTCATTGCTTTACTTATTAAAATCGTTTATACTTAAAATATACAAAAGCACGGGAGGGTTGGCATGGCACTCACAAAGAAAGCGATAAGAACGAAAGCGACTCTTTTGGAATCGGCAAGAAAGCTGATTAGTGTGGAAAAATCGACACCAAAGTTGTCTGTAATGTCGTGATCATTCACTTCATACCAATTGAAAGTATCGTATAACATAGCTTTATTGAAAGCACTTGAATTAAATCGTGGCTTACGCTTTTTATGGAGCTTCTCATTGAAAAGGATTTTGGCTCGTAAGGCATCAAACGAGTAACCTCTACCCATTCGCTCTACCTGCCTAATAATGCTGTTAATTGACTCCGTATAAGCATTAGTGAGCCTTTTATCAAAGTAGTTGAATATTTCGACATGCCAGTTGTCTACGGCTCTCACGAGGTCTTTATATGCGTCTTTAGAGTTGCTGGACATACAACGGTGTCTCCATTGACTATAACGAAGATGACCTTCATCTGGATCAGGAGTATCCCATATCCAGTAAAACTCTTCTTTGAGTTCATAGGCTTCTTTTAAAGCAGGAAGATTACCTAACCAAGTATCTAAGAGGAATGATTCACGTTCATTTAGATCGTGTTTACGCTTTAGAAGGATAAACCTTTCACGCATAAGGGCACGTCTTTCTTTTTGGCTCATATGGGCTTTCAAAGACTTTCTGACGTTATCTAAGTCTTGATTAGCCATTCTAACTACATGAAACTTATCTACGACAACTTTAGCGTGTGGAAGGATAGTGTTCACTGCGTCCTTGTAGGGCTTCCACATATCCATTGTGACGTACTCAATGTAAGTCCTGTCACTGATTTCTGAAAGACGTTGGATGACTGTCTCCTTCTTACGGTTAGGCTTGATGTCATAAATAGTCCTGCGTTCAATATTAGTCAATACAAGCCGAGGTCTACGGATAATATGTATCTCGTCTATCCCAAGCCACTTAGGAGTTTCAAACTGGTATTCACGTTCTTTGAGTGCCACATAGTCCTTAAAAACGTTCCTAATGGTTTTCTCGTCAACACCAACGCTTTCTGCGACTTCTACAAAGGTCTTAGACATGGATTGCTCTTGAATGGACTTTAAAAGCCTTTTGGTCATACTACGCTTTTCATCTACAGATATTAGGCGTTCCCAGAAGGTAGATCCGCAGTCACGACACTTGTATCGTCTACGGTTCAATTGTAAGCCCACTCGCTTTAAACGAATGGGCAAATCCATAATTAGTTGATTTCTTGAACTGTGTTTGTAGAACTTGTCAAAACCACATTCAGGACAACGTTCAGGTGGTCCGACTGCTTCAACTTTAAACATCATATCGGTTTCATTTTCTTGTGGCGGTTCTATTGTTTTAATGTCTGGTAGGGATAATAAGTCTGACATATTATTCATCCTTTATTACTCTGCGGTGTTAAGGTATCAATTATAGATTTGATGTCGAAATCATCAGTGTTAAATTATTTTTGTGACCACAAATGCACTAAGAAAATCCCTTAAAGCATTAGCTGGTTCACTTGAATAGGGAGTTGTAAAAAAGTTACCTTAGCCTGCACAACAAGATAATTTCGAAATATCTTTATCGAACGTAAGTGCAGCTAATTTTAGCCCTTCAGCCATTGTTAAATATGGTGCTAGGGTTTCTGTTAAATCTTCTATCGTTAAGCCAAATTTAACAGCTAATGATGCTGCATAGATGACATCTCCTGCATTCTCAGATACAATATGAACCCCTAATACTTTTAGTGTTTCTGCATCTGCTACTAGTTTAAATACACCGGTTGTTTCACGGTTTACAATTGCTCTTGGAACAGCATCTAAAGGTAATACAGATGTCTTCACATCATACCCTTTCTCTTTTGCTTGTTCTTCTGTTAAACCAACCGTTGCAACCGTCGGATTCGTAAACGTAACAGCAGGAACTACCGATAAATCTATTTTTTTGTTTAATCCGCCAATAGCATTATCAGTAATAATTCCACCTTCATAGGCTGCTACATATACAAATTGTGGTCCTAAAGTCACATCTCCTGCTGCATAAATCTTTTCATTACTTGTTTGACCAAAATCATTGATCAGGATTTCATTATTTTTTCCAGTTTCAACACCTGCTGCACTTAAATTTAAAGAATCCGTATTTGGTTTTCTTCCAGTGGCAACAAGTAACTGATCTGATTCAATGACTTCTCTACTGCCATTTACTGTTACGTAAACCCTTTTTATCTCTCCACTTTGTTCAACACGCTCAAAAGTTGCCCCTTTGACAAGGTTTATACCCTGTTCAATTAACGCTTTTTCAACTGACTCTGAAATCTCAGGATCATACTCCTTTAAAAGTCGCTCACTTCTTTGCATAAGCGTTATTTCTGAACCTAAATGATGAAATAGTTGTCCAAGCTCCATTCCAATGTATCCTGAACCAATTACAGTTAATCGTTTTGGTATTTTCTTTAACTCAAGAAGTGTTGTACTAGTTAAATAGTCCATTTTTTCAAGTCCTGAAATTTGGGGCAACGAAGGCGATGCACCTGTTGCAATTAAAAAGCGTTTTGCAGATAACTTTGCCCCATTGACCTCAACCGTACTAGCATCAACGAATTTTGCTTCACCTTTAATTAAATCAAAATTATATTCATCAATTAAATCCATATATTTTTGATTCCGAAGTTCGCTCACCAATTTATCCTTTTGCGTGATTAAACTAGCTAAATCCACTTCTCCAGCGGATGTTTGTAAACCTATAAACGGATTGTCTTTTGATAAATGATTGATTTCCCCTGCCCTAAGAAGAGTTTTTGACGGAACACAGCCAATATTCACACAGGTCCCCCCTACCGTTCCACGCTCAATCATTCCAACTTTTTCACCGTATTCTATAGCTTTAATTGCCGAAGAAAAGGCAGCAGCACCAGAACCAATAATAAGAAGGTCATAATTGTCTTCATTAATTAACGCCACGTTTTCTAGTGATGATACTTCTTCAATTTCTCCGGCTTGGTAATTTGCTTCATCAATCGCCTTTATTGCACTTTCAACCTCAATATCATCGGGCAGTTCAAATACTGCTTCACCACGACGATAACTAGACTCAATATTTTTAGCACCTATCTTTTCAAGTGCTGATTCTACGTGTTTTTCACAACCCGTACAAGTCATTCCTGAAATGTTTACCTTAAATTTATTCATAAAAAAGCTCCTTTCGTTAATTAATCTCTCATGTTAATGTTTCTATTATTGGACACGAATGTAATTGCTTTTCATCTGGACATCGTTGTTTTAAGTCGTCTAACATAGTTTCAATTCGTTTTAAATCCTCTATTTGTTTTTGCACTTCCTTTTGTTTTTTAGAAACAAATTCGAACATATCTTGACAACGAACTTCATCTTTATCTACAACACCAAGTAATTTATAAATCTCGCTTAAAGAAAAACCAAGTTCCTGTATTCGTTTAATAAACCCAACACGCTTAACGTCATCATATGAATATATCCGATAACCAGCTTCCGTTCGGTGAGGTTCTTGTAATAAATTTTTTCGCTCGTAATATCTGATCGTTTCTTTATTAACTCCACATTTATCTGCAAACTCACTAATTCGATAAATCATCTTATTTCACCCCATGAATATTATAAACCGTGTACCATAGTACAAGGTCAAGTAAATTGGACTATTTTATTTTTTTCCCAAAGTATCACTCGTATGTGATTGATACTTTTATATAATACTATTGATTATCCTAACATCCCACCAGAAAATCCGATTTAAACACCAGTTGTTTTTAAACTATTAAGAAAGTAATTCCACTATATATTCCGAAGACCCTTATTTTTTCATTTTTTCTTTGCCGGTACTGCGACGGAACGCATCTTCCGTTTCTTTTCTTCCTTGTTTGTAATACAGAGCCATGTCTTTTTTTGCCCGGTTCAGTTCTTCAAGAAAGAGCGTACCGTATTGCTCCGCTTTTTTCGGGCCGATTCCTTTAATCAAACGGAGTTCTTCTTCACTTTGCGGTTCTTTTTCAACGATTTCTTTTAAAATTTTATCGGAAAATATCTGGAAAGGCGCTTTCTTTTCTTTTTTCGACAGGGCAAGCCGGAGAGCCGACAATTTCATAAAAATCGTTTTTCTTTCCAACTCTTTGTCGGGAGAGGAACATTGATTTTCTTTTCCTTTTTCTTGTTCATAGTCCCGGAGCAGGCAAAGGAAGCGTTTTCCGTATTTTTTCAGCTTAAATGCACCGATACCGTGAACCTTTTCCATTTCTTTTTCCGTTGTCGGGAAACGGCGCACCATATCTTCCAGTGTGGCATCGGAGAATACAACGAAAGGCGGTACATGTTCTTCTCTTGCCGTTGCCGTCCTGAGGTCGCGGAGACGATCGAAGAGTCCCGTTTCTTCAGCAGAGAACGCACTCTTCTTTTCTGCCGCCGCATCGGCAATGATTTCTTCCGCTCCGAAAGCAAGGCCGTATACATTTCCGCCGTTTTCGAGAATGTCCCTGCTTTTTTCCGTCAGCCCGAGGAGGTGGAATTCTCCCTCCCGTTTTAAATATCCGTCGGCCGTAAGGGCTTGGATAAGTCCCCGTATATGCCGTGCCGGTTCGAAGGAAAGGCGCCCGTAAGTCGGTATCTTTTCAAGACGGCGGGTAAGCACCGCTTTGGAACGGCTGCCTTTCAAAACATCCGCCACAAGAGCGGCTCCGAATCCTTCATTCATGGAACGGACGGTTTTGAATACAAGAACCGCCACGTCTGTAATATCTGCTTTGGCAACGGCGTTTTCACAATTTCCGCAATGACCGCACGGATTTTCTTCCGCCTCTCCGAAATAGCGGAGAATGTAATTCCTAAGGCAGTCCGTGGTGAGACAGTAATCGGTCATTTTTTGGAGACGTTCGTAGTCCCGTATCCGCTGCTCCTCCGGCTGGTTTCCCGTATCGATCAGGTACTCCTGGATTCTCGTATCCTTTCCGCTGTAAAGAAGGATACATTCTGCCGCCGCGCCGTCCCTGCCCGCTCTTCCCGCTTCCTGATAGTAGGCTTCCATACTTTTCGGCATCTGGTAATGAATGACATAGCGGACATTGCTCTTGTCGATTCCCATACCGAAAGCGTTCGTTGCCACCATGACGCGGCTACGGTCAAAGGAAAAATCTTCCTGCGCTTTCCGTCTTTCTTCATCGTCCATACCTGCATGGTACCGTCCCGAAGGGATACGGTTTTCTTCAAGCCAACCGTGAATTTCATCAACCGCTTTGCGAGTCGCACAATAAATGATCCCGCTCTCTTTTTTATGGTTTTTTACGTATTTCCCGATAAAATCTTTTCTGTTCACTCCGGAAATCACGCGGAATGATAAATTCGGGCGGTCAAGACCGGTCCGGAAAATCACGGCGTCCTTGAGTCCGAGACTCCGTTTCATATCTTCTTCGACAAGAGTCGTCGCCGTAGCCGTGAAAGCCGTCACGACCGGTTTTTCCGGGAGCGAATCAACAAATGTTTTGATTTTTCCGTAACTGGGACGGAAATCATGACCCCACTGGGACACACAATGCGCCTCATCGATGACCACCATGGAAAGCGGCACTTGGGAAAGGCAGTCGGTGAAATAAGACGGTTCCAGCTTTTCCGGCGCCATATACAAAAGTTTCAGCTTTCCCCTGTATAAGTCGCGGAGCCGTTCGATGGACTCTGCAAAAGGAACGGTGGAATTCACATATGAAGCGGGAATTCCCTGTGCGGAAAGGGCTTCCACCTGATCTTTCATTAAAGAAATCAAAGGAGAAATAATAACTGTGCCGTAGGGAAAAAGAAGGGCGGGAATCTGGAAACAAACCGATTTCCCCGCGCCTGTCGGCATGATGGCAAGCACATCGTTTCCTGCCGAAATCGTATCGATGATTTCTTTTTGGACAGGACGGAACGTATCGTAGCCGAAATATTTTTTCAATAACTCCGTGGCAGCCATTTTTTCTCCTTTCTTTTTCCGATTCTATTTATTATATCAGTTTTCATTCCCGGAACAGGAATTTTATTTCCCTTTTCTGCAAATTTCCATAAAAAAAGAACCGCCGTGAGGCAATTCTTTTTTATCCGCATTTATTCTTTTCCGGTCTTCGCTTTTTTAGCTCCCGGTTTTTTTGTTGCCGTTTTCCCGGTTGCCGGTTTTTCCGTTTCTTTTTTCCCGGTTTTTTCTTTTTTTACATCTTCTTTTGTTTCCGCTTTGTCCGCCGTTTCCCTTCTCCGCAGTTTTTTCTGCCGGAGGTGGAATAATTTATCCGCAAGACCGAGAACGGTTTCTTTTCCTTCCACCAAATCTTTCCAATAGGAAGGCACGAAAACTTCGCCGAAACGGACGCCCTGTATCGCGCCCGTCAAAGCGGCGGTAACGGGACTGTTTCCGTCATGATTTGCCGCAACAACGACCGAATCTAGCGGGTCGTCTACGGCAAGACAGGCATAGACGGCAATCGCAAGTGCTTCATCGGCCTGATCGCCGCTACCGAGCGAGTGAATGCTGTCGATATGCGCCCACGGCTCCTCTTTTCCTGCCGGGTGGTCATGGGCCTGCTGTTCCGCCGCGGAAAGAAGGGTCGTGATACTGTCCGCCTTATGGACTTTGTTGAGCAGACTGTGTACCCGTTCGAGTGATTTGGGCAGTGTCATGCCCTTAGCAAGGCAGGAAATCAATGCGGCCAGTGCGCCTGCACTGTAATACGCCACAGGATTCGAATGGGAATAAGCGGCGATTTTCACAGCCGTTTCAAAAGCCGTTTTGCTTTCTCCCTCATAGAGAAGTCCCACAGGCACCGCTCTTTGAAGTACACCGCTCCCCTTACTGTCATTCACTTTACTCTTCGTCGTTCCGATAGCATCGCCGGCAAAAGCATTCAAAAGACCTTCTTCGGGATTTCTTCTGAAGTGCATAAATTTTTCACGGACCAGACAAATCTCCCGCTCATGGGGCTGGCGTCTCATCCAGCTCTTTTGGCCCCGCCGCGGTTCTACCCCGGTCTGGCTGTAAAACCAGCGCATATACCCGCGGTAAATGCCGTCGGTTTCTTCCATTTTCTTTGCGTCCGCCCATAAAAGTCCGTCAATCGTCGCCAGTGCCAGCTGGGTATTTCCTGTGACAGGTGCCTCATTTCCGAACTTACGGCTCCGCACCAACGTGCGCAAACCGAAAGGACCGTACTTACGCTCGATGCGGGAGACGGAGAGTCCTTGAAGAGGATACCCCAACGCATCGCCGCAGGCGCCGCCGATCATGGCACCGCGGAACTTCTCAATCTCCGCCATACATCCTCCTTTTCTTATATGTCTGCCGGAAATTTTACAATCCCGCCGGTTTCCGTAGGCGGGAAAAGAAAGAAAATAAAAGGTTCCGCAAAAAAATCAGAGAAACGGGAACCATAAAAGAAATGATGAGGCAGACAAATTTTACTTTTCTTATTAAATATTATACCATATTTAAAGTTTTTATTCATAAAGAGGACCTCTGTTCTTTTTTCTTCCGTTGCGGTATCCCGCGGAAACAGAGTGTCCCGTTCTTTATTTTCCCGTTCCGTCTCCCTCATTATTTCCAATCCTGTTATAATAAAAGGAAAAGAAATTGTGTTCCTTATAAGGAGGATTTATGGCCAATCCGGAATTTAAGCCCGGCAAAAATGAAAAAGCCGGTATTTTCGAAGCGTATATGAAAACGAATGAGTTAAGTTATTTCAAGCGCCGTGATGTACATGACGGAATGGATACCGTCGCTTTCATTACCGCTCTTCCCGCAGGAGACAATCATCGTCTTGTGGCGGCAGTGCTTACGAACAACAGCATGTACTCCCTTCTCCGTGTCCATTTGGGCCTTGCCCCGGCAGGACCGGAAAGAGAAAAATTCCTCGAATTTATCCGCCGGCTGAACGTGACCCAGTCTGTTTTCAAATACCTTGTGGAAGACGATAACAATGCTTTCCTTGATGTCTGCATCACCACAAGGCCCGATCACTTTGAACCGGAAGTCATACGGACGACTTTAAATCTCATTATTTACCACATGAAAGACCACTATGATGAAATCGCCCGTCATCTTGCCAAACCGGGGGATGAAACAGACGGTTTTGATTTGTAATCCCCGTCATAACCGGATACGTAAAATAAAAAGCCCCTCGGCACATTTCCGCCTCGGGAGCTTTTTTATTTCATTTTTTATAAACAGGGGGCCGTACGGCTTCTTCCCAAATCGGCAGTCATACGCAAATCGTCTCTCGGATCCCGTCCGCCTGTCGTGAGGTAGCCGCCCACCATGATGCCGTTAAGACCACCCGTGAGGGCAAGTGCCTGCAAACTTCTCAGGTTCACTTCCCTGCCTCCGGCGGTACGAATCAGCGCCTTTGGAAGAACAAAGCGGAACATCGCAAAGGTGCGCAGCACTTCCAACGGCGGAAGCCGTTTATTTGTAAAGAACGGTGTTCCTTCCACAGGATTTAAAATATTCAAAGGAATGGAATCAATATGAAGGGCTTTCAGCTTGAATGCCATTTCCACCCGCTGGTCCAACGTTTCGCCCAGCCCGAAAATACCGCCGGAGCAGACACGGATGCCCGCCTTTTGTGCAGTCCTGATGATATCTTCTTTATCTTCCATCGTATGGGTGGTGCAAATTTCAGGGAAATACGACGGCGACGTTTCGATATTACAATGGATTCTTGTAATGCCCGCCTCTTTCAAACGGATTGCCTGTTCCCGGGAAATGAGCCCTAAAGAACAGCACACTTCGATACCCACTTCTTTACGGATTCGTTTAACGATAGAAATAATTTCTTCAAATTCATTGGGATTGTCCTGGTTACGTCCGCTGGTGACGAGCGAAAAACGGACCGCCCCTGCAGCTTTTGCTTTTTTTGCCGCTTCCACAACCTGATCTTCCGGAAGAAGACGATACACTTTCGAGCCTGTTTTATAATGACCCGACTGGGCACAGAATTTGCAGTCTTCCTGGCAGTGGCCGCTTCTCGCATTGATAATGGCACAGAAATCGACGGCATTTCCGCCGTATTTCTGGCGGATTTTATCAGCCATCGCCAAAAGAAGCATGGTGTCCTCATCTTTGGTGCGAATCAGTTTTTTTGCTTCTTCTTCTGTAATTTCTCCGCCGTTTAAAACTTTTTCTGCTAAAGAAATCACTTCTTGGCAAGAACTTTCCATAATAAAACTCCCCTTTTCCCTTTTGACTTCCTATATTATTGTTATCTTGTTTCTCAGTATAAAATAAACAATACTTTCTGTCAATTATTCTTATTCCGTTGGTTTACAATTAAATGGACAAAAGAAAAAAGCCTGCTTTTCAACAGACTTTTCTCTTATAAACCCGCAAAAACAGAGGAGAGGGATTTTTGAACGGGTATTTGATTATTTTACCTGCCTTGCAGGCCGGCACCTTATTCGATTTCTATACGATGAGGTGCTTTTTGGATTTCTTCCTTCATTTTCGGAAGAGTTACCGTGAGAACGCCGTCATTCAATGCTGCTTTGATAGCATCTTCTTTGATTCCTTTGACGGCAAACTGACGTCTGAAAGTGGAGCTGCTCCGTTCACGGCGGATGAAGTGACGATCGTCTTCCTTGGTGACCGTTTCTGCTTCTTTCTTAGCCGACAGGGAGAGAACCCCGTTTTCATAGGATACATGAATCTGATCTTTGTTGAAACCCGGCATATCGCAGGTAATTTCATAAGAATCTTTCTTTTCTTCAATATCTACTTTCGGAACTGTCACCTGATCATTGTACAAAACCGGTACATCATTGAAGAAATCATCAAATACATTGTCTCCGAAAAATCCGTTAAAAGGTAATAAACCACGCATAGTAAAAACCTCTTTTCTTATAAATAACTCACCGGATCGGAAATCTCGGCGGATTTCTTTTTCCTGTATCTATATTATATCACACTTAGCACTCATGTCAATAGAGTGCTAATAATTTTATTTATTTTTATTTTACACTCTAAAAAATCATATTTTATGCGTGTTTTGAAATTTTTAAAAGTCAAAAGGTCTATTTATTTTCAAAATTTCCATAAAAAAATACGCAGCCTTTTCGGGACTGCGCATTTCTTGTCATATTATTTCAAACTTGCTTCTATTTTTTTCAGGTTTTCTTCCATACGTTTGAGGAAAGTCATGTCCGGTTTTTCGCTTTCCCCTTCCATGGTGTCGATGACTTCTGTGGAAGCTCCTGCTTCACGGGCCAGCGTTTCGCTCAAGGCAGGGCTGACCATGTCTTCCGTGAAAATGGTCTTAACCTTGTGTTCTTTGCAGAAATCAATGAGTTCTTTCATTTTTTTCGCCGACGGTTCTCCGGAAGCAAAAACATCTTCTACGCTTTCCTGGGACAGTCCCATGTCACGGCAGAGATAGCCGAAAGCCGCGTGACCGGTGACAAATTCTTTTCTTTCCGCTTTGTCGAAAGCAGCTTTGTATTTTTCCTGCAATGCTTTCATTTCTTTAGCAAAAGTTTCAAAATTTTTGTTGAAATAGTCTTTGTTTTCAGGAGAAGCCTGAATGAGTCCGTCACGAATCATTTCCGCTTCCTGTACTGCCGTGGTCAGTCCGAGCCATGCATGGGGATCGTGGTCGCCATGTTCTTCTCTTTCTTCTTCATCGGTAATTTCGATAGGTTTTACTTTGGCTGCCGCTTCTACAACGACCAGCTTGTCCGAGCCTGCCGCTTTGACTGCTTTTTCCGCCCATTTTTCCATACCGAGACCGTTATAAACAAAAACTTTCGATTCTTTCATGTGAACCAAATCTTCCGCTTTCGGATCAAATTCATGCGATTCCGTTCCTTCCGGTACCATGACTTTTACCGCCACTTTGTCACCGCCGATAGTTTCGGTCAGTTCTTTCATGGCATTAAAAGAAACGGTCACGGGAATTTTCGTTTCCCCCTGGGCAGGCGCTTTCTTTTCGCCACCGCAGCCGGCAGTAAACAAGAGCGCCGCCGCACCTAACACACAAGCACATTTCTTAAGAGCATTCATTCGATGTTCCCCTTTCACAATTAAATAAGCATTAAATTGTAATAACATTATTATTATCACTTTTTCATAGTATCATGTTTGTCAAGTTGACAGTCCATGTAATATAAAAATAGTATTGACTGTTTTATCCATAGCGAAAGGAAATTTCATGATTCATATCGACAATATTTCTTTTTCTTATACAGGAGAGTCTCCCTATCTGCTGGAAAATCTGTCTTTGGACGTCAAGGACGGCGATTATATTTCCATTGTGGGAAGTAACGGAAGCGGAAAAAGTACGCTCCTGAAATTGATTCTCGGCTTTATCAAACCGTCGTCGGGCATACTGGAAAACCGGGCAGGCCGGACCGGATATGTTCCGCAAGCCGCCCGGGAAGACCGGGATTTCCCCATCACCGTCAAAGAAGTAATCCGTTCTTACGGAAAACTTCTTCATCTGAAAAATATGTCTGTCTCCCGCATTCTTGCCCTCACCGGTATGGAAGATTTTGAAAATGTACTGATGGGGCATTTATCGGGTGGACAGCACCAGAAAGTTTTAATTGCCCGGGCCTTGATGGGTGATCCGGATTTGCTTATCCTTGACGAGCCGTCCACAGGCGTCGACAGAGAAAGCCAGTTGGAAATTTATAACCGCCTCGCTTATCTGAATAAGGAAAAGCACATCACCATCCTTGCGGTGGAGCATAATCTGGAAGCGGCAGTGCGCCATTCTTCCATGCTGTATCATGTCACCGACGGAAGCGGCCACCTCTGTCATCCTGATGAATATATCCGTGAATTTATTACAAAGGAGGGGTATCATGCTGGCTTATGATTTCATGCAAAACGCTCTCCTTATTTCTCTTTGCATCGCTGTTCTCTGTCCCTGTATCGGTCTGTTTCTCGTTCTCCGCCGGTACTCCATGATCGGCGACACGCTTGCCCATGCTTCTCTGGCAGGCGTCACACTGGGACTTCTTTTCCGTTCGAATCCCGTACTGTCTTCTTTTCTTTTTACCGCCGTTGCCGGCGTGGCCATTGAATTTCTCCGCCAATATTTCAGGAAATATACGGATCTCATTTTGTCCATCGTTCTTTCCGTATCTGTCGGCATTGCCTTGACGCTCATTTCTTCGGGAAAACTCCATGCCAATGCGGATGCCTACCTCTTCGGAAGTATCCTCACCGTAAGTCCTGCCGATATGGCAGTCACAGGTTTTCTCACCATCACGTCGGCAGTTTCTCTTTTTGTCTTTTATCACCAGCTCATGTATATCGCCTATGATGAAGATGCTGCAAAAATCGCGAAAGTCCCCGTGCGGATTATCAATTACCTATTTGCTTTCCTCGTAGCCGCCGCTATCGCCGTATCGATACGCTCTGTCGGTATCCTCGTCATTTCCTCGATGATTACGCTTCCCGTCGCCTCGGCGCTCCGGCTCTCCAAAGGATTCCGTGTTACCCTTTTGGCCTCGCTTGCCTACAGCTTCACCGGTATCTTGGGCGGATTCTTTTTGTCTTATGAAATCGGCGCCGCTCCCGGCGGTGTCACCGCACTCGTGTCGGCAGCCCTTCTCATTCTTACCATTCTTTACAAAAAAATCAGGAAATAAGCAAACTAAAACAGCGGTCCCTGACAAACCGCTGTTTTTTTATGTCTTTATTTTCTTTTTTCTGCTGCTCTCTTTACGGCATCAAACACTTCAGCAAAAGAAACCTTATGCTTTTTCGCCAGCTTTTTCACTGTTTTGTACTCGGGATACCACTTCATCCGCCCCTTCACTTCCACTCCTTTGGCGGAAGCGGTTCCGTAAGGCGTCACCACTTCTTTTTCCTCTCTGGGAAGACAAGTTCTTTCTACTTTCATTTCCCGGATACCGATGGTTGTGGTTTCTCCGAAAATAATCTGCTCCAATTCTTCCACATCGTCTTTTGCGGCAATCACCGTAAGCTCCCAGCCGGGACGGTTCTTTTTCATAAAAACAGGTGTATAGTGGACGTCTTTTGCTCCTGCTTTCAAAAGTTTCTTCATCGTATAGCCGAGAACTTCGCCGGAACAGTCGTCGATGTCCGTTTCGAGCTTTATGATTTCTTCTTTTCCGCCCTCTTCTTCCATTTCAATCATCATGGCCCGCAAAATACCCGGCCGGTCCGTATAGGCTCTCTTTCCTGCCCCCATGCCCGTCTGTGTAATTGTAAAAGCTTTGGGCAGGCGATGATCCGTACAAAGCACGGCCGCTATCGCCGCTCCCGTAGGCGTCACATACTCCCCTTTTGCTTCTGTAATTTCCAAGGGGAACGAAAAGGCGGAAACAATATTTGCCACCGCCGGCACGGGAACCGGCATCAGTCCGTGTTGGCACCGCACCATACCCGTTCCTTCATATAATTTCGGAATAATGACGTCCCGTATCCCCAAACTGTCAAATGTAACCGCCGCGGAAATAACGTCTACAATCGAATCCAAAGCTCCCACTTCGTGGAAGTGCACTTCCTCAGGCGGCAAATTATGCGCTGCCGACTCTGCCGCGGCAATCACATCAAAAATGTCATAAGCAATATCTTTTGCCGTTTCCGTCATGTCACAGGCAGCAATAATTTTCCTGATTTCCGCAAGTCCTCTGTGGCTGTGTCCGTGTTCGTGTTCTTCTTCATGACAGTGGCAATTGTCATGTTCCTCTCCATGACAGTGGCAATGGTCGTGTTCTTCTCCATGACAATGGCTGTCATCATGACCGTACAGATACTCCATATCATGGTCATGATTTTCATGAAGGGCATCAAGGACTACATTAAAATCGCAGCAGTCTATCCCTGATTTCTTCACCCGCCGGACCTCGGTGTGAAAACCGTCGTCAGAAACAGATTGCAAAGCTTTTTCCAGTGCTTCCAAATCCGCCCCGAGATCAATCATGGCCGCTACAAACATATCTCCGCTGATACCGGACGTACAATCAAGATACAATTTTTTATTCATCGCTGTTTCCTCTTTCTGCAAGGCGGTTAATTTGTGTCGCCACATAGCCTGCTCCGAATCCGTTATCTATATTTACCGTTACAATCCCATTGGCACAGGAATTAATCATCGTCAGCAAGGCGGAAAGTCCGTGAAAACTTGCTCCGTAACCTACCGAAGTGGGAACGGCAATGACGGGATTTTTCACAAGCCCGCCGATGACGGAGACAAGCGCGCCTTCCATGCCCGCCACGGCAATGACACAATTGGCTTTTCTGATGATGTCCTCTTTCGACAGAAGACGGTGGATACCGCTGACTCCCATATCATAAAGACGTTCCACCTTCGTGCCGAAATATTCCGCCGTCTGTGCCGCCTCTTCCGCCACGGGAATATCGGAAGTGCCGCCTGTACAAACAGCTACAAGACCCTTGCGGACTTTTCCTTTTTTCTCTAACTTCAGCACACGGGAAAGGGGATCATAAGAAATATCGGGAATTTCCTGCCGGACCAGCTCATACTGGTGAGGCGATGCCCGTGTCCCGAAAACCTCGCCCTCACTGTCCAGCATTTTTTTGAAAATACCGGTAATAAACTGATCGGGCTTTCCCTGACAATAAATCACCTCGGCAAAGCCGCTCCGCTCTTTTCTTGCTGTATCAAGCTTCGCATAGCCCATTTCCTCGTAGCCGGCGGTACGGATACATTCTTTTACCGCCGCTTCCGCCCCGGCAAGTGAAATTTTACCGTTCTGCAAGTTTTCAAGTATTTCTCTCATCTTCATGCTTTATATCCTCTGCTTCTGTATTTTTTGTAACTGCCGCCGTATCCATCGACCCAGAGCGGAACCCTTTCAAATCGACGGTGGTATAAAGAAATCCCAATTCCTCAAGACGGGCGGAAATCATGTCCCGCCGCTCCAGTAAAAGCGGAATTTCCGCCGGAAGAACCTCGATTCTTGCCAGATTTCCGTGAACGCGGACACGCCGCTGCGTAAATCCGAGGTCTGCCAGCAGATTTTCCGCCGCTTCCGTTCTTCTTAATTTTTCGACGGTCAATTCTTCCCCGTACGGGAAACGGGTAGCAAGACAGGAAAACGACGGCTTATTCCATGTGGGAAGTCCCTCTTTTTCCGAAAGCTCGCGGATTTCCTTTTTCGTCAGCCCCGCCTCGGCCAAAGGACTCCGTATGTCCAGTTCCTTCAAAGCTTTCAGCCCGGGACGGAATTCTTTCGTGTCGTCCGCATTCGTGCCGTCTGCCACAAAAGGAATCCCCTCTTCCTTTGCCTTCTCAAGGAGCGCGGAAAACAGAAAATGCTTGCAGATATAACAGCGGTCCCGTCCGTTTTCCCTGAACCCTGCAGCCGAAAAAGGATCCGCCGGAAGAACGAAAAAAGAAATTCCCCGGCTTTTGCAAAATGCCACAGCCTCATCAAGTTCTCTTTCCGGAACGGACGGAGTCTTCATGATGAGCGCCGTCACCTTCTCTTTTCCCGCCTTAACCGCCTCATGGAGCAAATAAGTAGAGTCAACGCCGCCGGAAAAAGCAACCGCCAGGGGCATGCATTTTTCCAGCAGAACCGCCAGCTTTTTTTCTTTTTCTTCCCTGCTTGTTGCCATGCTCCACCTTCTTCCGTTTTTATATTAGTATATCATTCTCCGAAACATATGCGGTATTTTCCCCTTTCTTTTTTCACTGTCATTTTTTAAAAACCGTTTAGGATTCACCGCACATTTCAAGTTTCCAAGCCTTTTTTCATATATGTTTGTACTTCTATAAAAAAAGCAGTATAATTAATTATTAGCTTAAATAAATATTTTTATTTTAAAAAATATAAATTGCATTTTTGGATTTCATGTCTGAAAGGGAATCATTTTGAAAAGACATCAATATACCATCGGAAGAGCCGTTTCTTTCCAAGGGAACGGTCTCCATTCCGGCGAACCCGTAACGCTCACCATGCGGCCCGCCCCGGCAGGAACGGGCATTATCTTCCGCCGGACCGATCTGCCCGGTACGCCCGAAGTACCTGCCAAAAGTACATACATTACCAATACACTCCGTGCGACCACGCTCGAGCAGGGACCTGCCAAAGTATTTACGGTGGAACATCTCCTCTCTGCACTCTATGCCTTTCACATCGACAACTGTTATCTGGAAATGGACTCCCCCGAGCCTCCCGTGGCTGACGGCGGTGCCCTCACATTTTCCCGGATGATTCTTGATGCGGGAACGGTGGAGCAGGAAGAAATGACCGATGTCCTCACTCTTGAAAAAAGTCTTTCCGTTTACGAAGACGGGAAATTTATCTGCGCTCTCCCTTACAAGGGACTCCGTATCACCTTCACGTCCATCAATTCCCACCCGCTCCTCGGCACACAGATGCGGGATATTCTCATCAACCGGGACAGCTACCTTAAAGAAATCGCACCTGCCCGGACCATCGGATTCACCTGGGAACTGGATGCCCTCCGGAAAATGGGCCTCGGCAAAGGCGGAACACTGGAAAATGCAGTTGTTTACTCCGAAACGGAATGTCTTTCCGAACTGAAATTCCCGGACGAACTGGTACGCCACAAAATTCTCGACATCATCGGCGATATTTCCCTCGCCGGTCCGCTGGAAGCCCATATCATTTCCGTTTTGGGAAGTCACAAGCTGAACGGCATGCTTGCCGCCAAGCTGGAAGCACTGAGAAAATAAGGAGAATACTATGGAACTGAATATCAAAGAAATTATGGAAATACTCCCGCACCGCTATCCCATGCTGCTCATCGACAAAATCACGGAGCTCGTTCCTCTCGACTACGCAGTCGGCGTGAAATGCGTCACCATGAACGAACCGTTTTTCCAAGGACACTTTCCGGGCCGTCCCATCATGCCGGGCGCTTTAATTTGCGAAGCCATGGCACAAGTCGGCGGTGTGGCACTCCAGTATCCTGAAGAAAACAGAGGACTTATTCCCATGTTTACAGGCATGGACAAAGTCCGTTTCCGTTCTCCCGTCGTACCCGGCGATGTCCTTGTCACCAAAGCGGTCATCAAAAATATCGTCGGCCGCATGGGAAAAGTACACTGTGAATCGACTGTAGACGGCGTACTCAAAGCATCCGCCGATTTCCTTTTCTACCTTGCCGACGGAACGGAAGAAAAAAATAACGAAGACAGTTAAAAAACTGAATCAGAAGAAGAAAAATAAAGGATAAACTAAAAAACTTTTCATATTTCGTAAATTTCATTGTTCACACTCAATGGAACCTGTACGATATATATATATAGGAAGCAAAAACTATCTATCAAAGGGGATTTTAAGATGGAATTAAAAATTGTTGCGTCAGCCGAACCGGAAATTCATCAAACCGCCGTGGTTGACCCGACTGCCATACTTCATAAAAATGTAGTCATCGGACCCTATGCGGTCATCGGTCCCAACTGTGAAATCGGTGAAGGCTCGGAAATCGGAGCTCATGCCGTTATTGCCAAAAACGTAAGAATGGGAAAGAACAATCACGTCTATCCGCACGCAGTCATCGGGGAAGACCCGCAGGATTTGAAATTTGCAGGCGAATACAGCACCGTCGTCATCGGTAACGGAAACAACTTCCGTGAATTTGTGACGATTCACAGAGCCACCGGAGAAAATTGCGAAACCCGGATCGGTTCTTATAACATGCTCCAGGCCTACACCCACGTAGCTCACAACTGCAACTTTGGCGATTACATCGTCATGTCGAGCTTTGCAGGTGCAGCCGGTCACGTTACCGTAGAAGACCATGCCGTCATCGGCGGAATGAGCGGCATTCACCAATTCGTAAAAATAGGGACCTGCGCCATGGTCGGCGGCATGTCCAAAATCGTACAAGACGTCTGCCCCTTCGTCATCGTAGACGGAAACCCCGCCCGCGTAGTCGGTCTGAACAGCGTCGGACTTTCAAGAAATAACGTATCCCCTGAAATCAAAACATGGCTCAAAAAAGCATACCGCATTATTTTCCGGTCGGGACTGAAATTAAATGACGCCATTGAAGAGATGGAACAAGAATTCCCTTCGGCTCCCGAAATCGAACATCTTCTCCGGTTCCTCAGAAACTGTGAAAGAGGACTTTGCCGGACAAGAGAAAACAGAGCAGCAAAATAAAAAACTTTTCTCTTCTGCCTCACCACCGGGGCAGAAAAGAAAAGTTTTTTTGTGCGTCGATAACGGAAATTAACATAACCGCTCCGCAAAAACTCAACCATACGGGACAAGTAGGAGCGGCTTTTTTGTGTGAGTCATTTCAGTGTTTTTTGTTTTTGCTCATATAAAAACATGAATTCTTTCTTCCTTAGTCGTCCGCTTGCCTCGCTCTCGGGGGAAGTGCCGATCCTTGCGAGGTGACAAGGGCAAGCTTGCGTACACAGGTCAGAATCATTTCACATGTCTGCTCACACTTGCCCCTTTCGTCAGCTCCGCTGACACTTTAGCCAAGGCAAAGCGTCTCACACACTTTTACAGCGTCGCTCCGCTCCTCGAAAAGTGGTTCGCTTGCTTCCCGACAAGCGGGGACAGCTTTCGATTTGAATTTTATCGTTTAATGGCAACAATCAAGTAATACATTTTAAAAATATGAATTCTTTCTTCCTTAGTGTCAGCTTCCCCCGAACTCGGAGGGAAGTGCCGAGCCTGCGAGGCGATAGGGGCAAGCTTGTGTACACAGGTTAAAATCGTTCTTTCGGCTTTACTCACACTTATTCCTAGTTTTTTAGCTTCTGCTCATACTTGCCCCTTCCGACGGCTTCGCCGCCACCTTCCCCGTGTCCGGGGACGGCATACGGTTTCCATTCTGCCGTTTTTTCACAAAAACCAAGTAAAAATTTTGAGGAAACGCAATTCACTCTGCCGTCATTCTTGAGCGGTGGGCAGAACAAGAATGATGACAGGAGAAAAAACATCATGTGACTCTTAGCGAAGAATCCGGCATAGGATATCGTCAAGAGCATATATAAAATGATAAAACTATGAATTCTTTCTTCCTTATTCGTTCGCTGCCCCCGCTCCGGGGGAAGTGCCGAGCCTGCGAGGCGATAGGGGCAATTTGGCGTACACAGGTTAGAATATTTAAATCTTGTATCCTTTGCCTAGATTCTTCACTTCGTTCAAGAATGACAGGCAAGTATTTATACTGTTCTGTAAGAAACTATTTTTTCGTTTCTGCTCACACTTGCCCCTTCTGTCAGCTCCGCTGACACCTTAGCCAAGGCAAAGCGTCTCACACACTTTTACAGCGTCGCTCCGCTCCTAGAAAAGTGGTTCGCTTGCTTCCCGACAAGCGGGGACGGCTTTTATTTCTTATGCTCTTATTTTTAGGCAAAAAGTTATTTACTGCTTCTCAAAAACGCATTTCATCCTTGCCGTCATTCTTGAGCGGTGGTAATTAGGAGCGATGGCAAGCGAATTGTATTTTTAGGAGCGGAGCGACGCGAAAATGCAATGAGACGCCATACCCGACCAACGGGAGCGGTAAGAATCCGGCAAGGGATATACATAAATGCGTATATAAAAATAATAAAAAATATAATTTTCTTTTTCCTTAGTGTCAGCTTCCCCCGAAATCGGAGGGAAGTGCCGAGCTATACGAGGCGATAGGGGCAAGCTTGCGTACACAGGTCAGAATCATTTCACGTGTCTGCTCACACTTGCCCCTTCCGACGGCTGGCGCCGCCACCTTCCCCGACAAGCGGGGACGGCTCACGCTTCTTATTCATTTGACAAAACAAGCAAGTAATACAATTTAAAACTATGACTTCTTTCTTCCTTAGCGTCAGCTGCCCCCGCTGACGGGGGAAGTGCCGAGCTATGCGAGGCGATAGGGGCTAGTTGGCGTACACAGGTCAGAATATGTAATACCCCTCTGTAAAAACTCTTCCCGTTTGTCATTTTCCCACAGAAAAACCCCAAGGTTTTATCCTTGAGGTTTTTTCTGTAGCCCGTTGTATCGTTTTTATAAAACTTTATTTTTCTTTCTTTTCTTCATTGACACGGACTCTTTCGATAACCGGCTGTCCCTCTTTATTTTGGGAAATCACATCCACACGGATTCGTCCCAGCTCGGGAGCAAATTCTTTGACTGCCCGGGCATCGAGATTTACACCTTTGGCCAGTGCTCTGTAGAGCATAGCGGCAAATTCGTAGCGTGTCATGCTGCGGTTTCCGTTAAAGTTGCCGTCCGGATATCCTTCAATAATTCCTTTTTCACAAAGTCCTTTGACGTATTCATAAGCCCAGTGGTTTTCCGGTACATCGGGGAACATGGCGGCTTGTGTATCCATACCGGTCAACGCTCCGATGAATCCTTGCATTTTTGCCATCTGTGCTTCCATTTCAGCCATACGCTTCTGCATAGCCAGCATATCTTTGGCCATAGCAACTTTGGAGGTCGATACATGGTTGCCCTGTCCGAGCTTGACGGAAACACCTGCGTTCACCATGTTTTCTCCGCCTCCGAAAGAACCGCCAACGCTGAACATGGTGTCTTCATTGGGGCGGTAGTACGCGCCGATAGCAGCTGCATTGGCTCCTTTATAGTTGCCGTAGCCTGCGGCAAAGTCCCATTTATCATCGGGGTCAAAATCAAGCGGATGGAGAGCGGCAAGAGCAGCAGCGCCTGCGCCGACTCTGTTGACACGGTTGCCCATAGCGTCAATGCTATCCCCCAACTTGGTGATGTTGGTCGCATTGACGTTTACCTGTTTGTCCAAGACGGTCAGGTTCTGACTTGCCGTGTTTTCGGCTTTGATGTAGTTACCGTCTTTTTCAATTCTTGTTTCGTTGTAAACGGTGCCGCCCGTGACAATGCCTTTATTGTTCTTCTCGACCTTACCGTCCGTTTTGACGTTCAGCGTATATTCTACGCTCTTGTCTTCTTGCTCCGTTGATTCAACGGCTACGGTGTCACTTTCCACGATGGTGTTTCTCGTGTCTTTGGTCGCGACGGTTACTTGCTGTTTTTTGCCGTTGCTGTCCGTAAGAGAAATCGTGGTCGTGTTGTTGTCATTTTCTTCGCCCTTCAGCTCATAGGTCGTATCCGTATTGACCACATCACTGATCATCTTGGAAACATCGACCTCATAGTTTTTGCTGGGGTCGCTTTGCGTGAATACAAGTTTCTTTTTGTTCGCGTCATACGTGCCACCAGTGGTATAAGTGTTGGTATCGGTGAAGTTGTCCGTAATATTCTTCGCGGCGGCTTTCAGCTGGCGCAAATTGACGGCATCGGTATCTTCCGTCGCATCTCCTACATTGATAATCTGGCGGAGTTTATCTTTTGTGCCGACAGAGACCGCGGCGGCGGTTTTTCCGTTCAGGTCAACATCACTGAATACGCCTTTTTTCTCTTCTGTAAACCCTGCACGATCTGCTACGGAACCGCTGCCGAGAGCTACGCCGCCTGCGACGGTGGTGTTGGCATTATGTCCGATGACGGTGGCGTCCTTGACGTTGGTTTCCACGCTGTCATCCGCCGAACCGAGAACGATGCTTCCGTCCGCTCCCGTCAGTTTTCTCTTGTCGCCGAGGAGAACGGCGCCGGTCGTTTCTTTCACTTCATTTTCCGAGCCAATCATCGTGAGATGGGTGACATGTTCCGCTTTATTTATGAAACCGTCCACGAGGTTATAGGTGCTTACCTTATCTTCAGTTCCCGTGAGGATATTATTGACGCCCATAATCTGAGACGCTCTGGTGTAGTCCGCGGTGTTGCCGCCGCCGATGACCATGGTCGAACCGCCGGACTCGCTGTCAATGGTCATTTTGCGGAGTTTTTCGATCAACTCGTCCGGCGTAGCCGCGCCGCTGGTAAGATTGCCGGCAGAAATATATTTTTTCGAATTAGTCACTTTATTTCCCGCGCCGAAAATCAAAGTGCCGTTCGTATTTTCCGTCACATTGGCCAGACCGACAATGCTGTTGGCAATGCCTGCCTCATTGCCATGCGCTTTGGACTGGATCGTATTCAAAGAGCCGATGACGGTGGAGCCGAAATTTTGCGGTGCAGTAAGGCTATTCAATCTGCCCCCGCCCGTGAAGTCGCCGGTGCTGATGGAGTAAGCGCCGATCATTGTGCCAAAAATACCCTTATTAAAGGTATTCGTGCCCACCGTGGTCTGGTTGACGTGATTGGCTTCCCAATTCGTTCCATCCGTGACCTCGATGCCGCCCATTTTGCCCAAGTAGGTATGCGCGCCGATCTGGATACTACCCGTGCGGGCTAACGAGTAGGCACCGATAGCGATTCCTGTCGCGGACCGCTGCGGATCATTCAATGTGCCAAAGCCTAAATATTTTTCCTGTCTCCCGTTGCCGTTGATGACATTCGATTTTTTGCCGATCGCCACGCCACCGGACAAGTTCATGTTCGATGATACTCTGGCTCCGTCACCGATTGCCACTGTACTTAACGAATCGGCGCTCGCGCCGCGGCCGATCGCAACGGCGTTTGCACCCTCCGCGAGGGCATTATGTCCGATCACTGTGACATCTTCTACTTTAATTTCTTTAACGGTATCGGAAACCCCGAGGACGACGCTGCCGTTGGCTTTCGTTAATTTTCTCTTATCACCGAAAACGAGCGCATTCTTCGTATCGGTAATTTGGTTTTCTGAACCGATCACAGATACATGACTGATGTTTGTACCCACATTTTTAAAACCGTTAAGAAGATTGTAATCACTTGCGGCTTTTTCCGTGCCGGTCAGTGTATTATTGACCCCCATCAGCTGGGAGGCCTTAGCATAATTCGCCTTATTTCCCCCGCCGATGGCAAGAACGGCGCCACCGCCATTGGAAGATTTTACCGTATTACGGAGTTTATCCGCCAAATCCTTGGCAGAAGCTCCGCCGCCCGTAATCCCGGAAAGCGTACCTATTGAATTTTCAATTTCATTCCCCGCACCAAAAATCAGCGCGCCATTCGCGTTATTCGTTCTGTTCGCAACACCCACCACACTGTTGGCGATCCCGGATAAGTTGGATGACGAACTGGCAGATTCGATACTGTTGAGCGAGCCTACAATACTGGCTCCCATATTTTGCATGCCATAGGTCGAGAAACGGCTACCATTGTATTTCCCTGAAATAATCGAATACGTCCCGAGGACGGAGGAAAACGCGCCCTGATTATAGCTGTTCGCGCCGATTGTCGTGGCATTAATGTTGACGTTTTTGGATTTCACTTTTTGCACATCGGAGCCGTCGACTTCTGTATCTCCCAGTTTACCTATGTATTTATGGTCGCCGATCATGGTGCTGCCGGACCGGGCATACGCGTTCTGCCCGATAGCGATGCTGCTCGCCCACTTTGTCACATCTTCCTGGTTAAATTTAAAATTTTTTTCCTGATTGCCATACATATTTTCGACAAATGCGTTCTTGCCGATGGCAATACTGCCTTCCTGACTGACATAATCATTAATTTTCGCATGATCGCCAATCGCAACCGCTCCGTTTTGGCCGTTATTATTCTCTAACGAAGTACCATTGCCGATTTGGACATTCTGGTTACCCGGTTCGACAAAAGTCTTCACTCCGTCAATAGCAGCATATGCCCCGCCGGGAATGAACCCCAAAGCAAGAACCGTCATGACGGCGGCGATTGATTTTCTTTGCCGGCTTGAAACAGCCTTGCTATGGCTTTTTGCAATTTCTGAAACAACTACATACGTATTTTTTACCTTACTCCATACGGTTTTATAAATTTTGTTCATGAAATCCTCCTGTTATCCGGATACACTGTATTAACACGCATACCCCAACCGATAAAAACACAAAATCCTTGTATAAATAACCGAAATATGTTTGCATCAGGCCCATTCTGGTTTTGCTTAAGCACTTCCTTTCATAAAAATTAATTTCCGGAATTGTAACCTTTTACCCCCTGTTAACAATCAAATAATTATTTTTATGTGCATATTATACCATATTTTTTACCTATTTTATTCTTCTCCCGTATATTCTTTGTATGAAATTTATAAATTTTTTCTTCCTTAGTCGTTTGCTTCCCCGAATGCGGAGGGAAGTGCCGGGCCTTGCGAGACAATAGGGGCAAGTTTGAATGCACAGGTTAAAATCGTTCTTTCGGCTTTACTCACACTTATTCCTAGGTTTTTAGCTTCTGCTCATACTTGCCCCTTCCGACGGCTTCGCCGCCACCTTCCCCGTGTCCGGGGACGGCATACGGTTTCCATTCTGCCGTTTTTTTACAAAAACCAAGTAAAAATTTTGAGGAAACGCAATTCACCCCTGCCGTCATTCGTGAGCGGTGGGCAGGACAGGGATGATTACAGGAGAAAAAACATCATGTGACTCTTAGCGAAGAATCGGGCATAGGATATCGGAAAATGCATTTAATACTCACATTCTTTGCCCAGATTCTTCACTTCGTTCAAGAATGACAGGCAGGTATTTACTGCCGTTTTGTAAAAAACTGTTTTTCGTTTCTGCTCCAACTTGCCCCTTTCGTCAGCTCCGCTGACACTTTCCCCGACAAGCGGGGACGGCTTTCATTTCGTATTTTTTCTTCTTAAGCAAAAAGTCATTTACTGTTATACCGAAACGCAATTCCACCTCTGCCGTCATTCTTGAGCGGTGGTAAGCTTACATGAAGAAATTAAATATAAAAACAGATTGTTATGTATAGCGAAGAATCTGGCAGAGAATATCGTCAAACGCGTTTAAAATAATAAAAACTATAATTTCTTTCTTCCTTAGTGTCAGCTTCCCCCGAACGCGGAGGGAAGTGCCGAGCTATGCGAGGCGATAGGGGCATGCTTGCGTACACAGGTCAGAGTATTTAAATCTTGTATCCTTTGCCTAGATTCTTCACTTCGTTCAAGAATGACAGGCAAGTATTTATACTGTTCTGTAAGAAACTCTTTTATATGTCTGCTCACACTTGCCCCTTTCGTCAGCTCCGCTGACACCTTCCCCGACAAGCGGGGACGGCTTTCATTTCGTATTTTTTCTTCTTAAGCAAAAAGTCATTTACTGTTATACCGAAACGCAATTCACCCCTGCCGTCATTCTTGAGCGGTGGGCAGAATCGGAACGATGATAGAAGAAAAAACATAATCTGACTCTTAGCGAAGAATCCGGCATAGGATATCGTCAAAAGTGTATTTAACACCCGTATTCTTTGCCCAGATTCTTCACTCTTTCCCGTACTTTTTTATTCTTGTATTCCCGACCGCTTTTTACCTTCGTTCAAGAATGACAGGCAGGTATTTAGTGCCGTTCTGTAAAAATCGTCTTTTCGTTTCTGCCACACTTATTTCCATTCTTTGCTTTCTGATCCAACTTACCCCTTTCGTCAACCTGTCGGTTGACACCTTCCTCCGACAAGCGGGGACGGCTTTTTAATGTGAGTCATTTTCTTATTTTTCATTTTCACTTATAAAATAAAAAGCACGGAACCTTTTTCTGCTCCGTGCTTTTTTGTTGCTCTTATTTTTTATTAAACATCGGATCTTCCTCGTCAATTACGGGAATTCCTTTATTTCGTAAGGCTTCCGCCAAAATTCCGCTTCCTTTGATTTTTCGTCCCGTAAACGTACCGTCATAGATTTCATGCACGCCACAGGTCAGACTTCGTGACTTCAGTACAGCCAGTGCCACCGGCGTATCACCGATTTCTTTCAATACCTTTTCCACGCCTTTTCTGTATTTTTTATCCACATCTTTTCCGTGACAGTCCGTGACTTTTCCGTCGACGATTTCTGCAGGCGGACGCGGACAGGGCATACCTGCCTCTATTTCCGGACAGACGGGAATCACTTCTTTTCCGCGGCAAAAATCGACAACTTCCTGCCGGTAATTATCGCCGCCGTTATATTTACACCGCTTGCCCAGCAGACAGGCACTCACTATGATTTTCATATACTCCTCCTTATCTGACTCCAGTATAGCAGAATTGCATTTTGACATGTAGTTATGTATCATGATACAGGTTCATTTTATTCTAAATTTATTATTTACCTTTTTATAAAAAAATTTTTCACTCCTAATCATTTTCATTTATCAGTGATTAGTGATAAAATAGTTATCGAGAAGAATAGATGTTTCTTACTTCGTTGATTGTACCTGTGCGTAGAATCAAAAGTTAAAGAGATATCTTCCTCTCTTCTTTGCGTATTCAAATGCAGAAAGGGGTTTCATGTTTTTCGTTAAACCGCTGGGAGCAGTCCTCGCTCTCGCTTTATGTCTGCCTGTCACAGGGCTTGCCGGGACACCGGAAGGAACGGCCGGCATGACATCTTCTGTAGGAAGCCGGGAGGAAGAATTTCATTATTCTTCTTTATCTGCTTATGGAGAACCGGGGTATTCCCAATCTTCCACTTTATTTTTCAATGACGGATTCGAAAGACTGACCATTTTTGAGATGGAGCATCATGACGGGCAGATGACCATCACAATCCGTCGGAATATGAACATTTTATGGAAGGGTACCTATTCCGTAAAATCTCCTTATTTTTCCGTACAACGCCATGACATCCTCGGGCATATCACCTTTGAAATTACCGCCGGTGAGCATATTCTCTACGGCGAAATTGATGAGAATGACCGCTGGGATATTAAGGAAAAATCAAGGAAACAGATTGAAAAAGTGCCTCTTCCTCTTTCAGAGCCGTCTTCAGTGGATAACCGACGGTAATCAGCCGGCCGGTCTGTTTCGGTGCATAATACCGGTGACTGCGAATTTCCATGTTTTACGTTTTACAGCCAGGTGATATTCATGAAAAAACAAATCCATTTACACCCGAAGGACCTTGAAAAAAGCGACCAGATGGGTCTGACCTACAACCTGGGCCGGGCACACAAGCGGATGCTTCTGAAGCAAACGAACATTATGAAAAAGTACGGTCTCACTGCCAGGCAGGCACTGATCATTGCTTATTTATCGACTCACAAAAAAGAAGTGGTCACCCAGAAAGTGCTGGAGGACCATCTCCATCTGACCAATCCGACCATTACGGTCATGATTAAAACCATGATAAAAAAAGGTCTGATCAGAAAAGAGCGTCTTCCTGAAGATGCAAGAAAGTACCGGCTCTTCCTCACCGACAGGGCAAGAGAAGTGGAAGAAGTCAGTCACAAAGAAGCCGTTGCCTTGGATCAGCGTTTCTACGCCGGTGTTTCCGATACAGACATGAAAATATTCCAAGGTGTATTGAACAAAATTCTGAAAAATCTGGATATGGCATAAAAAATCACGCCGCTCTCAAAAAAGGGCGGCTTTTTGTGTGCACTTTTACAACGAATAGGGAAAGGAAATATAAATTCTTTTTCCTTAGTGTCAGTTATTCCTGAAAAAAGTAAATGTACACAGATCGGAATCACTTTTTTGGGCCTGCTCACACTTGCCCCTTTCGTCAGCTCCGCTGACACTTTCCCCGACAAGCGGGGACAGCTTTCAATTTGTATTCTTTCTTTTATGTATTCATTTAACAGTTAATATTTTTATAAAAACTATGAATTCTTTTTTCCTTAATGTAAGCTTCCCCCGAACACGGAGGGAAGTGCCGAGCCCGCGAGGCGATAGGGGCAAGTCTGCGTACACAGGTTAGAATATTTAAATCTTGCAACCTCTACCAAATTCTCACCACTCCCGTTGGTCGGGTATGGCGTTTCACTCATTTTTACAGCGTCGCTCCGCTCCCCGGAAAATGGTTCACTTGCCATCACTTCGTTCGAGAATGACAGGCAAGTATTTACTGTTGCTTTGTAAGAAACTATTTTTCATATCTGCTCACACTCGCCCCTCCTGTCAGTTCCGCTGACACCTTAGCCAAGGCAAAGCGTCTCACACACTTTTACAGCATCGCTCCGCTCCTCGAAAAGTGGTTTGCTTGCTTCCCGTCATCCGGGGACGGCTTTTTAATGTAAATCATTTAATTATTTATGCTTTTTCTTATATAAAAAGCATAAATTCTTTTTTCCTTAGTCGTTCGCTTCCCCCGAACACGGAGGGAAGTGCCGAGCCTGCGAGGCGATAGGGGCAAGCTTGCGTACACAGGTTAAAACATTTAAATCTTTCAACCTTTGCCCGGATTCTTCACTCTACCCCATACTTTTTTATTTCTCTATTCCCGACCGCTTTTTACCGCCGTTCGAGAATGACAGGCCAGTATTTACTGCCATTTTGTAAGAAACTGTTTTTCATATCTGCTCACACTCGCCCCTTCTGTCAACCTGTCAGTTGACACCTTCCCCGACAAGCGGGGACGGCTTTTTAATGTGAATCATTTAATCATTTTTGCTTTTTCTTATATAAAAAACATAAATTCTTTTTTCCTTAGTCGTTCGCTTCCCCCGAAATCGGAGGGAAGTGCCGAGCCTTGCGAGGCGATAGGGGCAAGTCTGCGTACACAGGTTAAAACATTTAAATCTTTCAACCTTTGCCTGGATTCTTCACTCTACCCCATACTTTTTTATTTCTCTATTCCCGACCGCTTTTTACCCCCGTTCAAGAATGACAGGCAGGTATTTAATACCACTTTAGTAGAAACTGTTTTTCCATTTTTGCTCATACTTGCCCCTTCCGACGGCTGCCGCCGCCACCTTCCCCGTGTTCGGGGACGGCTTACGGTTCGTATTCTTTTCTTTTTAGGCAATAAATCATTTACTGTCATACCGAAACGCAATTCACCTCTGCCGTCATTCTTGAGCGGTGGGAGTATGCGGATGAGTAGAACGGAACCACAGCGTGATGAGTGATAGCGAAGAATCCGGCATAGGATAATCGCAAAAAGTGTTTTTAACACCCGTATTCTTTGCCCGGATTCTTACCGCTCCCGTTGGTCGGGTATGGCTTTTTGATGTGAGTCATTTCCTTATTTTTTGTTTTTAACCGCTTTTTCTTTCCCGGTGTATTATTTCCCTTGCCTGTAGTACTATATAGTAAACAGATACATACAGGGATATTTTTATTTTTCAAGGAGATTGTATGAGAAAAACTAAAATTATCTGCACCATCGGTCCCCGCCAGGACGATTATGAAATCATGAAAAAAATGGCTCTCCAGATGGACGTTGCCCGTTTTAATTTTTCCCACGGTACCCGGGAGAGCCACAAGGAAAAGCTTGTCATGCTCCGGAAAGCGGCTCTTGAAGCAGGCCGTCCCATCGCCGCTATGCTGGATACGAAAGGGCCGGAGATACGGACCGGGTTGCTGAAGGGTCACCGTCCTCTGCTTCTTCAAAAAGGCGGCTCCCTTGTACTCACTGCCGATGCGGAAAATGCGGCGGACAAAGTTTTTATCAACTACCCCGCCATCCTCAAAGATATCCGCCCGGGACATCATATCCTCATTGATGACGGATTGATTGACCTTGTCGTGAAAGACGTGAACGGCTGTGACATTTTGTGCGAAGTCGTCAGCGGCGGCGAGCTGGGCGAGCAAAAAGGCGTGAACATACCGGATATTCCCGTCCGTCTTCCGGCGCTGACAGAAAAAGACAAAGAGGATATTCTTTTTGCCATAGAAAATGATTTCGACTTTATCGCCGCCTCTTTCGTCCGCGATGCTTCCTGCATTGAAGAAATCCGCCGGATTCTCTCGGAAAAAAACTCAAAAATCAAAATTATTGCCAAAATCGAATCCCAGGAAGGGGTAAAAAACTTCCATGAAATCGTCGTTGCCGCTGACGGTATCATGATTGCCCGCGGAGATTTGGGGGTCGAAGTGAATCCGAAAATGCTCCCCCGTCTCCAGAAAGACATGATTAAGAAATGTAATTATGAGGGAAAGCTTGTCATCACGGCCACGCAAATGCTTGACTCGATGATCAGAAATCCCCGTCCGACCCGGGCCGAAGTCACCGATGTAGCCAATGCCATCGACGACGGGACCGATGCCATCATGCTCTCCGGCGAAACGGCAAGCGGAAAATATCCCGTCGAGGCTCTGCAAATGATGGTTTCCATTGCCGAATTTACCGAACAATTCCATGAGTATGACCTTTTCCGCTACAGAGAAATGGAAGCGACGCTTTACGACAGTATTTCCAATACCACCTGTCGTGCCACCGTCACTGCGGCCCACGAGCTCAAAGCGGCAGCGATCATCGCTCCCACCATTTCGGGAAATACGGCTCTTCTCCTTTCGAAGTACCGCCCCGATGTAGATATTTTTGCTCTATCCCCCGATGAAATCACGGTCCGCCAGATGATGCTCTTCTGGGGTGTCAGCCCGCTTTTGGCGCCCCGTTACGAATCGACAGACATCATATTTGAGAAATCCATAGAAAAATTGCAGAACGAAGGCTACATCAAGAAAAACGACCTCTGTGTCATCACCGCCGGTATTTTCTCGGGAAATCTGAAAAAAAGAAAATCCGCCGCCACAAACATCATGCGCATCATGGAAGTATAATTTCATCGGAAAAAATCAAAAACCCTTATGACCGCAACCACCGCCATAAGGGTTTTCTTTATTTTTATTTCTTTTCCAGCTTTCCGCCGTAAACGGGGAAACGTCCGAACTCACCGTAGTCTTTTATTTTTTCTAGATGTATCAGCAGATCCATATCCTCTTTTGAAATCGTGAAATCAATTTCTGCATTTTCTTTCATCCGCAAAGGCGATGTCGTTTTCGGAAGAACCACCGTATCCAGCTGCCAGTCGTAACGGATACAGAGCTGTGCCACCGTCACTTTATACTTTTCCGCCATTTCGCAAAGCACCTTGTTCTTCAGCGCTTCTCCATGGGCAATCGGCGAATATGCTTCCACCACAATATCTTGTTTCTTGCAGAAATCAATGAGTGCGAGCGGTGTATTTCCCGCATGACAGAGAATCTGATTCACCATCGGCTTGATACGGGCGGTTTCCAAAATATTTTCCAAATCTTTTTCCAGGAAATTGGAGACACCGATGGCTTTCACTTTACCGCTCTCGTACGCCTCTTCCAAAGCCCGCCAGACTTCCCTGTTTTCCTTTTCGTAACGGTAATCCGATTGGTTCACTTCCGTCCACGGCTGGGGCGAATGAATAATCATCAAATCCAGATAAGAAAGCCCCATTTTTTCCAGCGTTCCATCAATGGACTCCTTGGCCGCTTCATAGCTTTTATGCTCTGCCGCCACTTTCGAGGTGACAAAAATTTCCTCCCGTCCGAGACCGCAGGAAAGAAGACCTTCCCCAACACCCCGCTCATTTCTGTACGTCTGGGCGGTATCAATATGCCGGTACCCGAGCTTCACCGCCGACCGCACCGCCTCAGCAGCCTCGCCGTCTTTAATAAACCAGGTTCCCAGTCCCAGCTTGGGAATCTTTTTTCCGTTATGCAAAGATAATGTTTCATCAAATATCATAGTATCCCTCCTTAGTTCTATTGTATAAAAAAGAAATACAAGTGTTCTTCCGGCATTTGAAGGATTTTGTTATTATATTTTTGCTTACGCCTTGGGTTTCAGGCTCGGGTTTCTTGTTTCCAGAATCCATTTTGCCAGGTCTTCCGGGTCTACGCCGAGATGTTCTTCTGCCCAGGGTTTCCATTTCATGCTTTTGGTTTTTATCGCCAGGATTTCTTCCATGGGTTTTCCCGTTTTCATTTCCAAGAGGTAGGCCATGCGGATCCAGTGGTTCGGGTAGCCTTCTTCCAAAGCCTTTTTCGCTCTTTTTTCTTCTACGCCGTAAAAACGGTGAAGACGGCGGGCACGGTGGGCGTTGTATTTTTCTTCGTAGGTATCGCCTGTAAGTCCCAGATTTTTCAGAATTTTTCCCCACGGTTGTTCTTTTCTGAGTGCCAGTATTTCTTGTATGCTTTTCCCGGAGAGGCAGGCGATGAGTGCAGCTTTGTCGATATCAAGGTAACGGATGCCTTCTTTTAAAAGGGTTTTCACCGTGTCTTCGGAGATTTCGTATTTGTGATGAACGGCACGGATTTGGTCTTCTTCTGTCATTTGTCTGAGCATGGTGTTCTCCTTTCTTTTCTGTTTGCATTATATCACTTATTTCCGTTTTTTATCCATTTTTTATGAATGGTTCTCATTTGTGCAGGCCTATGATTTTTGTTACAATAATATATCATATCAGTGAGGTGAATTATGCTTATTTACGAAATGTTTAAAAATGCCGATCCCCGGCATCTGGCTTATGTCGGCACTTCGACGGTCACTTACGGGGAGCTGGAAAAGGCTGTCGATTGCTACAGAAATACTTTGTATGCCCTGGGTATCCGCAAAGGGGACCGGGTCGGTCTGTATACCGCCAATTGTGCGGAGTTTGTGTATGTGTATATGGGCGTCACGTCTTTGGGCGCCATTATCGTTCCTATCAATAATTCCCTGGTGGACCGGGAAGTGGATTATATCCTGAAGGATGCGGAGGCCAAGCTTCTCGTTTCCGATACGCCGCTTACGGTGTCTTGTGATTTCATCGAACTTTCCCGTCTGAATGAGAAGGCATTTTCAGAAAATGCACCGGCAGCGCCTGACGTATCCGGCGAATTGTCGGAAGACGATGTTTGTGCCCTGGTGTATACATCAGGAACGACAGGAAATCCGAAAGGCGCGATGCTGACCCATAAGAACCAGATTCGCAATGTGGAGCAGTATGTACAGCTCGTTCCGGTCGATCAAGATACAAGGATTCTCTGCGTACTTCCTATGTTCCATTGTTACTGTCTTACCGTTGTCGTTTTGGCGGCACTCCGTTTCCATGCGACAGCCGTTCTTCTCCGTTCGAAAAATCCGACGGATATTATCCGCTCCATCCGTGAGCACAAGGTGACAATGGCTATCATGGTGCCGCCTTTGTACAATCTGCTCGCCCGCCGCGGCAAGCCGGAGGATATGGCATCGGTAGAAACTTTTGTATCCGGCGGTGCTTCTCTTCCCCAGCCGGTGGCGCAGGCATTCTTTGAACGTTTCGGCCACCCGATCCAGGAAGGTTACGGTCTTACCGAAGCTTCTCCAGTCGTTTCCGTACTTCCTACAAAGAAACCGAAGTATCTGACGTCCGGTCCCGCACTTCCCGGTGTAGAGGTGAAAATCCTGACCGAAAAGGAAGGGCCCTATGTGGCAGGCACGGTAGGCGAACTTCTTGTCCGCGGGGACAATGTGATGAAAGGGTACTGGAAAAAGCCTGAGGAAACAGCAAAAGTGCTGACCGAAGACGGCTGGCTCCACACAGGCGACCTTGCCTATCTTGACGATGACCGTTATATTTACATCGTTGACCGTATCAAAGATCTCATCATCATGAACGGGGAAAATATTTATCCCGGCGAAGTCGAAGACTGCATTTACGAAGTGGAAGGCGTCGGCGAATGTGCGGTCATCGGTCATCCCGATCCACTCCGCGGCCAATCCGTCTGGGCCTACGTGGTCATGAAAGAGGGCTATGCCTTTGATGAAGATAAAATCAGAGACTACATGCAGAAAAATATAGCGGCTTACAAAATTCCCCGCCGTTTCATTCCCATGGACGCACTCCCCAAAAATGCGACAGGGAAAATATTGAAACGTGCCTTGCGGAACGAACCGTAACACAAAAACAGAAAGCGATACCCGAAAGGTACCGCTTTTTTTATTTCATATTTTTCATACCCTGCCAATGAATATGTTTCCGTTCTTCCTCGCCGGGAAAGCCGTACAAGCCGTTTTCAAACATCCGTAAAAGGAAACGCATCATCGTTTTATACCAAAACCGTCCGGCCTCGGTCATAGAGAAAACAGAGCCTTGCTGTGTCAAAAGTCCCCAATTTGTCCAAGATTTGAAGAGTGGCATCAAAAAATCCGGTATGTCCGTCCCTGTTTCATGACCTATCATATCTAAATCAAAGATACCGCGGTCACAGGCAGAAGACAGCACGCCCCGCTCTTTCCTATAAGGACCCTTAACTTGACCGCCCATGGCAACATACCGCTTCCCTGCAGCAGCATGGTACATAGCCGCATTCACCGGTTTGAAAAAAGAAATTTCCCCCAGCTTTCCCCCACAGGCCATACCGAGAGCAAAAATGTCACTCTCCCCGGCAGCCATCGCATTATACAAACTCCGTTCCCCCGGTTTCATCTTCCAGTGGGTACAGGAAATCGGAACGGCTTTTCCGTGTGTGAGACCATTCTGTGCTATACGAAACAAAGACTGCAACTGTGCCACTTCCTGTACTTTTCCCTGTGCCTTGAACTGTTTTCCCAGCGGAGATGACGGGTGAATCTGGAGCTTATACAAATCGAGTCCGGAAATCCCTAAAGAAAGGGCCCGACGGATATCCCCGGCCATCACCTCTTCCGTCTGGTAGGGCAGACCGTAAATGAGGTCGATAACCATACCTGCCTTTTCTTTAGCCAATCCCGCTAACTTTTCCGCCACCGCCTCACGACTGTCTCCCCGCCCGACACTCCGGCGCACCCTGGTATCAAAAGACTGGACGCCGAAACTGAACCGGTTGATACCACTTTCTATGGCGGCTCTCATTTTTTCCTCCGTCATATCCGAAAGAGAAGACTCCATTGTCACCTCTGCCTCAGGGAGCAAATGAAATGTATCCTTCACCGCCTCCATGATACGGGAAATCTGGGAAGGCGTAAGCAAACCGGGTGTCCCGCCTCCGAAAAATACGGCCCCGGTTTGCGATTTACGGACATACGGAAAATCCGCCAGACTCCTGATTTCTTTCACCAAACTGTCTGTATAGAGTGCCTGCTTTTCCGCATCTGCCTTTTCCTTATAAAATCCGCAATACGTACAAGCAAGACGGCAAAACGGGATATGAATATACACTGCCCCGCGTCCGGACGGCGTCCCCGACTCTAAAACCTGACGGAGCCGCTCTTCCAATATATCCGGTGCCAGCGTTTTCATTTTTCTCTCGCGGTAAGGCTCGTCGGCCCATGAAATATCCCAAGGCGAGCCGTGAAACTCCCCTCCCCAAGACCGATACTCTTCCGACTCCATCACATCTTTCCCATACCGAAGCTCCATAACAATCTCCTTTAATCTGCATCCTTTACTGATTTCTTTTATTATAAAAGGAAAATCCTGACTCTGCCATACGATTTCTTTATAGCAAATATAATTTCTCTGCAGAAGTTCCTGTCAAGCATGACTTATATGTAAATCCGGTATTTTTTATTTTCCGTCATGCCTGCTACAATACAGGCTAAGAAAGGAAGGAAATCATGGAGAATATTGATGAAGAAACCGTAACGACTGAACAAGACACCCCGCCGTGGGCTATTCTTGAACTTTCTATCTAACTTTGATAAAAATCGCAGATCTGTCATGGCGATGTCTGCGGTTTTTTATATCGTCACTATGACGGTATCCCCCAAACAAGACACCTTGTCATCACCTGGCGGGTGTTTTGTTTTTTTATGCTCTTTTTTACTTTGTCTTTATACATGCATATTATTCATTTTTGAGATTCTGCTCACACTATTTTCATTCTTGTGGATCTGCTCCAACTTGCCCCTTTCGTCAACCTATCGGTTGCCACCTTCCCCGTGTCCGGGGACGGCCTACGGTTTCCATTCTTTTTGACAAAACAAGTAAGTAATACAATTTAAAACTATGAATTTTTTCTTCCTTAGTGTCAGCTTCCCCCGCATACGGAGGGAAGTGCCGAGCAAGGCGAGGCGATAGGGGCAAGTTTGCGTACACAGGTTAAAATATTAATACCCATATCCTTTGCCAGATTCTTCACTCTACCCCGTACTTTTTGTTTCTCTATTCCCGATCGCTTTTTACCGCCGTTCAAGAATGACGGGCAGGTATTTAATACCGTTTTGTAAGAAACTCTTTTACCTTTCTGCTCACTCTTGCCCCTTCCGACGGATCCGCTGCCACCTTCCCCGACAAGCGGGGACGGCTCACGCTTCTTATTCTTTTGACAAAACAAGTAAGTAATACAATTTAAAACTATGAATTCTTTCTTCCTTAGCCGTTGCTTCCCCCTAAGACGCTTTGCCTTTGGCTAGGGAAGTGCCGAGCTTTGCGAGGCGATAGGGGCAAGTTTGCGTACACAGGTCAAAACATTTAAATCTTGTAACCTCTGCCCGGATTCTTCACTCAGTGGCAACTCTATTTATTCCATTACAATCAAATTGCCTTTTTACGACCGTTCAAGAATGACAGGCCAGATATTTACTGCCGCTCTGTAAAAACCGTATTTTTGTTTCTGCTCACACTTGCCCCTTCCGACGGCTGGTGCTGCCACCTTAGCCAAGGCAAAGCGTCTCACACGCTTTTACAGCGTCGCTTCGCTCCTCGAAAAGTGGTTCGCTTGCCTCCCGTCATCCGGGGACGGCTTAAAACTTGCATGCTTTCCTTTATTTTCCATCAAGTGAGAAACGCTTTTGGTATGATTCATTTCGTTATTTTTTTGTTTTGCTCATATAAAAATATGAATTCTTTTTCCTTAGTGTCAGCTTCCCCCGAACTCGGAGACGGCTTTTTTGTGTGAGTCATTTCGTTATTTTTGTTCTTTTGTCACGTAAAAAAACCTCCGCCTTGGTTTGGGGAGGTCTTTATTTTATTTCTTTTATTTTTTCCCTATGTGCCTTGCTTTGTAGGCCAGTAGTTTGGCGTCACGGATTTCCAAATGGTGAAAGTATTTTTTCGTTTCTGTGACTACAATGCCGGAGAGCCCCAAGAGGGCAATGAGGTTCGGAATCGCCATGAGGCCGTTTACTATGTCGGCAAGAGCCCATATTTCTTCAAGCTGCAAGAATGCACTGCCTGCAATAATGATGACGTAAGCAACGCGGTAAAAAGGAATGGCTTTGACGCCTGCAAGGTAGACGAGGCAGCGTTCGCCGTAGTAGTTCCAACCAAGAATGGTGGTAAATGCGAAAAGTGTAAGGGATACGGTAAGAAGAATCGGTGCGATGCTTCCGAATCCGCTGGCAAAAGCTTCTTGTGTAAGCTCTGCACCGTTTGTATCTCCCATCCAGGCACCGCTCACGATAATGGTAAGGCCTGTGAGGGTACAAATGATGATGGTGTCAATGAATGTACCTGTCATGGAGATGAGTCCCTGTTCGGCCGGCCATTTGGTTTTAGCGGCAGCGGCTACAATCGGGGCCGACCCGAGACCTGATTCGTTGGAGAAAAGTCCTCTGGCGATACCACTTCTGATGGCAAGCATGATGCCTGCACCGGCAAATCCGCCTGCAGCGGCAGTTCCGCTAAAAGCGCCTTCTATAACCTGGGCAATGGCATGGGGCAGCTGGTCATATAAGATGACGAGAAGGGCCACGGTGGTGATAAAGTATAAAACGGCCATGGCAGGCACAATTTTTTCGGCCGCTTTGGAAATCGAGCGGAGTCCTCCGAAAATGATAATTCCGACAAGAATGGTAAGAACGGCTACGGACAAAAGGATCGGCACATTCATCGATGCATTGAGAGAATGGGTAATCGCATTGACCTGGGTGGTCGTTCCCGAGCCGAGCATGGCGGTAAGTACACCGAAGAAGGCAAAGGCCATGCCGAGGGGTTTCCATTTTTTTCCGAGTCCCTGTTCGATGTAGTACATCGGTCCGCCGGCTATATTTCCGTTTTCATCAACAGAACGGAATCTGACGGCCAGGCAGCCTTCCGCGTATTTGGTCGCCATACCGAAGAAGGCGGCGACCCACATCCAGAAGAGAGCACCCGGTCCGCCGAGCTTAATGGCAGTCGCTACGCCCACAATATTTCCTGTGCCTACAGTGGCGGCAAGAGCGGTACAGAGGGCTTTGAAGCTGTCGATATCTCCGTCACCTTTATTTCTGGCGAAGAAGATGAGCTTGAGGGCCCGCGGTAATTTCACCATCTGGATAAGTCCCAGACGAATCGTCAGATATACGCCGGTGCCTACGAGGAGAACGAGGAGCCAGGGGCCCCATACGATGGCATCGATCTGATTCAATACATCAGCTAACATAGTACCACTCCCATCTTTTTTACATGAAATCCTTTTTCTGATACAAAAAACCGGCTCTGTTTTCGGGTAAAAAAGCAGAGCCGGCCGGAATAATCCCTATCCCCACCGACTCTGTCCTTTTGCCTGAGAGATTAGAATGCAACGACTACTCTTCCCTGCACCCCTGCCCCTTCGGCGTCCTTATATGGATCTCTCCAGAGTTATGTCCGTACACGGTTTCGTGTTACCCGGGGAAATCCCCTTCGAACGCCTGATAGTGTTACTCCTTCGGCAGACAATTGTCTTTTTCCGTATACATCATCCAAATTAGTGTACATGTATTATACTGGATAATTTTTTAATTGTATAATATTTTTTAAGCATACAAATATCGGTTTTTTATTACTTTATCTCATGACTCCTCTGTTAAGTTATGATTTTCCCTTTTCTTTCTGTTTCCGCCGTTTTCATGACAGCGGTATGCTTATTATTTTTTTATCTGCAAACGGCTTCCTTTATTCGCTTTACGGCCGCCTTGTTATAAAAACGGAACGGCGGACCCGGAAAAAAGATTTTATTCGTGGATTTCCAATGTGGTCGGTACGGTTTTTTCCGTCGCATCGATAGCAACTGCCACAGCGGCATCACCTGTAATATTCAAGGTCGTGCGGAACATATCAAGTACGCGGTCGATACCGGCTACCAGGGCAAGCCCTTCCATAGGAAGTCCGACGGACTGGAGAACCATGGCCAGCATGATGAGACCCGCACCGGGAACGCCTGCCGTACCGATGGACGCGAGTGTCCCTGTGAGAATGATGAGCATCATCTGATCCACGGTGAGGGGAATATTATACACATTGGCGATAAATAAGGAGCAGACGCCCATGTAGAGCGCTGTGCCGTCCATATTAATCGTGGCACCGAGCGGAAGAATGAAAGAGGCAATATCCCGCTTGACTCCCAATTTTTCCTGGATATTTTTCATATTGACCGGGAGCGTACCTGCCGATGAACAGGTGGTAAAAGCAATGACCATCGCTTCCGCCATACCGCGGAAAAATTTCACGGGACTCATATGTCCCACAGCGGCAGCAATTCCCGAATAGACAATCACGGCATGAATGATACTGCCCACCGCCATGGCCATGATGACGGAAAGAAGCGGAAGAAGTACTTTAGGACCGTTCTGCACGACCACGGGAAGAAGAAGACAGAATACGCCGATAGGAGCAAGGCGCATAATCATAGCGATGACTTTATAGCACACCTCAGCTCCCGAATCAAAGACATTGATAAGAAGTGCTCCCTTTTTACCGCCGACAGAAATAATGCCTGCCCCGATAAAAAGAGCAAATACGATGACCGGTAAAATATCTGCTTTTGCCATCGATTCAATAGGATTCTTAGGAATCATATTGACAAAAACCTGCATAATGCTCGGTGCTTCCTTGACTTTCGGAGCGGCCTCCGCAGGAAGAGCCATACCCACGCCCGGCTCGATAACGCCGGCAACACTGAAACCGATAACAATGGCAATCGCCGTAGTTACCATATAAAAAGCAACGGTTTTGATTCCGATCCGGCCGAGCTTTTTCATATCTCCCATAGATGTCATACCTACAATGAGAGAGCAGAGAACGACAGGAACAATCATCATTTTAATGAGATTGATAAACATGGTTCCTACAGGAGCAATCCATGTCTTCACCGGCACAACGGCAGAATCTCCAAGAAACAGCCCGACTACGACGGAAAGCACAAGAGAAGCAAAAATTTGTACGGATAAATTCATCGCTTTTCCTCCTAAAATAAATTTTTTCTATTATACTATATCTTAAAGGCATGCACAATGAAATTTGTCCGAAATTATCGAACTTTTCCGCCTATGTCAAAAATATTATGACCAAATTATGACCCACTTTTAAAGAAAAATCCCCTAATTTTGGGAATATAGAGAAAAAGAAAATTTTTTGAAAAAATTAAAAAAATAAACAAAGGAATTTTCCTTTTTTTACATCAAAATACAAAGGATTCCCTTTTCCGTCAGCATCATTTTTTACGTTTCACGTGAAATAAGAAGGGAAAAACAAAAATTCTTTCTTGGTCTTCTTCCGAACTAAAAACTGTTTTTCCGTTCCTGCTCATACTTGCCCCTTCCGACGTCTACCGCCGCCACCTTAGCCAAGGCAAAGCGTCTCACACACTTTTACAGCGTCGCTCCGCTCCTCGAAAAGTGGTTCGCTTGCTTCCCGACAAGCGGGGACGGCTTACATTTCCTGTGCTTTTCTTTTTGGGCCAAAAGTTATTTACTGCTTCTCGAAAACGAATTCACTCGTGCCGTCATTCTTGAGCGGTGGGCAAAACAGGAATGATGACAGGAGAAAAAACATCATGTGACTCTTAGCGAAGAATCCGGCATAGGATAATCTCAAAAAGTGTATTTACCCGTATTCTTTGCCTAGATTCTTCACTCTACCTCGTACTTTTTTATTTCTCTGTTCCTGACCGCATTTTTCCTTCGTTCAAGAATGACAGGCAGGTAGTTACTACCATTTTATAAGAAACTATTCTTTCGTTTCTGCTCGCGCTTACCCCTTCCGTCAGCTTCGCTGACACCTTCCCCGACAAGCGGGGACGGCTTACGGTTAGCATTTTATCGTTTATCGCAACAATCAAGTAATACATTTTAAAAACTATGAATTCTTTTTCCTTAATGTAAGCTTCCCCCGAACGCGGAGGGAAGTGCCGAGCCTGCGAGGCGATAGGGGCATGCTTGCGTACACAGGTCAGAATCGTTTTTTCGTTTTCCTCATACTTATTTTCTATTCTATTGTTTCTGCTCATACTTGCCCCTTCCGTCAACCTGTCGGTTGACACCTTCCCCGTGTGCAGGGACGGCTTTCTAGTTGAGTCATTTTGGTATTTTTCGCTTTTGCTCAGACTTATTATCTATTTTTACCTTTCTGCTCACGCTTGCTTCCCGTGTCCGGGGAGCGGCTTTTTTATGTGCGTCATTTCCATATTTTTTGTTTTGTCTATACTTATTTTTTTGTTTCCGGGCATAAAAAATATCTGTCTTTTTTTAGGAAAACAGATATTTCGTTTCTTTTATTTTTTTATGGGGAGAAAGTAGATGGGATCTACGGAGTCGCCGTTGATTCTTACTTCGTAGTGGCAGTGGGGACCCGTGCTGTTTCCCGTGCTTCCCATGAGAGCTATGACTGCGCCTTTTTCTATTTTTTGTCCTTCTTGTACGAAGATGACAGAGTTATGCCCGTAGCGGGTGGAGATTCCGTTGCTGTGTTTTATTTCTACCAGGTAGCCGTAACCGCTTACCCAGCCTGATTGGGTGACGATTCCATCTGCCGTTGCGGAAACGGGATCTCCGTAGTCACCGGCTATATCGACACCTTCGTGGAAAGCGGTGCCGTAGCCGAAGGGGGACTGCCGGTATCCGTAGTAGCTGGAAATATTTCCTTTTGCAGGCCATATGTCGGGGGTGTCGGGCTTTGCGTTGTAAATGGCGTGAAAGGCCCGGCTGGTTTGGTGCATGATTTCCGGACGGAAGGAAATAATGAGTTTGAGTTGTTTATCCAGTCGTTCGTCAAGGCGGAGCATTCCTTTTAAAAGGTCACCCGGGGTTTTGTAGTCTTTTTCTGTTTCACCCTGTATTTCCTTTTTTTCTATGTCCGGTACGGTCGCCGCACCGCCTGTGCCGCCTCCGTTTCCTTCGGGGTTTTCCTGGTTTTTCAGGAGTTCCTGTATCTGGCCGCTGATTTTTTCTACCGCTTGTGTTTTCCGTTCGAGGGCATTCATTTTTTCTCCCGCAAGTTTGAGTTGGCTTTGGTAGAGAGCATTTTCTTCTTTGAGGGACTGCATGCTGAAAACAGCCCAGAGCGCGGCGGCTATGGAGAGTATCCAAAGCGTACCTGCCAGAGCGGTGGCTATTTTTATGTTTTTTATTTCTTTTTTATCAAAAACCAGTGTTGTCTGTCCTGTTTCCCGGTTTTCTTCTTTAATCATAAAAAACCTGCCTGTCTTATTTTAATTCTTTTCTTTTCTGTCAATTCGTTGTGCGTCTTCTTTTTCGTTTTCCGCTACCCCATCTTTGACCCGTGCCGCCATATCGGGCATGAGTGTATTCAGTGCCATGCGGATGCTTTCCGCTTCTTCGGAAGAGAGGGATTCTCTGCACTGGCCGTTATGAATCTGTTTCGCATAGATACGGGAGGCATCGTTTCCCGAGAGAGAAGAGATGACAAAGCCGTTATTTCTTCCGTCCATGAGGGTGAGCGAGAAGGACAGTTTGTCTCCCGTTTCGTCAAAGGCATCGTAGCGGATAAGTCCGATTTTCTGGAATGACTGGAGCTGCATGGTCGCCAGGAGTTCCTGCTGGTGGAGCATGCTTTGTGAGGCTTCTATCATTTCCCGGAGTTCTCTCAGTTCCGTGGAGAGTTTGAGTTCCAGAGAGCCTCCGTCTTCTCCTGCCATGAAATATTTGTATTTTTTGTAGAGTCTGTTTACTTTGGTGCGGAGCCAGATGAACTGGAGTATCAGAAAAAGGAGAAACAGACAAAGAATGGTACCTACTACGGAAAGGACCAGTTGGTAATTGATGGTAAAGTTAAAAATATCCATTTCTTATTCTCCCTGTTTCAGAAGTTTTGTAATCCGTTCAAATTCACCGTCGTTTTTAAAGGCAATGGAAATCGTACCGCGGTGGCTGTTTTTTCCTTTGCCCACTTTGATACGGACTCTGGCGCCTACCGCCATGACAAGTTGTTCTTCCAGGTCACGGATATAGGCATCGGCTCTGTTCACGGGACGCGGTTTTTTCCGTTCTTTTCCGGTCCGTAAAATTTCTTCAACCCGGCGGGCGGAAAGGTCTTCTTCGATAATGCGCCGTGCCAGGGCAATCTGTTCGGCCGCATTACTCAGTCCGAGAAGGGGTCTTGCCTGTCCTGCCGTGATTTTTCTTTCGATGACCATATTTTTTACTTCATCGCAAAGGTCCAAAAGACGGATCATATTGGTTACGTAGGAGCGGCTTTTTCCTACCAGTTCCGCCATTTTTTCCTGGGTAAACCGGTATTCGCCGATCATTCTCTTGTAAGCAAGGCCTTCTTCCAAAGGATTCAGGTCTTCTCTCTGGAGATTTTCTATCAAGGCGATTTCCGCCGTCTCCTGATCGGTATAGTCACGAACCAGGGCGGGGATTTCCGAAAGTCCCGCAAGCTGGGCGGCTCTGAGCCGTCGTTCTCCTGCGATAAGTTCAAACGTGCCTTCTTTCGGTCTTACGATAACGGGCTGCACGACGCCATGCTCTTTGATGGAATCTGCCAGTCCCTGCAGTGCTTTTTCTTCAAATTCTCTTCGCGGCTGCCATTCGTTGGGAACGATGACGGAAACGGAAATCATTTCCGCTTCTTTGTCGCGGCTGCTTTCACCGAAAAGAGCTTCCAGTCCTTTTCCTAATTTTCTCGTCTTAGACACGACGGATTACCTCCCGGGATAATTTCTTATATGCTTCCGCTCCTTTGGATTTGGGAGCGTAAGTGAGTATGGATTCTCCGAAACTCGGCGCTTCCGAAAGCTTGACCGACCGGGGAATCACCGTTTTAAATACTTTAGTGCCGAAATATTTCTTGACTTCTTCGGCAACCTGGAGCGACAGATTTGTCCGCCCGTCAAACATGGTGAGAAGAATGCCCAAAACGGAAAGTCCGGGATTCAGTTTTCTTGTCACCTGACTGATTGTACGGATGAGCTGGGACAAGCCTTCGAGGGCATAAAATTCCGCCTGTATGGGAATGAGAACGGATCGTGATGCCACAAGGGTATTCAGTGTCATCAGCCCCAGTGAAGGCGGGCAATCGATGAGAATGAAATCATAGTCCTCTTTCACGGCATCGAGCTTTTTTTTCATCAGAAATTCCCTGTTTTCCATGGAAACCATTTCTATTTCCGCGCCCGCCAAATCAATGGATGCGGGAAGCAGAGAAAGCCGTTTGATATCTGTTTTCACAATAGCCTCGCCGACCGTTTTGTCTCCCATGAGGACTTCATAGAGGTTGGCGTTCATTTTCACATGTTTAGAGATACCGCTCGTTGCATTTCCTTGGGAATCGGCGTCCACAAGCAGCGTTTTATATCCTTTGTCTGCCAGAAAAGCGGCAAGATTGACAGCTGTCGTCGTTTTTCCGACGCCGCCCTTCTGATTGATGATACTGATAATCCGGCCCATTATTTTTGTCCTTTCACAGATGGTCTGTTTTATTATATCACACAGAGCCTTTTTTCTGTAACAAAAGGAAATACGAAGTCTCCGCGCTTTGTTCATTTTCACAAGTCTGTCCGGGAAGAAACGCTCTTTTTATTTCTCACGTTTCCCGTGAAACATTATCTTCTTTTTCTTTGCTATAATAGGTATCGGGAGGTCTGTTTTTATGAATCTGACTCTTTTACATATATCCGTTATTGCCGCCGTGGTTTTCTTTGTCATCGGTGCCGGTTTTTATACGGCCCGTAAGGTATCCTCTGCGGAAGGCTACAGCTTGGGCGGCCGTTCTTCGTCAGCCCCTTTTGTGGCAGGAAGCATTGCCGGGACGGTCGTCGGCGGCGGTGCTACGGTGGGAACGGCACAGCTGGCTTATTCGTCCGGTCTTTCCGCCTGGTGGTTTACGCTGGGAAGCGGCATTGCTTTTATCATCATGGGTCTTTTTTATGCCCGCCGTCTCCGCATGACGGGACTGGAAACGATTCCCGAATTTTTGTCCCTCCAATACGGAAAAAAGGCGGAAATTCTTTCTTCCGTGATTTCTTCCGTGGGTATTCTTCTATCTGCCGTGGCAAGTTGTCTGCCCGGTATAGAAATCATTTCTTCTCTTTTTCATATATCTCCCGTCATGTCTGCCGTGATACTGACTTTACTTGTCATTCTTTATACTTTTTTCGGTGGCATGAAAAGTACGGCTGTCGGCGGACTTTTAAAAATGGGAATCATCTGGATTTCTCTTTTCATCGCCGGGTGGTATGCGTTTTCCTTTTTGGAAACTTCGCAAAGTTGGAATTCCTTTCCCCCTGATTACTTCTCTCTTCGCGGTTCTTCCTGGGGACTTTCTCTTTCCCAACTCGGCTCGGTCATCATCGGAATTCTCTGTACACAGACGTATATACAATGCATTTTTTCGGCCGCCACCCCCGTTACCGCAACGACAGGTTGTTTCATTGCCGCTCTCATTGTAATTCCCGTCGGTCTTCCCTCAATCGCTGTCGGTATGTCCATGCAAATCCTTGATGAAGCGGTCCCGCCCATTCTCGTTCTTCCCGCTTTTCTTGCCGGTCACGTTCCTCCGCTTGTCGGCGGTCTTGCTCTGGGCGGTATTATTTTATCTCTTCTCGGAAGCATCGGCGGTCTTTCCCTCGGCATCGGAACGATGATATCACGGGATATCCTGACTCCTCTTTTTTCTATCAAAGACGATACAGAGCAGCTTCGTCTCACACGCATCACCGTTCTATCGGTCCTTCTCATTTCCTCCGCGCTTGCCATTCTGTACCGCGGATCCCAAGTTCTTTTTTGGAATTATCTTTCCATGGGCCTCCGCGGGGGCGGTATATTTCTTCCTATGACACTTGCCGTCTTTTTCCCGGGCCATCTGGAAAAAAAGTGGGCCCTCATTTCCATGGGAGCCAGTACGGCAGCCGCTCTTGCCGCCGCTTTTCTTCCTCTTTCGCTGAATCCTTTATTCACAGGACTTTTCACCGCCTTTATTTTTCTCCTGCCCGGTCTTCATAGAAAGAAACGTTCTCATGTTTCCCGTGAAACAAAATAAAAAATTTTTGTATTTCTCTGTGAAATACGGATTCCTGTAATGATTTCTTTTCGTTTATGTCATCAAAAAAAAGAGTCCCCGTAAAAGGAACTCTTTTTATTTTGTAATTATTTATGCTCGAAAATATCGACTCTTCTGTTGTTTGCCCGTCCCTGTTCGGTATTATTTGTATCTGCCGGCTCTTCTTCGCCTTTGTACATACCTACGAGCTGGTCAATATTCACACCGTGGGCAACGGCATAGTCGGCAACCTTTTTAACCCGGCGAATTGCCAACGCATCGTTATAGTCTTTCTCTCCGTTGGAATCGGTTCTTCCTACGAGCTTGAAGATATGTCCCGTTTCTTTAGCTTTTTTTACAAAAGCATCGAGATTGGCGGTCTGTTCTGCTCCCGGGGTATCAGAATCATTGGCAAAGTGGATACTGTTGAAATAGTAATCATTTTCCGGAACAACGACTTTGGTTTCCGCTACCGGTTCCGGTGCCCGGTTTGATACGGTAACGACTGTCGTATCTTCTGCTTCGGAAGCGTCATCATCTCTGTACGGAATGGTTCTGTCGTGGCCCGATCCGAAACGGTAGGAAACGCCGGCACGCCAACCCTGATAGGATATATTCTTTTCCGAATTTCCTCTTGTATTCATATAGCGGTAGCCTGCATTGATATCGATATTACGGTCCAATGCATAGTCCACGCCTGCTTCCAGGACAGCCGTATTTTTTGTTCCCACGCCGCCTTTGGCATAGATATCCATGCCGTTTCTGAGCGGACGTTTGGCAACAACGCCGATTTGAAGAATATTATTCACTTTATCTTCTTTCCCTGAAAGTCCGTCAGGCAGGTCGGTCATGGAAATACGGTTATAGCCGCCGTAAACGGCAACATCGGGATGAACGTTGTACAAAAGATTCAATTCCCGTCCCGTTCCGCCGGTATATTTCGTTTTTAATCCCTGCTGGCGGTATTGGATGCCATATCCGTCACCCAATCCGTAGGTGACTGCGCCGTCAAAATTCCAGCGGGCAGCCGATTTATAACTGCCCATTTTGGCTTTCGGGTGGCTCATTCCGGCCTCTACTTCCCATTCGCCCTTTGTGAAATCTGTCTGCGGTGATGCATACGCGGTTGCGGTAAGTGCTGCCGCACAGGCAAGCATTGCGATTATTTTTTTCATAATAAACTCCTTTCTATATCAAACCTATATACATATTTCCATATTTTTCTCGTTATTTAATATATCTTGTCCGGAAATTCTATTTTTTATATTGACTTTTGTTCTTCTTTTATAATTTCCTCCTTGATTTCTTCTAAAGACATACCCTCTTTTTTTGCAATCAATTTTTTGAATTTTTCAAGGTGTTTCTTCAGCTCCTCTGATAATTCAGGATATTTGGGATTAATTTTCTGAAGAATATTCCTTGTTATAAGGGAAACAACATAACGGGTGTACCATTTGTTATCTGCCGGCACGATATACCACGGCGACTCTTCGGTGCTTGTCTTTTCAAAGATTTCCTCATACAATTCCTTGTATCTGTCCCAATATTCTCTTTCATTGATATCGGAAATAGAAAATTTCCAATTCTTTTCCTTTGTAATGATTCGGTCAATCAGACGCTCCTGCTGTTCTTCTTTCGATACATGAAGGAAAATTTTTATCATAGGAAAACCGTTCTGGTACAAATATTTTTCCCAGTGATTGATTTGTTCAAACCGTGTTTTCCATATGTTTTTATTCACCAGTTGCTCCGGCATCTGGCTGTTTTTGATGAGATCATGAATGCGTGTCACAATGACATCTTCATAATGGGAACGGTTGAAAATTCCGATATTTCCCCGCGGCGGAAGTCCCTTATTGATACGCCAAAGATAATCGTGATCCCTTTCTTCCATTGACGGTTGCTTGAATGAAACGACAGAGACACCTCCGGGATTCAAATGAGAAAATACATGATTGATTGTGCCGTCTTTTCCAGCTGCATCCATGGCCTGCAAAACAACAATCAGACCATGTGTATTTTGAGCGTAGAGTGCTTCCTGATACTCTTTCAGCTGCTCTATGACTCCCGGAAATAAATGATCTTTTACGTCTCTTTTATTAATCTCTATATCTCTTTTTGTACTGTATTTTCCTAAATGAACCTTTTCACCCGGTTTGACACGGTAGCGTTCTACATCAATTTTCCCATGCTTTATTTCTTCCATAAAAAATTCCCCCTTTTCCGATTTTATTTATTATTATACCTTTTTACAAGCAAATAATAAAATAGAATTTAATTATGATATATAATAAAAGAAAGAAAGGAGACCTTATGGAAAAGAAAAAAACTTATCAATCCATGAAACCGCTTTCCGATACGCTTCACCAAAGCAAAACGGTAAGACAGCTCTTCAATAATCATTCTTTTCTATTATTCCGTCTCCGGCAGAAATGGAAAGATATTGTAGGAGAAATGCCTGCCAAGTATTCTTATATCGGGTTCGGAAAAGGAAATACCCTTTTCGTCTATGTCACCAATTCCGCCCTGACCCAGCATCTTTTCATGATGAAATCGGAACTTCTGAAAAGACTCGGCGAAGATGAATACGGAAAACAATTCACCGATATACGTTTTTTGGCAGGCACACCGAAAAAGGAAACGGCAGGAAAAACGACGGTAGACAAAATCAATGACCGTCTCGATTTCCGGGAAAAAATGTATGATCAGCCTTTAACGGAGAAAGAAAAAAAAGATATTTCTCTTTGGACACAAGTCCACATCAAAGACGAAAAGCTGAGAGAAACCTTCGAAAAACTGATTGCCCGGTCCTACCAGAAAGACAAAGCGGAAGCGGCCCACGGCTATCATCCCTGCATGACTTGCGGAAATCTGATTCCCCAATCACAAACGGTATGTATCCGTTGCGAGAACAAGCTGGAAAAAACAGAAGAAGGCGCCTTCATTCTCATTTTAAAAGAAAATCCCCATTACAAATACGAAGACTGCCTCGCCGTTTTGGAAAAACAGGACAAAAAAATAAAAACCATCCCCGGCCGTCATCCTTTTTCTTATGAAACCTATGCATCCGCCCGGGAAAAATGGATACAAAAACAAAGAGAGGCGATTTTCCAAAATACGGATGCACCGCTCCATAAACGGATTCTTCTCTCTCTCCTTATCCACAAACCGCTTAAAAATATCACCTTAAGGGAAGCGGAAGAAGCCCTGCAGAATATGAAACAAAGCAAATACAATTCATACGATAAAAAATAAAATATAGGAATCGCAAGCCGTCCCCGTTTGTCGGGAAGCAAGCGAACCACCTTCCGGGGAGCAAAGCGACGCTGCAAAAGTGAGTGAGACTCTTTACCTTGGCTAAGGTGTCAACCGTCAGGTTGACGGAAGGGGCAAATTGGAGCAAATACATAAGAAACTTTGACCTGTGTACGCACACTTGCCCCTTTCGCCCCGCTATGCTCGGCACTTCCCTCCGAGTTCGGGGGAAGCTTACACTAAGGAAGAAAGAATTCATATTTTTTTATTTTTATATATACTCTTTTGACGATATCCTATGCCGGATTCTTCGCTATGAGTCATATTTATTTTTTCTTCCATCGACATTCCGATTCTGTCCGCCGCTCAAGAATAACGGCAGTAGTGAATTACATTCGAAAGAGCATAAATGATTTTTTATATAAGAAGAAAAGAATACGAAATGAAAGCCGTCCCCGGACACGGGGAAGGTGTCAACCGTCAGGTTGACGGAAGGGGCAAGAGTGAGCAGACACGGAAGGAACTTTTACCTGTGCACGCACACTTACCCCTTTCGCCTCACATAGCTCAGCACTTTCCCCGAAGTCGGGGACAGCTTACGACTAAGGAAAAAAATTTATTTTTACACAGATAAAACCAAAAAATAATGAAATGACGCATTTAAAAAATCCGCTTTTTTCGAGCGGATTCATTTTGTTTCACGGGAAACATGAGTTTTTTATAATTCTATTACCTCTCCGGTTTCTTCAACCGAATTTCCTGCCGTTGTTACGAGAGCCTGTATTTCTTTTTCTTTCAAATAAGAAAAAAGTGCATTTTTCCTTTTTTCATCAAGCTCGCTCCCTACATCATCAAGAAGAAGAACCGGATATTCTCCCGTTTCTTCTTTTATAAATTCCAATCCTCCCAGCTTCATGGCAAGGATGGCCGTTCTCTGTTGTCCCTGCGAACCGTAGGCCGATAAATCTTTTCCGTTCATTTTAAATAACAAATCATCTCTGTGCGGTCCTATGGAAGTATGACAGAAACGGGCATCTTCTTCTCTTTTTTCCGCCAGTTTCTCTAAATACCATTCTTCACTGTCGTAATTTCCGCCGCTTTTCTTGTAATTGATTTCCAGATTTTCCGCTTCTCCCGTCAGCACCGCTTCCATAGTGGAAAGATAGAGATTCATTTTTTTCAGAGACTGTTTTCTTTTTTTGACGATATACGCCGCTCCCCGGGCTATCTGCATATCCCACATATCCACTTCCGGCTTTTTTCCTTTGATCTGTGCCATTTTAAAAGCCGCATTTCTTTGCTGGACCGCTCTTCCGTACCGGATAATTTCTTCATAATATCTGGGACTGACCTGGGAAATTTCCATATCAATAAAGCGCCGCCGTACCTGGGGCGCTCCTTTGACAAGTTGCAATTCGTCAGGTGTGAAAATAACGGTACGGAAAAGACCGACAAGATCTTTTTTCTTTGACGGCGTTTCATTGATAAATATTTTCTTTCCCTGATTTCTTGCCAGCTTGATTTTTATTTGATGTGTTACACCGCGGACATGATAGTCAAGAATAACGGTTCCTTCTTCTTTTCCGAAACGAATCATTTCTTCGTCGCTTCCCGTGCGGAAAGACTTTCCCAATGACGCCAGACAGACCGCTTCTAAAATATTTGTTTTTCCGACTCCGTTATTTCCTTTGAAAATCGTGAGACCGCCGCCGAAATGAATCGTCTTATCTTCAAAATTCCGTATTTCTATGAGCCTTACGGATTCACATTTCATAACCTTTCCCCAATAATTTCACAGCTTTTTCCGTCAATTTCCAAAATATCGCCGGGACGAAGCTTTTTCCTTTTTTCATGGACTTTTTCTCCATTCAGACGGACATCATGCTCTTCGAGAAAAAATCCCGTTTCACCGCCGGAGGCAATCCGGTTTTCCCTTTTCAAAAACTGATCAAGCTGGATATAGTCCCCTTTGATTTCCGCTTTTTCCATATCAGCGACCTCTCATGGGTGTCACGACATAGCGGTAAGCCTTGTCTTCTTCCTGCTCTACCAGCATAGGTCCGCTTTTTGTGATATGAAGATAAATTTTATCGCCTTTGGAATGCTTGATAATGTCTTCAATATAAATACAGTTAAATGTAATTTTTACATCGTCACCGTCAAGTTCTGCCGGTATCGTCGTTTCCGAACGGCCGATTTCCGGATCTTCTTCATACGCTTTAAGCTGACCTTCTCCGAATTCGAAATTGATGGTCTTATAGCTCATATCACGAGAAATGGGGCTGACAAAACGAACGGCTTCTTCAAATTCCTTTAAATCGAGGATTGCATGAAGGTCAAAATTCTCAGGGAAAACTCTTTTATAGTCCGGATATTCCCCGTTGATTAAATTCGAAACGAAATATGTTTCTCCGAAAGAAAAGGCCACATGCTTGCTTGCCCAAGAAATTTCCACCGTTGCCTCATCATCCTGGGGAAGCATACGAATCAGTTCCAGAAGAACATAAGAAGGACAGATGAAACGTCCCGTTCCCGCCGCCGGCTTATCCAAAGTAATTTCTTTGACTGCCAAACGATGGGAATTCGTTCCTACCATGGTAAATGTATTTTCCTTGATTTCACATAAAATACCTGTAAATAAAGGATTCTTCGAGTCCGTCGATGTGGCAAAGGACACCTGGTTGACCAGTTCCGTCAAATCTTTGCAACGTACATCGGCATGATAAGCATGGTCTATTTCACTGACCGTAGGAAAATCTTCATTTTCCCGGGTCGGGAATTTTGCGGTATAACGTCCTGCTTTAAAGTAAACCATAGTTTCTCCTTTTTTCTGCTCCATTACGACAGGGCCGGAAGGCATCATTTTAATTGTCGAAAGAAGTTGCGGTGCAGAAATGACGACAATTCCTTTTTCTTCTATGGATGCTTCACAAAATGTAGAAATACCGATGGAATAATCATTGGCCTGGAATTCCGCTTTTTCTCCGTCACAGGCAATGAAGAAACCGTTATTCGTATTGGATGTTACTTTTGTTTGTGCTGCGCGTTGTACTTTTTCCAATGCGCGGATAAGATCTGAAGTGTTGAATATAACTTTCATGGCAGCTCCTTTACTAATACGGGATATACATAAAATAATAGCAGTAGAAGTAGTACAATGTGAATAAGTGAATAAATATGTGAAAACCCGATAATTTCATATTTTGTTCATGGTCATATCCCTGTGAATATGTCCGGTTTTTATTCAACGGTTTCACAGAATCTTTATTTTTCCATTTTATTCACAAGTTATAAACAGTTTATTCCTTATAAAACTTAAATCGTTTCACACCTGTTTTCAGCCGTGGCGTTCTATTTTATTTTTTAAAAGTTCAATCGTTTTAACCGTGGACGGATCACGCTGTAAATCCTTTTCCACCCTTTCACAGGCATAAAGAACGGTGGAATGATCCTTTCTTTTAAAAGCGTCCCGCAGATTCGGATACGATTCGTTAAGGATTTTCCGGCAAAGATACATGGCAATCTGACGGGGAACCACAATATTTTTAGGCCGTCCGTTTCCGAGAAGTTTATCTTTCCTTACATTATAATAGTCGCAAACAACGTCTATGATGTAAGGAACGGTGATACGGTGACGGTTATCAAGCGGAATGACCTCTGCAAGAGCTTCCCTTGCCATTTCAAAAGTGATAGGAATATTTCTGACCCGTGAAAAAAGAATAAGCTTGTTATAAGCGCCCTCCAATTCACGGATACTCGTATTGATATGACTTGCAATATAATCCACCACATCATCGGGAAGATTAATTTTTTCCTTTTCCGCTCTTTTATTCAGGATAGCACAACAGATTTCATAATCCGGAGGGGAAATATGAGCAAGAAGTCCGCTGGAAAAACGGGTCTGCAGACGGTCTTCCAACTCTTCGATATCCGACGGCGTGCGGTCACTGGTGAGAATGATATTCTTTTTATTATCGAAAAGAGTATTGAAAGTATTAAAAATTTCTGTGGTAGACGAACTTTTTTTACCGCCGAAAAACTGGATATCGTCAATCAAAAGATAATCGAGATTTCTGTACTTTTCACGGAAACTCTTATTTTTGCCGCTCTGGATGGCTTCGATCAGCTCATTCGTAAACGTTTCGCTGGACACGAAAAGAACGGATAAATCAGGTCTTGCGGCATTTACATAATTACAAATCGCATGGAGAAGATGCGTTTTTCCCAGTCCGGAAGGACCGTAAATAAATAAAGGATTATAAGAAGAATAAGCCATATCTGGCTCGACGGCGGACTTAGCGACTGCCAGAGCCGCCTCAAAAGCCATATCATTGCAATTTCCTCTTACAAAATTATCAAACGTATTATTTTTATTGACCGGATTCGGATTAAAAGAGCGTGTTTCCTTTGTGGAAACGGCAGGACGGAATAAAGACTCCCGGCTTACCTGAGGCTCGATGGAATGAATACTTGGCAGAGAAACCTCACTGACTTCCCGTGCTTCCAATTTGGAAAAATCGGGAACGGCAGGCAAAAAAGAATCTTCCTCTTCCCTCATTCCCGTCTCCGGAGAAGAAAGAGGGACGGGATTTTCCGTATCTTCCTTTTTTGCGGTATCACTGGCAATGGAAAGAGATACGGGAGAGCCTGAAACATCAGAAAGAAACCGTTCCAGCTTATCCTTATAAACCGCATTGATCCATACGGACAGATAAGGCTCGGTCACCATGAGGGTAAATGTGCCGCCGCTGAAAGAAACGGGATAAATCTGACGGTAAAATTTATCATAATATTGGGGATTTTCTTCCTTAATATAAGAAAGAACCCGTTCCCAAAGTGAAAATAAATCCATAAAAACCATCCTTACATAGTTCACAAGAAAGCTGTTAATTTCCTGTGAATCATTGTGAATAAACGTAATTTTCTGTGAATAACCTAAAAAGCATATAAAAAATAATCAGAAAAAATCAGAGAAAATCAGGAATACGATTTTTTATCATCATCTGTGAATAACTTTATTGTACCATTCCAAAATGACTCTGTACATGTACAAGATGTGGGACTCTTTTTTTTTAGTATACCATAAAAAGAACTTGCAATTTACAGTAATATTTGTTATTATGGTACAGTCACATATGGATACAGGGGCATAGCGCAATTGATAGAGCAACGGTCTCCAAAACCGTAGGTTGGGGGTTTGAGTCCCTCTGCCCCTGCCACATGGCCCAGTAGCTCAGCTGGATAGAGCACTTGACTACGAATCAAGGTGTCGGGAGTTCGAATCTCTCCTGGGTCACCACTAAAATGATAGACAGTATCGGTTAAAACCGGTACTGTCTATTTCTTTTTACTTTAAAAAATAGGATTTATTACGACCATTTTACGACCATCGATTATTTTAGTATATCTTCAATGATCAAGGCAGCTTGTTGATCCATTTCCGGAATAACATGACTATAATAATCCATCGTTGTATTGAAAGTTGAGTGACCTAATCGTGTTTGGATAACTTTAAAATTAACGCCTCTTTGAAGCAAATAAGAAGCATGTGTATGGCGAAATGAATGAAATGTAAATTCAAATAAGTTACATTTATTCATAAATTCCTTTATTTTACGAGAAACGTATTTCGGATCTAATATATTTCCGGTTTGAGAACAAAAAACTAAATCTTGATTACCGGAAACAGGAAATTTCCCATTTTTTAAATTAATATGATTCATAATTCTATCGTCATATATTTTTTGTTCTCTTAATAAAGAACATACAAAAGGGCTGATAGAGATGGTCCTTCTTGATGAAGAAGTTTTAGTAGTTTGACTTATGACAGGTGTATTTCCAATTATAATTGCAGTTTGATTTATTGATATGCAATGATTTTTAAAATCCACATCATTCCAGCGTAAACCTAAAATTTCTTCCCTCCTCATTCCTGTTGCTAATGCAAATTGAGAAATTCTTTTTAACTTTGGGATGGTAATAGAACTCATTAATAAAGAAATTTGCGATTCAGTTAAAGCTTTCGCTTCTTTTCTAACAGACTTTGGCCGTTTTACTTTAGCAAGAGGATTAAATGGGATCAGACCATCATCTAAAGCTTGGTTAAGACAACAATTCGTTAATGTGTGAATGTATATAACAGTCCTTGTAGATAATCCGGAGTCTAATAATTCTTGCCAATATATACGGAACATGGTAGGAGTAAGATCTTTTAATTTAAGAGGACCTATTTCGGAATTAATAATGTGCTTTTTCATTAGTATTTCGTAATTTTTGTGAGTAGAAGCACTAACCTGATTCTTCATAATTTGAATCCAAGCACTTACCCATTCTGAAAAAGATATATTTAAGTTAATTAAAGGTGCAATTTTATAATTACTAAGAAAAGATTCTTTTTTTGCATTAGCAATAGTTTTTGTAGAGCCGTAGAAATGATATTTTTTCCCATCAACACGCACAGTTGCTTCATATAATCCATCTTTTCTGGTTTTTCTTTTGTTATTCATGACTTTTATAACCTCCATTATGAATATAGAAATAAAAAATGGAGACATAATTACTTCTTATTCCAAGGTTTTGATTCTCTGTTTTTTCTTATAATTTCTAATATTTCAGAGTGGCTTATATCATTTACACCTACACGAAGTTTTGCCTTTTTTCTTATCCATTCTTTTAGTACATCGATGGGAATTAATGTTTTATTTCCAACTTTAAAGCATGGGAAAGAACGGTCTGTCTTTATCCAGTTGTAAATTGTTTCTTTTCCAACGTTCATAGCTTTTGCCGCTTGAATCGGTAAATAGCACAAGTGTTCATCTTCAATATTCTTTGCCATGATCACGATTCTCCTTTCTTTGAGAAATGAAATGTGAATTGTTAGGTTTAATGTGAAAAATATTATTTTTAATGGGTATGTTTTTTGGTATTAGATTTTTTTGATCTTTATAGGATTGTGGTGTTTCCTTTTTTTTCAACCGGTACTCATCAAAAGTATATTTTTTTTGAAAATTACGGGTTTGTCGAACAAGAGCATTTCGATCATTTGTATAAATCTTCACATTTTTCTTTGCACGACTGACATCTACATATAATTTATTTCTTGAATTTAATTGTCTTTGTTCACTGTTGTGATAAATAAGGGCATTATTTACAGTAATTCCTTGTGCTTTGTGTGAAGTCATTGCATAGGCATAGTCCAGATTGACTTTATCCGTTGAATTTACAGAAATCAGTCTTTTATTGGTCTCAATAATTATGTTTTCAGAACGAATAGCAATAATTTTTCCAATCTGACCGTTTTTTATCGGCATTAATTCACCATTAATGTCTTTTGTCTTATATGAATTTTTTCCAAAAATCACTTTTTCTCCGATAGAAAAGGACTTTTTCTCTAATTGGTCGTAATGATTTTTTACTTCCAAACTGATACTTCCTGATAATTGGCCTTTTTGTATCAATCGTTTCCTTATTTTTTGATTTATTTCTTCCCTGTCTTTATTTTTTGCAACAAGGATAACGGTTTTTTCCTGTTCTTCTGGTGAATAACTGCAATAATCTCTTGTGATGCTGTTTAATAATGATTTTCTTCTTGAATTTTCTATAATTTTGTCATTTAAATACTTTTCTATTGGGTTTTTAACAGAATCAGGAAATTTTCCGGATAAGGCTTCTACGGTTTTTTTTAGCTCAGAATCTTTTTCTTGACGATTAATTTCTCTCATATGAGTTGTAGGCACCTGATTTGTAGTGACCATTCTATGAAAAGCATTACCCGTTCCGATAGGAAGTAATTGGTTGGAATCTCCAAGAAAAACGACCTTACTATCTACCTTTTCTGATGCTTCTAATATATTTTTCATAAGTCTATCGTTAAGCATTGAACTTTCATCTACAATCCAAACTTCTTTTGTAGGAGATTTCTCTATTTTAGAAAAATCCCATTTTGGATTTTCTATATCAATATTCTTTTGATTTGTAAGCCTGTTAAAAAATTTATGGATTGTAGATGATGGGAGATTCGATTCATTTTCCATAGCTTCAGCAGCTTTTCCGGTGAATGCCATTCCTTTTACGGTAATTCCTTTATCATCAAGAAGTTTAGTTACATATTCCAAGGCTGTTGTTTTACCGGATCCGGCAATTCCCTCTATGGCGATATATTTTTCTTTACTACTTAGAATAGAGGTAATAGCGTCTGTTTGACCTTTTGTCAAACTCCAGTTAAAAGTTTCTTTTAAAGATTTATTCTGTTCTTCAACAGCAGCTATAGCATCTTCCTTTTCATAAAAACTATAGAAATTTAAAGATTTTTTAGATAACAAAGAATCAATTTGCTTTGCCTGAGAAAGATTATCTCTTGTTGTATAATGCATATTTTTATCTTTAGGGAGATGACCAATCGGGACAATTGAATTGTATAAATTGTAATTAAATACGGAATCAAAATCTTTTTCAGTAGCACCTGTTAGCATTGTTTTTTCTAAAAATCTGATTTGTAGAGCTTCTTTTGTAAAAGCAAATTTTTCTGATTCTAATTCATGGATAGACTCCTTTATATACTCATTCAGCTGAAGTAATGAATGTGTCTGTTGTTTTATAGAATGCTTTGAAACGGAAATGCCTCCGAGATCATTAATTTCCAGCTGCCATTGGGATTTTAACTTTTCAAGATCAGTTTTTTCTTTTGCTTTCCGGGAGGCTTTAGCTGCCAGATGAGAACCCTCCCAGCTATCAGAAATTTCATTATGTTTTTGATAACTTTTTAATTGGGTACTTCTTTTGGAGAAGTGATTAATTAATTGTTCCGATATACCGTCTAATTCATAACCGGTATATCTTTTATTTGGTTTCTCAGTCGGAACAAGACGATATCCCCTTTTTTGAAGCTGATTGGATAGCTCATTATCATAAATTAATGAGTACAAATAACGCTTATTATAAAGAATTTTATCTTCAATAGTTCCATATCCATTTGGTGTTTCGGTTTTCCTGAATATAATTACATGGGTATGTAACTGAGGATCTTGTTCTCGTGATAACTGATGTTGTATACAAGCAGCAAGCATGTTTCCTGTGTTGACGTAAGATGTCTTATTTCCTTCATGTTTTCGCCAGACCATGCATTCTTTTTCTACTTTATTTAAAACAACCTTCATAGCTTCATTGTGTGCATTAATTAAGTCACTCTTAAAGAAGGGATCTAATGCAGCAATAGAAAGTGATTTTGGTGGTGAAAAGGTCAAATCAAGTGCCAACTTAGTGGAGTCTCGAGGAAGATTATCTCTGATCTTTTCCACGGTATTAAGATAATCGTTCATTAAAAGCGGAGCCTGCTTATTCTTTGAAACAGTTGTTATTTCAGAACCTAAATCATTATTTAAACCATTACCAAACCAGAAGTCATCATTCATAATTGAACGGGCATAATAATCGTCCTTTGTGTAGTAATCATTTGTTTGTCTTGGAGAGATGGCAGTTAATGTGATCATTTGGACTCCTTTCTGTGAAATTTTGCAAGAAATAAATCTCTTTTATTTTTTGAATCTTCAGAGGAGAGATTTTTCATCGTTAATGATTCTATTGGTACGTATTGTGGAAATTGATCAACAAAATGAAAATCAGGAATAGTGAATTTTGCGATACCGAAATTTGTTATTTTGATATATCCTTGAAAATTCGATAAATTTTGAATTTCACTGGGAGATGCAACAGGATAAAATTCTCGTGTTTTTGTATATGTCGTGGATCCTTTCCCCTTTGATTCCTGTGGCGTTGTTTTATAAACCGTATATTCTCCATCACCAAACGACTTAGATATTTCATTAGCTGATGAAAACTCATTGACTCTGAGACTGATAAGTGTACCGAAATTATTTAGAAATGATTTGATTTCTTCAGTGCCATATTTATTTCTTATACGTCCGCTATCTTGACTCATAGCGATAATAGAGGCACCATAACTTCTTCCTTTAGTGATCAGATCTGGAAGCAGATTTATTTTCTCCATACCACCGAGTTCATCAAAAATGAAATAAACACGACGATCTTTATCTTCTTTTAGCGTTAAAATTTCACTGATCATGATATTAATAACTAAAGAAACAAGAGGAGCTAAAATTTTACTTCTGTTTGCTGGAACTAATATATATAAATTGGGAATAGTGCCGTCCGGATTCGTATATTCTTCCCGGATATATTTACGAAAAGAGAACTCAGAATAGTTAGATGAAATGGTATCATCCGGTAAATATTTAAATGCTTCTACCGCATTCAGCATAGTGGAAAGAATTGACTTAACAGTTACTTCACTGCTTGTTATATGACCTTTAGAACTGAATTGTTCCGGTGGAAGTTGTTTTAACAGCAACTCCAATTCTTTTGCACTTTTATTGAATACAGATAATAAATCTTTTACAGAGGTTTTATTTTTCAGATGAAGTAATTTAAAAATATCTGAAAGTATGGAGGCTGCCGCATCTTCCCAATAAGGATCTTTTCCGGTTTTTGGAAACAATGATTTGGCAAAGGTATCATAATCTGTCATATCCGATATTTCTGAAAATATATTCCATGAAACACTTCTTTTATCAAAAGGACAAAAAATAATATCTCCCTCTTTCCAAAATTTACCGACGAATTCAGGTTTGATGTCCACTAAAACATAATGCCTTCTATCGTGATAATTTTTTATATGTTGATTTATGTAATGAAGCATTTGAGAAAGCAACGTAGATTTTCCTGAACCGCTGGCACCGAAACAGAGAATGTGCCTTGTTTCTATATCAGTAGAAATTGGGATATTATTTATTTTGATGACACCATTTATATTTTTAATTTTATTTTCCAATTCCTTTTCTGACAGTAAACGGGCACCTGATTTAAAACCATCCGTATGGGAATCCCGGTAATATTGCCTGTAAATATTAAAAGTGCAAAATGAAACTGCTGAAAATAATAAGAAAGAATAAATACCCCAAGTAATCTTTTTAAGTGTACAGATCTCATCACCAGTCAGAGATTCAAGGACCTTGTCATGATTTTTTTTCAATATTTTGGTGGAAGGTCTCAGATCATAATATGTGGCAATTAGAGATCCTGTTTGTACCTTCTCTGAAACTGAAGGAAGTATATATGTTAATGTGTCAGAAAATGGAACAGGTTCATCATTTATAGTCCGGATATCCTTTGCTAACCAAAGAAAGATAATTGAAGAAAATAATGTTATAAGTAAAACAGAGAGAAGTAAATTACGGATGAAATATTTGATATAGAGTAAGAAAAACCGGAAAGAAAGATCCTTTTCGTGTTCTTCATATAATTTTTTCCGTTTAATGTTATTCTGTAGAAATTGTTGATTCATCATAAAGTCCAGCCTTTTGCTCGCAATCCATAATTATACTTTCTAACGTATTATCGTCTTCAGTAATTTGCTTAAGTAAATAAATAAGGATGTTTTCAATGAAAATGATATGTTTGATATAATCCTCAGAAATAACCGGATCTGATTGCGTAAGTGCCATATCAAGTTTTTCTCTTATGAAAGGGGATATCTTCATTCCAGACAAAGCGGCAGAAGCAGTAATTTTACGTTTCCAGTCGTGAGAACAATAAATTTTGATCTCCTCTAAAGCATTTTTTTGTGCCATACGTCCTCCTTTTGTATGTTTAGAAATATACTCATCCGCAGAGCTAATAAAAAACATATTAGCTCATACGTAATCTCACCAAACGGTGTCCCTGCTATTTATTTACGCCGAGTCAGTTTATCGTTGTTTACTGATAAAATTACGATTTATAAATAGGTACATTATTTTTGCTCATAGGGATAGGGGCCCTTTTTGCACAAGGATATCCCTATTAAATAATTCACTAATAACAGCCGCTTTAACAGTTACATGGACATATCCCTATAAAATCTCATAGTAAAGATAAATGACCGGAAAAAATTATAATAATTACGACAAGAGGCTATAGAAAAAAGAAAATTGTTTAAAGAAATATTGTGAAAAATTTCACAAAAAAGTGAATGGTAATGGTATAATTAACACAAATAGCATAAATAAAATTGAAAGAGTAAAATAATAATAAAAGTAGTAAATAAAACTATTGGTTTTATTTACTACAAAATAGCATATGTTTTTTAGCATGTCAAGAACGTGTGATGGGAGGGAAAGATGAATCCGTTTAATTTGTTCAATAAAGATGACGATATACAATCCACAAAAAATACGTTTATGCATAGATTAGAACAATTAAGAAAATCTAAAAATCTGAGTCAGAGTGCTTTATCAAAAGAACTAAAGATCAGTCAAATGGGAATTAGTAAATACGAGAATGGAGTGGCATTTCCGACAATTCCTGTTTTGGTGAAGTTAGCCAGATATTTCAATGTAACCGTTGATTTCTTGCTGGGTGAAGACTATTGGCCTGTTAAACATGAATATTATTCTTATATTGCACCGGAAGGATATTTAGAGTTTTCTTTTAGAAATACAAATTATGGATTTGATTATATTTTCGGACTAATTATAGACACGAAAGAAGCCCCTGATGTCACAAGAGGGGCACAGCCATATATATGTATAGTGTTTAACAAAAATAACATGAATTTATATAAAAAACTTTTCGTAGAGAAAAGTATGCCTTTGTTATACCTTATGCTTGTTTTAAGCTATACGTTAGGGGTTCGCTTTATTGGGCCTTCCGGAATAAGCTTGTTAGAAGATCAGATACTTGGATGTAATTTTGTGATCTGTGTGCAGAATTCAAAAGAAAATGAATATTATATGGTTAAGGATATAGAGAGTAAAGAAGTAGCTCTTGAAAGCCATCCTGGGTGGGCAGGTATTATTGAACAGTGGACGAACTTGTCGGAGGAACAAAGAAATAATATCCTGATAAGAAGATTTAGAGAAATTAAAAATCCTCAACTTTTAACGAATTTATTTATCAAATAATTTGTATATAAGATCTATTTCAAAGGGTATTTTTGTGAATGTTATTTAGAAGGGATCAAAAAATATTATGACTTCATTCCAAAAACTTTTAGCTATGATACGGGAAGAATCTTATACGGAAAGAGAAAAAGGAAATCGCTTTGAAAAAGTTACGGTCAATTATTTCAGAACCTCTAAAAAATATGCTTCCGTCATTGATAAAGTATGGCTTTGGAGCAATTTTCCACAGGCAGACCAATTCGGAGGACAAGATACCGGAATCGATGTAGTAATTAAAACAATTACTGATGAATATTGGGCAGTGCAATGTAAGTGTTACGACAAAGGAACGACAATCAATAAAGAAGAAGTAGATTCTTTTTTGGCGACCTCTTCCCGGACCTTTACTGTAAATGACAAAAAAATAAAATTTTCACAACGTATATGGGTAGAAACAAGTGATAAATGGGGAAAAAATGCCCGGGAAGCCATAAAAAACCAAGATCCGCCCTGTATTGTTATCAATGCATATGAACTGGAACAGGATAAGACGGTAGATTGGGAAAAACTCGGCCAGAATCTTTACGGTGCAAAAGCAGGCGGTACTACCGGTGAAAGAAAGCTTATGCCTCACCAAAAAGATGCCTTGTCTGCTGCTCATGAACATTACAAAACAAATAATCGCGGAAAAATGATTATGGCCTGCGGAACGGGAAAAACATTTACTTCTTTACGTCTTATCGAACAAGAAACCGGAAATAAAGGTCTTGTTCTTGTTCTCGTGCCGTCGATTGCTTTGGTGAATCAAACATTAAATGAATGGAATAATTTTTCGGAAAAGCCGCTGATGAATATCTGCATATGTAGTGATAAAAAGGCATCCCAAAAAAGAAATGAGAGTGACGACGGATATAATGATCCGGTGGATTTAGCACTTCCGGCCAACACAAAGCCAGAATCCATCGTACGTCAGATTGTTTCTGCCTGCAAAAAAGCAGAAGGAATGATTGTCGTATTCTCGACATACCAGTCCATTGACGTCATATCAAAAGCACAGAAAATTTTGAATGGCGAAATAGAAATGGATAATAAACAACTGACAAGCCTCTTTCCGAGAGATAAAACCGATCATATAGACCGTACCAGAAACTATGATTTTGACTTTATTATCTGTGATGAGGCCCATAGAACCACAGGAGCCACATTAAGCGGAGAAGATGAAAGTAACTTCGTAAAAGTACACGACAACGATTTTATAAAGGCAAAAAAACGTCTTTATATGACGGCAACGCCCAGATTATATGACGTAAATGCCAAGAAGAAAGCAAAAGAAAATTCCGTGATGATCTGCTCCATGGATGACGAAAACCTTTACGGGAAAGAATTTTACCGGATCGGCTTTGGGGAAGCCGTAGAAAAAGGACTGCTTTCAGACTATAAAGTTCTTATCCTCACAGTAAGAGATAATATTGATCTTCCTGTATCCGTCATGTCGGCCGTACAAGATAAAGAGGAAGAAATAAATACGGATGAAGCGGTAAAACTTGTGGGTGTTATTAATGCACTGTCAAAACGGGTAGATCCGCCATCTGATGATATCAAAGCGGTCGATCCGGGACTTATGCATAAGGCAGTGGCGTTCTGCTCAAGAATTTCGGCATCTAAGAAAATTTCACAGGCATTTAACGAATACTCACAAGCCATAACAAAAGAATTTAACGAAAATATTGAAGATACGACCGTCAGTGTGACAGCCAAACATATAGACGGATCAATGATGGCCGATGAAAGAAATATGTTAGTCAACTGGCTGAGTAAAGCACCGACAGATGGAGAGGAATGCCGGATACTTACCAATGTACGCTGCCTTTCCGAAGGTGTCGATGTACCGTCCCTTGATGCCGTCATATTTTTAAGTTCCAGAGATTCCCAAGTAGACGTAGTCCAGTCCGTAGGCCGTGTCATGAGAACGGCACCGGGGAAAAAATACGGCTATATCATTATTCCTGTCGTTGTACCTTCCGATTCCGATCCGAATACCGTTCTTGATAAAAATAAAGATTATAAGGTGATTTGGAGCATTTTAAATGCTTTGAGAGCTCATGATGACCGCTTCAATGCATGGGTCAATAAACTTGAATTGAACGAAGAAAAACCGCGTGGCGGCGGCACCGTGATAATCGGTCCGGGCACGAACATAAGCGGTGACTCATCGGGACTGTCAGACGTGGAAAAAATAAAATGGAGCAATATGCTTCTTTTTGACGATCAGATTAAAAATGCTCTGTATGCCAAAATGGTGCTGAAAGTCGGCAGCCGACGGTATTGGGAAGACTGGGCCAATGACGTGGCAGACATTGCGAAACGACATCAGGAGCGTATCAAAAATTTAATTGATACAGATGAAGACTATAAAACGGCCTTTGAAATGTATATGCAGGGATTGCACAAAAATATAAATCCCAATATAGGCCGGCAGGATGCCATTGAAATGTTGTCCCAGCATATGGTGACAAAGCCTGTTTTTGATGCCCTTTTTGGAAACAGTTCTTTTACGGACAGCAACCCGATTTCCAAATCCATGAAAACACTCTTGGACTTAGTCGGGGAAACGGCTTATGAGAAAGACCAAAAAGTGATGGAAAGATTTTATAAATCCGTACAGGAACGATGTGAAGGCATCGATAATGCCGTGGCCAAACAAAAAATCATCATCGAACTGTACGATAAATTTTTTAAAAAAGCACTGTCGAAAACGGTACAAAAACTGGGTATCGTCTATACACCCGTCGAAGTCGTCGATTTCATCAACCGGAGCGTGGCAGATATCCTGAAAAAGGAATTTAACAGAAAAATCAGTGATGAAAATATTCATATCATCGATCCCTTTACCGGCACGGGCACCTTTATCACCCGGATGATACAGAGCGGAATCATCGATAAAGAAGCCTTAGAAAGAAAATACAAGAAAGAACTTCATGCCAATGAACTGGTCCTTTTGGCCTACTATATAGCTTCCGTGAATATCGAAAATGCCTATCACGACGCCATGGGAGAGAAAGAAGGAGAGTTTACCCCCTTCGAAGGCATTTGCCTTACCGATACCTTCCAACTTTATGAAGACAATGATAAAGATATAGAAACCTTAAAATTTGCAGAGGTATTTCCCAATAACTCCGAACGGGTCATCGAACAAAGCAAAACGCCCATGCAAATCATCATCGGAAATCCTCCCTATTCGGTAGGGCAAAAGTCGGCCAATGATAATGCACAAAATGAACATTACCCCAAATTGGAAAAAAGAATTGCCGACACCTATGTGGCAGAGTCAAAAGCGACACGAAAGACTGCTTTGTATGACAGCTATATCAAAGCTTTCCGCTGGGCCGGTGACCGGCTGGATGCTACCCGTGGCGGTATCATCGGTTTTGTCACCAATGCAGGTTGGCTGGACGGCAGCGCTATGGACGGCCTCAGGAAATGCTTTGAAAAGGAATTTTCTTCCATTTACATTTTTAACTTAAGAGGGGATCAAAGAACCATTGGTGAAGTATCCCATAAAGAGGGTGGGAAAATTTTTGGGTCCGGAAGTCGGACCCCCATAGCCATTACCGTACTGGTGAAGAAACCGAAAAAGAAAGAAGAAAAAGCCGTCATTTATTATCGGCAAGTGAATGACTACCTCACACGGATACAAAAATTGGAAGAAGTCGCAAAAGTAAAATCCGTGAACAACAGCCGGTTTACACAAAAGGTTTTGAAACCCAATGAAAAAGGAGATTGGATTAACAAGCGAAGTGCTTTATTTGAGAAATATATCGTTATTGGGGATAAAGAGGACAAGACAACGAAAGCAAAATATTTTTCTGATTTATATACCATGGGTATAACAACTGCCAGAGATGTATGGTGTTATCAATATTCTCATGACAAATTATGTACGAATATCGAGAAGACCATTGATTTCTATAACCAAGAACGAGAAAAATATCATCAAACATTAAAAAATCAGCAAATACCCCAAAATCATAAGGCAGTAAAATATGATTTTCCTATGGATAGTAGTAAAATTATTTGGACAAGAGCAACAAAACAAAATGTTGTTCGGAACAGAAGATATGAGTTTATAGAAGATAATATAAGAGTAGCTAATTACCGTCCGTTCAGTAAGAAATATTTATATTATGATAAGTATTTAAATGAAGTGACGTATAAAATGCCCCGGCTGTTTCCACAAGCAGATAGTCAAAATTTGTTGATTTGTGTAAGAGGAAAAGGCTCTAAAAAAGGATTTTCGGTTTTAATTTCTAATTTGATACCATGTTTTGATTATATTGAGAAAGCACAATGTTTCCCTCTCTACTGGTATGAAGAAAAGGAAGAAAGTCCGAACAAAGACCTTTTTGAAGAAAATGACGAGGGGCCGAAATATATCCGTTATGACGGGATTACCGACTATGTGTGGAATTTGGTAAAAGAAAAGTATAAAGATAGAAATATTACGAAAGAAGATATTTTCTACTACGTCTACGGGCTGTTTCACAGTGAAGATTATCGTAATGAATTTGCCGCCGACTTGAAAAAGATGCTTCCCCATATTCCTTTGGCAGATACAGTGGCGGATTTCCGTGCTTTCAGTAAAGCCGGCAGGGATTTGGCGGAGCTGCACTTGAAGTATGAGGACTATAAGCCTCCGAAAGAGGTCATCGTGGAAGACGACGGAGCCGGTGACTACAAGGTAACGAAAATGGCGTTTCCCGCTAAGAAAGACAAGTCGGTTATCCGCTACAACGGCCATGTGACCATCAGAAATATTCCGCCGGAAGTCTATGACTATGTAGTCAACGGGCGTTCTGCCATTGAATGGATTATGGAAAGCTACCAGATCAAGGTGGATAAGAACAGCGGAATCACCAATGATCCCAATGATTGGGCGAAAGAACATAATGATCCCAAATATATTCTTCGTCTTTTGCTCAGTATCATTACCGTGTCTGTGGAAACAATGAAAATTGTCCGAAGTATTCCTAAGTTGACGTTTGAAACAGAAGAAAAGAAGTAAGAAAATCAAAAAAAGAGTCTCTGTAAGTAAAACAGAGACTCTTTTTTTCTGGATTGCATGAAAGAAAACAATTTTTAAGAATAGAACATATGTTCTAAAATATGATATAATGTGTTTGCCAGAAAGAAGATATGTATATCTGAGGAGGGTTTTGAGATGTACATTTGCATTGACCTGAAAAGTTTTTATGCGTCAGCAGAGTGTGCGGAACGTGGACTGGATCCCTTTACAGTCAATCTTGTTGTAGCAGATCCATCAAGGGGTAAAGGGGCTCTTTGTCTGGCTGTTACACCGGCGATGAAATCACTGGGAATTCGGAACCGGTGCCGGTTATTTGAGATACCCGGTCATGTAAAGTATAGGATTGTCCGGCCTCATATGAGAAAGTATATGGAAATTTCTGCCCAAATATATGGGATTTATTTGAAGTATATTTCTAAAGAGGATATTTATGTCTATTCCATTGATGAGTGCTTTATTGATCTGGAACCATACCATAAACTATACGGCAAAACGGCAAAAGAAATGGCACAAATGCTGATGAAAGCGGTCTTTGAAGGGACGGGGATCAGTTCTGCTGCCGGGATTGGAACGAATTTGTTTTTGACAAAACTCGCATTAGATATTACAGCAAAGCATTCCCCGGAGAGGATCGGATATTTGGACGAAGATGCATTCATGAAAACAATTTGGCATCATAAACCAATTACGGATATTTGGAATATCGGAAATGGGATTGCCGGAAGATTGGCCAAATATGGAGTTCATGATCTATATGGAATTACACGTCTTGATGAGAGTCTTTTATATAAAGAATTTGGGATCTATGCGGAGATCCTCATTGACCATGCTTATGGAAGGGAACCTTGTACGATTCAGGATATAAAAGCCTATAAACCAAAAACGAAATCAATTTCGAACAGTCAGGTGCTGTTTGAAGACTATAGCTTCGGTCCGGCACTTCTTGTCATGCATGAAATGGTTCAAGGACTTATTTTAGATTTATTAAAGCAGGAACTTTTAACAGGAGGCATATCTCTTGTTGTAGGATATAGCAAAGATATACATTCATCATCTGGAGGAACTCTGAAGTTTGAAAATTATACGGATATACCGACAGAGATAGAGGATGCATTTGACAGATTGTATAAGAGAAAAATAATAAAAAATTATCCCATACGTACCATCGGAATCAGCTTGAATGATGTCAGAACTTTAAAAGACGGGCTATTTCAAACAAATTTATTTATTTCTCCGGAAAAGGAATTAAAGCAAAAGCATTTGGCACAAGCCGTCATAGAAATACAGGATCAATACGGGAAAAATGCCATATTAAGAGGGACATCATTACTTGAAAAGTCCACAGTAAGGAAAAGAAATACTATGATCGGAGGCCATAATGCATAATAGGAAAGGACAGAAAGTGAACCGGGCTGTACAGTTTCTTCCCTTTAACGGATTAAAAGGATATGGTGAATTACTAAATGAAATGGAACAAGTAAAAGAAGAACGCAGAGGTCTTTCCGAGGATAGGGCAGCGGTCTTGAACAGGATAATCCATGAAGTACAGGCAGGCGATAATGTAAAAGTCATTTTTTTTGAGAAGGGAATATATAAAGAAATGATTGGACTGGTGACACATATCGATATGATCTTTAAAAGAATAAAGATAGATAAAAAGGAGATAGCTTTGTCAAATATTTGGTATATGAAACTGTTATAAAAATAGAGGAAAGAATGTATTTATGTATATAGGAGAATGATTATTTTAGAATTTACGACCAGATTTACGACCATTGTATAAAAAGAATGTAGATTGGTGTAGAATGGTTGGAAAGAAATCAATGATTATATCGAATAAACACAGATATTATCGGAAAGTTTTTTAGGCGTAAATGACTACGAATCAAGGTGTCGGGAGTTCGAATCTCTCCTGGGTCACCAAAAACAGACAGTACCGGAAAAGGACTGTCTGTTTTTATTTGCAAAAAAAGACAAGAAAAAAGATTACCGGGTGGACGCCCCTCCGGAGTCGGAATCCGGTCCCCACCATATGCCTACGCATTCGGAACTCCGCAGCTAATGGCGACTTTCTGTTGTCGGCAATCTCTTTATTAACTATATTATAAAAGTGACATATTGTAAATTCAGATTAGGTCAGTTTACAAGGAACTACCGCAAGCTGTTCCAGCGTTAGCCCTCGTTCCACACGCAGGTCTTTAAATCGTTCCTGTATGGATAGTTCCATGCTCCCCCTCCTTGTCTGCTTGATAGTCAAAAATATTTTTAATTTTCTCGCAGATAATTCACTAACTCTTTTTCTAACAATTCATACATGGTATTCCGCAAAAATTTTACTTTGTCTTGCTCATGGGCATAGTACCAGACAGTTTCTTCGCCGGGGCGAAGTAGGAGTAAATCTCCGTCAGCCTCTTTCCAAAATTCGCCTAGTACACAATAATGCTCCTCGTGAATAGTTAGATTAAAGAGCTGGGATAATCTGATACTCAAACCTGTAGATACATTAACTCCCTCAGTTATGAGAAAGAATTCCCGAACTTGTGTTGGGAAAATAAATCCTAATTTCTTTTCTATCTCTACAATCTTCTCCACAGTTGCAGCGGATTTTATTTCATCAGAGGAGTCCAAGACTTTTGCCAACATTTTTGAGAACTTAGGGTATTGAGTAAACCATTCGGGGTGCTGTGCCTTGAATTTCTTTTGCTTTTCCCTCTGCACCCGCTCCTGTTCCTTGCAGAAAGCGTCCAGCTCGGCCAGATACCGCTCCTGGTAGAGATTGCTGGCTTCAAATGCTATGCCGCTCTTTTCCAGAATGGCGATGGCGCCCTTTTGGCTGCCAAACACCGGGACCCACTGAAAGCCGTGTCGGCAGGGCTTCAGTTTCAGGAATTCACCCCGACTCAGCAGGGCTTCCAGTTCCGGCTCATGCTCGTCCCACCATTTTGAATTTTCATCAGTTCAATATACGATTCCGGCAGCCTATATCCGAGCTTACTTTCGGTCGTAGAAACCATTTCGTCTGTCAAAGTTTTTTCGACATAGTTTTCAGTAAAATATTCATGTTGATGCCAAAAATTTTCTAAATTTATTTCTTTTTTATTCTTCAAACTTTTCTTCCACATTAAAAATCACTTCGCAATCGCAGCCGGCACCATTTTCTTCCAAAAATTCTATTACCTTTTCACTTTCTATATTTTTAGCTTTCAGGAACTCATTTGTTAAAGAAAAATCGTGCTTACATTCTATTGTTTCTGATTTATCATCGAGGTAATCAAATAATTCATAAAATAGCGGTCTCTCCATGGGCAAGCTATCTTCAAATTCTTTTTCCTGAGCTTTTTTATATTCATCTATAAGTTTTTTATTCTTCATCCGTTCCACCTTATTCAAACAAATATTTTATCAATATTTTTCTCTGAGAATATAATCTCCTGAATATAACCATACAGTTGAACCATCATCCGTCTTATATTCTTCCCAGAACTTAATATCATCCGTTTCATTATCAATAACTATACGATATGAAGAAAATCCGCCTCGCCCATCAATAGGAGGCATACGCTCTAGTTGATACTTTTTTACCATGCCAATTTGTTGTTCTTTTAGCAAGCGTAGCCAATCTAACGCCTTATCCAACTGTTTTAGATCAGTTAAGCGTTCTTTTTCCCCATTTTTTAGGGAAACTATAACTAATTCTCTCTCTTTTTATAATAAATTTATTGCGTACTCCATACTTTACCCCTTTACTATAAATGCCTAAGCTACTTCACAGCAATACAACCCCAACCATCATAGACCCCGTCATATTCTTCTGCCAAATCCATGAGATACCAGACAATTTCATCGATATTCTCAAAATCATCTTCTCTTCCGACCACAAGTTGATATGGATATTCCGTATCATAAGCTTCGCTGTCATCATTACTTTCCGATTCAAGTTTTTGAAACCCTTTTTCTATCACTTTCGTTAGAAATGCTTTTCTTTGTTCTTCGGTCTTAAAGTACAGACAATGCTCAAGAATTCTTGGTACCAGGCTGTCGCCATCATCTTTTATTGCCTCGATGAGCCTCATATTCATAATACTTTGGTACTCATAGTTGTCAGGATAAAGTCCGTTAAAATACATTTCCCAGTCCTTATCTTCAACTGCTGCCAATGTGTATACATAATCAGGGAAGTTTTCTGATATCATCTCAGATATTTCATCTGCATAACCCGACTCATTCTTAGCATAGGCAAAGATATGTACACGCTCGTCGCATTTCACTACGCCTGCCAAAATATCTCCATGTTTTTCAATAATCTCTAACACGGCGTCTTCTACCGGATATAAATATTCCCCTTCTTCTCTTGTAGGAAATCCGTAGTCATCAGCATTCTTATATAATATTTGTAATCGTAGTCTTTTAGGGTAGTTAGAAGTTGACTCGAAGTTCATAAGAGCTAAATTGAGCCTAATCACAGCTGGCAAATCGCAGGCAAATGCTCTGCATAAATAAATGCCCCAATCTTCATCAATTTCGGCAGTTTCTTGAGTTATAACCCTCTCAGTAGCCGCATTTACGCTTTGCTTTCTTTTTTCCACTTCTTCTTTACATTCTTTTACGACTCCCAAAGCATCCTCATCCTCAGGATCAAGCTCCGCCCAGCGCATTGCATAGGGAATAGCTTTTTCTTCCTCATCTGCTAAATACTGATACCCATATGCCATACGCATATTCCATTCTGCTTTGTCTTTACCCTCTGCTCTAACTGAATTTAAAGTGTCTATGGATTTTAACAACATCTTATCACCAATGAAATTAGGAGTTCCTTTATCATCGTCACCGATAACAGCGAAGTTTTGATATGCACGAGCAAGCTGATAACATACCTTATAATCTCTTTCTCCGATTGAAATACTTTCCAATGCATCTATACATTCTGTATACTTATCTTCGTCTGTAAGCTTGTCTATATACGCAAAAAATTCTTTCCTGTTTTCTTTTTGATATTTCATAATTACTCCTTATTATCTCATTTTTAATCTATTTTCTTTTCCGAAAAATCCATCTATAATTTCATTTGTAAGATGAAAGTTGTATGTTTTGTTATTATACTTTTTCCCATCGTTTTTATCCTTTTCCCATTAATAAGTTTTATTTTTCTATTTCAATACCATTCAGATATGCGAATTTAATCATAATTGCTCCAGAAAATTCGGAATAACTCAAACTGATATTTTCTGTAGGTATACTTTTTAATGATTCATAAAAGCTGATATACCTACTTTTCATTTTATTTTCCTTGAGAAATTTATTGAAATACTGCTGTGCTTTATTTTTCCCAGCAAAATAGTACATATAGTATAACAAACTAGCTGATGTACAACTTCCTTCTAAAATTCTATCAATATTGGCTTGAGTGTTCTCAAAATAATCAAAAATTGGAATAATATGTATTTTAATAAGCTTGCTTACTTCTTCCACAGTACATTTATAGCTTGCACCTGCAAGTTGCCACCACTCATGCGGTTTTCCTGAACTTAACGAGCCTAAATCCCCGCCATATATAAGTCCATGATTGATACCAACCTTTTTTATGGATTTGGAGTAAATACCAATATGCGGAATAAATTTTACGCTATATTCGCAATTGTACCTGCTTGCCTGAAAATATATTTCAAAAATAATATCTTTATTTTTAGCAACTCTCTTTAATTTTTGGCCTTTAGCAAGCACCTTAAAATTAGGGAATTTACTTGCTATTTCTTGCCATGCTTCTTCACATAATTTTCTGGGTTCCATTTCTTTATTATTGCCTTTCACTCATTTATCTTTTATCTAACATTAAAAGCACAACACCGCAAATCGCAAGTATAAGCCCATATATACCTATGAAAACTCTGTAACCTTTCTCGCCCCACACTTCAAAGATAAAGGCATGGCGTGCCTTGTCCCCTCCTGTTGCTTGATACACCCATTTCCAGTCTCTTATCGCACCTATTAAAAATAATAGTCCGCCTGCTATCAACACATATTGATAATGTGCTTTTAAAAATTCAAATACTCCGTCCATATTGTTTCTCTATTTCCTACACCAAGATTTCTTTGTTTCCGCTTCATAGGTAATTTTCAATGTGTCTTGCTCCGGAAGAGCAATACCTCTGCTTAATGTGATTTTATGCTTGTCTTTTTTTGAAAGCCCTATGGTCTCACCATCCTGTAGGTCTGCATCCGTAAGGAGTATGTATGATACGATTGAAGATATAAACTCCATTAGCTTCCCCGGAATTTCATCTGCATCTATTATCTCAAGTTCATACTTTCCAAACACGTCCATTCCATAAGTGTATGCGGATATTCCCTTGTCAGTTTGATAAAGACCGAACCATATCCAGTTGAAAATAGGCAATGCCTGTTCTTTAATCATTTGAGCGGAGTCGATATAATAATTTGGTTCAAAGACCACTCCGCTTGTAAATACGCCTATGGCATTTTCCTGCATGCTGCAAGCTGACACAATCTCAGTATAAATAAGTCCTCTTTCTTTTATATCTTCTCCATCACCTAAAACAGCAACGACAATATGTGCCTTATGGCTTTTGGTAACCTCTACCGCTTCCCTCCACATATAATTATTGGAAGCATTGATTTCCGCCTCTTCGTTTGGCACGGGAGCCGGGAATTTACTGATAACCACCCGACATCCATTGATATCTGTAACGATTGGATCGTCAGCTTCATCTGTTAAATCTTCACTTGGGATTTCAATACTCCACTCATCTCTAAGATCTTTTATCAGTTTATTCTTGTCCCAACAATCCTCTGAAAGCAAAACGCTTCCACAAAATTTTCCTATGCTATCGCTATTCATAACTTTCACCTCAACCGCTACATAAAATTTGCCTAAAATATCTTCCACTTGAAAGTCTCTTATTATAGTATAATCTTTTTCTATCATTTTTTACATTTCATTATTCCAGTTCAACAACTTGGGATTTAGATAACCGATTTTCTACTATAATTGGTTATATCCGATCCAATTTTTTCATATAAACTTTTAACATCTAACTCTTTGTTTTTTAAAGCAATAAGTTCTGAATCTGTTGCTCCAATAAATTCTACGAAAGTTACTTTTCCGTTTGGAGAATTTATTGGATTTAATTCATTATCCGGAATAGTAATAAATCCTGTAATATTAGATTTCATTTCTACATCTATCCCTTGTGTTTGACCTGTATATAAATATTCATAAGCATTTCTCAAAATTGAAATGAGCGGGAAGCCATTTTAGGGCTTTCCCGCTTTGCTATCTCCCCCGATAAACTGGAATTTGTTTTACTGAGTTCTACAAACTGGAAGTTTGATAGAAGAACTAATTTAAAGCAATTCTACATCAATATTTTCAGCCTCAAAAATTTCTTTTACTTTATCAAAATTACTGCTCATTATTGTTGCTTCCTTAAGATTTGGAAATTGTCTTATTTCTGAGGAAGTTATGTTATTTAAATCAAAGCATTCATCTTCTCCATCCCATTGTGGAATTATATTCATATACACTTCATTCCCACCATCCATGTAGATTTTTTCTACATACTGTGCAAATTCCATTGGAATAGACAATTTTATAAAAAAATTTAGTGCTGGTTCAATTACAGTATAGCTATCTGTATTTATCTCTAGTTCTTTATGTTCATCAGCAAAATCATAAATATCAAAACAAGGTTTTAACAAATTCAAGTCATACATCAAAACTTGAATTACTGCAAGTTTAAAATTCAGATTTTCAAACTGCAAGATTCCTTCTTCATTATCATTAGGTTCTCTTAAGAACTTTTCTTTGTTATTATTTTTTACTTTATTTAATTCAACTTCTTTTTTTCTTCCAAACAGTCCGAATAAACCCATTTTTTCTTCTTTCAATTATTATATTTAATAACAATTTAATATTCAGTTAGACAAACTGGGATTTAAAGTTCTCTGATTATCCATTTAGCTTCTTGATTTTCTTTTGTTGCACAATATCCACAAGGCATTTCTACCAAAGTTCCTATCGAATTATCTAACTCAAATACAGACTGTAAAGAAACTAATTTAGCGTCCTCTGCTTCGTGTGTTTTTCCGCATAAGAATTGCCACATACCATCATCTTCATCATGTGATACAAATAAAATTGGTTCTTCTCTATTTATTACATGACTACATACAATAGCTGCTGTATTTGGCTCATCATAAAAAGGAAATTTCTGCTCTACAATTTTAGCATTTTTATTCTTTTTTAATTTTTCAAATAGCTCCATAGTTATCACCGCCAAAAATTCTAATTTGTCGCTTTCTTCATACCCATATATAACAGTCCATATATCCACCACAGAAACTGAAAGTTTTAGATTAGTCCCACACGATTTCCAAACAATCGAAGTTATCTGGAATTGGTGGTACGCACGAATAAGTATTTAATTCAAATGCCTCTATTGTAATTACTCCATCAGAGCATAGCCATTCGCAATTTACTAATTTTTCTAATTCCGCAGGCAAAATGGTTGTGCAAATCACGATTGTATCTCCTGCAAGAACTAATTCTTCTTTCCCATTGTTTTCTACGATTTCTGTATCATCGTGGAGAGCAACACGCACCCATGCTATGTCAGGCATTAACTCAATCTTTTGTAGCATATTTCGTATTTCAGAAAGCGTTGGACGGCCAAATTCCCATTGGTTCGGAGCAATGGAATCCTCCTCTGTGTTTCCATCGAAAAATTCATCAAGCGTTAGTAATGGCAAGCGTTCTTCATTTTCTTCCAATATTTTTTTGAATGTATTCAACTCTATCATAGTCACAATTCTCCTCGCAAATCAGAATTAGTTCATTTTATCCTCTCCCCGGATTTTCTTGTTTTTCCGTTCTTCTAACTCCGCTCATCTTGACCGTTGACTGGCTCGACTGGTTTTGCTATTTTTTCAACAGGTAGATTTAGATAATTAGTAAATTGACACTAATACGGCTCTTTCTTGCTCTGCCATTTTCTCATAAAATTTTTTCAAACTTTCAAATGAGGTTTTTAAATCATCTTTAATTTCATCAGCTTCTTCTTCGTATTCCCAAATATCAGGGTAAATATCGTTTTGGCGAAACGCACTCATATCAAATTTATCAATATATGTTTCAAAATCAAGTTCTTGCAACGCTTTTGCGATTTCTTTCACTCTATCAGTTTTCGTTCCAGATATAAATTCTTCAATTTCTTCCCCAGAAATATTAAACTGTCCTACAATCGCTTCACTGATTAAATTATCTTCAATCGATTCGCTGGCAGATTTTCCTGTCAGCAAAAAATGAAGTGCGTCCCACATTTTGTCTATATCACAAATTTCTAAGTTCTCATTTTCCTGCGCTTCTTCCACATCATCAAGGCACACAAACTTTTCTAATTCAGTATCAGTAGTTGACTGATAATTTGCAATCATTCCCATGTATTTTTCCTCCATATTTTACTGTATTGTTCTTTACTTCCGTCTCCGCTGTGGGTTCGGATTTTTCAGCAAGTCCGACTTCTGTGCAATCTTTTTCAGCCACTTCTTTTCTT